>Ga0209283_10000212_pt1 | contig 28122 bp, 27 predicted proteins | sample CZO8metaG_2_FD_188354 | JGI IMG/M metagenome (GOLD analysis project Ga0209283, IMG submission 188354) | Vadose zone soil microbial communities from the Eel River Critical Zone Observatory, Northern California, USA - CZOApr15con2H1.8 metaG... | ecosystem: Environmental > Terrestrial > Soil >...
CGTATGCATCCGCGGGAAGGTGGGCCGAGGAAACCTCTGGTTGCAGGATCCTCGCCAAAATCTCCACGCCCGTTACGATGCGCGGCCCCGGTCGGTTGAAATACGCCGACGCATCGGTGAGGTAGATCTGATCGGCGTGCACCGCCCGCACATCGGACCAGCCTCTCCTCCCCGTCAGCAGAGGCACCTCCTGCCGCGTCCGTGGCACCGTGAAACCGCAGGGCATGACCACGATGACGTCGGGCTCGGAGTCAATGATCGTCTGCCACGGGACCACAAAAGACGGTTCGCCCACGCGGCCCAGCACATCCACCCCGCCCGCGAGTGCGACCATCTCCGGCACCCAGTGCCCAGCAACGAAGAGGGGATCAAGCCATTCAATGCAGGCAACGCGGGGGCGGGGGCGTCCAGTGACCGCCTCTCGCACGCGCTCGATCCGCGCTCGCAGTTGGTTTACGAGTGCGGCCGCCTCGGCGGATCGTCCCGTCAAGTCCCCCACCAGCAGAATGTTGTCCAGGATGCCGGCAAGACTCTCGGGTTCGAGGGAGACGAGCTGCGTCTGCGCCTCTAAGAGTCGCGCCGCCTGTTTGACCAACGTGTAAGACGGCGCGCAGACCGCGCACAATTCCTGCGTCAGGATCAGGTCGGGCTGCAAAGACGTCAGTTGCCGGTCATCGAGATGATAGACGCTCTTCCCTTTATGGATCTGGCCGCGGATCGTGGCATCGATGACGCCGCTTGGCAGGTCCGTGGTGACGATGGCTTCGCTGAGGACCGCCTTGCCGCTGATCTCTCGCGGATAGTCGCAGTCGTGGGAGATCCCGACCAGGCTATCGGTCAGCCCAAGGGCACAGACAATCTCTGTGGCACTGGGTAACAGCGAGACGATGCGCATACGACTCCGGTGCGTTCGTTCGGTAGGGGGACCCCATCGTTCCTGCGGGTGTTGCTGGAAGCGAAAGAGAGAAATGAGACGGGGCCTGCGGAATCCCGCAGGCCCCGGTCACTGCACCAGGTGTTAGCTGGCGTAGATGTTCAACGGGTGACGCTTGAGCCTGGGTCCTAAGGCCTTGCGCAGTTGGTCAAACACCTCAATGTCATGTTGGCCGACGAAGGTGATGGCCGTTCCAGGCCGCCCCGCTCGGGCCGTTCGACCGACCCGGTGGACGTACGTGTCCACATCTTCCGGCATGTCAAAGTTGATGACATGGGAGATCTCGGGAAGATCCAGTCCGCGCGACGCCACGTTAGTGACCACCAGAATCGGGGTGCGCTTCTCCGCAAACGCCCGCAGCGCAGCCAAACGCGCGCCCTGGCGCATGCCGCCATGGAGCACGCCGACGCTGTGCTCGCGGCCCAGCGCTTTGGCGAGCCGGTCCACACGGTACTGGGTGCGCCGGAAGACCAGTGCCGATTCGACGGGTTCGTGGCGCAGCACACGGCGCAGCGCCTTTACCTTGTCTTCTTCGGCGACTTCCAGGTAGTACTGCGTCACGCTGTCTACGGTGGGTTGAGGTGCCGTGATCCGAATCCATACCGGGTTGCGCATCTGCTTTTCCGCGATTGCGCGGACAGCTTGCGGCATGGTGGCGGAGAACAACGCGGTCTGTCGGTTGGCTGGAGTGAGAGCGAGAATGCGCGAGACATCGGGGAGAAATCCCATATCCAGCATGCGGTCGGCCTCATCGAGGATGACCGTGCTGATGGTATCCAACCGCACGGTGCCCCGTTGCGTATGATCCAGCAGCCGTCCTGGGGTAGCCACGGCCAGGTGCGGACGACGCTTCAGCTCGGCGAATTGCCGCTCGATTGACGCGCCGCCGAAAAGGGCCACGATGGACAAACCCCGATAGCGCCCGAACGCGCGCAGGTCCTCAGCGACCTGCAGGGCCAATTCCCGGGTGGGAACTAAGACCAGAACCTGGAGCATCCGCCGCGTGGGATCCATGCGCTCGATAAGCGGGATGCCGAAGGCCCCCGTCTTGCCTGACCCCGTTTCGGCTTGACCGACGAGGTCGCGCCCTTCGCCTAGCAGCGGAATGACCCTCTGTTGAATTGGCGTAGGCTGAGTCCAGCCCAGCGCCTGAATTGCCCGGCGGGTCTCCGGGCGTATCGGGAGGTCACCGAATTTCTCGGACGCCTCCTGTGGTGCAACTGATGTACTTACTGGCATGCAAAAGCCTCCTTTGCTCCGGTCACAGTGTGACCGGATGCGGCCGAAGCCGCGTGAGTTGGTGCCGGCATCTGCGCGTGTCTCGCCGGTACCAACCCATCCGCAAAGAAGGCCCGCGACACACAGCGCGAGGGATGCCGTCTGGCATCCCTCGCAGAACGCATTATGACGACAGTGTTAGTGTAGCACTATTGGAACGGAGCTGTCAAACACCGCTACCAGCGCGGCCCGCGATCTCCGCCTCGGTCGCGCCGTCCCCCGCCGCCGCCTCGCCCGCCCCGTGGCGGCCCGCCCCCACCAGGCCGGTCTCGTCCGCCGCCACCGCCGCCGTCCCGATACGCGGGACGCTCAGTGCGGGGGCGCGCCTCGTTGACCACGAGCGCGCGGCCTTTGAAGTCCTTCCCGTTCATCGCGGCGATCGCATCGGCGGCCTTCTCCGCGGGGACTTCCACGAATCCGAATCCCCGTGCGGAGATGAGCCGGGTTTCAGCCACCGGTCCCCACGCCTCAAAAAGGTTTCGCAGGTCTTGTTCCGTGATGTCGTAGGGAAGGTTCCCCACGTACAGACTCTTCGTGGCCATCATCAGCTCCTTGATCCGTGATGTGCTGCGGGTGTGGTCAAAGGGGACGCGAAGCGGCGCCGTTTCCGTTGGTCTTGCCATTGCCGTTGGTTGTGCGGAGTCCACGACCCTGGTGCAGAGGCGCGGCGCGTGGAAGGGACCGTCCAACATCGCGGTAGGCGAACTGGGCCAGGTGTTTCGCTCCCCGCCCGCGGTAAGTCAGCACTCCCATGCCGTTACGCTTTGGGCGCAGGACCCCTCCGCCGGCACCGGCGTGTTTGGCCAGCGCCGCATTGAGCCCTGTGAGGAAATCCGCCTGGCCCTCCAGTGCGATCAGCCGAATGGCGGCTGTGGAGTCCGGGAGGTTGCGTCGCCCGAAGGGGGGTGTGTGCTGTCCTCCCTCGAGGTATCCGCGGACGAAGTGCGGCAAGAGGGCGGAGGGGATAAGAGCGACCGGGACGGACCCTTCGGACGGGTCGGCCCCCGGGGCCCCCCACTCGGCCAGCATCTGGGTCAGCTCACGGTCCCGGATGTACGCCTGAAGCCCGTCGTGGTTGCTCTCACACCACTCACAGGTCGGGTGCCCGGCGCACAGGTCTTCCACAAGGGTCAGCACGTGACTCACGTCTCGGCGGTCTACGGTCAGCACCAACGTTGGCGCCGCCCCTTGCAAAAACACCCGTCCCGAGGCGGCGATGTAGCCGAGCCAGTACAACTGTGTCGCGCCCTGGGCCCGAACGGTGCTTTTCCTCAGGTGGAATGGGTTAAGTAAGCGCTCGTCCTTCGGGCGGCGAACGATGCGCAGCACTGCCGGAAGCGGAAGGCCATGCTTCGCGGCGATCTGATGAGGTGCGAGACCCGCGGCAAAATCGGACTGGATCGAGTAGAGCTGGTACGGATCCCGTCGCGGGGGTCGGCGGGTTGGAGTCACCCTCTTAGTGTACCACGATCAGCCGAATCTGGGGAGTCTGAACAGGTGGATAGGATGGCGCGTCCAGCCGTCGAGAGCGAGGTCGGCCAACACCTCACCCACCACGGACGAGAACTTGAAGCCATGGCCGGAAAAGCCGCAGGCGAGGGTGACCTGAGGGTGTTGCGGATGCCGATCGATGATGAAGTTGAGGTCAGGGGTGTTGGTGTACATACAGGCCGCTGTTGCCCGTAACTCCCCACTGGCTGCCGGGAGGTGCGCTTCCAGCAGGCCCCGGATGCGGGCCACCTCCGCCGGGGCGACGTCGCGGCGGAGGGTGGCGGGGGTGCAAAAATCCCCGCTGTGGTGATGCGCCACCTTCACGGTCCCGTCGGACTGCGCCGGGAAGCCGTAGAAGAATGCGCCGGTGCGGTATTCGCAGATGTAGATCGGAAATCGTGAGGGCGCAAAGGCACTCGCGTCCGCCTTCGGGGCGAACCAGTACATCACATTCCGCTCGACTTGGAGCGGCAGATGCAGCGCATCTAGCACCTGGGGTGCCCAGGCGCCTGCTGTGATGACGAGGCGGGCGCCAGAGTACTGCCCCTTCGTCGTCATCACGTCGACCGCGTGCTCTCCGGCCGTCCACTGCAAGACCGGCTCCTCAAAACGCAGCATGGCCCCAGCAGTCGTCGCTCCGTCCAGGTGGGCGCGGATGCAGGCCTCCGGGTGCAGGACGCCGGCGTTGGGTTCTTGGACAGCCACCATCTCCGAGGACACTCGAAAGGGCGGAAACCTATGTTGGATCTCATCGGCGGAAATCAGTTCATGCGGCAGGTGGTGTGCCCGGGCACTCGCGAGAGATCCTTGGACCAAGACCCCATCGCGGGGTCCGATCATCAAGCCCCCGGTCATGATCAGCAAGGAGGCGTTGCATTCTTCTTGCAGCGCGCGCCACTGCTCGTAGGCGCGCTGGAGCAGTGGGACGTAGTCGGGATGCTCGAAGTACGCTTCCCGAATGATGCGGCTGTGGCCATGAGAGGACCCGCGGTCGTGGACCGGGGTGTACTGCTCAAGTCCAATGACACGCACTCCGCGGCGCGCTAAGTGGTAGGCGGCAGCGCTGCCCATCGCCCCAAGACCTAGCACGATCACATCTGCGGTCGCCATCAGCGGTGGAGAATCTTTCGTTTCCCCGTGGCATTGCTCCCGCCGGGGCGGAGGCGCATCCCTCCATCACGAGGAAGAAATAATCGCTCAACTTCTCTAGGCTGTGGTCGCGGAGGAAAGCGTACGGTATCATAAGGGCGTACATGGCCACCTTCAGACCCGCCGCGCGGCAGCCTGTGCGTCGCCCCACCTCTGGCAAGCTCCGCGCGATCCTTCAGGATGTTGGGACTCCACCGTCCGGTCCGTTTGTCCCGGCGCCGTTTCAAGAAGCGGCGTTGGCGGCCGTGCGCAGTGGCGATGTTTTGGTGGCCGCCCCCACTGGCAGCGGGAAGACATGGATCGCCGAACAGGCGATCAGCGAGCTCCTGGCCGCCCGAGGGTCTGCCTGGTACACCACCCCTCTGAAAGCGCTCTCCAACCAGAAGTTCCACCGCTTTACGGGACTGTACGGCGCCGAGTCGGTGGGACTTCTGACCGGCGAACGCAAGCTCAACACGCAGGCCCCCGTCGTGGTCGCGACGACTGAGATCTTGCGCAATGCTCTCTACGACGGGCGCTTGTCTCCCACCTTAATTGTGTTGGACGAGGCGCACTACTTATCGGATCGTGAACGCGGGACCGCGTGGGAGGAAATCTTGCTGCTGGCGCCGTCGCGCAGCCGGCTGCTGCTGTTGTCGGCGACGTTTCCCAATGCGGACCTCATCGCGAGCTGGCTCACCGAAATCCGCGGGCACCGCCCCGAGGTCATCGCGGAACGCGTGCGACCGGTACCGCTGCGGTATGTCCTGGCCGATGCGCGTGGCCGATTGCTTCCCACCGAAGCCCTGAGCCATCTGCCCACCCATAGTCGGTCGTCGGGGTGGTTGACCGGACTCATGCGCGAGCTGGAGCACTACAGCCTTCTGCCGGTCATCCTGTTCTATCCAGGACGACGGATGTGTGATGAGGCCGCGCGAGAGCTGGCCGGGATGCGCGCATTTGGCCCGGAGCTGCGTGCGGCGGCGTTGGCCCGCTGGGAACGGGAGTTCCCCGTGCTGCGCACCCACGCGTTTCGCTCCGCCGTCATCGATTCCGGCATCGCGCCCCACCACGCGGGGCACACGACGGCGTGGCGTCTGGCAATGGAAGACTTGCTGGCGCGCGGCCTGCTACGCGCCGTATGCGCCACGACGACGCTCGCCGCAGGCCTTGATGTCCCCGCCCGCACGGTGGCGCTGTCGACCCTTGTGCGCAACAGTCCTGAGGGGCCGGTCGTCCTGACGGCCACGGAGTTTCATCAAATGAGCGGTCGCGCAGGGCGGCGGGGCAAAGACGCCATCGGCGTCGTGGTCTTGCCCGCGGTCTCCCGGGATGAAGCGCGTGAAGGGTTCGCACTGATTGATGCAGAGCCTGATCCGGTGACGTCATCATTCTCCCCGGGCTACGTGCAGGTCCTCAACTTGCTGCGGCGCGTGTCACTGCAGGAAGCACTGCGCGAACTCCAGCGCTCGCTGGCGGCGTACGAGCGGCGCGCCGAAGTCCAGAGGTTAAGAGAGGCCATCCAGTCGATTCCGCCCGACGAACTGGCCGAGCGGCCCTGTGACGACCGCTTGGTCACACGCGGGCGCTACGAGCGCATGCGCGACCGGCAGCGCCGGCCGCTCAAGCAGCGCGGGGCGGGCGAGGAGGCGGCCGCCTTGTCCGCGGAGATCGCCGCGTGGCCGTGCGCCACCTGCCCGGTGGAGGCAACGTGTCTGAGTACAATTGAGGCCCTGCGCGCGCGCGAACTCCGCCGGTCCTCGCTGCGGCAAACCCTGCACAACCTTGAGGGGGTCCTGACGGATGAGTTCATGCGCCGGGCGGCGGTCTTGCGCCAACTCGGGTACCTGGACGAACACTCCCGACTCACCCCCGAGGGTCTATGGGCGGCTGATCTCCGCCACCCCCGGATGTTGGTGCTGGCCGAAATTGTGCGACGCAGCCTCCTCGGAGGATCGACAGTGGGCTGGGCGGCCATGGCGGGGGCGCTCGGGACAGAGCGTGCACCCTACCGCGGCGGGGACGCCGGACTCGATGCGTTGCGCAAACTCGTCCGCGAACTTGATGTTTTGCACCGGCAGCATGCACTTTTTGCCGATGACTTCGTCGAGCAGTTCCAGCCGGAATGGGATCCCCGCTCCCGCCGGCGGCTTCCGTCTCCGGCGGATCGCCGCGCGGATGTGGTGATGGCCTGGATGCGCGGGGCGGAGTGGGCCTCCCTGGTCGCCGAAAGCCAGGCAGAGGAAGGGGACCTGCAACGGATCATCTTGCAGGCGGCTGAGGTACTCATGCAGATCGAGGGTTTGCCTTTTCCCGACGTCCGAACGGCCGCGCGCGATGCGCGCACGCGACTGCTGCGCTCCCCGGTGGTATAACGGCAGGGGATCATGCGCATGGCGCGAAAGCCAGCAAGGCGCAACTCCTACCATCTCGCAAAATCAGGCCGCACGTCTTGGAGTAGCCATACGTCTGTGCGGACTTCGGCGCGGCGGAAAGCGGGTTTCCCTGCGTGAGACAGTGTCCGGTCTGTGGAAGCGATCTCATCCCCAAGTTCGCCAGCGAGTGCGAACCGCCCGTGGCGTGGTCATGCGTGGAGTGTGGGCTGCTGCAGCTCGAGAGCGGGGGACGGCGCTTCACCGCTGAGGAGGAAGCCGCGATCCAGGCGATCGCACCTCAGGTGGCGTCCGAACGGCGTGCGGTGGGATCACACCCCCCGGCGGCGCGGCAGGCTCGCGAGATTTTTGAGGCCTTCGGTCGTGAGGTCCCGCTGGATGTGGAAGGCCTCGCCGAGCGCCTAGGCTACCCGGTGCGGTGGCAAGCGTTGCCCCCCAGCACGCGGGGGACGGTGGGCGGGGATGCGGGCCACCCGATCCTCCTGCTCAACCGCGATTTCCCCTTCCGAACAGATGTGGAACGGCGCTGGGCAATCGTCGAGGAGTTGGCGCATGCCGTCTTGGGCCACGGGACTCTGGTTGCAAGTGAAGAGCCGGGCCAACCCCCTCAGATGCATGAACCCGTCCGCCAGATCCGGGAACGCGAGGCGAAAGTCTTTGCGGCCGAGCTGCTGATGCCCGCGGCCTCAGTCCGCCAGGCGTTTCAGCGTGAGCAGGATATAATCTTGCGGGCGCTTGGCGGGGACGAGCGATCTCAGGCCGTTCGCACCGTGATTGCCGATTTGGCCCGCGAGTTCAAAGTATCTCAGCAGGCCATGCGTATCCGGCTGACGGAACTGGGCCTGCTCACGTAACACGCGTTCCCCCAAGCGTTCACCCGTCTTTATGACGTGTTTCATGTTGACGCAGAGTTCCGCCTCGTGGTACGGTGTCTTCGCGTTCTGAGGCAGGTGATTCCCATGGTGAGCATCTTCATCGTATGTGCCGATCCCGCACGCGGTCCCGAACGGGTCCGCCCTCTGCGCCCATGGGCATCAGTCTGTTCCTGGAGTACGTCTATAGCAGGCTGACGTCCGACCGCACGATGTCCCGGGCGCAGGGTTCGCAAGACCCTGCGCCCGTTGTCTTTTGGCCGCAGGACATCACGTGTGGAGGAGAGTCACCATGCTTGCACCAGAGCAACAGGAACACGTCAGTGCAGATCTAATCATCCGACCTTTTGACGTGCGGGACTATGACCCCCTCGTCCGCGTGTCGAATGCCAGTTTTCCCGACGAGCCGAGGACTGCGGAGGAGTGGAGTTACGAGGACGCGCGCCTCGACCGATCGCGGTACCACCTCGAGCGCCACGTTGCGATCGACACGCGTGGCGAGATCGTCGGGTACGCCGGTCTGGGGCATATGCCTTGGAACTTCCATCCGCACAAATACTGGGTGGAGGTGTGTGTCCATCCCCGCCACCGCCGGCGGAGGGCGGGGCAGGCGCTGTGGGCTCGGCTCGTCGCATCTCTGCGAGCGCGAGGTGCCCTCGTCGCACGCACCCTGGTCCGCGAAAACCATAGCGATGGCGTCCGGTTTGCGCAGCGCCTCGGGTTTGTGGAGGTCATGCGGCGGTGGGAGTCGCGCCTGACCATCGCCACGTTCGACCTTGATCGCTTTCAGCCGGTGCTGAACCGCGTACTGGCCAGCGGGGTGAAGATTACTACGCTCGCCGACGAACGGGCCCGCGATCAGGACAACCTCCACCGCATCTATGAAATGGACCAAGAAGTTAGCCGGGACGAGCCTCTGCCGGATGACTTCACGCCGGTTGACTTCACGACGTTCCTCGACCACGGCGTGAGGGCGCCGCTCGCTCTGAGCGACGCGTTCTTTCTCGCCACCGTCGACGGCGTGTATGCGGGTGTGAGTGTGCTGTACAAGGCCGCCGCGGGGGACTGGCTCAAGCAGGGGCTGACGGGAGTGCGCCGCCCGTTCCGCGGTCGCGGTCTGGCGACCGCGCTCAAACTGAAGACGATCGCCTACGCCCGGGCATACGGCGCCCGGGAAATCCGGACCTATAACGAGATCCACAACGCGCCCATTGTGGCGATTAACGAGAAGTTGGGATTCATCCGCCAGCCGCCGATACTGACGTACGCCAAGGAATTGGAGGACAGATGACCATGCAGACGGTCAGCGACGTTGCCCTGCAGGAATTCCGCGAGCCGGACTACGAGGCCGTCGCGCGGTTGCACACGGCGGCCTACCCAGATACCCCGACCACGGCGGCGGAGGTGCGCGACTGGGTCCGCGAGCAGGTCGGCCGGGGTCTGTACAGCGAGTGGATCCTCGCCGCCGAGCAGCGCACCGAGGCGGTGGTGGGTGGCGTCTGGTTCCATCAGCGGATGGTGCACCCGCAGAAGTACTTTCTGCGGGGCTACGTCCATCCCGACTGGGCGCACCGAGGGATCGGCCGGCGGTTGATGGAGGCGGCTTTCAAAGTCCTCCACGCGCGGGGCGCGCAAGAAGTGAAATCGTTCGCGCGTGCGGACCAGCCCCGCAGCGTCGCATTCCTCCAACGTGCCGGGTTCACCGAGATCGGTCGAGATTTCGAATCCCGGCTGCTGGTTGCCGCGTGCGACCTCACACTGTTTGCGGGGTTTGTCGATCAGACGCGTGCGTTGGGGATCGAACTGACCACGCTGGCGGACGAACTGGCCCGCGACCCGATATGCCTGCGTGGTGTCTATCAGGCCCACAGCGCGCTCGGGTTCGCCATCCCAGGCGAGGATCCGGACCTCCCCGTTCCCGTGTCATTTGAGGCGTACCGGGCGTGGCAGGTCGAGCATCCCTTGGTCCTCAAGGACGCCTACTTCCTCGCCAAGCGGGGCGATGTGTTCGTGGGAGAGAGTGCGATGAAACGTAGCGCGGTAGGCGGCGGGGTGCTGAACCAGGAACTCACGGCCGTGATAGCGGAGTACCGGGGGAGACGAGTGGCGACCGCCCTCAAGGTGTTGACGATCCAGTACGCGCAACGGCACGGGTTCCGGGAGATTCGGACGTTCAACAGCAGCCGCAATGCCGCCATGCTCGCGATCAATACGAAGCTGGGATTTGTGCGTCAACCTGAATGGATTCTGTGTGCAAAGGCGTTATGAGGCGGGAGCCCGAGGTAAAGGCCGCCGTGCCGAAAGCGGGAGCGCATGTCTAACCTTCTGGTTGTGGATCTTCCGGCCGCGCCCCATGCAGCCGGCCTCGAGCACGGTCGCCAGGCAGGGGCGCACATCGCTGCCAATGTGGCCGTCTACTTCGACCGCTTCCAGCGCGAGGCGCAACTGGGCGCAGACGAGGTCCGCGACCGTGCCCGTCGGTACCTGCAGGTCGTCGAGGAGCGCGAGCCGACCTACGTCGAGACGATGCGCGGCGTGTCCGAGAGCAGCAAGGTGCCGCTCGTCGACCTCGCGGTCCTCAACATGCGCTACGAGCTGATCTATAGCCAGTATTCAGCCATTAATCAGGGAAAGGCAGTGCACGTCGCTGGTGGGTGTACGGCGTTTGCCGTCACCCCCGAGGCCTCCGCCGATGCGCATCTGTGGCTCGGTCAAAATTGGGACTGGTTTCCGGAAGTCCACGGGCTCGTGATGCGCGTGCGGCGGGATGATGGTCTCACCGTGGCGGCATTCACGGAAGCCGGCATCGTCGGGGGCAAGATCGGGATGAACTCGGCGGGCCTGGGCCTCGTCATCAACGGGTTGCTCTCCAACCGCGACGACTGGGCGCGGCTCCACTTGCCCTTTCACGTCCGCACCTGGCGCATGCTCCACTCCTCCTCCCTCGCCGAGGCGGTCGCGGTAGTCACGCGCGAGGAACGATCCTGCTCAGCCAACTTTCTGCTGGGGCAGGCCAATGGGCACGCCGAGGTCGTCGATGTGGAGGCGGCTCCTCACGCCGCCTGCATGCTGCGGCCGACCGGAGGGGTCCTGGCTCACACCAACCACTTCTACGATCCTGAGGCGCTCGACATTTGGCAGCCGCTGGATGAAGAGACCACGTCCACGTACAACCGGGCGGCCCGCATGAAGCATCTGCTGGACGTAGGTCGGCGCGCGGGGACGCTGCACGCGACAGGGCTGATGGACATCCTCCGCGACCATGTAGGGTATCCCGACTCGATCTGCCGTCACCCCAACCTGGCGTTCCCGGACGAGGAACGACTGGAGACCGTGGTGTCGGTGCTGGAGGATCTGACCTCCCGCCGGATGTATGTGGCTGCTGGTCCGCCGTGCCGAAGTTCCTATCAGGAGATCGGGCTGTAGGTGGAAGCTCAGCTTGCGCCCGACGTAACGTTTGCGCTCGTTTTGGTCGTCGTGGCCTTTGCCTCCGCGGTCAAAGGCGCGCTGGGCTTCGGGTTCCCTCTGATCGCCGTTCCACTCACAGCTAATCTCATCGGTGCACGCCCTGCCGTAGTGCTCATTGCGATCCCGGTCGTCTTCAGCAATTTTCTGATCCTGATGCGAGGCGGCGGCAGCGCCGAGGAACTACGTCGCTTCGGCGGGATGCTGGTGGGGGTGGTCGCGGGGACAGTCATCGGTGCCCAGTTGCTTGGCCGGCTGGACCCGGGCGTGGTGTCCTTGATCGTCGGGATCACGGCAGTGCTGCTCGCCGTGCTCACCTGGGGGAATCTGATGCCGTCGATTTCCCCGAAAGCGCAGCGCGTGGCTGGACCCACGGTGGGCGTTGCGGCTGGCGTAATGGGTGGGATTACAGGGATTTACGCTCCCCTGATCGCGGCCTACGTCCACGCCCTCCGGGTGGACAAGCGCGCGTTCGTGTATTGGCTGACAGCCGCGTTTTTCCTCGGCGGTGTCGTCCAGGTGGTCAGTTACTGGCGGCTGGGACTCTACAGCTGGACGCTCGTGACGTACGCCGTGGCGACATTCGTCCCCGTCGTCATCGGCACGTGGCTGGGGTTTTGGATTCAGGACCGCTTACCTGTCACAGTGTTCCGGCGGATTGTATTGCTGCTGGTATTGGTTTCAGGGCTGCGCCTCGTCTGGCCTGGGTTTCGGTTGCTCTCGTCCCGGTTGTTGGGAATGTAGGAGCTAGCAACAGTCCGTCCGGCCCACTGCCACCTTCTGTACGAAACGTGTGCACCGTTAACCGTTCCTCGGAAGCGAGGCTATGGGATGTTTGTTTTTCTAAGGTGCGACGGTTCAAGACGGTAAAGAGCGGGGCCGGCTGCCGTTTCCTTCATGGCAGTCAGCCCCGCCAGCCTACTGAAGGACATGGAACACTGTCAGACCGCCGTGCTGCTCGAAAACAAAAGACCCGACGTTCAATGTGATGCCTTCCTCGATGGGGAATGCCGCTCCAGGGAGATTGCAATCGACCGAAAGCGTTGCAGGGACTGTTCCCCCGCTCGAAGGATTGAGCCCAACATGAACCGTAACGACGCCCGCGCTCGCCTCGGACACTTCACCGATGCCGTCTGTCAGGAACGACGGGAGGAATCCACCTGCTGGCGTCCACCTCACGAACCCGGTTACCACCCAGACGCCGTGCGCGACCTCGGTACCGTTCGCATGCCGATGGACAAACGTCCCACCCCCAGCCGCCTCCATGGTGGCGGGTTTGAACTCTCCTGACCCCGTTAATGTGACGGTATCGCCCGTGGCACCGTCGCGCCCAACATCCTCGCCACCTGCGAGCACGGTATTTTGCACGGTCCTGACGAGGTCAAAACGTACGTGATGGCCGAGGGCCTGTTGCTGAGCGAAGCCCGCGGGTGCAATGAGCGTGAAAGTCGCGAGACTGACTATAAAGACTGCCAACCATACCAATCTTTTCATCGCTGGTTCCTCCGTGACTGCCAATCGGACACATGCACTTTCCTATGAGTTTTGCTGCCGGGGAACAGTGGAGTGCCGCCTTGGGGCTGGTGGGCTGCGGGCAACGCCTACAGCTTGCGGATCGCTGCGGGCGCGTCGGGCGTTCTTAGTCCTGGTCGCTGACATTGCGCCTCCCACCGTGGGACACACGCCGGAGTGCGAGTCAGAGCGGGATCAGGGGAGCAGCGACAGGTGCGACGTTAGAGAAAATTTTTGTTCTAGGGGAGCCGGCATGATTCCTGCCCCTCGTGCCATGCGTCATACTCAACCGCGGTATGAACGTGTTTCGCTTCGAGTACACTCGCGTAAGGCGGTCGTCCCACGGCCAGGCGCGCGACATAGGCCGCGCGGGGTGGTAGCGCGCGTTGAGAGAGCAACGCCCTGTCAGGCTGCCCCGATGCGCGCCAGACCGCCTAGACTACCTCCGCGGGTGCGGTCAGTACACCTGCTGGTCCTCGCGAGGGGAGTGAACCTCATTGTCCGCAATCTCCCCTAGCAAAACTCGGGGCCCATGCGGACAGCCGCAAGAGGCGCATCACATCGCGACGATCTGCCCCGAGCGTGCCGATGCGGCGAGGGCGTCCAACACACGCATGTTGGCGACCGCATCCTCTGGCGGGAAACGCGGTGGCTGCTGTTCTAGAATGCACGTCCCCATATGGTCGAGCATCAGCGTGTACTGATTGGTCCCGGGCAGTTCGACCCGGTCCTCCTGATTTCCGCTGCGCACCACCATCACAACGGCCGGGTCCTCTTCCGGTTGGAACGGTCGGGGGACCGTGATGGTCCCGTCACTGCCGACGACCTCGCAGAGCTGTCGGTACGGCGCGCGGAGCCCGCAGTCGATGAGGGCGGTCGCTGTTGGAAACCGCAGCATGCCAGCCAGGCGGACGTCGACGCCGCGGTCAAACGTCGCCGTCGTCCACCCCGACTGGGGCTCGCCCAGCAGAAGGCGGCTCACGCTCACGCAGTAGCACCCCACATCCAGCAGTCCCCCGCCGCCGAGGGGGGCACTCAGACGGATATCGTCGGCGCTCGTGACCCCAAACGTGAACGCGGCCCGGACCAGCCACGGTGTGCCGATGGTTCCCGATTCGAGGCGCCGGCGTACTTCGTCAATCTGTGGGTGGAATCGGTACATGAACGCCTCTTGCAAGAGGACCCCGGCACGCGAGGCAGCCTCGACCATGGTCTGGGCCTGCGCCGCCGTCAGCCCGAGCGGTTTCTCGCATAAGACATGCTTCCCGGCTTGAGCCGCCCGGACAGTCCACTCCATGTGCAGACTGTTGGGAAGCGGGATGTAGACGGCGTCCACCTCCGCATCCGCCAGCAGCGCCTCGTACGACCCATGGACGCGCGGGATGTTAAATTGTGTGGCCACTGTGCGCGCCCGGGCGAGATCGCGGCTCGCGACGGCATGCGCTTTGCCGGTCCGGCTGCGCAGCAGAGCGGGGAGGACCCGACGGACGCCGATCCGCGCTGTGCTCAAGATTCCCCATCGGACGTGCCGCAGCATCAGGGCTACCTCGCGTGATCGCGTTTAAAGTCAGAATCCCGCAGCATCGACATCGCAGTCGGCTCGGCACCGGAAGAAGTTCACCGCGATGACGAGAGCCCCTGTTCTACTTTTTATCGGTGCCGACATGCACGCTGCCTCGCGTTTGTGGCTCAGCAGTTGTCTTGGCGCTGGTCCACCTCCTACAAGGAGACCCGGCGGGGAGTGCGGAAAAAAGGGAGTCGTCAGAAACTTGGAGGGGAAGACGTGGCACCGCTGCCGCCATTCACGCCATACGAACGCAAGTATCTCGCCGGGATCGTGCACCAGGTCTGGCGTGCCTGTCAGGTGTATGTGACCGTGTCGATGGAGCGCGGGCCAACCGGTGCCCGCCCCGCGCTCGACGAACTTGCCCGATGGGCCGTGGCCCAACGACGAGAACTGGGTCCCCGGGGTGGTCTTCCCAATACTCTGAGTACCATGGCGCTGCGAGTGGGGCGGGAGCTGCTGACAGATGTCGAGACGATTAGCCGCCGTGTCGGGCAGATGGTGGCGGCCCTGGAGAAGTCCTCCCTGCCCGCCGATCAGGTTGAAGAGCAGACGCTCGGGATGATCGAAGGCGTGCTGCGATGGACCAGCCTCATGGCTTCGCAACTTGGGATTACCCGCCACCTGCGTCCGCACATGTTGTGGTTTGAGCGCTGATCCTGTGGGCTGGCTGAGCGGGGGAGTGCAGTCGTCCCGCAAGGTTAGATCGATGGACTACGAGAGCGCCTACCGCACGATCACGCGGTTAGCCCAGGAGCCCAACGCCGCACAGGTGATCGTCAACTACCTCCATGATCACTTCCCCGCATACTCCTGGGTCGGGCTGTACTGGGTCCAAGGCTCTGACCTTGTCCTCGGTGAGTGGAAGGGTCCAGAGGCCACCGAACACACGCGCATTGCGATTGGCACGGGGGTGTGTGGGGCGGCGGCTGCTTCGGGACGGACCGAGATCGTCGGTGATGTCTCCCGCGATTCCCGCTATCTGGCCTGTTTTTCCTCCACGAAGTCAGAGATTGTCGTCCCGATCTTCGCCGACGGCAGTGTCATCGGGGAGATCGACATCGATGGCAGCGTCCTGAATGCCTTCGGGGCCGAGGACCAACGCTTCCTCGGGCGCGTCGCCGCGGTGCTGGCCGGCGTGCGCACACGCACTTCCGCCGCGCGCGCCGCGCGTCGCTAGCGGTGTCCAGCACGCTCCCCGACAAAACTGCAATCATCACCGGCGCATCCGGCGCGCTGGGCAAAGCCACGGTCCAGGAGTTCCTTGGCGAAGGGGCTCGCGTCTGCGCGTGCGACGTGACCGACCTGCCCGTGGAGGCGATGGGCCTGAGCGCAGAAGCGCGGCGGCGCTACGTGCCTACGCGATATGACGTGACGACTGAAAAAGGGTGTGCCGAACTCGCGGCGCACACGCTGCGCGATCTCGGTCGGATCGACATCCTCGTCAATATCGTCGGCGGCTGGAAAGGCGGCACTCCCCTCCATCAGGTATCGGTGGAAGAGTGGGATGCGATGATCACCCTCAACTTGAAGTCGGCGTTCCTGTGTTCTCGAGCGGTGCTGCCGTCTATGTTGGCGCAACGGGCGGGCCGGATTATCAACATTTCCTCCCGCACCGCGGTCGTGCCCGTGGGCATGCAGGCTGCCTACAACGCGGCGAAGGCGGGGGTCATCGCGTTGACCCAAACGCTGTCGGAAGAAGTCAAACAGAACGGGGTTACGGTCAACTGCGTCCTGCCCAGTATCTTGGACACGGCGGCGAACCGCGCGGCCTTCCCGAAAGCTGACTACGACCGGTGGGTAAAACCCGCGGACCTCGCGCGCGTGCTGGCGTTTTTGGCCTCGGATGAGAGTACGTCGATTACCGGTGCAGCCATCCCCGTCTACGGACGCGCCTAAGGGGCGTGCGTCCGCACCCCGACTGTGATAGCGCAGTCGTCGTCCGACCCCTCCGTCACCGCTTCCTGAGCAGCTGAGCGCGGCGGAAACAGCGCACCGTGTGATCATTCACCATCCCCACCGCTTGCATGAAGGCGTAGCAGATCGTAGGACCCACGAAGCGGAAACCGCGACGGCGGAGATCCGCACTCATCGCTGCCGAGGCCGTGGTCTGGGCCGGGATCTGACGCAGGGTGCGATACCGCGACACGATGGGTCGTCCCCCGACAAAACTCCAGATGTAGCGGTCGAACGAGCCGAACTCGCGCTGCACCTGGAGGAATTGCCGCGCGTTGGTGATCGCCGCGCGGATCTTGGCGCGGTTGCGGATGATCCGGGGATCCGCCATGAGTCCTCGGACAGTGCGGGCGTCGAAGCGCGCGACGCGCTTCGCATCAAAGCCCGAAAACGAGCGACGCAACTGAACACGCTTGGCCAGAATGATGGCCCAGCTCAATCCCGCCTGCATCCCCTCTAAGATGAGGAACTCGAACAGCTGGCGGTCACCATGCTGCGGCGTGCCCCACTCCCGATCGTGGTAGGTTTGCATGAGCCCGCTCTCATTTGCCCACGAACATCGCTGAACGCGCTCCATGGTGGCGGTGTGCCTCCGCGGTCGATCCAAAATCAGGAGGGTGGGGCGGCGACAACGTTGCGCAACGTCCCGATCCCTTCCACTTCAGCCTCGACCGTGTCGCCGACGTGGAGAAACCGCGGGGGCGTGAAGCCCATCCCAATACCTTCGGGGGTGCCGGTCGCGAGGATGTCTCCGGGCTCCAAGGTCAGCCCTTCAGACAGCGTCGCGATCAACTGCGCCACAGTGAACAACATCTTCGACGTGTAAGAGTTCTGCCGGATTTCCCCGTTCACGCGCATGGACAGGCGCAGTTGTTGGGGGTCAGGGACGGCTGCGCGATGCACGATCCATGGGCCTAGCGGGGCAAATGTATCCAGCGCTTTTCCCTTGAACCACTGGCCATGGCGGCGTTGCAGGTCGCGGGCGGTAATGTCATTCATGATGGTGTAGCCGAACACATAGTCTAACGCTTTCGCCGCCGGTATATCCCGGCCGCGCTTGCCGATGACGACAGCCAACTCCACTTCGTAGTCCAGTTGCTGGGTCGCCCGATGGTAGAGGATCGGCGCAAGGGGCCCGATAACCGTCGTCGGCGGCTTGGTGAAGTACACGGGCACCTCCGGGGGCGCGGCCCCACTCTCCCGGGCGTGCTCTGCATAGTTGCGGCCTACGCAGAAGATGTTCTTCCGTGGTCGGGGAATGGGCGCGAGCAACTTGACGCGCGAGAGTGGGACAGACGTCCGCCCGGCCTTGACCCACGTAGCCGCTTCCCGGAGGAGCCTTACTAGGGTGGTCGTCGGCACCGCTTCGATAAGCTCAATCATGTTGTCAGGGACGGACGTTTTTCTCCGGCGGGCGAGGGCGCGCAGGTCCACGAGGCGGTCATCGACGATAACGCCGAGGGCCGTATCCCGTCTGGCTTGGTAGGTGGCAAGACGCATAGTTCATCCTCCAGGTGCGGCCCGTTCTAGGGGCTTGGGTGTTCGGCAGGGGTGGTTCTGCGCATCCCGAACGCTCCCTTCAGATTTCGCGGTTGGTTTTCCAAAACTGTCATAAAGCGCAGAAAAAGACACAGGCGGGAGGATCTGATGGCAAAAGTCATGGTGTTTACGGGGACTGCGGACGGTCTGCTCGTTTTCGAGAGTGACGCCAAACGCGCGAAGTGGAAACGCCGCGGTCCCTACCTGGACGGCCTGTCGGTGAATACGTTTGCCTGGGATCGCAAAACGAAAACGGCCTATGCGGCGACGTCCAGCGAGGGGATCTTTGCCAGCAAGACCCTAGGGCGAAGCTGGACTCCGCTGAATGATGGTCTGCCCATCCGCAAAGTGTGGACCGTGGCCATCAACCCCAAGGACCCAGATGAGTTGTGGGCTGGCACGCACTTCAGCTACCTCTTTCACAGCAGCGACCGCGGGCGCACCTGGACGCTGCACCCCGGATATCTGACGGCCCCGGGCGCCGAGCACCGGTGGGGCGACTGGGCCTTTGGGACGATTGGCAACTCACTCCACGGGATCCACATCGATCCCGCAAACTCCAAGCGCATGGTCGTCGTCAGCAGCACAAATCACGGCGCGGTCCGCACGGTGGACGGGGGCCAGACATGGGAGCTCGCGCGGAAGGGAGTATTCGAGTCGTGTCCCGCCGCAGGGCAATCGGATCTGACCCGGCCGGTTAGTGACGCTGACCAGACCAAGGCGGTGGAGGAGCATTTGGGCAATGTGCATGCGTGCACGCACCGCATAGGGGTTTCCCCGGCGGACTCGAGTGTGCTGTATCGCCAGCAGCATTGCGGGGTGTACCGCAGCGACGACTTCGGCGCCTCGTGGCAGGACATCTCGGCGGGACTGCCCGACCGGCACGGGTTCCCCCTGGCTGTGCATCCGCGGGATCCGAATACCGCTTATGTCGTGCCAGCGTATCAGGGCAAAGGGTGCAAGAAGCACAACAGCTGCATTATGGGTGCGCTCGAAGTCTACCGCACCCGCACCGGGGGTCGCCGGTGGGAGAGACTTGCTGACGGCCTTCCCAAGAAAGTGCATTGTGTTGTGCTGCGTCATGGGATGGACACAGACGCTCTGACACCTGCCGGGCTCTACTTTGCCACGACGAGTGGGGAAGTCTACGGCACGAACAGCGAGGGAGATTCTTGGGCGACGTTAGGCAAAGGCTTGCCCCGCGTCCAGGGCGTCATGACGGCTGTTGTCTGAGTGGGTCCGGTGATCGGGGGGCCCTCTGTGCTTACAGGAGTGACGTTGGGTGACGCCTCAGGCCGGTGTCGGAATTCGCCGGCGGGGAAGTCGCGGCGCGTAGTCGCTGACAACGAAGTGGGATGGGCGAAAGGCAAACAGATCGGTAATCGTGGGATCCAGGGTGACGGTCGGCAAGCGCTGCGGTTCAGTTTTCAGCATTTCTCGGACGTCCTCCAGCTGATTCAGATAGATGTGAGCGTCGTCGATCCAGTACACCAATTCTTTTGCCCGATAGCCGCTGACCTGGGCGATCATCAGAGTCAGGGCGGCGTAGTGGATGAAGTTGAACACGAGCCCAACCGGCGCATCCGCGCTGCGCTGCCGATGCGTGAGCGTCAGATCTCGGGTGCGCGAATTCACGTGGACATGCACCCAGCCGTGGCAGGGGGGCACGACGACACGGCGCGTGCCGCTTCGGCCTGTTAACGCGTACTGCGGGATCCACGGGGACAGCTCGTGATGGCGGGAGTCCGGTCGCTCTTTGATCTGCGTGATCAAAGCCGCCAGTTGATCGAACGGGTTACCCTCCGCGGCGGGAAAGCGGCGGAAGGCTGCTCCATAGGATCCCGGCCCGAGATCCCCCGCGGGTAGGTCGAACTGTCCGCAGCGCTCTTCAGTCACCCACCGATCCCACCAGTAACAGCCGAACCGTTCCAGTTCCTGTTGGGTCTGGGCGCCGTTGATGAACGCACAGAGTTCGCCGAGCGCCTGATAAAACGGGGAGGGGCGCTTGCCCGCGCTTGGCTCGGTGACGATGTCACGTTCGGTGACGATGGGGAATCCGTGGGCGAGCGGGAAGCGCATTTCGTGCCCGATGATCTTCAGAGCAGGGAGCCCGTGCTCGGTGGGGACCTCTTCGCCCGTTGTGATGATGCGGAGCAAGAGATCCCGGTACTGGGAGTCAGGCACTCGCTGGTCTAACGGCAGGTAGTTCAACATGACACGCATCCACACGTGCCGGTGGCACCCAACAGTTGGCCCGCCGGCCACGACACCGATTTTTAGACCCCAGGGGGGAGGTGCGGGCGAAGGGAGGAGTGGTGTCCGTGTGTTAGTGACGTGGGGAGCCTGTCGTGGAGGCGTCCAAGAGCAGACTCGAAGGCTCCTCCCCCCTGCGGGTCTCGGGTGTATTCCCCTGCCAGGGCGGCGATTCCTGCCCCGGATATCAACATGTTGTGGATAAGTTGGGGACAGGACCCCAGGTCCTGCGCCGACCTGGTGTTCGTCTTTCTCGCAGGGGTCATATTCACCTGGGCAGGGGACACCTCCCGTGCCGCCAAACACAGCCTCATGAGCGCCATGACAGACTTGGCGCACCAAGTCCGGACCCGCCTAGCCCGCCGGACCCGCCGCACAATCGTCGCCCCCGAACTCCGTCGTGCGGCCGTTCTTCTCCCTCTCCACGAGCAGGGCGGGGAGCCCTATGTTCTGTTCACGCGGCGCACCGAGACCGTCGAGACGCACAAGGGGCAGATCTCCTTCCCTGGCGGAGCTGCGGATCCGGGTGATGCCGATATGCAGTCCACGGCGCTGAGAGAGACTCAAGAAGAGATGGGGATTCCCCCTACGCAGGTCGAGGTCCTGGGGGTGCTGGACGACCTGTCGACCACAGTCAGCGGATTTGTGGTTACCCCCGTGGTTGGGATCATTCCCTCCCCATTTCCTTTTCGGATTAACTCGGCTGAGATCGCAGAGGTTCTGACGGTCCCCCTGCGCGTGTTTCGCGATCCGTCGAGTCTCCGTGTGGAACGCCGTGAACGAGAGGGGAAGAGGCTTGACGTGTATTTCTACGGCTATGGCAAACACGAAATCTGGGGAGTGACCGCACGCATCATAAAGGGTTTCGTGGACGCGGTCTTCGGGGATGCGGAGATATCGCCGTCATCCAGGGAGCCGTAGGCCCAATCGAGCCATCTCGGTCCACTGCTTAGAGCTGCTCTAAGCTGGCATCATTTCCCAGAAATCTCCGGTAAAATTCCATGAAATCGCCCAATTTTGGAGTGCAGAAACCTATTTTTCACGCCATTTCTGTGGATACCGCCTCTTTTCTAGGTTCTGTTAGGCTGTTCCGGAGAGGGGTGGCCCCTTGCTATACTAATTGGGTAAGGTACCCGTCAGGGAGGCTCCCTCATGAAGCGGCAACACACCCAGCAACCTACTCACCCCGTCTTCACCGTTGGCGTCGCCGGCAGTCTGGTGGGGGTTTCCCCCCAGACGCTGCGGAAGTGGGAGCGTCACGGCTTGCTCTCCCCAGTTCGCGAAGGGCATCAGCGTCGACGGTTGTATTCCTGGCGCGACATTGAGCGGGCGCAGCAAATCCGCTATTTGGTCATCCGCAAGCACATCCCGCTGCGGGACGTCAAACTGCAGCTGCGGCTTGCCTCTGTCCGCAAAGCGCCGGCGGCAGTTGCCCATGGGGACGGGCGCGTTGGTGCCCCACCGCTCGTGCCCCGCCTCGCGCTGGCTATTCCCCGCTAATTCGAACAGGAGGAAGCCGCGTGTTTGGGGTGGCGAGGAGACCTGTCCTCCATCCGCCCGCGTCTGAGCCCGGACCGATCCAAGATCCATCCGATTTGTTTTAGGGGGAATCTCAGCAGTGCAACGACGGATCTACGTTGACTATGGAGCCACGACTCCCACCGATCCCCGTGTGGTGGTGGCCATGGTGCCCTATTTCACTGAGAAGTTCGGCAACGCTGGCAGTATCCACGCGTTTGGGCAGGAGGCGCGCGAGGCTGTGGACCGCGCCCGAGAGATCGTCGCCTCTGCCATTGGCGCATCCCCTCAGGAGATGGTGTTCACGAGCGGGGCGACGGAGGCAGATAACTTCGCCGTGCTGGGGGCGGCGTGGGCCAACGAGTCCCGCGGCCGCCATCTGATCACCTCTAGCATCGAACACCACGCGGTATTGGAACCCTGTCGTTTCCTCGAAGGACGCGGCTTTGAGGTGACCTACCTTCCCGTCGACCGTACCGGGTGGGTGGACCCTGACGACGTGCGGCGCGCCATTCGCCCCGACACCATTCTGATCTCCGTCATGTCGGCCAACAACGAGATCGGCACGCTGGAGCCGGTGGCGGAGATCGGACGCATCGCGCGCGACCGAGGCATCTTGATGCACACAGACGCCACGCAATCGGTCGGGATCATGCCCGTGCACGTCGATGCGTTGTGTGTGGACCTGCTCTCGCTGTCGGCGCACAAGCGCTACGGCCCCAAGGGGGTCGGCGCGCTATACGTCCGCAAGGGCTCCAAGCTAACCCGCGTGCAAAGCGGGGGATCGCAAGAGCGAAACCGCCGCGCGGGAACCGAGAACGTGCCCGGCATCGTCGGGTTTGGCGCCGCGCTGGCCCTGGCACTCGAGGTGATGGACGAGGAAGCATCGCAATTGCGCCGCCTGCGCGACCGTCTGATCGACGAACTGACGCGTCTGGATGGCGCCCACCTCAATGGACATCGCACTGACCGGCTTCCCGGCAACATCAACCTGTCGTTTGAGGGGGCCGACAGCGAGTCCCTGCTGCTCGCTCTGGACTTCCAGGGGGTAGCAGCGAGTAGCGGGTCGGCCTGCACGTCGGGCAGCCTCGAACCTTCCCACGTGCTCACGGCCATCGGTCTCCGCCCAGAAATCGCCGCGGGAACTGTGCGCCTGACCCTCGGTCGGTGGACCAACTCGCAGGATGTCGACGACCTGCTCACCATTTTCCCAGAAGTTCTCCGCAGTCTCCGTCCCGCCTTGGCGGGACGCGCGCGCAGCGCCGCGCGCTGACGCGGGAAGTCTTTGCCCGCACGACGAATTTCACAAGGGGGGACGGTGTTTCTCCCTCCCGGACGCACACGACTGTGACCGACTACATCCCGATCTTCGTCCACCTGACGCTCGCTGTGCTGCTGACTGTGGTTTTGCTCACGGTGCACGCTGTCCTCGGCGGGCGCTTCTCCACCGGATCGTCTCCTCGTCCGCATCCCGGGCAAGCGGAGCCTTACGAATCCGGCGTGTGGCCGGTGGGGTCCGCTCGCGAGCGCGTCCCGATTCGGTACTACCTGATCGCCATGTTGTTCTTGCTGTTTGATGTCGAGGCTGTGTTCCTCTACCCCTGGGCGGTCAACGCCCGTGCGTTGGGCGTCTTTGGACTGGTAGAAATCCTGACATTCGTCGCTGTTCTGGGACTGGGCTTCGGGTACGCGTGGAAGCGAGGTGCCCTGGAATGGCTGTAGCTGGCGGCTTGCCCCTGCGCGCCACCCTTGTCTCTCGCGCCGCGACGTCCGCGGAGGCGACCGCGGCCGATGTGCGCGCGTTGGAATCCAACGTCCTCACCACGACCGTCGAGCATATGGCGTCCTGGGCGCGGAAGAACTCGTTGTGGCCAGCGCAGTTCGGTCTGGCGTGCTGCGCGATCGAGATGATCGCAGTCGCGCAGGCGCGGTTTGACATCGCGCGGTTTGGCAGCGAGGCGTTTCGCGCGTCCCCTCGCCAGGCGGATCTGATGATCGTCTCGGGTCGGGTCTCGCAGAAGATGGCCCCGGTCCTCCAGCACATCTACGAGCAGATGCTGGACCCGAAGTGGGTGATCGCGATGGGCGATTGCGCCAGCTGTGGGGGCGTCTTTAACAACTACGCTCTCGTGCAAGGCGTGGATAAGCTCATCCCCGTGGACGTTTACGTAGCTGGGTGCCCGCCACGCCCCGAGGCGTTGCTGTACGGACTTCTCAAGCTGCAAGAGCTCATCGCCAATCCCTCCGTCCGGAGGCGGTCGTGACGGATCTCGTGGACACACTGGCCGCGCAGCTCGGCGCCGGCGTGGTCGAGCAGACGCGATTTCGCGACGAACGCACCCTCGTGGTGGATCGAGCGCACCTCGGGCCGGCGCTAGACGCGGCGTTTGGAGTCGGCTTCACCGTGCTCACTGACCTCACGGCGGTCGATCGCCACCCAGGGGTCCCGCGGTTTGAGGTCGTGTACTTGCTGACCTCCATGGTGCCGCCCGCCCGCCTGCGCCTGAAGGTGCGTGTTGCGGACGGTGAGACGGTGCTGTCGGCAACCGGGCGGTGGCCGGGGGCCAACTGGCTCGAGCGGGAAGTGTACGATTTGTTTGGAATCCGGTTCGACGGCCATCCCGATCTGACGCGCATTCTTCTGCCCGATGACTGGGAAGGATACCCGCTGCGCAAGGACTTCGCGCTTGTTGAAGAGCCGGTGCAGTTTATTGGGCACACGCCCAAAGTCCCCAGCCAGATTATCCCGAAGTCGAAGCAACCGTAGGCGACACGGGAGGGCGGGAGCGGTCCGGGAAACCCCGGGCGCACACACGCGTGTGCAAGGACGCGAATGAGTGAGCTGACGCGAGAAACCCTCGTCTTGAACATGGGCCCGCAGCACCCCGCCACGCACGGGGTGTTGCGCGTCATGCTCGAGCTCGAAGGCGAGGTCATTATGGGGGCGAAGCCGGTGATTGGCTACCTGCACACCGGGTTTGAGAAGGAGATGGAGACCCGGACCTATCACCAGAACATTGTCTTCCCCCCGCGCATTGAGTATCTCGCCACGTTTATCGAAGAACAAGCGTACGTCCTGGCCGTCGAAAAACTCCTCGGCATCAGCGCTCCCCCGCGGGCCACCATGATCCGGCTCATCTTGGCCGAGCTGTCCCGCATCGCCAGTCACTTGGTGTACTTGGGCACCGGAGCGATGGACCTCAACGTGAGCAGCCTGCTCATGTATTGCTTCCGCGACCGCGAGGAGATCCTCGATATCTTCGAAATGGTCTCCGGCCAGCGCATGATGCATGGGTATTTTCGCATCGGCGGGCTGCAGTGGGATGTGCCCGACGGGTTTGCCGAGCGCGTCCGGACATTCATCAAGACCTTCCCCTCACGTCTAGACGAGTTCGAGACCCTGCTCACCGATAACCTCATCTGGCGCGAACGCACCGAAGGGGTGGCGGTCCTCAGCGCGGAGGATGCCCTGCGGTATGGCTGCACAGGCCCGCTCCTCCGCGGATCCGGCGTGTCCTATGACGTGCGCAAGGCGTTTCCCTACGGGGGCTATGACGAGTTTACGTTTGATGTGCCCGTGGGAGAGGCCGGGGACGCGTTCGACCGCTACCGGGTGAGGATGGAAGAGATGCGGCAGAGCCTGCGCATCCTGCAGCAGGCGCTGGACCGCCTGCCGGACGGGCCGGTCCTGATCGATGACCGGAAAGTCGCGTTGCCCCCGCGGGGTGAACTCGTCCGCAGCATGGAGGCGGTCATCCACCAGTTCAAACTTGTGAGTGAAGGCATCCACCCTCCGGCCGGGGAGGTCTACGCCGCCGTGGAGTCTCCCCGGGGAGAAAAAGGCTACTACATCGTCAGCGACGGCAGCAACCGTCCATGGCGCGTGCGAGTCAGAGCGGCTTCTTTTAACAACCTGCAAGCCCTTCCCGTGATGCTGGCCCACGGGTCGGTCGCAGACGTCGTGGTGGCGATTGCGTCGATTGATATTGTGCTGGGGGACGTGGACCGCTGATGGTCCTCTCCGAGAACGCGCGATCCGAGATCCGTCGCCTCATGGCGCAGTTCCCGCAGCGGCAGTCCGCCCTGCTGGGCGCGCTGTTCGTGGCTCAAGACGAAGTGGGGTACCTGTCGCCCGAGGCCGTTACCGATGTCGCCGCGGTCATGGACCTGCCCGTGAGCGAGATCGCCTCGGTGGCGTCCTTCTACCACTTGTATCGTTTCCACCCTGAGGGACGGCACGTCATCCAGGTGTGTACCAATATCTCCTGTCAATTGCGGGGCTGCGGACGGATCCTTGACCACCTGCGGCGTCGGCTGCAGGTGGACGTGGGGGAGACCACGGCCGACGGTGAGTTCACGTTGAAGACCGCCGAGTGCCTCGCGGCGTGCGAGAGCGCTCCGGTGATGATGGTGGACACGGACCGCGCTGGGCCGCTCTCTGAGAGGGACATCGACTCCCTCCTCGACCAGTACGCGCGCGCGTCGATCCCAGGTGCATCTCGTCCTCGTCCCACCCTGCCCCCGGTCGCGCCGCAGACAGCCATGATCTTGAAGTACATCCACGAGCCCGATCAGGGGGAGCTAGAGGCTTACCGCAAGCGGGGAGGATACGAGGGGCTGCGCAAAGCGCTGGGGATGTCGCCCGATGCAGTGACCGACGAGGTAGAAAAGTCGGGTCTGCGCGGCCGCGGCGGGGCCGGTTTTCCCACAGGAAGAAAGTGGAAGTTCATCCCCAAAGACCCCGCAATCCCCCGGTACGTGGTCATCAACGCGGATGAGGGAGAGCCTGGGACCTTCAAAGATCGCACGTTATTGGAGTGTGATCCCCACCGGCTCCTTGAGGGCATTGCGATCGCCAGCTACGCCGTTGGCGCGAAGCAGGCGTTCGTGTACCTGCGCCGGGAGTTCCACCAAGCCCGCGCCGGTTTAGAGCGGGCTCTCACGCAAGCGTCTGGGGCGGGCCTGCTGGGCCGCAATATCCTCGGCAGCGGCTATGACCTCGATGTGGTCGTGGCCACGGGGGCGGGAGCCTATATCGCTGGCGAGGAGACATCCTTGCTGGAATCTCTGGAAGGCCGGCGGGCGATGCCGCGGCTGAAGCCGCCGTTCTACCCGGCCGTGAAAGGACTCTACTCGCGTCCCACCGTCCTCAACAACGTCGAGACGCTCTGCCACGTAGCCTGGATCCTGACCGAGGGCGTAGAGCGGTACCGCCAACTCGGGCCGCCGATCCTGATCTCTGTGAGCGGGCATGTCATGCGACCGGGCGTATACGAAGTCCCGCTGGGCACGACGATCCGTCAGGTGATCGAACGTGCAGGAGGAGTGCGCGACGGCCGAGCGTGTAAAGCGGTTTTCCCCGGGGGGTCATCGTCGGCGATCTTACCGGCGAGCTATCTCGACACCCCGATGGACTATGACGCGCTCGCCAAAGTCGATGTCTACGGGTCGATGCTGGGATCAGGCGCGCTGATTGTGATGGACGACACCACGAACATGGTCGAACTCGTGGCGCGCACGGTGGAGTTCTATCGGGATGAATCCTGCGGCAAGTGCACGCCCTGTCGCGAGGGAACAGTGTGGCTGGGCCAGGTGCTCCGCCGCATGCTCGCAGGTCAGGGACGTTCTGAGGACCTCGCCTTGTTAGACAGCGTCGCGCGGAACATGACGGGCACGTGCTTCTGTCCCCTAGGCGAAAGCGTTCCCCCCGCCATCTACTCGTCCTTGCGGTTTTTCCGCCCCGAGTTTGAGCAATATGCCAAGGGGGCCGCCGGTGTGCCCCAGGCCGTCCATGCGTAGAGGGGCTCCCGCCAGTCTTGCGGTGCGTCCTCTCCTCGTGATCCACGGCGGATCGGTGACGCGATGAGCCAGGCTCTGCAGATGGTCACGGTAGCGATCGATGGCACGAAGGTGGTGGTGCCTAAGGGGGCCACCGTGTACCAGGCCGCCAAGGGCGCCCACATCGAGATCCCCATCTTCTGCTACCACGACAGGATGCCGCCCTTGGGCGCGTGCCGGATGTGTCTCGTCAAAGTGGAGAAGATGGCGAAATTGCAAACGTCGTGCACGCTAGAAGCCGCAGACGGGATGGTCGTGTCGACGGTTACCCCAGAGGTGAAGGCTGGCCAGGAAGCGATCCTAGAGTTCTTGCTCATCAACCATCCGCTGGACTGCCCCATCTGCGACAAGGGCGGGGAGTGTCCGCTGCAGGACCAGGCC
>Ga0209283_10000214_pt1 | contig 28079 bp, 30 predicted proteins | sample CZO8metaG_2_FD_188354 | JGI IMG/M metagenome (GOLD analysis project Ga0209283, IMG submission 188354) | Vadose zone soil microbial communities from the Eel River Critical Zone Observatory, Northern California, USA - CZOApr15con2H1.8 metaG... | ecosystem: Environmental > Terrestrial > Soil >...
CGGAGGCAAGCGAGGTCAAAATCGAGCGGGCCCTGCTCGGTTCAACTCCCCACCAGTGTGCAAAGTCCTCATGAGTCGAAGGGCCGTAAGCTGCGATGAACCGTCGGACAAGTGTTTTCAACGCGTCTTCACTACTGGGCTCAGACCATTCTCCTAGCCATTGGTCTGGCCTGACAAAGGTGACGCTTTTTCCCTGGCTGGGTCCAAAGCAGAGGTTTCCTTGGAGGGCGGCAGGGTGAAGTAGGCTTCCCCATCCCGACAGCATTTCTGTACGAACCCATCTGCGCAACTTGGCACTTGTGACTACTTTTTCGACAAGTTCTTCCCTTGTCAGGTGCCGTCCGTCAAGAGCGTTCCGGACTTCCGATGTGATCTTCTCGATCTCATCGAGCTTTATCCTGTGAAACTTGAGCCACGGTTTGCTCTTGTAGCCCAATCGCGTTTTCAGTGCGGCAATGTAGAGTGCCATGTCCGACGAGGCGTGGAGGTGTAGAGTTCCTCTCATACTCCACGTCTTGACGAGTTTACGACTCTTCCAGAGAGCATCCTGCACATCTTGAGAAGTTATGCCTTCAACTCTAGCCCAGAGTCCTATTTCCGCAGCCGACATGACTTGTGCTTGAAGGCCACAGATGTCTGCCACGACCCGCGCCATTTGCTCTTTCGGTGCCCGCACCGCCAGATGATGTCTTGAAAGACGCCAAGCATTGGCTTGGGCCCTTGAGAGCTCAACGACCATTCAAATTCAACAATCCAGGATGATGCGGCGTTTGTCGACTATGTTTGGAATAGCACCTTTTGGAAGGGGACTGTTCGTCTACCTGAAGAGGTCGGATTCCTCTGGCCTAATCAAGTCGGTGGCATGGCCGTAGCCTCTTGGGGCTTTGTAGTCTCGGATGACGACCGCCGGGACCTTGTCGGCCTTGTTCATCGCGAGTTCTGCAGCGCAGGAAAGTTCGTCGGCTACAGCGATCTCGGTCACTTGCAATGTCCGTCTGTACATGTCCCTTGTTCCTCTATAGTCATGAATCGGTTTCATCCCAGATACTCCTATCGCGAAGTTTACCTGCCCTACTCTCCAAGCCCGCCCGAAAGTGTCTGTAATTACCACCGGCACGGCTTTCCCGGTCAAGTGATGAATTGTCTTCCGGATCCGGTCAGCCGATGCATCGGAGTCCTTGGGAAGAAGAGTTACCACATCTCGCGTCTTGCTGGTGTTGGACTGGTCCACACCGGCGTTGGCGCAGATGAAGCCATGTCTCGTCTCGGTTATGAGGTGTCCAGCCCGCATTCTGATTATCTTCTTCGTCTCCCGAAGAATAGCCTCAACGTGTCGCGGGTCTTTGCCAGTCTCTTTGGAAATTTCTGTGGCGAAGCGTGAGGGTGTGATCTTGGAAAGGGAGAGTGTTCGACCCTCTGCCTTGGACACTACCTTCTGCGAGACTACTACGATGTCACCTTTGTGAAACTCGTCACCTTGTGCACCTAGCTTTTCCACGATTAGCTTTCCTAGGTCGTCTCCTTTCTGGATATCCGGTATTTCTCTAATTGGTAGGATTGTGATCATTCGTGTTCACTGGTTTCCTCAGTAGAATGACTCAAGCTTCTTGGCTCCCGTGAGCTCTTCATAGTCAAGTCCTATGGCGTCTAGGACTTGTTCGAAAGTGGAGCGAATGTATTCGGTGTATTTCTCAACATCTATCTCGTGCAAATTGGCAAGCTGGACTGGCTTTACTCCGCTACTCCCCGTTACTTTTACGAAACTGACGAGATCGCCGGCTTTGATCTCGCTACCCTTGTCTGTTAATTGCTGTGCGGCTTTGATGTGTTGTGGGGTCGTCTTCGTGTAGCTGCCCATCGCCTTTCCGATCATCATGTTGAAGGCTAAGTCGTCTAGAGAATATTTCTTGTTTCTGAGCTTGCTATAGGAGTCTTGGATTAGGTTCTTGATCTTTGCCCTAGCTTGCTCGAAGTCGGGTAACGTTTGTACTTCGCCTAGTATGTTTATGAGTTGATTGAAGGTTTGTTTGATGAATTCGGGAGTGTGCCTCTTCTTTCCTGTTAGTCCCTTGATGTCTACGCGATTATTTGGATGTACGCCGAGATAGTTTTTCTTCCGCAGGCTCAGAGCTACGTATCGGTAGTTCTTGTCCACTTCCAACTCCATGCCAAGTTCCTTCTTAGACCAGCGGATCAGGTCATCCAGCTTAGACTTGTCCGGGCTCCCGAGAAACAGGGAATCAGTGTCCCCATAGAACACCTCTATTCCCAGTCGTTTGGCCTCTTGGATTGTGCTCGTAATGTCGAATCTTCCAACCGCAGCGGTTGATTCTGCAAGGGGAGGACAATAGAGGCTGAATCTATCGCTGCCGAATACACCGTAGCTGGCGTTGAGAACCACTTTCAGTGCGTTCTGCACCACTTGATACCAGCTGAGGGTTGAAGGGTCCAGTGATTCTTCTCTGGATCTTGGCTTGTACCATCTGATCCTCACGTCTCTAAGGGAACCGACGAGCTGGCTCTCCATCGCCTTCTTCTTTCGACACACCCAGTGGTCTGTTCCAGGGATCTTGTTGGTCCTGTCGTCCGGGTGATTGCAGAGAATCGTTTCGTACCCAAGATTCCATGTCTTGATGATTGACGGATAAAGTGAGGCGAAGTCTAGGACTGCGACCTGGAAGTGGACCCCTGGGATGGGGTCTACCACCATTCCTCCTTTGTACTTCTTTCCCTTGATGACGGCTGTTGTGCTCGTTGAGCCTTTCGATTCTGTTATCTCTTCAGATCGCGGGATAAGATATCCTCGAAGACGGTGTTCCCTGAGCATCATACTCCTAATCCACCCAGAGACCCCTTGGCGAGACATGTCTTCGATTGGCAGGAAACTGATTCGCGAGAGGGCAGTGATGAGTTTCATGACCACTTCACCGTCGAATCGTGTCAGGTTCAGAACAAGTTCAGCGTCTTGGAAACAATAGTCGGCCAGTTCGGAATACTGGAGGCGGGAGACTGACTCCGAAATCTCAAGTTTCCCCTCATCGAGTAGCCCCTCCGAGATTGCGTCTAAGGTGACTTCCCGATACTTGCCGCTGAAAGCATAGACCTGGATGGATTTGTTGAAGAAGAACTTGTAAAGGTCCAGATGGATCCCGTACTTTAGCCCAGCCGATTCTCTCCCTAGTTCTATTGGAATCTGATCTCGCGAAAACCCTTTGTGATTAAGGGCTCTGTGGAAAAGATATCGAAGGTCGAAATCATCTCCGTTGAAAGTCAGGACGAATGGATACTCGTTCAGTTCTTTGAAGACAGCTGCCAGGAGTTCCTCTTCGGTCTCGAAAAACTCCAAAGATATGCCATACGAAGACTCGGCCAGCTCAGCACCATGCCCTGGCTGTCTAAGCAGGAGAGCTTTCCTTAGGCCATCGTTAGAACAGAAGCTAGCGCAAATTACCTTGTACTCTGCCTCCATGGGATCGGGGACCCTCGTCTCTATGGGGGAATGAACCTCTATGTCGAACGCTACTCTCCGGTAGTTGGGAACTTGAAACTCGAGCAGTCTGAGCCATCGCTCGAGCAGTTTCCGATATTCCGGATCACTCTCTTCAAAGATGCTCGTGATGTCGATCGGGATGGGAGCAGTTTGTGCGGGGGTCAGGTTTCCTCGACTGATGAAGTAGGACATTCCCGGTTCGAGTCGGCGATCGTAGATGTAGTTCTCTGTATAGCGGATGTCAGCTTCCCAGGCCCTGGTTTTTTCCCGGATCGAGCCCGTGGGACCGCCAATGGATAATGGGTCGCGAGCGTAGATCATTGTGACTGGAATCTCCTCGCCTTTGAGGGCATCGAAACGTTTGGCTTGCTCGAACTTGAGAAATCCTGGGTGTCTGACTATGGCTTCGTTCTTTCTCAGTGCGTCCAAGGTGTCCTTGGAGAGGCAGTACGGGGTATGATGGGTGTTGTCATACCAGAAGTGTATTTTCTGTGTCTTCGGCTCGTAGAGTTTGAGGTAAACGGCGCGTCTCTCGCCGTCATAGCCCGCACCCACAAAATACGATTCTGCTAGGTCCTGAGGTGTGCTCGGTCTGAAAGGGAGCCGCGCCTTCGGGTCCTGCCTCGCCGGAGGAGGAAGTGGCTCTCGCTTTGCCATGTACTGGTCGAGGCTGGACATATCGCGGATTGGATTCGGCCGGGGCGTTTCGTTAAAAGAGGTTTGGTTACAGTGACGTTTTGTTTTCGCTTCACCTGGTTGGAAAACCGTAGTAGGCTCTTCAAAGATGTGGTGGACTTCCCTTACGAAGTTTGCGAGAGAGAACGACAATCTCCGAGAAGAGGACTTGAAGAAGCTATACGACAGTCAGCTATCTCAGTTGGGGCAAATTGGAGTATTCATCGTCGGAGCGGTTTTTGGTGGGATACTAACTGGCGCAGTAAGTGAGGGTTTCAAATGGCTGAACACATTCAATCTATTCATTCAGCCCATTCAAGAGAGTATCGTGATTTGGATTGTTGCAATAGGTCTTGTGATCGGAATGCTATTCGCGTTTTCAGCCTCAGGAAAGATTACTCTCAGATTCAAGATTGCCCTCACTAAAGATTATCTCGAAGCAAGAACCATTGTGACTGGAAGGACTCACTGATCTTGACTTAGGTTTCAACCTGATCGGCGAGAAGCCTAAATAAATCATCTCAAGTACGAAATAACGACTCAATATGTCAGAGAGAAAGACAGCAGAAAAGGTGTATGTCGTCAACGGTCTCAACAAAGTCAATCCTCAAAACTATCCTGACTTGGTTCAACTAAATCTGGCAGACGAAGGAAGCGCGTCACCGTGGGGTGGGAATCTGGTTCTTACCAGAGACCAGATAGCCTCACTTGGAATTACAATAGGCGATAAAATCAAGATTACGGTATCAAAGTCATCTTAGCCAGGGGATGCGCTAATGAATGAGCGACAGACCGCCTGGTAGCCCACTCGACCAGTATCTAGCTACAGGTTCGCTTGCATCTGCTCCAACATTAGACTTCACTCCATACACCTTTCCCCAAGCAGAGAAGAAACTTGACATCAACAGAATCCCAGGTCTGATCAAAAATCGTGTCTTCATAGGTGGAGACTATGATCTAATGCCGATTCTCCGATTCATCAAAAGCATAGTCGCGAGGGAAAAACTAACACCAATTCTTCCTTTCGACTTTGGAATTCCAAGAGAAGATACGGCAGGGGAGAGCCATCGGCTACTTCAGGCGTGCCCAAGAGCAATATTTGAGGCTACAATTAACGCTGGTCATCTTTTGGAAATAGGTGCAATAGCGTTCTCGCCCTTTATCAGCACATTCGTCATTTACATGGCAAAGGATTCAGGCAAGGCGATTCCGCACTCATCGACGGGTTTACTTATGACATGGGCGAAACCACCTCCCAAGGGATATGTGACGCTCGAAGAACTCAATTCGCTTGTTACGACCTTTCTAAAAACTCCGGTCTGAAAGCAACTTAGAAGGACCATAATGGGAAAGAATTGGCGAACAGTAACAACGTGGTACTACCGAATAGATAGCTTCCTTTCAAGAGTCTTCACGGTAATTGCCAAATGGCTCATACTGCTTTTCGGTGTTCTTGGAATGTATGTGATAGGATGGGCTTGGTATCTCATACTATTCACAAGTAACGTTCAGGTCTTAGGAGCAACAGGTTATCTCGCATTGGCATCTTTCAGCGTCTTGTTAATGTTCAATTTTCTTGTCGTGTTTGGTCAGTCTCAAAGGTCCAGGGAAACGCTCGAATTGTTGAGAGATCAAACGAATACTCGAAGAGAGAACGGTGTGAAAATCAGGATCTTGAAACGTTCATGGTATCCTTGTCACTTCGTTAAAAGGTTCTCGCGAAAGTGGGATATCTGTGTCAGATTCGGATCTTTCGAAGAAGTTCAAGCTCGCCTATCGAGCACTCTTGCTTGTTGAGAAGGGTGCAAGCGAGCGAAGCGCTGTCGAGCGCATAGCGAGGTCAGATCCGGATCTTGCAATTGTCAAGCGGGACGCCCTTGCTTTGGTCTTAGGTATAGTGAACGAACAGGACCTGCTGGACAGACTTGCTCAGAATGTGCTGCGAGGCGAGAAATTGGGGATTAGCAGTCGCTGTCTCTTTCGTCTAGCTACGCATGTTGTACTTCGATCTAATGAGAAGGGACAGATGAGACGAATCGAGCGGAGTCTGAGGGACGTTGCTCCAACTGAGGTGCTTCCTAAGCTAGAATTCTTGCTCGGGTCCCTCTTGGGAGTCGATCCATTTCGACAGGCTTCCGTACTAAGCGATTCCGAGAGAGTTGCACTTGAAACTCACCATCCGGTGTGGTGGGTTGAATATTGCTACCGCCTCTTCGGACGCGGTGAGGCCATCGAACTACTTTCTGCGGGTCCAAGACCGAGATACATTCGAGTCAACCCCCTGAAAAATCGCGGCAGAACGAGCCTACCCAAAGAGATGGGGAAGTTGTCGGAGAGGCTCACCAAGGTTCCCTCGACCCCTGGCGTGTACGGAATGGACGGTTCTCCTTCGGCCTTCTCAAGATTCTTTTCTCATGGATTGTTTCAGATGCAAGATCTCGCCTCTTTCCTCGCGGTTAAGGGAGGGGATCCCAAGCCTGGAGAGAAGGTCCTAGACCTGTGTGCCGCTCCTGGAGCAAAGACAGCTGTGATGGCGCAATTAATGAAGAACCGGGGTAGAATCGTTTCTGTAGACTATTCTCGAAGAAGAATGACGAGTTGGAAACGCGAAATCGAGAGACTGGGGGTAGAGATAGCCGAACCGGTGATTAGTGATGCAACCAGGCTTGGTGTTCACGACAGCTTCGACCTCGCGATTATCGATCCGCCATGCAGTGGAACCGGAGTCTTTGATCGCAATCCGGGAATGAAATGGCACCTCTCGACCCAATCCGTGGAGCGTTACTCGACCCTCCAACAACACTTTCTCGATTCAGCCTCACCTCTGGTTAGCCAGGACGGTCGGATTCTATATTGTACTTGCAGTTTGACGATAGAGGAAAACGAGCATATAGTCTCAACATTTCTGAAATCTCACCCGGAGTTTGAGACTCGCCCGGTATTGGAAGAATATGGGTCGCCTGGTCTGAGGGGCATGGTGGATTGTCGCAGGTTCTATCCCCACCGTGATCGGACCGCTGGTTATTTCGTCGCGCTGATGCAACAGGTCAACTAATACGATACATTGTCAGGATAATTGAATCAAGATGATGGAACAGACCTGGCCTCAAGTTCAGCTCGCGTTGGATCTTGTCCGTTTGCAAGATGCCGTGAGAATCGCTAGAATGGCGGTCTCTCAGGGAATTGGTTGGCTGGAGGCTGGAACGCCTTTGATAAAGAGCGAGGGCATGAAAGCGGTCAAGGCTTTGAGTCGGAATTATGACGAGGCGACGGTTGTTGCAGACATGAAGACCCTTGATGCAGGAAGCATTGAAGCCGAGATGGCCTTCCACGCAGGAGCAAGAGTTGTATCTATCTCGGGTCTTGCCCATGACCGAACTGTGCGCGACGCGGTCAGGGTGACTACTCAGCATGATGGGATGCTCATGGCTGACTTGTTGATGGCGCCAAATCCTCTGAGGCGAGCCAGGGAGCTTGAGAATCTCGGTGTCGATATTGTTTGCATCCACACAGGCGTTGATGTTCAGAAGGCATTCCACTCGAAACTGAAAGTCGGCCGAAATGTTCGGAAAATCGCCAAGTCTGTAAACATTCCAGTTGCTGCTGCTGGTGGAGTGAACCCTAGACTTGCAGGAGAGCTCTTGGATTCTGGCGTGAAAATCATTGTGGTTGGAGGTTGGATCACTGGATCCAAAGACCCCTCTGCGGCCTCACGGAGAATAATGCAGAGGGTTGAAGGAAGCGCTCGATTAGGACCCGTATAGTCTGCTTCGGCCCATTAGGTCGGAGAGCACGGGCATGAGATCTAGTCCGCGTATTCGTCCTATGTTTCCGCGGCTGGCCGAGGCTTCGCTGAGCTTTAGGACTCTGCTAGCTGGAACGTCGGGCCCTCCAATTGCCAGCGGGACGGGGTCGCCAGTGTGGAATCCATATCCGACGGGAGTGGCGTGGTCGGATGTGAGCGCAACGTAGTTGGCGCCTATATCGACCTCGTCGATTATATGGCCGACGAGAGTGTCGACTTCTTCGAGAGCCCGGACCTTTCCCTTGAAGTCGGAGTCGTGTCCAGCTATGTCTGGGGCTTTTACGTGCACGACTACGAAGTTCTTGTCCTTGGCTCCTTCTATGACCGCTTTCGCCTTCGCCTCATAGTCAGTCTTTATGCCGCCAGTCGCTCCCCTAACGTCGATAACATCGATACCCGCAGCGGTCGCTATTCCTTTGATCAAGGCTGTCCCGGATATGCAGGCACCTCGAAGATCGTATAGGGACTTGAAGCTGGGCAATGAGGGACGGGTTCCCGCGCCTCTGGTAAGAATGATGTTGGCAGGTTTCTCGCCATCGTTTGCTCGTTCTTGATTCAGGGGATGCTCTCTCAAGACCTCGTGTGATCTCTTGACGAACTCGTTGACGGCGGCCGCGGTTCTCTTCGCTTCCTCCGATCCGTCGGTAGCTCTAGATATAACGAGTTTCAGGCCTTTCTCTCCCGGGTCTGTGTCGGTTACATTCCTGGAGATTTTTTCTCCTCTGAGAACTAGTACTGCTCTGTGCTCGACAGTTGGTTTGAAGATCGTCTTGACTCCGGGAGTACTTTCAACTTTGATCTCCCCAACAGACTTTGCCAGCTTGGATGCTCCTTTGCGGATTCTTCCGGCTCGTCTGTCTTCGACTCGGAAATCGTCGTCGACGGTTGCGAAGTTGACCCTGAACGCAACGTCGTTGGGTCCGAGGTCGATGCCAGCACCCAGTGCTTCTAGGGCTCCACGACCAGTGTAGTATTTGGCCGGGTCGTAGCCTAGTAAGGCGAGGTTTGCCACGTCGCTGCCAGGTCTTACGCCTGGGGAAATTGGATCTAGTGATCCTACTAGTCCTCCTTTCGCGAGCCTGTCCATGTTGGGCGTGTTAGCATACTCTAGTGGTGTCTTGTAGTCGTGGTCGATTAGTGGTCTGTCGCCCATTCCATCAACGATGATCAATACCGCTCTCTTGTCAGCCATTCGTGGAACTATCCAGCCGACGATTTTACGATAATAAGGTTAAAAACGCTTTGCATGAATCCCGCAAGCGCGGCAGATCACAACCCGAACGCAACAGATTCCAAACCTAAGGCATCGGACGAGAACCACATCGAATGATGGCCAAATGAGACAGCCTAATCATCAGAGACATCGTGCGGCAGGATTCGTTGGAAAAAAATGGGGTAGACGCCGGGCTGTTGTGCGGGCCTATTCTGTTCCCTCGGCCTCATGTTCCACCTGGTGGGTCCGAATGGTCCAAGTCAATGTGTAGCTAAGCGGCGCGGTTGAGCTGCCCTGGAACGGTCCCTGTCCGTGCACGCCCGCAAGCTGGCCCGTACCTGCATAAACAATGAAGTGTCCTTTGATCATCGTACCATTGTTCACGCCCGCATATCGGATGAGCAGAGTGCCTGACATTCCATTCAATGTCCCTGTGAAATGAGCCAGACCATGGAAAGTGATTATCCGAGTATCCGTATGGTTGAGATCTCTCTCTATTGCAGTTGCCCTTCCGCTCAAGGCTCCAGTGACGCTGAAAGTATTATTCAGCACTAGAAGCACGAGGTCTTCGTCCAAGACCCGATGAGATATCAGAGTGCTGCCCGTGATGGCGACGTGCCCCGACCCCGTCATAGGATGAGCTGCATTGACAGTTGACACAGCCAGCAACGGTATCAAGAAGACCACGAGACCTATTGTCCAAATCTTCAAATCGATTTTTCATCTCCAACTATCTGGGTACTTATCTCATCACGCCCCTCCTCGGCGCTCGCCAGACACTGCGGAAACAACGAGGTCCCTGCATAGACAAACGGGACGCTTGAGTACGACGAAAGCTAGCCTCTGCTCCTCGCGAGCCGAGAGTATTTGAGACCTTCCATCGGGGAGGAACGCCCGTCAATCCAAATATTGATATCGATACACTGCAATATCCCGGACCTTTGCGTTTGAAGCCGAACTGCGGGAAGACGCATACTACTCTTCTCGAATCGCTCGAGCCAGTTGCTAATCGCTCGGAAAGTCTAACTTCCCGATTCTACGCTAAGGCAACCGAAAAGTTGCAATGGACCTTTGGCTCAGGGATCTTTGCTGGTTCGGCAAACACCTGCGTGGCATGCCGTTAACTTTCGTTGGTTGGCGAAACCGATTGTTAGGCCCGGGGTAGGGGGGTAGGGGGTCTAAGTGGTGTCCCTAAGGGGTGGTAGTCCTAGCTGGTCCATCTGTCGCTTTAGTCTGCGGACCTCGGATCCAACAAACTTTCTAGGCCTCAGTCGTAAGCTTCGCTTTAGTCGTCCTAGCTCAGCGTTGGCCTTGTGAAGTAGGAGCCAGCGTTCGACGATGAGCCTCTTCCTAATGAGAAACGGGATGAGATGGGTCAGGATGCTCTGTATACGATAGTAGCCGGTAACCGTCAACCGGTAGTAGAGACCCTTACCGTGAGCTTCGCCTGTAATGGACCCTCCTTTCACGAAACCTTTGACCTGTTCCAGAAAGTTCCTATCGTAGTTGGAAAATCGTAGCCTTGCTTCCCAGCCTGGGCCTTGACTGTTCCTCTTCTTGTACAGGACACCGCTGCTGTCAAAAACACCAGCAAGATAAGGCCAATCAAGAATCCTACTGCTCTCACCAGATCCATTCAACAATATTCATCTCCTGTTTTTTCTATTCGGCCGTTTCGATCCACGCGTCCCCTCCGGTAGTCTCAAGACATTCTTGTAGAACGCTTCGAGACTTTCTGTTCCTTCTATACGACTACCAGTTCAGACGTGATTATCGAAGCCAGGCCACTAGGGACACGTGTGCCTCGCATAGCTTAAGCGAATTCAAACTTCAAGTCAACAGTCACGGTTCAAGTGCCTAGTTTCAACACTTACACTTGCCTCCGCGCAATGAAACGGTAGTCACGATCCTATCCCGCGACATTACGCCCGTTTGATGCATTAACAGCATCGATGCGTTGTTGTATGCGCGGATGGTTTGTCTATGGCCCACTCAAAGAGAAATTACCCTAGAGACCCTTCAGTAGCAACGGTTAGATCTCGTAGGCTGCCCCAGTCGGAATCTTGGAGCGCAGTCTGCGATACGCCTTGTCAAACGTTTCCTGAATAGATTTCCAGAAGAGGCTCTTCTCCTCTTCCTCGGTAGTTTCCTCTTTGATCTGCCATTTCAAGGGGTCCTCCAGATACTCCCGTCCCTTCGCTGTCAGCACAAACCTAGCTCTCGCCGCAGCCAAGCGATCATCAATCAGACTCTGTAGCACTAGCTTGACAACATCCCAGAGCGACCTTCCTGGAATGTTCCATCCTGAAACCTTTCCACAATCTTTGACGATCTGCTCCATCGTCATTCCCTTAGGGGCAGTTCGCAGCCGGGTCAATAGTAGGATTCGTCTTATCTCAAGATGGGAATCAGCTATGCCCTCCATGGTCGGAGGCCTCGAACTTCATCGGGAGTACTCGTTCATGAACAGATTGACACCGACTGTGGCTGATGTGGGAACTACGATTTGGACAAGCAATCAGCTTCTTCATTCCACTGACAATGGATTCCGAGGTTCTCAAAATTGGGTCAAGGAAGGTGGAGTTGAACAAGGCGAAGGGCGACCCCAACAAAAGCAAGTGGAAATTGGAGGAGCTCTTTTCCAGCCCTGCTAGGCTAATATTCAGGTTCGCAGCTATTCAAGCGGACTTGTCCAAAAGGCCCGAGAAAGACCCGGTGGAAGACGAGGCTGGGGAAATCGTGGGTGATCGATGGTTCTACGAGGACCGGTGGCTATACAACTGGATCGTGTTCCTTCTCCTACTCCCCTTCACGATTGTCGTGAGCATCGGTTTCCCCCCAGCGCTGTCAATCGGGGTAGCCCTGACAGTGTGGCGTATTGCGGCGACTCCGGAGATTATGAACCTATTATCGTTCGGGATGAGTGTCCGGTTACGCCGCTTCTCCCGTTACTTGGCAATAGGCTTTGTATCAGGGTTCATTCTTCTGAACCTTAGTTATTATGAGAGTGCTGGGTTTTTGTTCAGGACCGGGTCTAGGGGATTTCCTTTGTCATACGTGCAACCCGTTTCGGATTGCTATGGCCCAGGCCTAGCCGTCGGCTGCGGCATTGTCTACAATCCTCTTAACATCATACTAGATTATTTGATTTGGTCGGGATTGTCGCTGGCTATTGTCGCTCTCGTTGGTTGGGCGGTTACTCGCCGGAAGCGTCATGCAGGTCTGTTGTAAAGCGGTTAATGGAACAACGTAGACAGGTGATGTAGCATTCATCAGAGCGACCCGAAAGTAATCCTCTTATCTATGGACCCCTGAATTGCGAAGACAATGCAATCTGTTACGAGTAAGGTTAAACCTGTTCCTGAAGGCTATCACAGTGTCACGCCCTATGTCACAGTCGAAGGAGCACCCAAGCTGATCGACTTTCTCAAAGAGGTCTTTCACGCGGAGGAGCGCGAACGTATGCTGACTCCTGAAGGCCGCGTCAGCCACGCCGAGGTCAAGATAGGAGACTCGATCATGATGCTGAGCGACCCGAGCGCACAGTGGACACCTGTTCCCGCATCAGCCTATGTGTACGTCGACGATACGGATGCCGCTTACAACCGGGCTCTCAAGGCAGGCGCTACGTCAATGCTGGAGCCTGCTGATCAGTTCTACGGAGACCGCAACGCAGGCGTAAGAGATCAGTGGGGCAATCGTTGGTGGATTGCCACTCACGTAGAGGACGTGTCGCCGGAAGAAATGCAGCGACGCATGAAAGCTCGCTCCGCCAAATAGACTCCAACAATCCGGTCCTCTTCCATCCTGAGGAAAGAGATCTGAACTCCAATGCTTTACTCCACCCCATACTTTCACTTGCCTCCATCCGAAAAAGCGTAGCGTCCCATCTTAGATCTTGCAAATCAAGAGACCTGAGAATTCTTATTTTCCGCCCCGACAGTCCCAAACCGCGCCCGTGAGCACCGAACCGACGAGTTGCATTGTATGCGGAAAGGAAGCCGAACCTTCCAAAGCCGACCTTTGCCCGGCTCACGCTCGCGCCTTTGACAATGTAAAACAGGCCTTCACAGTCTGGACCACCGCCTACGGCAGCCTGTCCCCTTCCGATTTTCTCAAGCGTGTTGGTAAACTGGCCGGAACCGGAAAGAACGCGAAAGAGGTCGTCGAGTTCCTTGAACGCAATCCTGCGAGGTGGAGATGATCCAGACCCTCATCGTGTGCGAGAAGCCAGACGCGGCTGCGCGAGTCGCACGGGCACTCGACCAAGACGGCGACCCCCGCAGAACTGACCCTCAAGGCGTCCCAGTTTACGAGTGCAGAAAAGGACAAGAAACAATCCTCGTCTGCTCAGCCCTAGGGCACGTCTACGCCGTCGACTCCAAAGGCCACACAAGCCGCCGCTACTACCCAGTCTGGGATTACCAGTGGAAGCCTAAACATCAGTTCGACAAAGAATCCGCCAAACTAGCGCGATCGATCCGAGTCATCAGCTCCCTTGCCAACAAGGCTGACCGGTACATCAACGCCTGCGACTATGACGTCGAAGGCTCACTAATCGGATACACAATCCTCCGATACGCATGTCATGGCGCTCACCTGCAAGCCTTGCGGATGAAGTTCAGCACAATGACCGAGAAAGAACTCAAATCCGCCTACAAGACACTCTCCCCCCAGCTGGATCTCTCCCTCGTTGAGGCTGGCCGGTGCCGGCATGAATTGGACTGGCTGTACGGGATCAACCTCTCCCGAGTGCTGACAGAATCAGCCCTGAAACAGAACCGAGGTTACTCTACCCTCTCAACCGGTAGAGTACAAGGCCCGACTTTGAGGTTCGTGACAGAGAGAGAAGAGGACATCCAGTGCTTCACCCCGACCCCGTTCTGGACTATCGAGGCGAGCATTGTCCAAGATGGCCAGGAATATCCTCTCGAGTATGAGAAAGAGAAGATTCCGGTCCTCGCTAGTGCAACACAAGTCGTCACGGATTGCAAGGAGGCCGTTCTCGAAGTCGAAAATGCCGAATCTCGGAACACCCACCAAAGCCCACCCTACCCGTTCGACCTATCCAGTCTCCAGGCAGAAGCTTACAGGCACTTCGGCTACACGCCGGCTAGAACCCTGGCGCTCGCCGAGAAATTGTATTTGGAGGCGTTGATCTCCTATCCGAGAACCTCCAGCCAGAAGCTTCCGCCGGACATCGGATACTCCGAGATTCTCAAAGGAATCGCGACCAGAACCCAATACCGGCCCCTCGCGTTGAAGCTAGTAAACCAACGCCCCCTCCGTCCCTGTCAAGGTCTGAAGGAAGACCCGGCCCATCCGGCCATCTACCCCACTGGGGAATCGCTTGGGAGAGCTCTCATCCAACCCGAAGCCAACCTTCTCGACCTAATTATCCGACGGTTCATGGCCACCTTCGCCGAAGCCAGCGAGCGAGAGAGCTCAAAGCTAACTCTCAAGAAAGAACCGCACAGATTCTTCCTCAGAGGATCGCGACTCCTGAAAGAGGGCTGGACAGAATTCTACAAACCCTATGCGTCGGACGAGTCCCAGAATCTTCCCGATCTTAAGGTCGGCGATAAGGCATCGATTCACAAGATCCGAGCGATGGAGAGGTTCACCGAGCCTCTTCCAAGGTACAATCCGAGCAGCTTGCTCCGGAAGATGGAGGATGAGAACATTGGGACCAAAGCCACTAGAGCTGAGATCATCGAGATCCTCTACCGGCGAGGCTACATCAAAGACATCCGAATTCAGGCAAATCCGCTTGCACTCAAGATCATCAGCCTCCTCGACAAGTACTGTCCCCTGATAATCGACCCCTCCTTCACAGCTAAACTTGAAAAATCGATGGAGAACATTCAGACACTCCAGACCACAAGAGTCAATGTCCTAGTCGAAGCGATAGAACACCTCCGACCAGTCATGCTAGATCTAATGGCCAAGGAAGACGAGCTAGGCGCGCAGCTGGCCGAAGTGGTCGTATCACAGAGAATTTCGAACCTCACCTTCGACTATCCATGTCCCGAATGCAGTTCGAAACTGATGATAATTCGAAGCCGAGCCTCCGGCAAGAGGTTCATCGGATGCACAGGATACGAGAAAGGCTGCAGGTTCACGCTACCTCTGCCTCAGTTTGGAACTCTCACAATTAGTCAGCGGAGCTGCAAGGACTGTGGATTCCAACTGGTTCAGGCGAGGAGCAGAGGAAGGCGTGCCCTAGTCTCGTGCGCTCGATGCTATTCTGGCAAGGCGAGGGAGAAACGACAACCGACTGTGGCACCAGAATTGGTCGCGAGATCGTCTCGCGAAGCTGCGCAGCCTACTTGAAAGTACGTCTCTTGTCTAGAATCAATAGAAAAGTGAGCGATGCGAAGAACATCAAGATGACGAGGGAAACGACGAAGGCTATTGCTATGGGTTGCTGGGCGACTCCCGGATAAGCCAGCACGGTCATGAGAGTGAAGGCAGGGGCGATCACCTGGGGAGGAAAGAGAAGAATCCCCAGCCAGAGACCCCATCTTGTCATTTTCAACACTCCAAAGCTTCCCAGCAGAGATAATCCGCCTATGATGTACAAAGGCCAAATCAAAGGGTCCTGCACCAGAGGGTAGAGTAGGTAGTAGGCTCCAGCGGCTGCGTAGAAGAAGGAGGAGAATGAGAGACCTACTGGTCTCAAACCTACGGTTGATGCCGTTTCCGTCTTTGTGTCTTGCTTGGGCATTCTGTGCTCTCCGCGCCCCCTGCTGCCTCCCAAAATAAGCCTTACATTGGTTGCCAATTGATTCTGAGAGCACATTTGAGCCGCGCCAAGCTGTACCTGTCTCCAAGAGCTTCCTTTACAGGAATCTCAGCCCCATTTGAGAAGGCTCACTTCGTCTTTTTTGGGGTCCCCTACGATCGGACAAGCACGTACAAATCAGGGTCCCGCTTCGCGCCCGGAGCTCTCCGAGACGTTTCAGCAAACCTAGAACTATACAGCATTAGGTCTGACGTCGACCTGGAGAAAGTTCCAGTTCACGACATGGGCGACGTCGACGTTGTAGAGGATTTGCAAGCCACTCTCGACAGAGTGTCCGCAGTCTGGTCAGAGCTTATCGCAGAGAAAAAGATCCCCATCATGGCAGGAGGGGAACACAGCATCACAAAGGCCGCTATCGATGCTCTTCCGAAGGACATCGGCCTGGTCAGCTTTGACGCCCATCTAGACTTGAGAGACGAGTTCCTCGGCGAGAAGCTTTCTCACGCAACTTTCATGCGAAGAGTAGCCGAGCGCATAGGTCCCGAACATATAATGGAAGTAGGCACACGAGCATTCTCAGGGCCTGAACATGACTACTGCAAGAGTTCAGGAGTAGAGGTCGTGACTCCGCAGGACATTAAGAAAGCGTCCGTCGAGAAGACGGCTCAGAGGATCCGCTCCTTCCTCTCGAGATTTGCTCACTCCTACACCACGGTCGACATTGACGTTCTTGACCCTGCATACGCTCCCGGAGTCGGCAACCAAGAACCAGACGGAATCTCGACCAACGAACTTCTCAGTTTCGTCGAAGCAGCCGTTGGACCAAATACGATGGGCCTAGACCTGGTGGAGGTTTGTCCCGAATTGGACTCGGGGCAGACTGCTGCCGTAGGTGCAAAGGTCGTATTCGAGGCGATTGCGAGACTCTCTACTAGGGGCCTTCAAAAGTGACCCTGGACAATTACGTCACAGCGTCCACTACTAGGGCGAAGAGTGACAAGAATGTCCCAAAGGAAAGATTCGACCATCTAAGGAGAGAGGCAGAAAAGAAACTCAGATCTACACAGTCCCACCACTCCAAAGCCAATCTAAACGGCGTAATCGTTGAATTCTGGGGCAACAGCAAACACCAGTACGATTTCTGGAAGCTCAACTGGAAAGAGGCCAAAGAGTCTCTACACACAGACGCAAGGATAATCTCCGCCTTCGGCGTAGACAAGTTTGAACCCTCGGCTTACTATTGCCCCGAAACTAAGGAGTCCCTCTTCTTCAACACAGAATACTACGGTCAATGCAAGAGCTGGGCACTGGGAATGGCTGCTTCTGTATTGGAGGACACGAGGAACACACATTCCATCCATGGTGCATGCGTGGATGTCAGCGGCAAGGGCGTCATCATAGTCGCCCCGACCGGCACCGGCAAGACTACCCAGGCCTTCAAACTCATGGAACTGCCAGGAGGAAGGATTGTTGGGGACGACTGGGTCTACATTGATCACAATGAGGGCGAGAAGCTCGGCCACCTTTTCGGCAGACAGCCCGAAAAAAGCCTCTACATGCGAACAGAGACGCAACTAAGCAAGCCATGGCTCAGAAAGATCTTCGACGAGAGCAAATGCGAGAACGTAGTCACGAACAAGGCAAACTGCGAATTTACGCTTGGACCAACGGGCTGCAAATTATCCAATGAAAAATGTGTCTTCGACCAAGGGTTTCAATGGTGCTATTACGCGTTCGGTAATAGCAGAGCGCTAGTACCCAGAGACCGACTATTTGGTAAGGAGAAGGTTGCAGACGAGGCAAAGATCAGACTACTGGTCTTGTTGCGCCGGGATGAGAAGAGTCCCGCCGAGGTCCAGCTTGACGCAGACGACGCGATCCAGGTTTTGCGAAAGGGAGAATACATGATCCGACCCGGTGCTGGCCCGAAGGAATCTTGGGGGAAACTTGGCAGCGAACCTTGGTACAATCCGTATCTCCTGCACCTCGATCATTCTCATCAGGAAGCATTCTTTCGAAGAATGATCTCCAAATTCAAAGTCAGATGCATGCTCTTGAATACAGGCGTTGAGTCTATCGAGGGTACACACAAGCGAGTCATAGCTGCACTGGAATCTTGCTAGTAAGTGTGACACACTTCTTCTTGCAAGACGTGCCCTCTTGCAAAGTCTTCAGAAAAAGCTAAGACTACAGCCGATGCAGGTTCAAGTCATGCCAGCTAAGAAATCCTCGACAAAGGCGAAGAAGCGAAAGGCGTACTATTACTACGCGGGCAAAGAGGCAAAGGCCAAGAAGGTAGCAAAGAAAAAGCCGGCCAAGGCCAAGAAACCAAGGAAAAAATGAGCTACGTCTATCTCCCTGTCAGGAAATTCGGAAGACAGCGCTCATCACTTGCTGGATCAAACGCTGAAACATCTCCCAACGCGAGGGGAATTGCAACTCTACTAACCAACCCGTTGAGTGAATAGGGCAGTCGAATAAGCCTCATCCCGCCGGCCGGAACCCACTCATCCAAGACGTATCCCCTCTTGGTAAGAGAGTGGACTAGCCGCAATCGCATCTTCCGACTCCAGAAGAAAGTCTCTGCGTCAAGGATGTGTATGTGAAATCCTCTGCCAGAATACGTAACTCTCAGGGCCGAATATTTCGGTGAAAGAATTTCGAGTAGCTCAACGACCTCCCGCTGGGCGAGCTGGAACTCGAGCCTACAGAATGAGAGCCCTTGACGCCTCCTCATTTTCTCCTCAAGAGTGCCATGAATCGGACATTCGAAATTCTCCGGATCTACGTCCAGGGCCAACTCTTGACCAAATGCCCGTCCAAGCCCCCGAATATCGTTGGACCCCTTCCTCGCCTCGTGCCAGCTGTTGTACACATTTCTATCGTAATAGACTGATTCCGGCCTGAACTCAACAAGGTACCGCTTGACCTCAGCCAGGTCCTTGTACTCGTCAATCAGAATAGTCTTCTTCCATTCACGACGATATTCTCTTGGCGCTATTCCAGTATGTCGGCCTATCACCACGGCGAAGACGATTGGGCCTTTCAACCAAGCAAGCCACTTTTCCAATCTCCTAAGACTGAACCCATGTTCATAGAATCGCCTTCTTTCGCTAATTGACGCGGGCCGCATTCGATCAGGGAATCTATACTCGCGCTTTCTCAGACTCTAAGCAGCTTCCAAAGCTTGCGTTTCTCCAATCTTCTTCAATTGGTTCCTATACATCTCTATCACTTCTGTCGTCGTGGTCGAGTCTTCCGGCAGCTTTTCAGTTCTATATCGACCGGTGAAGCGCGGAAACCGGATTGCAAGGCCTGCCCCCGGCCGAATCGAGTTGAGACCACAAGTGTGAATTGGGCTGAGAGTTATCTCCGCACCGATAACTTCTAGCACCAACCCCGGCACAAACCATGTGTCGGCCACAATCTTCGAATCAACTTGAGCATGCCTGTGATCGATCCTGTATTTCTCCAGCAAACTTGGAAGCTTCGCCAGATCATCGTCGGTAAATCCTGAACCACACTTGCATACTGTTTGGAAAATGTCCTGCTTTTCCTCGTAAACAGCTAGAAGAAGTGCACCATACGTCCCTCCTCTCCGTCCTCTGCCAGCAAAGGCGCCTACCACCGTCAGGTCAACGGTGTCTTGCATTTCGGACTTGTATTCTCTCTTGTACTTTATCCACGCCCAGCCTCTGGACCCGGCCTTGTAGATCGAGTCGGGGCCGATTGATTTGATCATTAGGCCCTCGCAGCCATCTGCAACTGCCTGTTGCATGAAACTGTCTAGTTGCTCGGGTTCTTTGACAATGACCTGGCGAGAAAGACCCAGCCTCTCGCTTCGTCTCACCAATCCCTCGAGTGCTTCTCGTCTTCGAGGGTACGGTTGCTGGGTATAATCAATGCCCCCTGCATAAAGGAGATCGAAGGGGAAGAACGCAACGGGTATTTCCTCGATGGTTCTCTCCAGTTCATACTTCCGTCCTCGCCGTTGTGATATCAGCTGAAATGGGAGAAGCTCACCGGTCACTGCGTCGACGGGGACAGCCTCACCTTCCAAGATTATGTCGTCATTGACGACCCCTTTCCTGAGTAGTTGCTGAACGTCGGGAAACTGATCTGTAATGTTCTCAAGCCTTCGCGAAAACATCATCACTTCGTTGCGAGACAGATGGGCCTGTATCCTCAATCCATCATACTTGTACTCTGCAGCAACTGTACCATTCATCTTCTCAAGAATCTCCCTTGGGTCGGAGAGCCTTTCTGCCAGCATCGGCCGAACCGGCTTTCCCACGGTCACCTTGAAAGATTGTATAGCCTTGATGCCGCTCTCAGCGAGGGTCTTTGCCAGATAGCCGAGATCTGAGGAACGATTGTATGCTTGCTCTAGGACCGGCTTGGCCTCCTTCCCTCCGCCCAAAGCCTGAGCCAGCGCGTCGAGAATAGTCATGTCCGCTACTCCCAGCCTCAGCTTTCCCAAAGCGGTTCGAATGAGGTACTTGGCTTCCGCAGGCGAAGCTTTACCGATCAAACCGGTCAACTGCCGGATCTTCGACTCTATAGATCCCGAGCCAGAGGCTCTGGCGATCTTGTCGAAGGCTTCGTAGACCTCACTGACGGTGAAGGTTTGTTTTTCGAGCGCGCCTTGGGGTTTGCTTCCAAGGAGCTTCTCCACCGCTGTCCCCAAGTCGCCTTCGCGCTTGTATTCCGCTGTGACACGAGCCTCTGTCAGTCCCGTAACAGTGCTTATCGCCTTCATGGCAAGCTTTTCCGCGATACCGACCTCAATTCCCAAGTAATCAGGGTATAATTTTCCCTGAGTTAGATAGACTACCTTGTCGATAATTGTGGGAGGAGTCTGCTTGAGAAGGTCTACAAGCATTTTCGTTATTTCGAGGCGCTTGGTGGTCTCTTCCATGTTCTGGTAAGTCGACGCTAGGATCGAGTAAAGCACGAGTTTCTGATTCCTCTTTTCCCGTCTACTTAGCTTTCGTCCGTTCATACCCTCGGTGGGTAATTATATACGAGGGCCTGTCTTGCCCATTTCTGCCGATGTATCCACTGCCGGCTTGGCGACGAGTGTTGTTCGTAGCGGTCCTAGTTGTGGTAATAGTGATAACTTTCGCTCCTTCGACTACTCAGGGAATCGTCAACGTGCGGCTCTACGGTCTATCCTCTCCGAGCGTCGTAAATCACGTTTACGTTGGACTTGCTAAAGTTGAACTCCACGAAACAGGACTCCCGAATAGTACTGGCTGGATAACGATTTCCCGAGGCTTTTCCAATATCGACCTTTTGTCTCCCACAAGCCAGCTTACTCCGCAGACAATAATGTCAAGCCAGATTCGCTCCGGCAGGTACGACGCGATGACCTTCGGGTTTTCAAATTCGACAGTGGTCATAGCCGGGAACAGAATCCTGCTCTCTGCACCCTCGACGATCAGCGCTAACATGACTCTGCCGATTCCACCCAACGGAATAGGTGACATACTCCTCGTCGTCACCTTCGACTACTCGGCCCTCTTCAGCAGTCAGCCTTCGCTTTCCCTCACGTTGATCCAAGCGTCCGCTATCTAGCTCTACTACCGAAACGGTCAAATTGGGCATTTCGAGGGCAGGTCAAGCATGTGCGTTATCGGCAAGAGCGAACTCACCGAACTGATCAAAGCCCACAAATGTATCCACCCTTTTGATTACAGTCTCCTCGACGGGGACGGATACATCCTAACAGTCAAGGAAGAACGAACCCTCCACTATTTGGAGCACCAAAATCTAACCTCCAACGAGGTAGTCTTCACCCCACCTAACCTCGTTGCTCATCTTACCGCCAAGAGCAAGTATGGGAGAATGGGACTTTCTTTTCTAAACGCTGCAAAGGTTCACAGCGGCTTTGTGGGAAGGCTAGCTCTAGAACTGGTTAACCTGAGCAATGAGAGGCAGCCCATCACTATCAGGAGAGGCGATCCGCTCATGCACATTGAATTCGTGAAGCGAGAGGGCGATCCTTCGCCTTACAACGGGAACTATATGTTCCAATTCATGAGCGACGAGGAAATCAGCGAATACATCGCAATCCTTACTCGAGACTTTAAGGCCGTGTTTCCAAAGGATGGCCTGGTAAAGTCCGCCCGAGAGAGAATGGCTCTGGTAACCTCAGTTTAGTGTCATGTTGGCTAGCTTGGAAATTACCTGCTTCAAGACCGGGTCCGTCGTCCCCTTACGAGCAGACCCATAGAAATCCTGTAAGCTCCTTTTGGCGAGCCGTTTTCTATATTCATGGGCTTGGAAAGCCATCTCGACCTTATCGAGCTGGTGAACTAGCCGTGCCTCTCTGCTTCGTCCTAGCCTTAGATCTGTCCACATCTTTCGGTACGCTGGCCTGACCTTTGTCGGTATGTTCCCCAGGATTTTGTTCGTTGCCTTCTGTCTTTCCCGCTGAATTCTCTCTAAGCCCAAGCGCCTCTTGTGTTCGGGTGTAAAGTCTCCAGTAATCGCTTCTTCCAAATCATGAATTAGGGCAAGCTTTAGAATTCTTTCCATGTTGTATCCACGTCGCTCCCCCTCATACAACGCTAGCATCGCTAAGGCAAAAGAGTGGTCTGCCACTGACTCCACTCTTGGAGTTCTCAGTGCTCGGACCCATCCTTTTCTTGGCTCCCGCTTTAGGCACTCTGCGAATCGCCAGAATCTCATGAGGGACTGCAAACCCTTTCAAGAGTGGAACCCCACTGACAAGCTCAAAAAGCTTACTTAAGTAAATGCAGATATACATCTCTAGAAAGACTAGTGACTGAGTTCTGAAGAGTATGGTGAAGAAGATCTTGACGAGGTTCGCCGTCGCCAAAAAGCAGGCGCGTTCTGGAGATTCTGTGTACAGATCACCTAGAATCTACCTCCCAACAAAACTAACTGACGACTCTAGTTTTCCTTTCAAAGAGGGGGACATTCTGTCCGTGAGAGTGGACGGCCGCAGGTTGATGATTCAACGCGTTCAGAAGGCCTCTATTCCAGCAACGGCCTCCGCGAATCAAGGCAGAAGCCATAAAACCAAGACAGAGGGGCTGCTTGTTCACTGATGGTTCATGCTAAGGGTTACAGTCCAAGTTACGAACATGTCTGGCGAACGCTACTGGAGCCATGATGCGCAGCTACCCCCCCAAGTCCAAATCGCTGTTAACATCAACATTGTCGGACTGGACCAAAAGGATGATTCAACGGCAGAAGCGCCCTTTGTCTTTACTGTCAACTACTCACCGTCGATTGCACAATTGAGCATCAAGGGCAAAGCTCAGGTCAGTGGAGAAAGACCCGAGATAGTTCAGATGGTTGAAGAGCACAAGAAAAACAAACCCCCACCAACCTCAGTGATCCAAGCCGTCTCTAGCATCGCAATGGCCGAAGCCATACTTCTGTCGAAAAGCCTGGGGATTCCTCCCCCATTACCACCGATGGGAGTCCCGGCGGATCAGAATCAGACGCAACCTGGACCTAAGAGAGAGCCCAGGTATACGACGTGACCCCTGCAATCGCGTAGCATATGCAATAAATTGGAGAGATACTATGCCTCCAATAAATTGGATGACGTTGTTATCTGTCGCTCGGTCCGGCCCTTGCTCGATCCCGTATTCGTAACCTGACTCTCAAGATCCAGGGACCCGGGCAGAAGACGATCCCAACGGGTTTCGGTCGGGACCTGTTTGCGCAGATGGTCGTCAAGTCGGCCGATGTCAGGGCTGAATGCCATTTCGCCAATGCTAGTAATACGCACGTGCACTTGCTAAAACTGCACTTTTAGCAAGCCTTATTTCGCCCCCGGCTCTCCCCGGACTGGGCGCAAGATCATTGAATCTCTTTAGAGCATACGAGTCGACCCTAACCCCTAGAATTCCAGAATTGGTCTGGATGAGGGATAATAACACCTGCCAGAGATGCGGCTTGGTCTCGAGCTAGCATCCTAGAAAAGGACAACTTTCCGAAGGCTGGGATCCCTTCTTGTTTATTCGTCACATTGACCGGAATCGTCGTAACAATTTTCTTGAGAATCTCAAACTTGTCTGCTCCAGATGTCAAATCAAAGAGCATGGTAGAGAATGGGGAAACACTGGAAAGGAAAGAAACTGGAAGGAGGTCTCAGGTGCGAATAAGTAGAGACGGACGAGGAGAGACCCGACTAACTGATGCTCATAAGAATCGCATATTGGAGTTGGCCCAGACCGTTCCTCGGGATCAACTACTCTTAGGACTCCAACTTGAGCGGGGATGGCGTATCGGGAGCATAGTGGGCTGCCATAACAGAGTTACCTACACGAGGAAGAGGACAGGGAAGAAGGTTGTCTGCGTCGTGGACCTGCCGGGAATAAGAAAGGAGGACGTGGGTCAGGAGACAATAATGGTTCGTTTCAAAGGGGGAAAAACCGAGCCTGACTATCCTGGAGAGAAATGGCTTAGGCTTGCTCAGAAATTAGCCTCGAAGATTCACAAGGGCGAGAGAATCATTCCTCTTTCTGAACAGCATGGAACAAACATTCTACGAAAGTATGCAAGACTCGCCCGGGTTCCCGGCTGGGACCGTCTGCATAATCACCGGCAACGGGCTTACTTCGGGACATTCTGGGCTAGAAAAACCGGCCGGGACTATTGGAAGGTCCAGAGCCTCATGGGACACAAAGACTTGAGGGCAACAGCCGTCTATGTTGAAGAGCTGTCTCTCGAAGAAAAGAAGCAGCTTCTAGATGAGTCCCAGAGGGACTAGCAAAGAGGTAAGTGAATGCCCCCGTCCTTACCCTCTAAAGTTGGGCATGCTTTGGGGTCCTTTTTACTTACGTAATATCTTCGCCTTAGCGTCAAGGTAAACCACTCACCCAAACAGACGAGGAGTAACCATAAGGATTAAACCAGAGCAGATTTCGTTCCATGTGAAGCGAGATTCCGATGCCTCGAAGAGCTGTACGGAGACCTCCCAAGCAGAGGACCACCATTCTGTTCAAAGCAGGGAACTTACCCAGCACGCCTGAAGAGCTGTTCCGCCGAGTCTTCTGGAAAAGTGATTTTCTGGCAGGTGAAGCTCAGAATTTCTGGCGAGAAGTCAAGAAGGCTGAACCCGCAGGGTTACCGATTCAGGCTTGGAAGGACTGGATTTCCAAACGAGGAATGAGTGTCGGGCAGTTCTATAACATGATTCATGGGCTCGTGGGGGCTGGTTTCATCGAAAAGAAGGACTCAAAATGGCATCTCAGTCCCGGATTCATTCGTGAACTTGAACAGATGCTTACCGTTTACTCCGGCGAAAGCGGTCTGAAATACGAACTCCGTTAGGTCTCCCTCCAAAAAATGGGATAAATGGAGTCTATCCAAAAAATCGCAGACTAGCGCGCCTTGTTGACTATTTTTCCGGTCTTGTCAATCTCGCCTTTTCTAATCCTAGTCACTGAAACCGGCTTTCCGTCTCGCGCTCTCGCGAGCCTCACCACGTAAAGCCGGAGGGGAGGCAGCCCTCTTAGACTTCGCATCTGATTAAGCTCGATTGCAGTCGGACGGGTTTCCTCGCTAACTACAAGAGCCTGCAGTTGTCTTCTCCGAAGAGCAGGGCCGAAGGAATCTCGAAGCTCTGAGATCTTAGATCTCTTAATCCAACCACGAGATCTCAGAAAGCGCTTCAGTTCACGCACTCTGTCCTTGAAGGGATTCACCCGATGATCTTTGTGAAGAGTTGCCACTAGGTCATCTCCGGAAACCCCGATGAGAACTTGCTCGCCCAAGTCAAACGCTCGGGAGAGCAGTTTCTCGTGTCCTACGTGCAAGACGTCGAAAGTGCCTCCGACCGCAACGACGTTGTAGCGGAACTTGGAATTGGACGAGATTGAACATCTCTCTTGGCCAGAGGTCTGGCACAATTCTAGGATAAGACTTACCCTCACTGTGGTCAATTCCTCCTGTTTCTTGAACAAGCAGCCCTGCGAACTGGGTCATACTAGAATCGGAGCGGGATCGACCGGGTTGGTCGAGGGTAGCCCGGGGGAGATTCGAACTCCCGTCAGCAGGTGACTCCTGCCCCTTAATACGAGGATCCAGAGCCTACTAGGGACGCTTCCAAATTGCGAGTCTGGCCCGAAACGCCCATGCTATGCTAGACCACTACACCACCGGGCTACATGCGCTGAGAACCAGCGCGGATGCTCATAAGAGGTTTCCGGGAAGAACCGGAGGTTCCCTATATACTTGTCGAAAGTCTTATATGACTAGCGTCATCCCACGCTCTCGCTTTCCTGGGAACGAGGTCCCAAACAGCCTCGTAGATTGTCAATGAAGCACAACGAGGCTTACCTAGGGGAGCGAGGGAATCTCATGAGCACGCCAACAGCACCCGGGGGAAAGCCATCAAGGGTCCATATTTGCCCCGAGTGCAGCAGTCTGAACCTGATAGAAGATTTTGATCAAGGTGAGACTATCTGTCAAGATTGTGGACTCGTATTATCTCAGAATCTCATGAGCAGAGGCCCGGAATGGCGCGCATTCACAAAAGAGGAGAAAGATGAAAGAGGGCGTGTGGGAATTCCGACCTCGTTTTCGATCCACGACAAGGGCCTATCCACCGTAATTGATCGCGTTAACAGAGATGCCTACGGCCGCCAGCTTCCAATGGAGACGAGGATGGAGATGCTCCGTCTCCGGAAGTGGCAGATCCGTACTCGCGTCCACTCCTCATCTGATAGAAACCTTGCTCAAGCCATGGCCGAACTGGACCGTCTAACGGACAAGCTTCACGTACCAGCGAACGTGAAGGAAAGCTCCGCTGTGGTTTACCGAAAAGCGCTGGACAACGGACTTGTCAGGGGCCGCTCTATCGCCGCGATAGCCGCCGCTTCTCTATATGCGGCCTGTCGATCATCCGAAACACCTCGAACGCTGAAGGAAGTAGCAGCAGCGAGCCGAATCAAAAAGAAGGATGTAGCTAGATGCTACAGATTACTACTCCGAGAACTCGAAATGTCGATGCCGGTCGAAGACCCCATCAGGTGCATCTCCAAGATCGCGAGCAAAGCTGAGATTTCCATGCAGACCCAACAGTCGGCCATCAGAGTCTTAAAGGACGCTAGGAAGAAAGGGGTCGTTGCTGGCAAGGACCCTATGGGTCTGGCTGCCGCCGCGTTGTACGTTGCCTGCGTCTTGGAGAACGAGAAAAAGACTCAGAAGGAAATCGCTGAGATCGCCAACGTTACAGAGGTCACAGTACGGAACAGGTACAAGGGCTTGAAAGACTCCCTTGGACTCTCCGCCTGATCCTGACTATCTGAGATATTGCCGCATGCTCTGTATATTGTTGAAGACCGTGCTCCACTGGGGATGAGCACCGGGTCCACTAGTGCTATAGCCGTTCATTGAAATGGAGAACTTGACCCGTGGGTCTCGCGAGTAGTAATAGATGATGTCAAGTTTCCTCTTGGGAGTAGCATTAGAAAGGCTTCTCTTCAAGGCGTTAAACAAGTACTTGTTAAAGAATTCAAGCTCTATCGAGACCGATATTCGCTCGCTCATAACAGCACCATGTTAAAGGTACTCTTACGTTGCTAGTCATGAATATTTATGGCTATACCTTCTACCCGACATTTCCTCTCATAAATGGAATTCTCCAGAGGGCTCCGGCAATCTGCAGTACTCCGTGGCACCCATGCGTGGAAGAGACGATGACAGACAATCGCAGGTGCTCGCAGTATCCAATTCTTTCTCGCACGGGTTACAATGCTGATTTTACTCTTAGAGGCGGGGTTTCACTTGAATACCAGCATGCAGGAGAAACCAGCAATCGTCCTCCTACTCTTCACTGCCTGGCTGTTCTGGTTCGTCTTCTTTCTTTCCGTAGGGATTTGAGAAGAGAGCAGTTTGAGGGCACGCTTAAATATATCAAGGCCAACTAATGATTCGTGGACGATAACAAAGGAGTCTTAGGCTGTTAGAATGGCCGACGTTTGTTCGACTTGCGGCCTTCCGAAAGATCTCTGCGTTTGCAGCACTATTAGCATGGAACAGCAGACCGTAAAGGTACGTATGGAAATGCGGAAATGGGGGAAACCGGCTACGATTGTTGAAGGTATCGACGGGAAGAGCATCAATCTATCGGACCTAGCCACGAAGCTAAAGAAGTACTGCGCAT
>Ga0209283_10000218_pt1 | contig 28034 bp, 25 predicted proteins | sample CZO8metaG_2_FD_188354 | JGI IMG/M metagenome (GOLD analysis project Ga0209283, IMG submission 188354) | Vadose zone soil microbial communities from the Eel River Critical Zone Observatory, Northern California, USA - CZOApr15con2H1.8 metaG... | ecosystem: Environmental > Terrestrial > Soil >...
CGCCACCGCTTCGAATCCGAGCCGCGCCCGGTGACCGAACGGCGAGATCGTCCTCAGGGCGTTCACGTGGGAGGCAAACTCTCCCCGATACGATGCGAACGGCGCGTCGCCGTAGAGTGCGTCGCCGATCGCGAAGTCCAGGGGCACCGTCGGCACGAACGGCACCGAGTGGCCTTTCGCCGGAGCTCCATCGTTGAGCTGCTTCCACGTCGCCCCAACCTGCGCGATCGCTTGGTGGGCGTCCTCCCCGAACTCGATCCCCGCGTATCCGGTGAAGTCGAGCTGCACGCCACGCTGCTCCGGCACGATCCAGTCGTAGGTCAACAGGATGCGCGGCTTCATGACGGCTCCGAACTCGCGGGTCCGGCCGACCCCGAGCTGCGTTCGGAAGTAGTGGTAGTCTTCCGCGGAAAGTCCGAGCGACACCGTGCTCTCCTGGCCGTTCAGCACCCGCACGAGCTTGCGGACCTCGCCGTCGTCCTTCACCTTCACCGTAACAGGGGGCACGCGATTGAGGTCGCCAATCAAGTCCCGGGGGAGGACGCGATCGTCCCGGACGAAGAGCGCACGGATGAGCGCCTCCCGGATCATTTCCGATAGGGCCGGGATCTGTACGGCCTTCTCGATGTAGTGCCAGTCTCGCAGGAGGCCCACGTCACTCCTCCTTGCCATGTTCGTAGGCGCGCACGAAGCGATCCCGGGTCGGCTTTGCCCGCCGAAGGACCGCGGCGATCTCCAGCCCGACCGCCATTCCCGGCGGCGGGATCGCGCGGAGGCCGGGCCACGGATATTTCGTCCAGACCTCGAGCGTCTTGCCTCCGTTGATCTTCTTCCGCGGGTCGAACACGACCTTGACGGACGAGATGAACGACGTCGCGCGTCCGTGCATCTTCCGCAAGTTGAACACGAGGAACAGCCCGAGGCCCATCGAGTGGCCATCCATCTTGAACGCGGCGTCGCCCATCCGCTTCACGAACCCGAGGGCCGTGCCGCCCGAAGGGCGCGTGTCGTCCATCAGCACGTACGGCACGAGGGCGGCGGTCGTGCTGTCGACGAGGAACGCCTGGACCGCGCCATTCAGTTTGAGCTTGTCCCGGATCTCGATGGCGGTCTCGACGGCTTCGGGCAGTCGACCGACGGGCACGAGGTTGTACGAAGTCACGAGGCCCCGGCTCAGGCGGCGCGCGCTGTAGTTGTCGTATCGCTCCCGCCAAAGCGGATCCGTGACCGCGGGGGCGAGCTTCGCGCCGCTCTCCTTCGCCGCGAGGACGTCCACCGAGCGCTCCTGGTCGGCGACTTCGTCCTTGGATCCTTGCACGGCGACGATCGCGATGTCGGCCGGATCCGGACTGTCGGACCGGAGGGCCCGCTCGAAGATGAAATGGTCCCGACTCGCGACGGCCGCATGGTACGGCACGAGCGCGCTGTCGACGATTGAGGTCAAGAAGCGCGCGGCGGCGGCGAGGGACGGGAAGGCGTACGCAAGGGCCTTCGTCGCATCCGGCTTGGGGACGACCCGGAGGGTTGCCTCCGTGATGACGCCCAGGGTTCCTTCCGCCCCGAAGAACAGCGGGGTGAGGTTCGCCAGATGGCCGTCTGCATCGGCCTCCGACGCGGTCTTCAGGATGCTCCCGTCCGGGAGGACGACTTTCAAGAACGCGATCGCGTCGCACAGACTGCCGCCCCGGGGTGCGCCGAACCCGCTGCTCCCGGAGTTGATCGCACCGCCCACCGTGCTGCCGATCGCGTTGACCGGGACGACCGGGAGGGCGAAGCCCTTCGCCTCCACGAAGTCGTCGAGGTCTTTCCAGGTCACGCCGGCTTCCACGGTGACCCTCCGGCCGTCCGGATCGAACGCGACCACGTGGTTCATCTTCCGCATGTCGATCAGGACGCCGCCGCGGTTGGGGACCGAGCCGCCGTACCATCCGGTCCCGCCGCCTCGCGGGGTGATCTGGAGCAGGCTCTCATCGCTCAGCCTGACGAGGGCCGCGACCTCCTCCGTCGTCTGCGGCAAGGCGACAAAATCCGGGTAGAGCTTCCACTGAAGCAGGGCGATTTTCGGAAGCGATGCGAAGTCGTGGCTGTAGACCATCCGCTCGAATTCGGAGCGCGCAACCCGCTCGGGCCCGAGGGTGTTCACGAGTCGGCGATACGCATAATCGAGGCTCGCCATGGGCCCTGCTCCGGGGACGGGCGCGGGTAGACTCTCACTCGGGATAAAGGTAACGTGCGACCTTCACGCACCGGGAGAAAACGGTCACACGTTGAGCGCTTTGATGATCTGTTCCTTCAGGCGGGTGACGTCCGAACCGGAACTGTAGACGCCCATCGCCTGCGCGGCAGAGACGACCTGCTCGTCCTGGGCCTTGTCGACCGCACGCGCGATGTCGAGCTTCAGCTGCATCTCGCTTCGACCGCCTGAGGACACGCCGAGCGCGCCCGCAGCTTTCTCAACGCGCATGCGCAGGTCGCGTGCGTCCATCGTCGACAGTTCCGTACTGATCTCCCGCTCGATTTCCATTCGGCCCCGTCGGAATTCACCGAGTGCCCGACCCACACCGCGAGCTAGCTCCGGCAGCTTCGACGGTCCGAAGAGCAGCAGCACCGCGATGATGATCAGGATGACAACCCACTCGATGCCTTCGATCTGGGCCGCGATGTCAATCGGGGAAAACGCAGACATTCTTTCGGCCTCCCCTTGAGCTAAGGACGACCGGGTTATCAGGTTTTCGCACGTGCCCGGGCGTGTTCGACCCGCACGGCCGCCCCATACCCGACGACGTAGAGGCCGAGCATCGGGAGCGCGACGAGGAACATCGTAATTCCGCTGCCGTCTGGCGTGATAATCGCGCCGAACAGGAAGATGCCGATCGCCGCGAAGCGCCAGTACTTCTTCCAGAAGTTTGACGGCACAATCCCAAGGGCCGATAGGCCATACATGAGCACGGGAAGCTGGAACGCAAGGCCGAACGCGAGGGTGAATAGCAGGACGAAGTCGATGAAGTCGTCACCATAGAGGACCAGGAAGTTCGCACCGAGGACGGTCTGCACCGAATAGAGGAGGTTGAAGGTGAACGGCAGGACGACGATGAAGCACAGCGTGACGCCGGAGAGGAACAGCAAGACCACCGGGACGGTGATTCGAAGGATGAGTCGTTTTTCGGTCGGCTTCAGTGCAGGTCCGATGAATTGTCCCAACTCGTACACGATGACCGGCGAGCCGACCACGGCGGCGAGGAAGAAGGCGACCTTGAACATGACCACGTACGCGTCCCAAGGCGGTGCGAAACTGAAGTTCAGTGGGATGCCTCCGACCCTCTCCGGCACAAGATAATTCTTCATGGCGACGACGAATTGCGTCGCGACGTTCGGGTTGGTCGGTCCGAGGGCGGGGATCAGCATCGGAATCTGCGTTCCGGAGACGGTCACGGATCCGATTCCGGTCGTGAGGAACAGTGCGAACAGCACCACGACTACGATGACGATCACTTTGAGGCGCTGCCGGAGTTCTTCGATATGCTCGAAGAACGTCATCCGCCGCTCGCTCGGGCGGTCCTCCTCAGAAGCGACCTGCGCCACGGCCGTCATCGCTGCCAAGAGGGCTCGGCTTATCTAGTTTCCACAAATGCCCGCATCAATTGAGCATCAGAAGGAGTACCGGTCCTCGGTCAACGGATCCGCCGTGTTGCTGTACCCGCGAATCTCCCAGTATCCGAGCTCTTCCTCGTCCGTGAACGTGACGGCGCGCACCCACTTCGCACTCTTGTACGCGTAGCGCTTCGGCACGAGGAGCCGGACGGGTCCCCCGTGTTCGATCGGGAGCGGCTTGCCGTCCCATTGGTACGTGAGCAGCACGTCGGAATCGTAGAGGACGTTGAGCGGGTGGGACGTCGTATAGCCGTCGCCGCACCGGAAGGTCGCGAAGCGGGCGCTTGGGCGGATCTGCGCGCGCTCCGCCACCTCCCGGACTGTGACCCCGACCCATTCGTTGTCGAACGTGGTCCAGCCCGTGACGCAATGGAAGGGAGAAACCACTGTTGCCGAGGGAAGTCGGAGGAACTCGTCGTACGCGAAGCGGATCGGCTTGTCGACCGAGCCGTCCACACGGAGGTCCCACTCCTTCGGGTCGAATCGGGGGACGATCCCGAGGTCTAGCCTCGGCCACTTGCGAACCTCCCGCTGTCCGGGCGGGAGACGCCGCTCCGCCGCCATCCGACCGAGACCATTGAAATCCCTCGATATAAATCGTTGTGCCGATGTTCATCGAGGATTTTCGGCGTGCGAGTCCACGCATCTTCGAGACGTAACACGGGCCCGTGTTATCGGGAGAAAACCCGAGGCTCGTGTGCCCCGACAAAGGTTTAATAGCCCGACCAATTTTCCAAGCGACGGACATGGTGCTGGAAAGCTACGTGCCCGTCGTGATTTTTGCTCTCGTTGCCCTGCTGTTCCCGCTCGGCACGTTCTTCGCGACCCGCCTTTTCCGGCCCGACCACCCGACGCCGCTGAAGGACCTCACCTACGAGTGCGGCGAGGTCCCGGAAGGCGTGGCCCAGATCCAGTTTCACTTCCAATATTACATGTTCGCACTCATCTTCGTGATCTTCGACGTCGCCGCGATCTTCCTCCTCCTGTGGGCCTTCGCGTGGGGCGGCCTGCTGAATTCGGCGTCGCCGGTGGCCAAGTTCTCGATCTTCCTGTTCCTCGGCATCATGTTCGTCGCCACGCAGTACGCGCTCAAGAAGGAGGAGGTCATCCAGATATGAGCGCGGTCGTCGCGTCCTCGCCGTCGATCACGGGTCGATCCGTGCCTGGGGCCGAGAAGGAGGTCCTCGCGCAGCTGAAGGTCGCCTTCGGTCCGAAGTTGAAAGACGCGAAGGTCGTCCGCGAGCGCCTCGTCGAGATCGTGATCGACCGAGCCGAGCTCGTCCCGGTGTGCACGTACCTCAAGGACACGCTCGGCTTCGAGCATCTCTCGTGCGTCACCGCGGTCGATTGGAAGGACCATTTCGAGAGCATCTACCACATCGAGAACTACTACAACGGCTGCATGGTCCAGGTGAACGCGCAGATCCCGTACGACGACCCGAAGATCGCCACCCTGACGGGCCTCTGGCATGCCGCGGACTTCCTCGAACGGGAGATGTGGGACCTGATGGGCGTCGAATACACGGGCCATCCGAACCTCACGCGCATCCTGTTGCCGGAGGACTTCAAGTTCCATCCGCTCCGGAAGGAGTTCGCCCAGGAGGTCGACCGGCAGTACATCACCCGCCGCAAGCTCCGAGGGGGCAAGTGAATGCCGGAGTTCTGGATTAATATGGGGCCCCAGCACCCCATGACCCACGGCCTGTGGAACATGAAGGTCCGGGTCGACGGGGAGACGGTCACGGACGCGAAGCCGGAGATCGGTTACCTCCATCGCGGCTACGAGAAGATCATGGAGGTCCGGGAGTTCCAGAAGAACGTCGTGCTGACGGACCGGCTGTGCTACGTCTCGTCGATTACCTGGTCCCACGCGTACTGCCTCGCGGTCGAGAAGATGATGGGGATCGAGACCCCAGTGCGGGGCCAGTGGATCCGCGTCGTGGCGCTCGAACTCCAACGGATTGCGTCGCACCTGATGTGGCTCGCCGCCTACGGCCCGGACCTCGGCCTGCTCACGGGACTCCTGTGGGCCCTGCGGGAGCGTGAGCTGTTCCTCGACCTCATCCAGTTGATGTCCGGCGCGCGGATGAACCAGAACTATCCGCGGGTCGGCGGCGTCCGCAACGACCTGCCGGAGAACTTCGAGGCGATGTGCCGGCGGAGCATCGAGCACTTCCTCGAGAAGGTGGACAACGAGTACCAGCGGGTCTTCCAGCAGTCGAAGGTCTTCCACATGCGCACCGAAGGGGTCGGGAAGATCTCCGCCGCGGACGCGATCGACTGGGGTGTTACCGGACCGAATCTGCGCGCGTGCGGCGTGAACGTCGACCTGCGCCGCCTCGATCCGTACGAGGTGTACGAGGAGATCGACTTCGAGCCGCAGGTGTGGCACGATGGCGGGGCCGGCGACTCGTACGCCCGGTTCGTCTGCCGGTTCAACGAGTTGCGAGAGTCGTGTCAGATCATCCTCCAGGCGTTGGAGAAGATGCCGAAGACCGGGCCGTACCGCGTGAAGGCCCCGCGCCGGGCGGAAGGCGAGGGATACGCGAAGACGGAGGACTCGCGGGGCGAGGCTCTCTTCTACGTAATCGGCGACGGCGATGATCGTCCGTACCGGGTGAAGATCCGGAGTCCGGTCTTCTGCACGATGGCCGCGACGCCGATCATGCTGCGCGGCAACAAGCTCGCCGACTCGGTCGCGATCCTCGGATCTGTCGACGTGTGCGTCGGGGAGATGGACAAGTGAGTGCGCCCCTGGTCCCGAATCTGTTCGCGGTCTGCGAGGTCCTCGTCCTCGCGATCGTCTGGGTCGTCGATCAGATTCTGTACGCGCTCGCTGGGTTGATCCCGCCGCTGACCGGATTGGCCCAGTGGTTCGACCCGGTCGCTCGGGCGCGGCTCGGGATGGGACCGCTCGGGTCCGAGTTGCTCATCGTCGTCGTCACGTGGCTCATCGCGGTCACGGTGATCGTGATCTGGGCGACGCTGGTCAACCTCCTGACGATGATGTGGGTCGAGCGGAAATTCTACAGCCGTCTTCAGGATCGATACGGCATCATGATCTCGATCTGGTCGCTCCCGTTCTGGCCGTTCAACCGGGCCCGTCGTCCCACCCACCGCGGCACGGGGTATTTGCAGAACATCGCGGACGGCGTCAAACTCCTTCAAAAAGAGAACATCACCCCGCGGAACGCGGACTCCGCGATGTTCCATATCTCGCCGGTCTTGATCGCCTCGTCGACGCTCATGATCTTCGCGGCGCTCCCGTGGAGCAGCGGATTCTACGTCGCGAACCTGGACCTCGGGATCCTGTTCATCTTCGCCGCGTTCTCGCTCGCACCGCTCGGCATCTTGATCGCAGGCTGGTCGGCGAACAACAAGTACACCCTCGTCGGCGGGCTGCGCGCCGCGGCGATGCTCATGGCCTACGAGATCCCGATGATCCTCTCGGTCATCGCCCTCGTGTTCTTCACCGGTTCCCTCAATCCCCTGACGATCGTGAAGCAACAGGAACGAACGCTCTTTTCCCTGGGGCCGCTCGCCTTCCCGGCGTGGTACGTCTTCTCGCCGCAGATCCTCGGCTTCATCGTGTTCAGCGTCTCGATGATGGCGGAGATGGAGCGCATCCCGTTCGACATCCCGGAAGCGGAGGCCGAACTCGTCGAGGGCTGGACGACCGAATATTCGGGGATGCGGTTCGGCCTCGTGTTCGGGTTCAAGTGGCTCCGGATGATCGCCGGCGCGGCTCTCATCGCGATCCTCTATCTCGGCGGCTGGAGCGGGCCTGTCTTTGTGACCCTGTCCGTCGGGGGAGTCCCCGTGCCGATCGTCCCGGAGGAAGCCTGGTTCCTCCTGAAGATCTACCTGATCTCGATCGTCTTCATCTGGATCTCGTGGTCCGTGCCGCGGGTGCGGATCGACCAGATCCTAAACATCGGTTGGAAGAAACTGATTCCCTATTCTCTCGGGGCCATCATCATCGCGGCCGCCGCGATTGCGTCGGGTCTCTGGGCCGTGGGGTGAGCGGCGTGTCGGGCCGGGAACGCGTCATCGGGAGGGAGACACGCGGTCGACGTTGACTGGACGCTCATCGCGTTCTTCGTCTTGAGCGCCTTCGAGGTCATCGGCTCGATCCTGGTCGTCATCAACAAGCGGATGGTCCGCGCGGCGTTCTGGCTCGCGATGACCCTCGTGACGATCGGCGCGATCTACCTCCTCTTCCAGAGCGAGTTCGTGTTCCTCATCCAGATCATCGTGTACGCCGGCGCGGTGCCCGTGCTCTTCGTCTTCGGGATCATGCTCACCCGGCGGACGATCATGGACGAGCCGGGACCGGAGGGCGGACCGTGAACGCGCGGGAGTTCCTCGTCGTCCTCGCGGCGACGGCCTTGTTCCTCGTGATGGGAGCCTCGTTCCTCGGCAACGTGAACTGGCTAAGCACCCCGACGTCGGTCCCGGTCTACAACACGACGTCGAACAATGGGATCGCGAACCAGATGTTCGATACCTTCGCGATCACGATCATCCTCATCGCCATCCTGCTCGGGGCCGCGATGATCGGCGGGGTCTACCTCGCCAAGATGGACGAGCCCGGGAAGGTGGGCCCATAATCCCGCTGCAGTACGAACTGCTCCTGTCCGCGATGCTCCTGTGCATCGGCCTGTACGGCGTCCTCGCCCGCCGGAACGGGATCATCGTCCTGATGTCGATCGAGATCATCCTGAACGCCTCGATCCTGAACTTCGTCGCCTTCAGCTCGTACAGCGGCGATGCGAGCGGCCAGGTGTTCGCGCTCCTCGGGATCGCGGTCGCCGCGGCGGAAGCGGCGGTCGGGCTCGCCGTGTTCCTGTCGATCTACCAGACCCACGGGACGATTGAGCTGGACAAGGTCCGTTTCCTGAAGTGGTGAGTCGTGATCGCGTACGAGTGGGTCGCCTGGCTCATCCTGTTGTTGCCGCTCGGGGCGTTCGTCGTCCTCGGCGTGATCGGCCGGCGTCTGCCGGAGGGCGGCGGCCACGTCGCCGTCGGCGCGATGGCGGGTTCGTTCGTCCTCTCGTTGTACGTCTTCATCCAGGTCCTTCAGCAAGGCGCCCTCGGAGGCGGCTTCATCCCGCAGACGATCCAGGGCTATGTATGGATTCCGAGCCTCCTCCCGGAGAACTCGATCAAGATCTCGCTCCTGATCGACAACCTGAGCTCTTTGATGCTCGTCCTCGTGTCGTTCCTGTGCCTCCTGATTTTCGTGTACTCGCTCGGCTACATGCACGAGGAGGACGGCAAGGCCCGGTACTACGCGGAGGTCAGCCTCTTCGCGACGGGAATGCTCGGGACCGTGAGCGCGGACAACTTCCTGCAGCTCCTGATCTTCTGGGAGATCATGGGCCTGTGCTCGTACCTGCTGATCGGCTTCTGGTACTCGAAGCCGGAGGCCGCCGCGGCAGCGAAGAAGGCGTTCCTCGTGACCCGCGTCGGGGACGTCCTGTTCCTCGTCGGCGTGTTGGTCATCTGGAACGTGTTCGGCACGCTGTCCTTCGCCGAGATCCAAGGCAAGATGGCGAGCCTCTACCCGAACACCCTCACGCCGCAGCTCCTCACCCTGATTCCTCTCTTGCTGTTCGGCGGGGCCGTCGGCAAGAGCGCGCAGTTCCCGCTCCACGCGTGGCTCCCGGACGCGATGGAAGGCCCGACGACGGTCAGCGCGTTGATCCACGCGGCGACGATGGTCAAGGCCGGCGTCTACCTGACCGCTCGGGCGTTCATCTTCCTGGTCCCCTTGTCATCGGCGATCCAGCCGCCCTTCACCGCCATCCTCGTGATCGCCGCGATCGGCGGTTTCACGACGCTCTTCGCGGCCACGATGGCGGTCGTGAACTTCGACATCAAGCGGGTCCTCGCGTTCTCGACGATCTCCCAGCTCGCCTACATGTTCCTCGGCCTCGGTGCCGGCGCGTACACGATGGCGACCGAAGTCTCCCGCGGGGAGGCCGTGGACTCCGCCGGATACAGCGCGGCGCTGTACCATCTGTTCAACCACGCGTTCTTCAAGGCCCTCCTGTTCCTCGGCGCCGGGAGCGTGATCCACGCGGTCCACACGAACGACATGCGGGAGATGGGCGGTCTCTCGAAGCATCTGCCCATCACCTCGAAGGTCATGCTCTTCGGCGGTCTCGCCCTCGCCGGCATCGTGCCCTTCAGCGGGTTCTTCTCGAAAGGGGAGATCTTGTCCGTCACCTTCGACGCGGGCGCCGCGAATCCCGGGTTCTACTGGCTGTGGGCGCTCGGCGTCGGCACCGCGTTCCTAACTGCCTTCTACACATTCCGCCTGTGGTTCATGACGTTCCACGGGGAGTACCGCGGCCATGACCATCCCCACGAGTCGCCGCGCGTGATGACGGCGCCGTTGATTATCCTCGCGGGATTCACGCTCGTCTCCGGGCTCCTCGCGTATCCGATGGGCGGATTCGGCAACTTGATCTTCTCCGGAGCACCGGCGGCCGGCCTCCCGCTCGTCGGCATCCCGGTGCAGGACTACCTGCTCGAAGGCGTCTCGATGGGCGTCGCGGTCCTGGGCCTCGCCCTGGCCTGGGCCGTGTATGCGACGAAACGCATCCCGGCGGAACGCTTCACCGCATCGAGGGGCGGAGCGTTCATCCACCGGATGCTCACGAAGCGCTACTGGATCGATGACGCGTACGACGCGCTCGGCCGGACGGTCGTGTACGACGCGGCCCGGGCCCTGGACTGGTTCGACCGCAAGGTCATCGACGGCATCGTGAACGGCGTGGGCCGCGGCGGAGTCGTGGTCGCCGGAGGGAGCGACCGGTTCGACCGCCGGGTCATCGACGGGGCCGTGAACGCCGTCAGCCTCGCGACCGTGCGGACGAGCTTGCGGCTGCGGCAGCGGCAGACCGGCCAGGTGCAGAGCTACGCGTGGGTCGTCGTCCTGGGGATCGTCGTCGTCATCGCGCTCGTGTTCGGGCTGAGCTTCCTCCAGCGGTGGCTCGGCGGGCTGGGTCGGTGAACATGACGTACATCCTCAGCCTCTTGATCCTTGTCCCGCTCGTGGGCGCGGTCGTCGCCTGGGTCGCCGGGACCTCCCAGCGAATGGCGAAGCTCATCGCGCTCGCCTTCAGCTTGGTCGAGACGGCGCTCGCGACCTCCTTGCTGCTGGGCTTCATCAACCCGAGCTGGGGCGTGCTCTTCGGGCCGCCGATCGCGACCCCGCCGCCCACGCCGGGCGCGTATGTCCCGCTGTTCTACATGGAGCGCTACACCTGGATCTCCCAGTTCGGTCTCAATTACATCGTCGGCGTGGACGGCCTGAGCATCCCGCTGATCTGGCTCACGGCCCTCCTGACGACGCTCGCGCTCGTGTTCCACTGGGACGAGGAGAACCGGCCTCGCGCGTTCTTCGGGCTCTTCCTGTTCCTGGAGATGGCCCTCGCCGGCGTCTTCATGGCGCTCGACTTCTTCCTGTTCGCGATCTTCTGGGAGCTCGTCCTCCTCCCGATGTTCTTCCTGATCGGGATCTGGGGAGGGACGAACCGCCGGTACGCGGCGCTGAAGTTCCTGATCTTCACCCACGTCGGGTTCGTGATCATGCTCATCGGGATCTTCACGCTGTACTTCAACAGCGCCGGCGTGAACAACGCGGTGTACGGGAACCCCACGAATACGCTCGACATGACCGCGTTCCTCCACGGCGCGTTGCGCCACGAGACCGGAGGGCTCGCGACGTACCTCTCCCTCGCCCTGCAGATCCCGATCTTCGCCGTCTTCCTGTTCGGCTTCATCGTCAAGTTGCCGTCGTTCCCGTTCCACACGTGGCTGCCTGACGCCCACGTCGAGGCGCCAACCGGCGGCTCCGTCCTCCTGGCCGGCGTCCTGTTGAAGATGGGCGGCTACGGGATCTTCCGGATCAACCTCGGGATGCTCCCGGAGGCGATGAAAAATCTCTGGTGGGTCCTCGCGATTCTCGGGACGGTCTCGATGGTCTACGCGGCGTTCGTGTGCCTCGCACAGGTCGACCTCAAGCGGCTCATCGCGTACAGCTCCGTGGGCCACATGGGGTTCGTGCTCCTCGGGGCGTCCAGCCTCACGGTCATCGGCGTCCAAGGGGCAATCTTCCAGCTCTTCAACCACGGGATCATCACCGCGATCCTGTTCATGCTCGCCGGATCCGTGAAGCATGCGACCGGGACGCGGGACATTCCCGACCTCCAGGGCCTCGCGAAAGTCATGCCGCAGTTCTCCCTCATCCTGGCGATCGGGTTCTTCGCGTCCCTTGGTTTGCCCGGCCTCAATTCGTTCTGGTCCGAGTTCATGGTCTTCGTCGGCGCGTACGGATCGCCGAATCTCGGGGAGATGCGCCGGCTGATCATCATCCCGCTGATCTCGATCGTCGTGACGGCCGCATACTACGTCTACACGATGCAGCGCATCCTCTTCGGTGACGTACCCGAAAAGCTCGGGCATTCGCACGACCTCCTCCCCTGGGAGCGGGTCTCGTACGTCGTCCTCGTGGCCCTCGTCTTCCTCGTCGGCTTTTTCCCCGTCCCGTTCCTCGGGATGATCAATGCGTACACGAGCGCCTCGTTCCCCTGGTTGGGAGGCCTCTAGATGCTGATCGAGTTCCCGATCCTGACGTACGTCGTCCTGTTGCCCGCGGTCGGGGCGGTCTTCACGTACCTCACCGGATCGGACCGCGCCGCGCGGGCCGTCGCGCTCGCATTCTCCCTCGTCGTCCTCGGTCTGTCCACGGTCCTGTTGACGGGATTCCTGTGGACGAACGTGATTTCCTTGCCGACGATGACGACGGCCGGGAACCACACCTACTTCGCCGTCGAACAGAGCCCATGGGTCCCGTCGCTGAACATCAGCTACATCCTGGGGGCGGACGAGCTCTCCGTCGTCCTCGTGTTCCTTAATGCGTTGTTGACGCCGCTGGCCCTCGCGATCTCCTGGGATGAGCACCACCGCGTCCCCGCGTTCTTCGCGATGTTCCTGTTCATGGAGACGACCATCAACGGCGTCTTCCTCTCGCTCGACCTGTTCCAGTTCTTCGTCTTCTGGGAGGTCGGCCTGATCCCGATGTACTTCCTCATCGCGGTCTGGGGCGGGCCGCGGAAGAAGTACGCGGCGATCAAGTTCTTCATGTACACATTCCTCGCGAGCCTCCCGCTCCTCGTCGCGATCTTCGCCTTCTACTTCTACTCGAACCCGCACACGTTCGACATGCGGCAGATCATCGCAACCACGCCGATTCCCGCGGGGACGATCGGCGACCTGATGTTCGTCGCGCTCCTCATCGCGTTCGGGACCAAACTCCCCACGTGGCCGTTGCACACGTGGCTGCCTGACGCCCACGTGGAGGCGCCGACCGGCGGCTCCGTCATCTTGGCCGGGGTCCTGCTAAAGCTCGGCGGATACGGGCTGATCCGGTTCAACGTCCAGATGATCCCGAAAGCCGCGATCGACATGTACTGGCTCCTCGCACTCGCCGGGGTGATCTCGATCCTGTACGGCGCGATCGTGTGCCTGGCCCAGGACGACCTCAAACGGATGGTCGCGTTCTCGAGCGTGAGCCACATGGGGTTCGTGACGCTCGGCATCGCCGCCGGGGTCTACGGCTTCACGATCAGCGGCCGCGGCGCCGTCCTCGGCCTCACGGGCGCGGTCTTCCAGATGTTCGCCCACGGCCTCGTGTCGGCCGCGCTGTTCATGGTCGCGGGCTCGCTCGGCCACAAGCTCGGCACGCGCAACATCTCGGAGCTGGGCGGCATCGCGAAACGGGCGCCGCGCATGGCGACGTTCATGATGATCTCGTTCATGGCGTCCCTCGGCCTCCCCGGACTCGTCGGGTTCGTCGCGGAGTTCAGCGTGTTCCTCGGTGTCTATGCGGCGTTCGGCTTGCTCGTGTTCGTCCCGATCCTGACCGTCATTCTGACGGCGGCGTACTACATCTGGGCGATGCAGCGCGCGATCTTCGGACCCCCCAACCCGAAATGGGAGGCGATGCCGGACCTGCATCGGTTCGAGATGGCCCCCCTCGCGGTTCTCGTGGCGGCATTCGCGGTCTTCGGGATCGTCCCGGTCCTGTTCCTGTCCCTGATCTCGAACTGGGCCCAGGGGATCCTCGGGGGCCTCTGACGTGTCGAGCTACGGCGTCTTCTTGCCGGAGGCGATCCTCGTCGCGACCGCGCTCGCGTCCGCGGTCCTCGGGTTCGCCTGGCGGAAGCGGCCCGACCTGTTGTGGGCCTTTTCCGTCATCGGCACGGGCCTCGCGATCTTCGTCACCCTCGACATGATGGGCCTCGGCATCGGTCGGGCGCTGAACCTCTCGGTCTGGCCGTCCCCTGTAGGGAAGGAAGGGGACTTCGCCGTCGAGCTGAAGATGCGGGTCGACACATTCGCGCTGTTCTTCCAGTTGATGTTCCAGTTCGTCGCCTTCCTGGCGATCGTCGCCTCGCGCGGTTTCATCCACGCCGACGAGCCGCACCAGGGGGAGTACTACGCCCTCATGCTCTTGGCGGTCGTCGGGATGATGTTCACCGCGGCCGCGACGGACCTGTTCGTCCTCTTCCTCGCCTTCGAGACCTCGAGCCTGAGCACCTTCGCCCTCGTCGCGTTCCGGAAGAAGGATAAGCAGGCGACCGAGGCGGCGGTGAAGTTCTTCATCATCGGGGCGGTCAGCTCCGGGATCATCCTCTTCGGCATCTCGTTGATCTACGGGATCGCCGGCACGACCTCGATCGGGACGACGACCACGGACCTCTTGGTCCTTCGGAACGGCCTGACGCTCGCCGGCCATCCGGAGATCGAACCGCCGCTGATCATCGCCCTCGTCCTCTTGATCGCGGGCTTCGGGTTCAAGGTGGCCGTCGTGCCGTTCCACATGTGGGCCCCGGACGTGTACCAGGGCTCTCCGACGACGATCAGCGTCCTCCTGACGTCCGCCTCGAAGAACGTCGGGATCGTGGCGCTGTTCCGCGTCTTCCTGATCGGCCTCCTGAGCGTCCAGGTCGACTGGGTCGCGACCTTGGCGATCCTCGCGATCGTGACGCAGACCGTCGGGAACGTCGTCGCGATCCCGCAGCGTTCGATCAAGCGGATGCTCGCGTACTCCAGCATCGCTCAGGCCGGATACATCCTCATTGCCCTGGCGGTCGGCGCGATTGCTCTTCAGTCGAATCCGCCGCATAGGGACAACGCGGCGTACGTGGCCGCGTTCGGACTCGTGGGCGGCATGCTTCACGTGTTCGTCTATGGGGCAATGAAGGCGGGATCGTTCCTCGTCGTCGCCGGCACGGAGTCCCGCGGAATCCCGGACGACATCGAGGCGTACAAAGGCCTCAGCCGCCGGATGCCGTTCATGGCCTTTTCAATGCTCGTCTTCCTCCTGAGCCTCGCGGGCATCCCCCCGCTCGGCGGTTTCTTCTCGAAGTTCGTCCTGTTCTCGAGCGCGGTGAACGCGTCCGCGTTCAACCCGTGGTACCTAGCGCTCGCGGTGTCCGGCGTCCTGAACAGCGCCCTGTCCCTGTACTATTACGCGCGGGTGATCTGGTACATGTACATCCTCGAGCCGGAGGCCGGTACCGCCAAGGAGCCCGTCGCTCGGTCGATCAGCGCGGCGGTGTTCGTCGCCCTGTCGATTGTCATGCTGACGGCCGTCATCGCGGTGTTCTTCTTCGGCTACCTGACAGACGCGGCGCGCTCGTTCTTCGGATTCTGAGCGCGACCGGGCCGGGTTCGCGCCCGACTCCCCTCCGAAGACTTTTATCCCCCACGCCGACCATGAGGAGGCGTATGGCCTCTCCATCGCCCGGTTCGCGGGTCATCCTCCATGTCGATATGGACGCGTTCTACGCGTCCGTTGAGGTCCGCGAGAATCCGGCCCTCGAGGGGAAACCGGTCGTCGTCGGAGCGGACCCTCGGGAACATCCGCGCGGCGTCGTCCTGACCGCGAGCTACGAGGCCCGGCAGTACGGCGTTCGATCGGCCATGTCATGCATCGAGGCGTCGCGGCGTTGTCCGCAGGCCGTGTTCGTGCCCCCGCATTTCGAGCTCTACGGTCGGGTCAGCGGGGAGATCATGGACACCCTGCGGACGTTCGCGGACCGGCTGCAGCCGAGTGGGATCGAGGAGGGTTTCCTCGATGTCACGATCCGGACCGGCGGCAGTTTCGCGCACGCGCAGGATCTGGCGCGGGAGATCAAGGTCGCGATCCGCGAGCGGCATCGCCTCACCTGTTCGATCGGGGTCGCTCCGACGAAGGCGATCGCGAAGATCGCCTCGGATCTCCAGAAGCCGGACGGGCTCACGATCGTGTCACCAGACGAGGTCGTCGCCTTCCTCGCGCCGATCTCCGTCCGGAAGATCCTCGGGGTAGGTCCGAAGACCGCCGAGCGGCTCAAGGAGATCGGTCTCGAGTCGATCGCGGAGGTCCAGGGGTACAACCGCCAGGATCTCATCGAACTCCTCGGAGCGTTCGGCGAATATCTGCACGATGTCTCCATGGGCCGCGACGCCGAAGAGGTCGTCGAGCCGACGGGCCCCCCGGAGTCGATCAGCACCGAGATGACGTTTGAGAAGGACCTGGGCGCCTACGCTGACGTGTGGCCTGAACTGGAGGTCATGGCGAAGTCCCTCCACGACCAAATCGTCCACGAGAAGTATGCGTACCGGACGGTGACGCTGAAGGCGAAGTACTCGAACTTCGAGATTCACACGCGCTCGAAGAGCCTGAAGATTCACTCGACGGACCTGGAGCCCATCTTGATCCTCACTCAGACGATGCTCAAGGAGGTCCTCGCCTCCGGCCGCAAGATTCGCCTCGTGGGCGTGCGGTTGTCCAATCTTCTCGAGCGGGCGGCCCCACAAACCACGTTGTCGAAATGGACGCCGATCCGAGAACCAGTCACCGACTCGTGAACGATCCCGAGACGATGACTTGCACCGGGATTTCCTCGAGGGTCCGCGGAAGCGCCGCGAGGATCTTCGGGTTGTCGTCCGTCACATAGACGCAAATGCAGTCCCGGCCTTCTTTCCGGCCGATGCCGACGCCGACGACCCCGGGAAGGCTCATCAGCCGCTCTTCGTGCTTCCGCTTGACCGCCCTGACCGTGGCCATCGTCCGCTCCTTCAATGCGTCCGCGGGATATAGGCGTCGCGAACCGAGAATCCGCCAGCCGTCGAACTGATCCCGCTGCGTTGGATGCGCGATTTCAAGGAGGAGGCGGCCGGATGAATCCGTCCTGCATGAGGAATTTCGTCTCTTCGCGGGCCCTCCGGATCATGTCGAGGGCTCCCTGATACAACGTGTCGCGTGTCTTCGTCTCCCGAGCGATCCCCTGTTGCATCGCCTTGAGGGCAACCGCGGTCGCTTCGCGGGCGAAGACGTCGATCTCATCCATCGTCGGCACGATGTGCGTCTCGTCGAGGCCCTTCTCCTCGGCGACCTTCGCGAGTTCCTCGGCCGCGGCGATGCACATCTCGTCTGTGATCGTGCGCGCGCGGACGTCCAGCGTGCCGCGGAAGATCCCGGGGAACCCGAGGCTGTTGTTGACCTGGTTCGGGAAGTCCGACCGTCCGGTCGCGATCACACGGGCCCCGGCCTCGGCGGCTTCCCACGGCCAGATCTCCGGCACCGGGTTCGCGATCGCAAAGAGGATGGCGTCGTCGGCCATCGACGCGACCCAGTCCTTCTGGATGACCCCGGGACCGGGTCGGGATGCCGCGATCGCGACGTCCGCGTCTCGCATGGCATCGGCGATCCCACCTTCGCGATCGCCGCCGTTCGTGATGAGGGCGAGTTCCCACTTCTCCGCGTAATCGTTCGCGGCGACTTCGACATCTTCTCGGTGACGGCAGACGATCCCTTTGGAGTCGACGAGGATCAGGTGTTCCGGTCTTGCGCCGGCCTCGATCAGGAGCTTCGCGGTCCGGATGTTGGACGCCCCGGCGCCGACGAGCGTAATCGTGACGTCGGCCATTTTCTTGCCCACGACCTTGAGCGCGTTGATCAGCCCGGCGACGTTGATCGTCGCAGTGCCTTGCTGGTCGTCATGCCACACCGCGATCTCACATTCCTTCCGGAGCCGCTGGAGAATGGAGAAACACTTCGGCTGCGCGATGTCTTCGAGGTTCACGCCGCCGAACGAGGGTGTGATGAGCTTGACCGTCTCGATGATTTTCTCCGGGTCCTTCGTCGCGAGCGGAATCGGGAACGCGTCGACGCCGCCAAGATACTTGAAGAGCAGGGACTTGCCCTCCATGACCGGCAATCCGGCCTCGGGCCCGATGTCGCCGAGGCCCAAGACGCGCGTCCCGTCCGTCACGATTGCGACTTGATTCCACTTGTTCGTCAGGGTCCACACCTTGCTCGGGTCCGCGGCGATGTCGAGGCAGGGCTGCGCGACCCCGGGCGTGTACCAGATCGCGAAATCGTTGAAGCTGCGGATGGGCACCCGCGGGACAATCTCGATCTTCCCTTGGTAGTACGGATGGTACTTCGCGGACTGCTCCTTCGGGAGGTTCGCCCGCTTCAGGTTCTCTTCCACTTCCTTGGGAGTCGGCGCCTTCACGCCTTTGTCGCCCACGCGCTTCTTCGTGGCCACCATGGAAGCACCAAGAGAGGACGCGAAGAGAGTTCCGGGCTCGCTTAAACCTTTGGACCGATCGCTTCGCCACGAGACAACCGACCTCGATTCTCTCGGACCATGGCCGATTTTCACTTTCGGTCATCTCTCCCGCACGAAGGAAGATGGACTCAGGCACTCTTCGGACATCTATCCGAAGAAAGGCGAGGATTATGGTCCGGAGATCTACGATCAAATGGGTGCGTGAGGGCAAGGCCAATGGACGAGAATCCGGGTTCATCGTGACATGGGACGTGAACAGCACCGATCGGGCAGTGGCCCACCGCCTCCAGCGATTCGTGTACGGCGACACGGCCCGATCCAACGGGAGACACTACCGGTATGCCGGATTCATCGAGAAGACAGGTGTTCGCTATCTTGGTCAGTCGGTCATCTTCGTGCGCCCGCATCTGCTGGGTGAACTCGTCGACTTCTTGTCGAGGACTCGGATCGAGCACGAAGTGACCGCTGCCGCCGTTGGGTAGGTTCGGGCATCTACCCGAAAACGCACGGTCCACAGGAGAGGGCCACCCTGGTCGACTTCGGGCTTTTGTCCGAAACTCCTAGTCAGTCCCGCGTTCTCATCCTTCCATGCCTCTGTTGGTCTGATATTTTCGGGCACATGTCCGAAGACCCGCAAAGGTTTTTCCGGATCCCTCGCGTGGCCCAGCACGTGCTTACCGCGGTGGTGGATCGTTCCGGTCGGGGTGGCACTCGCAAGGTGAAGGCCGCCTTCGAGGACGTGGCTGCTAGATATGCGGAACATGGCCTCCGCGTGTCTTGGCCCGTGTCCGCCGAAATTGTCTCGATGGCAATCATGGGGGCAACGAAGTCGAAGGATTCCTCGCACACGTTGTTCGTGTCCGCCCGCGCCGTCGAATCCGGCGTCCTCGATGGCTTGATCGCGCATGAGATGGGCCACATGCTCCGGACCGAATCGGGGCACGCGTCCCACAGCGCCGAGGTGTTTCGAGCGTTGACCCGCGAAGTGCGGATCCCGCGGGCGGCCGAAGGCGCCTTCTCGAACGCCTTCAATCACATCCAAGACATCTACGCCGATGATCTCGCGTTCCTCGTGTTCTCGACGGACGGTGACGATCGTGCGTACGATTTCTTCTCCGGATGGATCGAGGGCAACGCCTCGATGCGGGGACGGAACCGATGGAAGAACGTCGGCCTCGCGGCGACCAACGGCTTCGCGCTCGGGAACCTCCTCCGGCACGGTCGGCTGTCGAAGGACGATCCGCTCTGGGAGCGGGCGCATGCGTTCGACCGCGAAGCCGGATTTGAGACCGTCGCCACCTTCTCGGATTTCTATGCCAAGCTGCCGGAGGACCCGTCGCCGGCGGCGTTTGTGACCCAGGTCAACACCCTCGCAACTGTGATGACTCGGGCCGCGTCTTCGTAGGTCCCGCAACGTTTAATACTCGCCTATTCCTGCTTCGAACTCTCTCGAGGTACGAACGTGGCCGAAGAGCTTGAGACCGCCCAGATTCCGCCGCACATCATGGCAGCGATGCGCGAGCGCATGAAGATGGCGCAGCGCATGTCCCGCATCAAACACAAGATCGTCGTGATGTCGGGAAAGGGTGGCGTCGGAAAGTGTCTTCGGCGAGGCACGGCCGTCCTTACGGGCCACGGCGACTGGCAATCGATCGAAACACTGGGGACGCCGGTGGTTGCTCTCGACGGTGGGGGTCAGGCCGTCGTCCGTCAAAAGAAAGGAATCCTGCACCGACGGGCCAACATCAATCTCCTTCATCTCAAGAGTGGCACGACCATCGGACTGACCCGAGATCACCTCCTCTACGGGTACGGGAAATGGAAGCCCCTTCGTGACCTCAGAAAGGGCGACCGAGTTGCAACCATTCGAACGGTCCCTGAGCCGTCAGGTCCCGACGAGCTCACGGACCACGAAGCGACCGTGTTGGGTCTCCTGTTGGGAGACGGAGGGCTAACGGGGGGCGTGGTGGGATTCACAAATGCCGACAAACTGATCATCGGCATCCTCGAGAAAGCTACGCACCGCATCGATCCCAAGTTACGAGTGCGACGCTGGGGGAGGAATCCCTACGGCTACCGCGTTTCCGGTGGTATGCGGGGCGGGACCCGCAATGCGGTCATGACACTCGTCAGGCGTTTGGAAGTCGACGTTCTATCCTGGAAAAAGCATATTCCCGCCCCGGCATTCCGAAGTTCGAACCGCATTCTCGGTCTCGTTCTGCGTGGTCTCTTCAGCACAGACGGCTCGGTCTACGACGATAAGATCGAGTACGCTTCTTCCTCGCCGAGACTCGCCCGCGACGTGCAGCGGGCTCTGCTTCGGTTCGGGATCCATTCCGTGCTAAGTGAGCGATCCGCGTCGTACTTCCGCGGGAAGCGGAGACGTCTGGGGCGTACCGCGTATCGCATCCAAATCATGGGGAAAGACGTCCTTTCCTTTGCGAAGCAGATCGGCTTCTGGGGCGCGAAGTCCCAGCGGCTCAGAAGGGTCGTTGCCAGGGTCGCAGGTCGACGGCGGAACCCCAACCGAGACACGTTGCCTCGCGAAGTCTGGGGGGACGTCGATGCCGAGCGCATGCGGGTTGGCATTTCGTGGGCCGAACTGTCCAAAGCTTACGGCTATGCTCAAGTTCCCAGCACGTATGGAGGACATACCTACCTCAAGCAGGGCTACCTCGACAAACGCGTTTGTCCGTCTAGGGACGCGGTTCGAAAAATCGCTTCTCTGCTCGGTTCCGCGAGTCTAGCTGCGATCGCCAGGTCGAACATTTACTGGGACGAGGTCGACTCGATAACCTTCGGCGGCAGGGAGGATGTGTTCGACATCGAGGTCGACGGAAGCCACAACTTCATCGCAGAGGGGGTTCTCGTCCACAATTCGACGGTCGCTGCGAATCTTGCCGTCGTGCTCGCGGAGGATGGCTCGGCGGGCATCGTCGATGCCGACGTCACGGGGCCCGACATCCCGATCCTGATGGGCGTCCAGGACGCGCAGGTGAAGGCGACGGAAACCGGGATGGAGCCCACCGTCGGGCCCGCGGGCGTCAAGGTCATCTCGATGGCGCAGCTGATCGATCGCGACACCGCGATCGTGTGGCGAGGGCCTCTGAAGATCAAGGCGCTGAAGCAGATGCTCTCCGACGTGGAGTGGGGGGACCTCGATTACCTGGTCATCGATCTTCCGCCAGGAACGAGCGATGAACCGCTCAGTGTGGCGCAGGAGATCCCCGACGCGGACGGCGCGGTCGTCGTGACGACGCCGCAGCAAGTGTCGCTACTGGACGTTCGGAAGTCGATCGCCTTCGCCAAGGCGGTGAAGATGGACATCCTCGGCGTCATCGAGAACATGAGCGGCTTCGTCTGTCCGCATTGCGGCAAGGAGACGGACATCTTCAAGGTCGGCGGCGGCGAGGCGGCCGCGAAGGAGCTCGGACTCCCGTTCTTGGGTCGCATACCCCTGGACCCCCGGATCGTCATCGGAGGCGACGTGGGCAAACCGTTCGTCCTCGAGCATCCGGATTCCGAGGCCGCGAAAGCGTTTCGGGCCATCGTGAAGAATCTGAAGCCGCACCTCAAGGAAGCGAGGCCGCGTCCCACCGGACCACTGGTGAAGTGACGATTCGGTCCCGCGGTCCTCCCGCGGCGCGGGGCGAGGGACGGCTCTTCGTGGCCGCTGTCACGACCAGCGCTCGACGATCGCTTCGATCTGAGGTCGGGGAACCGCGCCGACGCTGCCATCGACCAACTTCCCACTCTTGAACAGGAGCATCGTCGGAATCGACGTGACCTGGAACCGCTCCGCGGTGCGCGGATTCTCGTCGACGTTCAACTTCCCGAGACGGAGGGCCGCCCCATGGGCCCTCGCGACGTCCTCGAGGATCGGAGCGACCGATGGCACGGGCCACACCATTCGGCCCAGAAATCGACCAGGAGGAGACCCGCTCGGCCGACCTCCCTATCGAACGTCGCGTCGGTGAGCTGAACCGGGCCGATATATCCAGCGGCGACCGGCTTCGGTCCGGTTGCGGCCATGAGCCCCCGCAGCTTGCGGGCGCGGATCGCAGCGAGCTCCGGATCCTCCATCGAAGCGTGCAGGCCGAAAGCCCGATAAAAGGGTTTGTCGCCCTATCGGGAGACCTTCGCCACGGGGCCGAACTCTTCCGCAAGCGGGCCGAGGAGTCGCACCTCGCGCCGGATGAGCGCGATCTCGCGGTCGTTGAAGGCGGTCGGGTCGAATGGGACGACGAGGACGGCCTCCCGCATCGCGACGGACTCGTTCAGGTCATGCAAGAGCGCGAGGACGGATCCGAAGTCGTTGTGGGAGACCAGGTACTCAAGGCCGTCCAGCAGGACGACGCAGTGCTCGCTGACCTCGATGAAATGTTCCACGGCGAGCGCGACTTTCTCCGGAGGGCTGGGCCGGACCGCGTTCTTATCCGTCGACACGCGACTCAGCCACAGGATCGGCGTGCGCTCGAGTCCGTACTCCGTCATGACGGCCTTCGGTGCGCGTCGCGTGATGCACAGTCCCTGCGTCCCGTGGGTGACGTAGTCCTTGAAGATCTCGAACGCCTGGCTTGCGTCCCGCTCCAGGACCGCGTACGTGTAGCCCCGATCCAACTCGTAGGTCGGCTTCGTGAGCAGGTGGGCCTCCGCCTCCGGCACGATCAACGTCTGGAGGAACGACTTCTCGCGCACCCCGAAGGCGATCAGGCCCACGAGGGCCATCTCGAGGATGAAGCCGGGCGCCCGCAGATCAATCCCGAAGTTCGGGAGGAGGATCTCGAAGAGGAGCTCGCCGACGGCGAAGCCGGAGATCCCGAAGATGATCAGGAACGTGTCCCGCCGGACTTCCTCGCCCGGCTTCGTCCGCCGCATGTGGAGGATGAACCGGTAGGGCGCGTACAGGATCAGGGTCGCGACGGCGAGGCCGTTGATGAACAGGAAATAGGGCTCGAACGAGATGAGGGGCGGGTTCGCCTGCACGATTTGGACCGGGGACACGAGGATCGTGACGATCGTCACGACCATGATGAAGACGTAAAACACGTACGAGTTCGGGAACTCGTTCGTCATGTAGTGGAAGAAGTCCTTCCGCGAAGTGATCCCGGCGGTCGTCGCCACGACGATGAACGCGCCGATCGTGATGCCGAACATGTAGTCGAACGTCGCCTGGACGCGTTTCGACAGGACAATGCCTGCCTCGAGCGCCGTTTGTGATCCTTGCCCCGGCTGCGTGATGTAAATGCTGATCAGGACGTTCGAGATGATCGCGCAGACGAGGAGGGAGATCGCGAACAGGAGGACGTGTTTCTGGAACACCCGGCCGGTCTTCTGCCGCGCGATCGCGACGATGATCAGGGCCGACAGAAAGAGCGCGCTCGCCGCGCTCAGGTAGGTTACAATGCCCGATGCATCCGACAGGGACGCTCACCCGCTGAGAACGAACAATATGCGGCCCTCGACCGTATTTAAGCGGTCCCTGCCCGTTATCCGAAGCGATTCCAGCGAGGATTCGGGCGGCGTGTTCTCAGCAATAATAATCGTTACGGAGAACCAACAGGCCCTTCTTCATATGGGGTCACGGAGACATCTTCTCCGGTTCCGTGCCAGTCCAGTCATACAATCCCATCGGCATCAACCCGGAGGACCTCGATCTCCTCTCGCGGACGGTGCTCCGCCTCGGCGGATATGCCGAGGGCCTCTTCGACTACCACGACTTCGGGTTCGACAAGAACTACCTGAAGGACCACATCTCGAGCGTCCACTCGACGTTGAAACGGCTGAAGGAAAGCGCCCCGCCCGACGGGCTCCCCCTCCGGCCGCCGAACATCCCGCCCGGCGCGTTCTGGGAAGACCAGGGCGAGGTATGGAACTACCTCCAGACGCTGCGCTTCGCCGCGGGCGCCACGATGATGACGGAGCAGTACCTCCCCCACATGACGCCGGATAACCTCCAGCGCGCGATGACGGCGAAGATCTTCCGGGAGTGCGTCATCGGCATCCTGGACGACCTGATCGACAAGGGTAACTACTCCTACCTGGAGGCGAAGGACCTCCACCACATGGTCCTCAGCTCGATGCTCGACCCGGACTTCGACTCGACGAGCTTCACGAAGCGACTCGTGACGATGCTGCGGCAGGAGCAGATCCCGCTCTTCGACCTGATCAACAACATCGTCCGCGGCTTCAACGTCCTGTGGAACAACTCGCCGCACGGTCACGACTACTTCTACCAGATGGAGATCATGGACGAGCGAGTCGCCCTAGGCCAAGCGCTCTCCATGTTCGAGAAGGAGCCGAACTTCTCGATCGCCCGGATGGAGAAGATCACGGAGGCGTTCTACGCGCCGGACGATACGATGCACTGGTGGGAGAAACTCGGCGGTCACGTGTCCGCCGCGAGCCGGCACAACCTGATCGACATGGCCTTCACGGACCAATCGTACGAGATCCGCCGGATGAAGAACTTCATGGCCGGCTGGTACTACTACGACGCCGCGGTGATCCTGATGGACCACGTCGTCAGCATCCACCACGACCTCCGGAACGGAATCGCGAACCTCTCCCTGATCGCGATGCGGGAGAAGGAGCTCCGCGACCTGACATCGTTGCGGAACTACAACCCGCACCTCACGATCGAGGACTACGACGGCCACCTGCGCCGGATCGCCGACCTCACGTCGAAGGGGATCCGCCTCGCGACGACGGACGTCCACGATGAGACGCTCGTCTACCCGTTCATGACGATCATGATGCCCGTCGTGATGATGGCCGATTGGATCGGCAACCGCGACGACATGATCCACACGTTCCTCGAAGCCATCGCGCCGACAATCAAGGCCGTCGCCAGCAACGGCACCGTGCCCACCCGCGCGATCATCGAGGTCGCAAGCGAAGCGGCCCGCGGTCAGTAGCGGCTCGCCGAGTTCAGCTCTGTTTTCTCCCGAGCCGGGGCCCGTCCGGCAGGGGGCGATTTCGTACGCCGGAAATGGTTATATAAGTCGGGGGGATAGCACGAATCGGGAGAGCCTTGACGACCTCATCCCTGGATTTTGGCGTGGCCCAGGAGATGGCTCTCGTCGAGGCGAAGATCCGCCAAAGCATCGTTTCCGAGGAACCCCTCCTCCATGACATCGCCCGCTACGTCATCGAGGCGGGCGGCAAGCGCATCCGGCCGATGGTCACCCTCCTCGCCTTCCGGGCCCTCGGCGGCACGGATCCCGCGCAGGCGATCGACCTCGCCGCGGCCCTGGAGCTGATCCACTCCGCGACCCTTATCCACGACGACATCAACGACGGCGGCGAGATGCGCCGCGGTCGCCTGACGGCGTACAAGAAGTTCGGGTTGCAGAACGCCCTCATCACGGGCGACTTCCTGTTCGTCAAGGCGTTCGGGATTGGAGGCAAGTTCGACGCGGAGATCGTCGAGCTGACCGCCGATGCATGCGCGGCGCTCGCGGAAGGGGAGATCCGCCAGAAGCGCCACGCCTTCGACACGGCCGTGACCCATCAGGAGTACCTCGACATCATCACGCGGAAGACGGCCTTGCCGATCATGGCGGGCGCGAAGATCATCGGGCTCATTGCCGGCGCGCGCCTCGAAGACATCGATGCCGTCGGCGAGTACGGCCTGAACCTCGGGATCGCCTTCCAGATCGTGGACGACATCCTCGACGTCGTCGGAGACGGCGCCCGCCTCGGGAAACGCACCGGCACCGACCTCCGGGAAGGCAACGTGACCCTCGTCGCAATCCACGCCTTGAACGACGGTAGCTCGATCGACGTCCATTCGCTGACGCGCCTCATCGCGAAGCATCGGAAGCGAGAGGAGGATGTCCAGCGCGGCCTCGCCCTGCTCCGGGATTCCGGCGCGATCGAGAAGGCCCGCGCGGAGGCGTTCGCCTTCGGACAACTCGCGAAGAAGGCGCTGGACCCGATTCGGGAGAGCACCGCGAAAGCGAACATGCTCCGACTCGTCGACTACGTCCTCTCCCGCGACCGGTGAGGGGGCGGCGCGATGCCCTCGCCCTACGACGTCATCGTGGTCGGCTCGGGACCCGCGGGAGCCACGGCGGCCCGGTACGCGGCCCGACGGGGCCTGAAGGTTCTCGTCGTCGACAAGCGCAAAGAGATCGGCGTGCCGGTCCAGTGCGGCGAATACGTCGCCCACAACGAGGAAGTCCGCGCGATCTTCCCGACCGTCACCGAACTGGACGATCTCATGGAGGTCCCTTACCACGTCCGCGAGATCGACACCCCGGTCATCCGAATCTGGTCGCCGAACGGCCGACGGTACGACATCCCGTTCAAGGGCTTCACGGTCCGACGAGACAAGATGGACCAGGGGATCACGGCACAGGCCGTGCACGAAGGCGCGGAGCTGATGACGGAGACGACGGTCCACCGCGTCCGCGGGGAGGACGTCGAAACGAACCGCGGGACGTTCCAGGGCAAGGTCGTCATCGGATCCGATGGCCCGCGATCGATCGTCGCGAAGTCGGTCGGCCTGGAGTGGCCCGTGTCGGCACCGGCCATGAGTGCGACGGCCGATGGCGAATTCAGCGATGCGACGGACATGTTCTTCGGCAACCTCGCGCCCGGCGGATACGCGTGGATCATCCCGAAGTCCGGATGCGCGAACGTCGGGCTGGGCACCTGGGAGCGATTCCGCGGGAATCTGCGCGAGCTGTTCGACAAGTTCGTCGCGGCTCGCCGTCTCGAGCCCGGCAAGGCGACCGGAGGCTTCGTCCCGGTCCTGGGGCCGCCTCCTCGAACGGTGAAGGACAACGTCATGCTGGTCGGCGACGCCGCCGGCATGGTCATGGCGACGAACGGCGGCGGCAACAACGTGGCGATGATCGCAGGTCGGTACGCGGGCCTGACCGCCGCGGATCATCTCCTCGACGGCACGCCCCTCGACGCGTACGAGACCCGGTGGCGCTCGGCCGTGGGAGGGCCCCTGGCCGAAGGGGTGCGCATCAAGCGCTTCGCCGACCGATTCTTCGGATCGGACCGGCTGCTCGATGTCGCCATGGTCCTCCTCGGCCGCCGTCGAATGGCGCGCGCGATCCGATGCCAGCGACTCTTCTTACCGGGCAGCGCGAAGGTCTTATAGCGGGCCGGGCCATCGACGGCGGAACCGATGGACTTCCAGTTTCTCGGCGGCGCCTCGGAGGTCGGCCGCCTCGGGATGATCCTGAAGAAGGGACCGACTTCCCTGCTGTTCGATTACGGCCTGCTGCCGCGCGACCCCCCGCAGTACCCGATGCCCGCGCCTCCCGTGGACGGCATGTTCATCACCCACGCCCATCTCGATCACACGGGGATGATCCCGTGGGTCACCCGACGCCAGGACGTGGACGTCGTCCTGACGCCGCCCACGGCCGATGTCGCCGATCTCCTCTTGGCGGACTCCCTAAAGATCGCGGACGCGGAGGGCTTCGACGCGCCGTTCGATGATAGCGACCTCCGGACCGCACGCCGCCGGTACCGGACGATCGACTTCGGGGACAACGTGGACATCGGCGACCTTGAGGTGACGGCCCATCCCGCGGGCCACATCCCCGGCGCGACGATGTACGAGGTGAACGGGACCGAGACGACCTTGTTCACCGGGGACCTGCACACGCTCACCACCGACCTCGTCTTTGGCGCCCGTCCCGTCCATTGCGATACCTTGTTCATCGAATCGACGTACGCGGGCCGACAGCATCCGGAGCGCCTCAAGTCGGAACACGCCTT
>Ga0209283_10000219_pt1 | contig 28018 bp, 34 predicted proteins | sample CZO8metaG_2_FD_188354 | JGI IMG/M metagenome (GOLD analysis project Ga0209283, IMG submission 188354) | Vadose zone soil microbial communities from the Eel River Critical Zone Observatory, Northern California, USA - CZOApr15con2H1.8 metaG... | ecosystem: Environmental > Terrestrial > Soil >...
GGCGGTGCTCCTACTTGGGCCCACCGCCCTCGAGTACTGGACCAAGACGGCCATCCTCGCGAGCCTGGTCATCGCATGCGCCGGGCGATTCGCGCTGGCTCGCTTCGTGGCGCCGTTCGAAGCCGCCGAATTCCGACCGTTGTCGGCGCTTGGCGCCCGCAGGCTCTGGCGCGTGCCGGCCGCCTTCGTGGTGGCCGCGGTGTTCGCTGGAGCCCTCCCAGTGTCAGCCGATATCTCCACTCACATACCGGACGCGGCCGCCGAGCTCCCCGACGGCTCGACCCCGATCATTACGCTGACCGTGGGCGCAGGCCCTGGGATCGCCGGCTGGGCGTCCGACAGCGCGGGCGCAGCCCTGCCGCCGGCGGGGAATGCCGGGCCCGCTTCCGCCTCGGCGCGCGTGTGGATCCTGCCATCGATACCAACGCCGGGCGTCGCGTCGAACGTGACTTCGTTCGACCCGTCCATAGATTCGCAGGTCGCCGCCAAGATGGCCCATGACGCCGTGCTCGACCTCATCATCGAGTCCGAGGCGCGCCGTACACACGATCTGAAGCTGGCGGAGCTCGGGGCCACCGGCGACGGGCTCAAGGAATTCGTCGACGTCGTCAACACCGACATCGGGGCCGGTAACTTCGTCCAGAAGATCTACAGCTTCGACTCGATCAGCATTCAGCTCTTCCTTCCGAAGTTCGCCACCCAGGCCGCCCGGCTGGTCGGGATAGAGTTGCGTGGAACGGCGACGTACATCACCCGGGACGCGTCCGGCAATGTGGTGTCGCGCTCGAGTGCGCCATATGACAAGACCTGGGGAGTCAACTACGACAAGAGCAGCAGCGCCAACCAGCCGATATGGGTCGACTACACCGGCCTGGCCCCAGCGCCCTAGGCGTCGGGCGCGCGAGTGACCGCCGCGGGAATGCCGTTCGGCTCGTAGACCGCCGGGGGCTCGATGTCAAACGTGTCGGCAAGGCGAACGAACATGCTGAACAGCGCCGCCACGTATGCCGCTTCGGCGATCTGCTCGTCGCTCCAGCCCACCTCGCGCAGGGCCTGGACTTGCTCGTCGGTGACGCGGTAAGCGCCCCGGGAGATCGTGCCGGCGAACTCCAGCAGCAGGCGCTCGGGCGGTGTCAGCCCGGCCGCGTCGAGGTCACCGTTGCGGAGTGCTTCGGCCGCCCCCTCGAACGCTGCGCCCTGCAACTGCAGGAACCACGTGTGTGCGCTGAGTCAATACCGGCAGCGATTGAGGGCGGAGACGTAGGACGCGATCATCTCGTGCTGGGCTCGCGTGAGCGCCCCGTCGGTGAAGTGCATGCGCGAGGCGGCCTGGATTGCAGCCAGGAAGTCGGGCCGCAGGCTCATGGTCTTGAGGATTTCCGCCACCACCCCGATCGGGCTCTCCGCTTTGGCGGTCGCGTACAGCTCGGCCAGGTGCCCCTCGGCCTCGGACGGTTGGACCATCTTGATCCGGGGCACGAGATTATTAACGACCTGGAGTGCGAAATGGTGTCGCGCCGGGGCCCATTAAGCATTGGGTGCCCCTGAATTTCAGATTTGCGCGATCGGACGCATAAGCAACCACTAGAAATCGGGCCTGGCAGGTGCATAATCGGGGCGCACCAGTCCTCGCTCAGATGCGCGCATCCGTCTCCGCCACCTTGGACAAAGGTTGGTGATGAACTCCGGCATTCGGGAGACAAGGAAAGGGGTGGTCATGACGAAGACCATGTTTGGGAAATTTCCAGTCGTAGCCCTCTTGGTAATTCTCGTAGCGGTGCTTGCAACGCCCGTCAGCGCCGGCGGCGGTGGGATCAGCCTGAAGGGTCAGGCTGGTCGCTTCAACACCACGACGTTCCAAGCGTATGGGAACTCGACTGACGCGCAAGCATCGTGGACGAACAAAGTCGCTTTGGACGGGCAATTCTCCATGTTCCTGGAGAAAACCACCAATGACCAATTCGCATTCGCGGCGGCGGTAGTCGACGGCGTGAACGGGCAAACGGTCGCATCACTGAACGACCTGGCGTTCTCATTCACGGGCGACTGCAACGGCGGGTCGCCTCGCTTCAACCTGTTTTACGACTCCAATGGCGACGGCGTGACGGACGGGGTCGCGTTCTTGGGGTGCAACAACGTGACCTTGACCGCGGCCGGAGCCCCTGGCTGGCAGACCGCCACCTTCCCCAGTGCCCTCGTCGCTGCGGGTGGCGTATCAGGAGCTTGCCCCGCCCCGTGCACGATCAGTGGGACGTCGACGGTGACGTCACTCTCGGTCCTGATCGACATCGTCGGTAGCAACAACATCGATCGGGTCACCGTTGCGGGCGTAGCCACCGGCGAGCCGAACGGCAGCTAGCAGCTCGAACCCGCACAAACATGTGAACGGCCTGGGTCAAGGACCTGGGCCGTTCAGCTACTGAGGCCGTTCCATCCCCAGCGCGGCACCGGGAGGTCCGCCGGGACCTTTGCCTCGGGGGGTGCATACGCGAGGACCTCTCTGGTCGCCCACTCCATGTAAGCGCGGAGCTGGGCCCGGAAATCCGGATCGTCGGGAAGGCCTACGTCGTCAGCCGCCTGCATGAAGCAGGCGACGAAGCGAGGGCCATAGTCTTCGCCGGCTCCGTGTCGGGCGTGGATTTCGAGCATCCCGGAGTGCCCGCCGAGCGACGCGGAATATCGGGCCGGACCGCCGAAGACCTCCGCCCAGTAGAAGGCGAGGTTCTCGATGTGCGCCGGATTAAGCGCTTGGGAGAACGGATGGTTGAGCTCAGGGTCCTCGAGACAGCGCTCGTGATGCGCGGCGGCCAGCACGCGAAACGCCGCGTCCCCGCCGGCGAATTCGTAAATCGACGGACGGGACACGCCGATAGTTTTAGCATGCCAGCCGATGAGGACCCTCCTGACGACCACCGGAAAAGTCGATGACACCGACGACGCCGCGATCGGCCGATGTTTCACCAGCGCGCACACGGATGGCTTCTGGCTGGACATCGAGCAGCCCAACGCCGACGACTTCAAGTTGCTCGAAGAATCGTTCAAGTTTCACCCGTTGACGATCGAGGACATCCAGCACCAGAACCAGCGACCGAAGATCGACGAGTACCCCGACTACAACTTCGCCGTCATCTTCCAGGCCGATTGGGTGCAGGACGAGCCCGTGTTCCGCGAGCACCACCTGTTCGTCGGGCCGACATTTCTGGTCAGCGTCCATACAGATCCGGCTCCAGCGCTCGCTGTTCTGAAGGAACGCATCGCCAAAAGCCCGGACTTGACGAAAGGGCAGCCGTCCTTCCTGACGTACCTCGTCGTGGACGCGATCGTAGACGCCACCTTCCCAGTTCTGGAGCGGGTCGACGACACCGTCGACCAGTTGGAGGACGACATCATCGACAAGGCGGCTCCAGGTGCACTCGACCGCATCTACCACTTGAAGCATTCGGTGATCGACCTTCGCCGAAGCCTCGGCGCGCAGCGGGACGTCTTCCAGAAGTTGGTCACGCACGGTATCCACCTGCAGCAGCAGGACATGACGCTCTACTACCGCGACGTGTACGACCACATCGTCCGCCAGTACGAGACCGTTGACTCGCTGCGCGACCTGTTGACCAGTGCGATGGACGTCTACCTGTCGACCGTGTCGAACCGCCTCAATCAGACGACTAAGGCGCTGACCGTGATCGCGAGCCTCTTTCTGCCACTGAGCTTTCTGACTGGCTTCTATGGCATGAACTTCGCCTATCTGACTACTGTCCTCGAGCCGCCCTATATCGCCTTTGCGATCGGGGTCGGCACCATGCTGATCGCGATCGGAATTCAGCTCTATCTTTTCAGGCGCCGAGGCTGGATCTGAGGTCTAGGTCACCACGATGGTCGTCGTCGTTTTCGACGTCGAACCGCCCGCGTCGGTGATGGTGATCGTGACCGTGTACGTGCCGTTGTTCGGGTAGTTGTGCGACCCGGAGACCGTGAATCCACCCCCGGCACGGACCGTGATCGAGCACGAAGTAGTTGGACAGGCCGACGAGGTGCCGTCGCCCCAGTTGATCTGGCCCGCGTAGTCGGTGGTGGTCCCGCTCGGATCGGCGTCGGTGAGCGTGGCCACCGTGGCCGTGAAGTTGGACCTGTGATGCTCGCGGAACCCGGCGACACCCATGAGCGCGATCGCTGCGTCAGCCACACTTCCTGAAGACATCGCGCTAGCGCTCGCGCCGCCCGCGTCATTGACGGTTACCGTCACGCGGGCACCCTCTTCAGCAAAGACGTGGGTGCCGGTGACCGAAAAGCTGCCGCTCCCGTTGGCCGCGATGGTGCCCGCGGAGCTCGTCTGATCGCCCCAATTGATCGTGGCGCTGAAGTCGGCGGCAACTCCGTTCGGGTCGGCGTCGGTGAACGAGGCGACCCCGCCGCTGAAGCTGGCACCCTCCACTGGGTTGATGGGAGCTCCGGTCACGGTGAGCGAGGCGTCAGCCACGCTCGTCGACGTGCTGCCTGTGGCTGTTGCGCCGGCGGAGTCGGTGATCGTCACGTTCACCGTGTACGCACCCTCCTCCGAGTAGGTGTGGGTTCCGCTCACCGCATTGGCGTTGGGGGCGCTGATGGAACCCGGGCTCGTCTGCCCATCGCCCCACGCGATGCTGGCGCTGTACGGCCCGACCCCACCGGAGAAGTGCGCAACCATGGCCGAGAAACCCGCGCCCTCGACAGCACAACAAAGCGAGGTCATCGTGACAACGATCGGCTGCTGGAACTCGTAGACGCCCTGGTCGACCGCGATGCCTGAGATGCGTGGCATGCCGTCGAGGTCGGTCGCCGGCAGCGACGGGGCGCTGCTGTTGCCTGCGTCGATCGCGGGAGACGTCCCCTGCAAGTGGAAATCGCCGGAGGCGACGAACTTCGGATCGGAGGAGATATTGCCGTTCGTCCCGACGACTTGCGAGCAGCTCCCTTGCGTGGCCGGCCCGGCGGAGTTGAAGAGGTCGTTGTGGTCGAAGACCGGAGGAGTCGATGAATACGTCGTGTCACAGAGGACCGCGGGAATTGTGGTGGCGGCCGCCACGATGTTGTTGACCAGCTGAACCTGCGCGTCAAAGCCCCCCAGAAACACGCCCGAGCTCCCGCCAAAGTTGCCGGCAATGGTGTTGTTGACGAGAAGCGCGCCTCGCGTGCCCGAAGGCGGACTGATGTAGAGGGCGCTCCCGCTGCCTGGCGACCTGTTACCCGTGATCAGGTTCTGGACGATGTTGGCGTCCGACTGGTTGACGGCGTAAATACCGCCACCTTCGTATTCAGCGCCGTTGCCACTGATCGTGTTGTCGAGCAAGGTCGGGGTCCCCGCCGCGAAGAGGCTGATGCCGCCCCCGGAGTCGGTGGTGTTGTTGAAGATCGAATTGTGGATGATCTGCGCGCTGCCCGCGCCCCTGACGTAGATCCCGCCGCCGCTCTGGCCGCTGCAGCCCGGCTGTTTCGTGTTGCCGTCGATCGTGTTGTCTCGTATGACCGGAGAGGCGGACGCGACTGAGATGCCGACTCCGTTGGCGCACGAGGTGTTCGCGACGACGACATTGCCAACAACGGTTGGCGAGGCGCCGCTGATGTGGATTCCCGCGCCTTCGTAGGCGAACGCGAACGTCGCGTTGCCGTGCTCCAGGGTGAAGCCTTGAAGCACCGCGGCTGTGGTCTCCGCCGTCGAGAAGTTGACCACCGGCGCGAGGTTGCCGCCGTCGATCGTGGTCACGCTCGGGCCCTGGGCGCTCTGAACTGTGATCAGCTTGCCCTTGAAATTGACGTTCTCGAAGTACGTGCCCGGTGCCACCACGACCATGTCCCCATTGACCGACGCGTCGACCGCGGTTTGGATGGTCGGGTAGTTACCCGGTACGTTCAGCACGTTGGCAGCGCTGACGGGCATTGCGGCTGCGACAGCGATCAATAGGAATGCGCAACCCCCGACCGCGAACGTCCGCAGGTGGCTCCTCAAGTCGCCCCGCAAGCCTACGGGGAGACGCATGCAAAAGGCAATGCTTTTGGTAAGGAGCCGCCGCTCAGCATCGAGAAGATCTAAGTCGCAAGCAACCTCGTTATCTCCTCTCCAAGCTTCGCGAGGATCACCGGCTTGGTCAGGTAGCCGTCAATCCCTTCGCGAACCAACTCGTCGCGGAGGCCAGATCCCGCGTCGGCCGTGAGCGCGATGATCTTGATGGGGTGGTGAATGACGCGCTTTCGAAGCATCTGCAGCACCTCCACTCCGTCGTACAGCGGCATGTGGATATCGAGAATCAGCAGGTCGAACTCTCCGCTCTCGCTCAGCTCGAGCGCGCGATTCCCGTCGCTTGCACAAGCGACCTCATACCCTTTGGACTCGAGGTACACCTGGACGAGTTCCAGGCTCGTGGGGTCGTCTTCGGCAGTCAGGATTCTCGCGACGCTCAACTAGCGAGCACGCCTTCTTTGACCTCCTCGGCACGTCTCTGCTCCCCCACATCGGCTTTGACATTGAACTCGCTCAGGCGGTTGACGAGCTCCTTTGCGTCGACAGGCTTGACGAAGTAATCAAGGGCGCCCAATGACGTCGCCAGCGCGCCCGCGTCGACGAGCCGATGGTTGGAGGTATCGGTGAGCGCTGAGTAGGTCGAGTTGACGCTGAGGATCGACAGGAGGATCAGCGGTCCCATGGTGAAGATGGCCAGGAACGCGAGGAGGGTCGATGCCCTTCGTGACCCAAACCAGCTGGCAGTTCTACCGAATCGGACTCCTACGGGCATGCCTATCTAACCCCAGGGTCATGTCTACGCCGTACCCCTCGCAAAGGCGCCCTGCTTAACAGCGGTCTCTAAGCCATGCCTATGGAGGGTGTCCGGCGCAGGGCCGGGGCGGCGGCGCTAGTCCACGTACGGTCCGTTGTAGATCGGCCGCTCTCCGTATGGCTTCCCGGCCATGAGCACGAACCGCGTCCCCGGTTGCGCATCCTCCACGGCCAGCGCATCGCCCGGTCCGAGAACCGCAATTTGCCCGCGCTTCGCCCGCAGCCGGTTGGCGCCGAACCCGGCCTCGCCTTCCAGCATGTGGACGAACCCGTTGAAGCCGGCCTGGACGGGGATGCTCACCTTTCCGCCTTTGGGCAGCTGGATGTCCAGGATCAGCCCAGGCGTCCCGAGCTCGATGGGCGAGCCCCCGCCGACCAGGACTCGAATAGTGGCGTCGCCCTCATGGCGGACGGGCACCTCGCTCGGCTGCACGACCCGCGCGTAAGGCTCGACGTTCTTGTCCTTGCGGGCGAGGTTCACCCAGAACAGGAGGCCGCGCATCTCGGTGGCCTTGCCCTCGCGGCGCTCGTCGTCGCCGATGCCTTCCGCATGCAAGACGCCGCGGCCGGTGCGGATGAACAGGAGCGATCCCTCGTCCAGCCGGGCTCGCTCGAATTCTCCGCCGGGACCGGTGCTGTGGCCCGTGCTCGACGAGCCCGAGATCGCGTACCACAGGTTGTCGAATCCACGGTGCGGGTGCGTGGTGTCCTGGCTCTCCTGATTTGGATCGATCTTGAGGTCAGCCTCGTGCACGAGGATGTACGGGTCCACGAGCGAGTACGGGATGTGCCTCGACGGCAAGGATTCGAGGACCTGGTTGCCCATCATCGGGCGGATGTGGGCGTCCTCCACGAGGACGATTTCGCGCTGCGCTGTGTCGACTCGAGTGGCCATGGCCGGTTCCTCCTTTTGATTTGGGCTAGAACCCAAGAACCTCGTCAACGAACACGACTGTGATGCGCCCCGGGACGACCTCGCGGTTGATGATCAGCACCTTGTTCACCGCGCTGTGGATGCCGTAGGCGAGCTGGGCGCGGGCATCCTCGAGCAGGAAGGCGTAGTCGTTGACTCGGCGAAGGCCTTCCTCCAGGTCGGACACGATCTTCTGCGTCCCTACGACCAGGATGACCCGCCCCGCGCCGCTGACGTACGGACCGAGCTGGCTGCCACCCATCGAGGCCGCGATCAGCGATCCGGTCTCGGTGACGGCGTGGACGCTGCCGAGCATCACGTCCGGCGCCGCGCCCAGGCGGCGGATCTCGTCGGCCTGGGTCTTGCGATCCATGCTCCGGAGCCGCGGCCTGAGGAGCTCGTAGCGGCCGGACTTTTCGACCGCCTCGATGATCCCGGCCACCTCGAGCGATTGCGACGCGCCGTGACTCACCTGGGCGCCCTCGGGGATGAGATCCAGCACGATCCTGCGGGCCTCGGCGGGGCTTGCGGCCCGAAGCACTGTGATTCCGTTCGCCTCGAGAGCGGCGGTCGCCCGCTCCACGCTGGCGTCATCCGCCACCGTCCCGAACCGGCGGGTGATGGACGGGTCGAGTTCTGGCCTGAGTTCGCTGATCACATTTCCTCCTGGGTTTCCTGGCGGTATACTTGCATCCGCAAATACCTCGCCGAGGCCCAGTTTATTGCACAAGCAAGTACTTTCCAAACCCGACGTGGCCGGTCTCCTCGACCGGGTGCTTGCCGATGCGCTGCCGGGCCGGCGCGGATTGGGGGCCTGGCGCGCACTGCTGCGGGCACACGCCACCCTCATGCGCCGGCTCGGGACGGATCTCGAAAGCAAGTCTGGTTTGCACCTGGGCGATTTCGACGTTCTCGGCCAGCTGGCGGAGGCCGGCGGCGCGTTGCGCATGACCGAGCTGGCGGAACGGACGCTCAGCTCACGGTCGGCCATGACGCGACGAATCGACCGGATGGCTGATGAGGGCCTCGTCCGTCGAGCCAGCGCCGATGGCGACGCCCGGGGCGTGGTCGTCGAGCTGACCGACGCCGGCGTGGCGCGCCTGACCGAAACCGCTCCTATCCACCTGCGCAAGGTTTCGGAACTATTCGTCGAGAAGCTGAACGATCAGGAGTTGGCTGCTCTCCAGAGCGCGCTCGAGAAGGTCATCCAGGAGTGCGGCTTCGGCTAGGAGCGAATCCTCTCGAGGCCGTCGAGGATCAGATCCAGCCCGAACTCGAATTCCTTCGCGTAGTCGTAGCCGGGCTGCAGAACGTGCTGGGTGGTCAGCTCGGTGAGGTGGGGGTACTCGTTGGCTGAGAACCGCCCCATTATGTCCTGCGCCAGTTCCTCAGTCTCTTGCGGGGTCTCGAACGGCAAATTGAAGTGCGTCAAAGCGAATCCGTAGATGTAGCCGTCCAGGACTGAGTACGCGTGGGCAGCCATCGGGATTGAGAAGCCTCCCTCCCGAAGAGCTCCGATGACAGTGTCGTGGTGCTGCAGCGTCGCGCGACCGGGTTTGCTCCGTGACTCCATGAGCCCGATCGCCCACGGGTGGCGCGAAAGAACGTCGCGGGCCGCGAGAGCCCGCTGACGCATAGCCGCCTTCCAGCCCACTCCCGTCGGAGGCAGGCCAATCTCGCCGAAAATGACGTCGACGACGCCGTCCAGGATGCCGTCCTTGTTGGCCACGTGGTTGTAGAGCGACATCGCTTCGACCCCAAGCGTCAGGGCGAGCTTGCGCATGCTGAGCGACCCGAGGCCGCCCTTGTCGGCGAGGTCGATGGCAGCTCGCAGCACCCGGTCCCTGCTCAAAGGAGTACGAGGCTTGGCGGTCTGGTCGGTCTGGGCAGCCATGTGGGTTCCTCTTGACAAGCTTACGGCGTATGTGTAGCCTTACGCCGTAAGCTTACATCGTAAGCATTGGTTCACACAAGGAGACCTTCATGGCGACGACGACCTGGCAGCGACCCACTGCTCGAGTGGACGCAACAACCGCTCGCGAAAAGAGAAATCGCAACAGAAAGACCGCGGTGCTCGTCGGAGCACTGTTCCTGGTGGCAACGGCCACATTCCTTGTCAGCAGCGCGCTGATCACACCAATACTCGGCAGCCCAGGCTACCTGGCTGCGGTCGGGAGGAATTCGACGCTCGTGATCGCCGCCGCCCTCATCGCCTTGATCGACGGGCTCGCCGTGGTGGGAATTGCGGCTGCGCTATATCCGATCCTCAGCCCGCGTCATCCCGCGCTTGCGGTTGCGTACACGGGCATGCGGACTGCTGAGCTCGCCATCATCGCCGCTTACGTTCTTGCTCCGCTCATGTTGGTGTCGCTCTCGCGCAGCGAGACGGCTGCCGACTCGTCAACGATGGGCGACCTTCTGGTCGGGCTGCGCCACTGGACCCTGCTGTTCATATACCTGTTCAATGGGGTCGCCGGGCTGGTTCTTTCTTACATGCTTCTGCGGACCCGGCTCGTGCCGCGAGCACTTCCCATATTCGGCCTCGTCGGATACGCAGCTCTGTTCATAGGAGCATCGCTCGACGCGCTGGGCTTCATCAACACAGCGGCCGGCGCAGGCATGGTCGCACTCGTCCCGGGAGGCCTATTCGAGCTGGCCTTGCCGATCTGGCTCTTCGTGCGCGGCTTCAGGCCAACACGATGACTTCACCCAAGCGCCTCGCGAGAATTGCCGGCTTTCTGTATCTGCTCGTCGGCATCTTCGGCGGCTTTGCCGAAGGCTACGTCGAACCCAAGATGTACGTAGCCGGCAACGCGGCTGCCACGGTCGGAAACGTGGTCGCGAACGCCGGACTCGTCCGCATGGGCGTCGTCGCCGACCTGCTGGACGGGACGTTCTTCGTCTTTCTGGCCCTGGCCCTCTACGTCCTGCTGAAGCACGTGCACAAGAGCACGGCGAGGGCGATGCTGGTCCTGGTCATACTCGCGACCGGCATCACATGCCTCGGCGCTCTTTTCGAGTTTGAAGGCCTGCGCGTCGCTACCGGTGCCGTCGACATGGCAGCGTTCGGCGCCGCGGGCTCGAGTGCCCTGGTGCTGCTCCTTCTCGATGCCCAGCACTACGGGTTGCTCATCGCCCAGATCTTCTTCGGCCTATGGTTGGCGCCCTTGGGATATTTGGCCTACAGATCAGGCTGGTTTCCGAAGGCGCTGGGCGTAGTGCTGATCGCGGCAGCAGCCAGCTATCTCGTGGACTTCCTTGCCGCATTCCTTGTCCCGGACTTGGGCAAAGCCATCCACGGCTACGCGACCATCCTCCCGGCGATCGCGGAACCTGCGATGGTCCTCTACCTGCTCGTAGTCGGGGTCAAAACCAAGGCAGTTTCGGCCGGGCCGGATACACTGACGCAGTCCTCGGCCGCGCTCGCATAGCGCGGCTTCGCGCGGCCGATCTGGATCAAATCGTTAGTTACGCTACGCGCATAAGCAGAAACTCGGTGACGCCGGCCATGCGCTCGATAAACCGGGCCGGCCAAGGTATGAGTTCCCAGGCCGGATTGACGATCAGCTCGGGCTGAACGAGACGGACGTCACGACCGCGGACTTGGATCTCGCATCCACCGGCGGCCAGCACGTTCTTCACCCACTGGCTCTCTGACCCATAAGTCAGAACGAAAATGTAGTGCTCGCCTCGCTGGAAGACGTTGATGGGAAGGTGGTAAATGCGGCCCGTGGTTCGGCCACGGTAGGTCAGGAGCCCGAACCCCGGCATCCTTCCGGCGAACAGTCGGGTCACAGGATTGACGAGGCGCATCGTGAATGGGCGAAAACGCCACATCCGCGTCTTGGCAGGCATTCGATTCAAAAGTAGCGAGATGATGAAGGCTTCATGACCGGAGCAGACTCATCAGTTCATCGGAGAAGGCGGAGCGCCAAGCCGCTCAGAGTGGTCGCAGCCATCCTGGTGGTCCTGCTCGCTCTGCTTGTGAGCTACGGCCTGTGGACGGTGTACGAGAACACCTTCACGCAAGCCGCACTGGATCAAGGCTCATCGATCAACACGAAACCCTCACCCCGGGGTGAGCTCTCCCCGACCGCGGCTCGTGCGTTGGCGGCTTACGGCGGACAGGCGGTCTGGAAAGCCGCCACCACGGTCGAGAGCACGGTGACCGTGGGAGGGCTCTTGTTTCAGCTCAAAGGCATCAACATCCCGCCTCACGCAAAGATCACGGTCGATGTTCAACGGCCCCACACCGTCATCGCGCCGGTCGACGAATCAGGCGACATCGGCGTTCTCGACGGTTTCAGTGTGATGATCATGGCGCCGGGCGGCAGAATCCTCGAGCAGCGCGCGAACGCTCCGGAGCATCTCCAGAATTCCAGCCTCACCTCGCAGTGGGATCGGTTGAATCTCCTGTACTTCTTGGGGTATGCCTTTTGGGGCTACTACACACTCCCCTACGAGTTGATGCGAACTGACATCGAATGGACCGAGCTCAGCGACGGCCTGCTGCAAGCCGACTACGGGACCAACCTGCCCGTCCACAGCCGCATCCAGCGATTCTGGTTCGACAGGAAAACCGGGCTCCTTAGGCGCAATGACTACACGCCCGTGGCAGCCACGCCCAGCGCCAGAGTGGCCAACATCATCTTCGAGCATGGAGTGTCCCAGGGCATCCCGTACACGTCAAAACGCCGCGTGAAGACGTCGCTTGAGCAATACGGTTGGGTCCTCCCATTTCCTGACTTCATCACCATCGATGTGGAGAGGTGGCGGCTGCACTAAGGGCCCCCTGACCGTATTTCATGTTAATGTGACTAATATCAAAACTGGTCGGCGTCGCCGCTATCGCATGGTTGCTCGGGCCGAGGCCGCCGCCACGACCGCCGAGCGCATCCTCGACGCAGCTGTCGAGGTCTTCTGGGAACTGCCGACGGATCAGATCTCGCTCGATGAGATTGCCCGGCGCTCCGGAGTCACTGTCCAGACCGTGATCCGGCGCTTCGGCGGCCGGGAGGGCCTCCTGGCCGCGGCAAGTGCGCGCGAGGCGGAGAAGGTTGGCCGGCAGCGCGCCGAAGCAGTGCCCGGCGACCCAGTCGGCGCGGTTGGTGTGCTGGTTGAGCATTACGAGGTGTTCGGGGATCGCGTCCTCAAGATGCTGGCCGAAGAGGAGCGTCTTCCCGCGCTGAAAGCGATCGTAGATCGCGGCCGGCAGCTTCACCGCGATTGGTGCGCACGCGTCTTCGCCCGGGCTCTCGCCCGCCTTCGCGGGTTGGAACGGGAGCGCCGGCTCGGCCAGTTCGTTGCGATCTGCGACGTCTACACCTGGAAGCTTCTGCGCCGGGATGCAGGTCTGACTCGCCGTCAAACCGAGCTCGCCGTGACCGAGCTTCTCAACCCGTTACTGGAGGCATCCTGATGGCCCGCATTCTCGCGTACACGACGCCCACTCGAGGGCACCTGTTTCCCCTCACGCCGATCCTGGACGAGCTGAGCGACCGCGGGCATGAGATCGCCCTGCGCACGCTTGCTTCGCAGGTGCCGCTCATGCAGGGTCGCGGCTTCGACACTCGACCGATCAGCGCACAGATTGAGGCGATTGAGATAGACGACTGGCGTGCCGGCAACCCGCAGGCCGCGCTGGGTCGCGCCGTCCGCTGTTTCTTGGCCCGCGCCGAATTTGACGCTCCCGACCTGCGCCGGGCCATCGCCGACGAGCGGCCGGACGCGCTGCTGGTCGACATCAACAGCTGGGGCGGGTTGGCGGCGGCCGAGGCGTGGGGCGGTCCCTGGGCGGCCTTCTGCCCCTATCCAATGTTCCTGCGGTCAAAGGGCGTCCCACCCTTCGGGCCCGGGCTGGCCCCAGCCCGTGGGCCGCTCGGCCGGCTGCGCGACCTCATGCTGCGCCCGATCGTGCTGGGGACTATCGAGCGGGGGATGCTGCCGGGGCTCAACGAGGTTCGCAGCCAGATGGGGCTCTCGCCGCTCGCCAGAATCGACGACCTGTTCCTCCGGCCGCCCCTGCTCATCTACATGACTGCAGAGCCTTTCGAGTATCCGCGCCGCGACTGGCCGGAGAGCATCGTCATGGTCGGCCCGTGCGAGTGGGATCCTCCCGCGGAGTCTCCGCGATGGCTCGAGGAGATCACAGGTCCGATCGTGCTGGTGACGACCTCCTCCGAATTCCAGGACGACGGCCGGCTCGTTCAGGCCGCTCTCGACGGGCTTGCGGACGAGCCGTTCACCATCGTGGCGACTCTGCCCGCCGGCGACCCAACTCGCCTCACTGCACCATCCAACGCGCGGGTGGAGCGCTTCATACCGCACGCGGCCGTGCTCGACCGCGCGGTTTGCGCGGTGACGCACGCCGGCATGGGCGCCACGCAAAAGGCGCTGGCGCGCGGCGTGCCGGTGTGCGCCGTCCCGTTCGGGCGCGATCAGCTCGAGGTTGCGCGGCGCGTAGAGGTCGCAGACGCGGGCACGCGACTGCCCGCCGGCCGGCTGAATCCAGAACGCCTGCGACACAAAGTCCGCGAAGCGCTCACCAAGACGGCGGGAGCCAAACGAGTGGCGGAAGGTTTTGCGGCTGCCGGTGGGCGGCGCGCAGCGGCCGATGCCTTCGAAGCCCGCCTGATCCGGGCTCAGCCGGTGATCGCGACGCCGCGGCGGCTGTGCTGACCATCGGTCGCCGCCTGGACCATCCACGCCGCCACGTCCGCGCGCGAGATCTTCTCCGACATGCTGCGGTTGGCGTGCTCGGGAAGTACGGTCACAAATCCGTTGGCCGGGCCATCGTTGAGCAGGCTCGCGTAGACGATGGTCCAGTCGAGGTCGCTTCGGCGGAGTAGCTGCTCGCCGGCGCTCTTGTCCTTGATGACCCCGCCCATGGCGATGCCGGTGAGCAGCCTGGTGACGGAGTCCATCCGATCACGCTCGACCACCCACGACGAAAGGACGACGACCCGACTCACTCCCGCCTTGCGGGCAGCTGAGACGATCGCCTGGGTCGAATCCGCAATCACCGATCCTTTGCCGCCGAGCGTGCTGATGACGGCGTCGGCACCCTCGAGTGCGCGCGAGACGGCGGACGTGTCCGTCGCCTGGCCGGTGACCACACGAAGGTTTGGGCTGCCCGTGGGCAGCTTCTCGGGCGAACGGACGAGGGCGGTGACGGTGTGGCCGGCGGCGAGTGCCTGCTCGACCACAAGACGGCCGGTCCGGCCGGTGGCTCCGAGGACTACAAGGTTCATTCGATCTGCTCCTTCGCTCAATTCTCGAAGTTGAAGCTTCAAGTTGCTACCTTTAGTAGAGCTTGAAGCGTCAACTTATTCCGAAAAAGGATCCGAGCCCCAAGTCCCCCAAGCCACTCCGATCCCTAAGCCATCACGAGTGGAGCGCCTGGCTTCAGCTGGTCAGCACCTTCACCCTGCTGCCGGCCGCCCTCGATTCCCAGCTGCAAAAAGAGGCCGGCATGAGCCACTTCGAGTTCGAGGTCTTGGTGGCGCTTTCGCGGCAGCCGGGCCGGCGCCTGCAACTCAAGGACCTGGCCGTGGTCGCCAACGGCTCCCTGTCACGCCTGTCGCATGTGATCTCGCGACTGGAGCGTCGGGGTTGGGTGCGCCGGACGAGCGGGACCAAGGGTCGCGCCACACACGCCGAGCTGACCGACGAGGGCTACCGGAAGCTTATGGAAGCGGGGCCGATTCACTTCCGGGAGGTTCGCCGGCTCGTTTTCGACGTGCTGACGCCCGAGGAGGTGAAATCGCTGAGACAAGTCGCCGGCCGCATCAATACCGGCCTGCTGGGCGATATCGATCTCGGAACGCTGGCGCGGGGGACGGCCGCCCGTGGCCGCCGGACTTCAAAGTGAACGTCTGGGGACGGCTTTAGAGCTGTCCTTTCTCCTTTCGCGCTATGGCTGTTCTGGCGGAATGCCAAAGCGTGCGCCGGTTCTCCCAATCGGGATAGCGTTCGACCATCCGGGCGACGATGGCGGGCGCCGTGGTCTCCTCGGCGAGGATACGGGAGAAATCGCGCAGATATTGCTGCGATTCCCCAATGATCTTCGGATCGTTGCCGTTCTCGACTTTTTTGTGGCCGGCGACGACGAAGGTGGGTTCGAGGGCTGCAATTCTGTCGAGGTTGGCGATCCACTCTTTGCGTTCGGGCTCACCTGCCTCGGCGGTCATCATGTGCACTTCGTTGTAGGCCAGATCCCCGGTGACGACTGCGGCCAGCGACGGAACGTAGAGGATGGTCGATTCAGCGGTATCGGCGCGACCGATCCGGATCACCCGCAGCTCGTTGCCCTCGAGGTCGATGGTGTAGCCGCTCATGAGTTCCGGCAACACCTTCTCCGCGCCGGAGGGAACTTCACCTGGGAAGATCGCCTCCCAGTACCCGGCCATACCGGGATCAGCCGCCTGGGCTAGAACCTCAGCCGTCGCCAGGCCCTTCGCTCCAGGAAAACGCTGCGTCAATCCGGCCAGACCGAGCCAATGGTCGCCATGGCCATGAGTGATGTAGATGCGCGACAGCCGCCGCCCCTTCGTTGCGATCCAGTCGGCCAGAGCGTCCACCTGGTTGTGGGTGGCCAGCGCATCGACGAGGACCGCATCGTGAGCGCCGTAGATCAGCGTGGCCGATGTTGGCGACCAGGTCGCCTCGTCACCCGGCCCCTGAGGCGCGGTGCGGCTCGCGAAGGTTCTGCGCGGAGTGGTGTAGACCTCGATCTTGAGGTCAGCTGCAGCGTCCGTCGTGTTTTTGAGGGTCATGGTTTTCCGGTCTCAATTCAAGAGGATGAGCGTCATCCAGATTCCAGAGAAGATGACAGATATAATCTTGTTTGTCAAGAAAGACGATAGGAGGATCGATAGTGGGCACGTCTCGAGCGGCGAAGGCGGCTAGCCATGACCGCATCCTCGACATCGCGGCTGCGCGGATCCGCCGCGACGGCATCGACAACCTCGCCGTCGCCGAAGTCATGAAGGAAGCAGGTCTGACCCACGGGGGGTTCTACCGGCACTTCGAGTCACGAGAGCAGCTCGTCGCCGAGGCCACGGAGCGGGCCATGAGCCAGGGCAGCGCGCCGGCCACGAAGGCCGCCCAACTCGGCGGGCGGCGGGGATACACAAAGCTCATCGATGGTTACCTCAGCGCGCTGCATCGAGACCATCCCGAGGCCGGCTGCGCCGTCGCCTGCATTTCCGCGGATGTCGCCCGCGCCGGCGGCTCGGCCCAAGCCACCTACACCAACCAGGTGCAGGAATACCTCGCCATGCTGGCTGACCTCATCGACAACCCCGACCGCAAGGTTGGAAAGCGCGAAGCGGTCCTCACACTCAGCGTCCTGGTTGGCGCGATCTCCATGGCCCGAGCAGTCGACGACCCTGAACTGTCCCAACAGATACTGACCAACGCAAAGGCTGCGCTGGAACAGCTCGTACCCAACCAGTAGCCTGAGGACTCAAGTGGACGAAGCCGCGATCGCTCGCTACATCGCGACCGAGCTCCGAGGTTGCCGTCGTTGTAGCGTCACCCGTGGGAGCTCCACCACTCTGGGTCCGCCACTCGGGCACAGACGGTGGCATCGAGGCCGTTGATCGCGCCTTTAGAGCCCATTTGGTTGTGTCTTCGCCTGGCCGACGAGTTCAAACGTCAGGAAGGGGTGGGCTCTAGAACTGCGGTTTTGAATACGAGTCAGGCCTTTTAGCGGCGCGAAACGGGACCAAACCGCGTTCCAGACTCGGTTTGACCTAACTTCGACCATTGCCGCACCGTGCGGGACTTCGCGAGCGTGGACCAGGCTCGCCGCCCGAGCGGAACGAACGCGGCGGGCCTGAACCGTCACGCAGGCAGCGGTGCAGCGATCGTCGCGCGCTGCCACAACTCTTCAAGTGCCCTGGCGTGTTCCTCTGTGTAGATGCGCTCAGGCGCGACGAAATGGTGGATGCCCGGGTATCGCTGCACCCTGATGTCCCCGAAGAGCCGAGCCAGGATCCCAGCTTTCACGACTTCCATCCCGCTCGTCAGGTCCCCGTAGCCCAGGTACACAGGAAACCCGCAGACGCGGAACCGGTCGCGGTCAAACTGGTATGTAAAGAATGCTTGCATCCCGGCGGCGATGCCCGCCGGACGCTTGACCATCCAGGGAGGAGGCGGACCAGCCGGAGGCGGTGGCAGCTCAACCCCGGGTTTGACCTGCGCACGGATGAAAGCGGACATTAACTGGGCACCGTCGAGCCCATTGAGCTTGGCCCGGAACGCATCCGTGAGGGCTCGCTCTTCGGCCGTCATGTCTCCAGGCACCATGGCCGGTTCGAAAAGGGCCAGGCTCAAGATTCGCTCCGGCCGCGTGCCTGCGTAGGCGAGGGAAAAGAATCCACCCCCGGAATAACCCACAAGATGGAAGCGGTCGAGTCCGAGCGAATCGGCGAACCGGTCGAGAGCCGCGAGCTCCAGGTCCACCGAGTAGTCGGGTGGCGGTGTCTGGTCGCGGTACACCTCGAGGTCCTTCAGGTGCAGCTCGGCGCGACCTCCAACGGCGGCCACGAGTGGGGCGTATCTCTGTGCCGCCGGCGCCACGCCGCCGGGCATGCAAATGACCTGCGGGCTCATGCGACCGCCTCCTTCTGGAGCGCGATCTTGATCCGCTCCAGGCTGTGCTGGTTCTCAATCGGTATTCGGCGCCGGCGCACGAGCCGATGAAAGAGCTCCATGCCGGGGTTGCCGGGCTGCCACTGCGACCGCTGGACGAGATGCGTGACACCACCACTTTCGGTGAGCACGAACTCCCAATCGGCGGTCATGAGCTTGCGGAACCAAGAATGCCATGCGATACGCCGGTTAGGCTCCAGAGCGGTGATGCGGCTTTTGGTGACGACCTTGGCCGGAACTGTTTCCGCCGCCACGAACTCGCTGCCGACCCCGACAGGGCTGGGCGTCAGCTGGTTGAGCTCGGCCATCGCGGCTGACGACCACTCCCGGTGGCGTGCAAAGTCGGCCAGGTAGCCATAAACGTCTGCCGCCGGGGCTTCGATGTCGACGCTGACTTCACTCAACCACATCGTTGGTACCTCCACGCTTTGATGGGGCCAGTGTCGGCGGGCAGCCGCTGTCGCACATCGCGCGATCGCGCTATTCGAGCAGCCCGTTCTCGACGGCGAATAGCGCGGCTCCGGCTCGGGTCGCGACGCCGACCTTCTCGTAGATGTGGCGCACGTGGTGGTCCACGGTGCTCGGTGAGATCCTGAGCAGCGATGCCGCCTGCTTCTTGGTCCCGCCTCGGCAGATGAGGCGCAGGACCTCGACCTCGCGCTCGCTGAGCCCTGCAGGCCATGCGCGACGGATCGGCTGCGACTGGTGTCCCGCCTCGGTCAGCACGTCGTCCACCGCATACACGTCGAGGCGCCCCGCGCGAGCTTCTGCGCGCAGAATCTCAGCCGCCTCGTCGCGACTGCGAGCCTGGCGATGCGGTCGAGGCTGGGTCATGGCCTGGTAGACATCGGCCGCGGCGAGCACTCTTGCTGGAGCTGGGATATCGGGTCGCTGCGATCCCCGGTGATAGCCCGAGCCGTCCACCCGCTCGTGATGCATGCCCGCGAGGGTTGCAAGCGGTGCCAATCTCGCGACGCGGGCAATGATGCGCTCGGAATAATAAGGATGGAGCCGGACGCGCTCCCATTCCCCATCTGTCAGCCGAGCCGGTTTGTCCCAGATCCCGTTCGGGGCCGACATCCGCCCCAGGTCGTGGACTAGGCCCGCACGGCGCAGCGTGATTGGGTCGGCCGGCCATGCGCCGGCGGCTAATGCCGCGACCCCGCGCGAGTGGCCGGCGGTGCAGGGTGATTTCAAATCCACGAAATCGGCAAACGCCTCGAGGGTTGAGTCCAGGCGCGCCTCCGGCACCCAAGGGTGCGGCTCGGGCTCGCGATCCAGCACCGCGTCCCAGGGCGATGTGGTGTCGGCCGCCTCGAGGAGCTCGTTGAGGTGAATCAGGAACAGGCTCGCGACCGCTGGGTCGTACGCGATCCCGCTGCGCGCGCGCAGCGCTGCGCCAACGCGGTCGTGCCCGCCCGCCCGCTCAAGGACCTCGGCGTCTCGCGCGACGAAGACGATGCGCGATGAAAGGGCGATGTGCTCCCCGGCAACGCCGTCAGGCAGGCCGCGTCCACTCCACTGCTCAAAGGCGGTCGCCAGTCCGCGCCTAACCCCTTGCGGCAGCCCAATTCTCGTGGCCAAGTTCTCGCCCAGCTCGCAGCCGGCGCGGACCCCGTCTCTGCCCCGTTCACCCCCACTCCTCAACAAGCCGGCCAGCAGCCGAGCGCGCCGGATCGGACCGAGCCCTGCCCCGACCTTCGGCATGACTTGGGACGCGAATTCGCGCCGCGCGCCACCGAGTACCGGCGCAATCGCAGCCCGGAGGGCAATGTCATCACCACCAACCATTTCTGCAAACTCGTGAGCGTCAGCCGAGCAGCCGAGGAAGCGAAGCAGGGCGACGTAATACACCTCGGAGAGCTCCTCGCCTTTCAGCCCAAGCCGCTCCCCCAGGGCGGTCGCGATGAGGCACGTGCGCAACGCCTGCTCCAGAGGCTGGCCCATGCCAAGGTCCGTGGCTAGAGAGAGCGCCGCCATGAGCTCGGCCAGGCGCAGCCGCTCTGTCATGTCGACCCTAACTGCGCTCGCAGCACCGACGCACCAACTCGGCCAGACGGATGGCCCGGGTTGGCGAAGCCGAACCGCCCTGCGGCAACAGCTCTCTCACGCGCCTATTCTGCGTGCATGGAGAGCGCGCGCCGGCTGCCGGTGGATGTGAACTCGGGCCGAGAGTCGCTCTGTTGTGGGAGGCGTCAGCGGCCGGCTCGCTGCGAAATAGGAACGGGGGTAACAGGATTTGTTACGTGCTGGCGTCGCGCCACCCCGCGCCGCTGAACGGCAGATCAAGGCGCGGCGGCGGCGAGGATTTCGTCCATGTCGTTGGCCAGCAGCGACACTGAAAGGTGGAGGTTGTCAGATGAACCCAGAGGACTTTCCCGCGCCGAAGGTCGGTTTCGTCATTACGCACTTTCTCGTGGTCTCTGATCAGGACCGGTCCCGCGAGTTCTATCAGTCGCTATTCGACGGGCAGGTTCTCCTGGAGCACGACCCGGTCATCATGAAGGTCGCGAACACGTGGCTGATCCTCAATGTGGGCGGCGGTCCTACGGACGACAAGCCCACCGTCACTCTCACGACGCCGCCCGACCCCAGCCGCACAAGCGCATTCCTCAACATTCGCGTCGCCGACATCCAGAAGTCCTACAAGGAATGGTCCGCGAAGGGCGCCGAGTTCCTCACCGAGCCGAAGGACCATGGACGTGAGATCCGCGCGTATATCCGGGACCCCGACGGCCACCTGATCGAGGTCGGCCAAGCCACCGACATACTCACCTGATCCCGTCAGGCATCCACAGCTGGTTTTGATCTTGAATCTGAGCGACGCCACGAGTGAAAGGCGGGGTGGCTAGCGGGATTTGAACCCGCGACAGCCAGATCCACAATCTGGTGCTCTACCGTGCTGAGCTATAGCCACCACCGTGCGGGCCAGGAGTGGTCGGCCCGGTAAGGACCACGATTTTACCCGCCCCGGTTGTCAGAGAATGGATGGCGATGCCAACCGCAGCCGAGTTCGACCAGACGATCAAGTCCGGGGAGCTCATCGAGTCCCCCAAGGAGATGACTCCCGAGTACCTGCGGGAGCTCAAGCACACCCTGATCGTCTCGGGCGACACTGAGCTGATCTCCGCTCCCGCTTACTACCTGGCGGCCAAGCGCGCGCCGTCCATCAACGCCTTCATGACCGGCATCGCCATCATCCAGGACGAGCTCGCGCACGCGCACATCGCGTACCACATCCTCGAGGAGCTCGGCGAGGACCAGGAGAAGCTGATCTTCAGCCGCGACCCGAAGAGTTTTCGCTACCCGTATGCGTTCGACGTCCCGCTCGACACCTGGACGGAGCTGGTCGTCGCCAACGGGATGTACGACCAGGCCGGCTTCTGCTTGCTCGGCGACATCCACGACAAGTGCTCGTACGGTCCATGGAAGCGCGGCCTCAACAAGGTGATGGCGGAGGAGAACTTCCACCTCCGCAACGGGCGGACGTGGATGAAACGCATCAGCGCATCGGGTGGTTCGGCGAAGGATGAGCTGCAGCGCGCGGTGGACTGGATGTTCCCGCTGAGCGTCGAATGGTTCGGCCTCCCCGACGACCTGAAGATGCATTCGACGCAGCTCGAATATCGGCTGAAGGGCCTGACCAACGATCAGCTGCGACAGTGGTGGCTCTCGACGGTCGTGCCCTACTGCGAACAGATCGGGATCAAGGTCCCGGCGCACAAAGAGACGCGGGACGGCAAGGACCTGTGGGAGCTGGACTATCCCTTCCCATGCGCATTCGACGCCGAGGCGAAACGGTGGGATTTCAAGCAGCCGGGCAGCTGGGACGAAGTGCTGGTGCGCTGGCGGGCGCGTGGGCCTCGGAACGCCGAGATGGTCGCGATGTTCCAGGAGGAATTCCACAAGTTCCGCAAGACGCACCACAAGAACGGGTCATGACCCAGCGTCTTTGGACCGCGCTCGCCGAGGTGCAGGACCCGGAGATGCCTGTGAATCTCGTCGACCTCGGCGTGATCTACGGAATCACCGAGCGCGATGGCGTTGTCGAGGTCAACCTCACCTTCACAGCCATGGGTTGCCCCGCCTCTGATTTCATCCTCGAAGACGTGCGCGAGCGATTGCTGCGCGAAGCCGGCGTGCGCGAGGTGCGTATCAACGTCGTGTGGGATCCGCCGTGGACGAGCGCCCTCATGACCGAGGCCGGCCGCGATGCGCTCGAATCCTGGGGCCTGGCCGTTTGACGACGAGTTATAAGCGAGTCAACGGCGACGCCGTCGAGTACGAGGTCTACGCCCGCAAGACTCGAGCGGAGCCGCTGCACCAGGTGGGCAGCGTGGTCGCTCCCGATGACGACCTCGCGGCCGCGTACGCGCGCGCGACCTACGACGAGGAGCGATGGATCGAGATGACCATCGTGCGCAAGGACCACGTCATCGCGCTGTGGCAGCCGGGCGAAACCTCGGAGACATGAGCCTCTCCGACCTGGTCCTCAGCATCGCCGACAACAAGCAGATGCTCGGCCTTCGGTACGCGGAATGGGCCACTCGCGCGCCGTCGTTGGAAGCGGACATCGCGGCGGCGGCGATGGGTCTCGACGACCTCGGCCACAGCCGCGTCCTCTACGGCTGTCTCGAGCCACTCGGCGAGGACCCGCGCGGGCCTGATCGAGAGTCCGACCCGGCGAGCCTCCGCGCCCTTCCCTACTTCGACGAACCCTGGACCGAGTGGGCGCAGTTCGTCGCCGCCAATGCGGTCCTCGACACCGCCTTCACATTGATGATCGAGGCCTGCGTCAACGGATCGGTCGAGGTCCTGCAGCATCGGCTCCGCAAGATGATGATGGAGGAGCGCTACCACTTCCTCCATGGTCGCAGCTGGCTCAAGTCAGGCATCAGCGCCAAGCCGCTGCGCCAGGCTTGGCAGGAGGCAATCGGGTGGTTCGGGCCGCCCGACGGCGAGACCGCCCAGCTGCATAAGGACGGCCGCCTGAGCCTCGGTCCTAAGGAGCTAAGCGCACGGCTGCAGGAACGCCTTGAGAGCAAGGCTCCCGAGATGAAGATCGAGTGGAAGACGTGGGATCCGGTCAGGCGACGCGGTCGCACGGGCGCCATCGACGAGCGCACCTTCGCCATGCTCCGCGGCCTCGAGGAGAAGCGGTTTGCGGCCCAGTCCAAAGAAGCCTGAGCCGCGCACCGGGCCAAAGTGCACGCACTGCGGCGCGCGTGACGCCGAGGTGATCTCGCTCTTCGGCACGCAGGCGATAACGCTCCAGTACCGCTGCCGGAAGTGCGGCACGCTTTTCGAAGCGATCAAGTACGCCTGAGCCGGCTGATCAGCCACAAGGCAGAGTCCGCGATCTCCCGCCCTCCGTCCAAAGCCGCCTCGGTCAGCGCCCCCATCAAAAGACGCGCCAGGGCGTCGGGGTCCCGACGCTCCACGAGACCCGCCCGCATGGCGACTATGAGCGCGGCCTTCAACGGGCGGAGATGGTGCTTCTCGTCGATATGATGCCAGCGCTCCCAGCTCAGCACGCTCGGGCCGTCGATCAGGACGATCCGTCGCACCAGCCGTTCGCGGGCTGCCTCGAGGAATGCGAGCGCGCCCTTTTCCACTCTTAGTAGCGGGTCCCCCGGACCGGTCGCCGCCTGCCGCACAGAGGCGGCGAGCTCGGCTTCGACGCTCTCGAAGACGGCTCGGAACAGGGCTGCCTTGTCCGCGAAATGGTGGTACATCGCGCCGGTCGTAAGGCCGGCAGCCGCAGCCAGGGCGGCTGAGCTGACCCCCGCGTACCCGCGCGCGCCGAAGAGCTTTCGGCCGGCAGCCAGTAGGGCCTCCGTGGTCGCCTCCCGCCGCTCTTCCTGGGTGCGACGGGTTAACATAATGCCGTTATGTTAGTTCAGGCGACGGAGCTGGAGGCGTTGCTGCGCAGCCTTCCATTCACGCGCCGCCTGGGTATGAAAGTGATTGAGCTCGGCGACGGCACCTGCACCGTGCGCGTGCCGTTCAAGAAGGCCTTTGAGCGTCCCGGAGGAATCGTCAGCGGCGACGTCTACATGACGGCGGCCGACGTCGCCTTCTGGCTCGCGATCAAGACCTTCGCAGGTCTCGACGACTCATCGGTCACCAGCCAGCTCAACACCGCGTTCTTGGCTGGGGCCAGACGCGAGCCCATCGTCTGCCGCGCCATCGTCCTCAAGCGCGGCGGAAGGGTCGTTTACGGGGTGGCGGAGTGCATGGCCGGCGAGCGGCTCCTCACGCACCACACCCTGAGCTACATGCGGCCGTAGCTGCCGGCTCAGCCGAGCGGCGCCAGCACTACGTGGTTGATGCGGTCGCGGCCCGACTCGACCTCCGCTCCGAGTCCGTCGAAACCGCAGTAGTCCAGCAGCGTGCGCATCACCGCCGGCGGGTAATAGTTGGCCCGGTAGCCCATGGCCGCGCCGCCGACGGCGTAGGCGGCGGGAGTGAAGCAATCGGTCACCAGCAGGCCATCCGACCGCAGGTTCGCCCGCAGCCAGCGCAGGTGCTCGAGCATCGGCAGCTTGGGCAGCCACGAGGAAAGTCCGACGAACAACCCGATATCGAAAGGCCCGTGCTGCGCGCATTCGGTGCGGAACGCAGCAGCAGTCAAATCACCCCGCATGAATCTGAACTCAATCCCGATCCTCTCGGCGGTCACAGTCAACTCAGGACCCAGGTCGCCGGCCGAATCCAGGTCGGCGGCCACGAGCACGACGTGCCGGACAAGGTCGGGACTCTCGGCCGCCAGCCTCGCCAGCGGGCGGAGCAGGTCGTAGGCGAAACCGCTCGGCGCGGTGAAGATGCGCACCTCGGTTCCAGCCGATAGCCGCGCGCGCAGCTCCATATGGATTCTTCGCTCGAGGATGGCCAGCCGGTCGCGCACCGCGCGGTGAAGCGGATACCCGTAGAACGCCCGATCCACGAGTGAGGGATGAAGGGGCTGGTCGTAGATGTGCCGCATGACTCCGGCCGAATAGCCTTCGCTCAGGAATGTCCGCCCGGGCGCGCTCAGCGGAAACAGCGGTTCGCGCCACGCGCCGTCGAAGAAGTGGCGCACGAGGTAACGGCCAAGATAGGCGTAACTGAGCACGCGCCTGGTCACGCTGCGACGTCCGATTGCTTCGTGCAGCGCCCCGGCCCGCGCAGAGTTGGTCGACGCCGCGGGCAAGGTGGGCGCGAGCGCCTGGGCAGCGGCCGCAAGCACCGCACCTGGCCGCATCGAACCCACCTCGATCACATGAACCGACCCCGCCCCTTTGTTTCGCCTCATCACATCGAGCACGCGCTTGTAGCCATCGCGCGCAGTGGCAAGATCGGCGGGGTTTTCGTGGCGATCGACCTTCGCGCCGCGAGTCGTGACTCGATCCACGGCGGCGTCGGGCGTCAGGTCGAGGAAGACAGCCTGATCCGGAATCCAGACTCCCTGCCAGCGCGCCACCCGCGCAGTGACCGCAAGTGCTTCTGCGGTCGCTAGGTTGGGAAGATGACGGCGGCTATCCGGCCCCAGGCGGGTGCCCTGCAGCAGGTGCTGGAATGCGTGATCGATGTCGTCGACCGAGGGCGGATCGTCGGCAGGTCCGCGGTAATTGGACGCGCGACCCGCGCCCGAGAGCAACAGGTTGCCGTCGCTCACCATCACGTCGACGTGATACTTCTTCGAGAGCTTGACCGCCGCGTTGTCCTGCAGGAGCATCTGGAAGACCTTGGCCGCCGGGTACAGCGCCTTGTGCTCGACGACCAGTCGCGAAAGCCTTCGGAACAGACGATTCAGCCGCGCCGCGATGGCGTAGCCATGAGGATGAAAGCCCGGACCGGCCAGGTCGATGTCCGGGGACCGTATCCACAACTCGTCAGCGACGGCGGAGCCCGCCACGAGCCCTCGCTCGGCTGCGATCACGGCGGCCAGCGAGGCTGCGAGCGTGCTCTTCCCGCTCCCATCGATGCCGACGATCGCGACCTGGATCGTCAAGCGCCCTGACCCGGGACGAAGGCAAGCACGCCGGCCACGTCAAGCTTCAACCATCCGGTGGCGTGCTCCGGGTCTTCGTCGAGGAAGAACTCGACCGAGTCCCGGTCGAGCAGGCGGAGGGTGAACGACTCGCCTGCCTCGAGGCGGCGCCGGAACGGACGGCCCAGCCGCGGCACCACGGTGAGGCCGACGGCTTCTTCGCCCATGGCCACGCCAGGATCCGGGAGCGGCGGCAGGGGCATGTTCAACGCGACCGCCGCGAGCAGCCGCATCTGCCGTGCCCCATCGATCTCGACCATCTCGCAGCGAGATCCTGACACTGTGCCCGCCAACATCCGCGCCGCGCCGAACATGACGTACTCGAGCGCGTTGATGCGCTCGAGGCCCAACCAAGAGGCCGCGCGCTTGCGCCCCTGCGCGTGTCGCTGCCGCCAGCGCTCGATGTCGCCCGGCACCACGCCCCATTGCCCAAGGCCGCACATCGTGACGGCGTAAAGCACCGCGGTGCCGCCGCCTGGCAGCCCATGAGTGCACCGAAGCACGCCGCACGGCGTGGTGACGTTCGTCGCGAGTCCCTCGCCAACCTGGCGCGCGGCTGTGAGCGGATCGCCCGGAATGCCGAGCGTGCGCGCGACCACGTTGCCTGATCCCATCCTCAGAGCCGCTAGCCTCACCACATCGGGACCCGGCGGCGCGGCTGGAAATGCCTCCAGGACTCCCTCGACGACCGCTCGCAGCGTTCCGCCCCCGCCGGCGGCCACGACCAGCGAGGGCCGCGGCGCCACGCTGGCATGGTGCGCCGCGGCGGATCGCGCCTCGGGATGGTCGTCGACGACAGCGGTCTGTACCTCCAGGGACTCGCCGTATCCCGACCGGAGCGCGATACCGAGCTGCTCCGCGAGCTCGGCCGGGTGGCCGGTGCCGGAGGCGCGATTGAGAATCAGGAGTGTCGATGGGCTCACGGCTCGGAGTCGTCGATTTCCTGTTCCTCGCCAGGGTCTGGCGCGCGCCGGCGGCGAATGATCGCGAGCGGAAAGCCTGCGACGATCACCGCGATGATCAACACCGCGATCGCGATGGGCAGAATCTGGCTGCTCGCGGGATTGGTGCGCGAGACGGCGCTCGAAGGGTAGCCGGCGGCGTAGTAGCCGAATTTGTCAATGGTCGTGTCGATCGTGAACGGTTGGGCCTCGGACAGCGCGCCGATCGAGGTCCATGGACCGTCCGGAGAGGATGCGTAGTACACCGTGCTCGGGGCCGGAATCAGGTCGGAGAAGCGCATCACGAGACTGGCCTTCTTGACCAGCGGGGCGTCGGCGGTGATGTTGTAGGTGTTGGTCCCGAAGGTGATGCCGGACGGCTTGGGGCACGGGCTCACCGGCTTGATGTCGACCGTGATCGCGGTCTTGCCCGTCGAGTCGAACACCCCGAAGTTGAAGCCGAGCACCACTTGGGTGTCGGGGTTCGTGAAGGCGGAGTTGGCGTCGCTGATCCCGCCCACGACCTTGATCACCTGGTGGCCCGAGTTCGGCGTCAGGTTCGAGCCGGCCTGAGGCGGCGGGCAGACCCAGTTGTATGGCTGCTGGGGGGTGAACCCGTCATAGAAGCCGGGCGCCACCATCCACGCCGCGAGCACGTAGATCACCGCCGC
>Ga0209283_10000223_pt1 | contig 27938 bp, 24 predicted proteins | sample CZO8metaG_2_FD_188354 | JGI IMG/M metagenome (GOLD analysis project Ga0209283, IMG submission 188354) | Vadose zone soil microbial communities from the Eel River Critical Zone Observatory, Northern California, USA - CZOApr15con2H1.8 metaG... | ecosystem: Environmental > Terrestrial > Soil >...
TGATCCGCAGCGAAGCGCCGCAATGGCGCGACGCGGTGAACGCCGCGGGCATCAAGCAGGAATAGCGATGGCGATGCCATGAAATTGAGACGGGCATGAACGAACAGATCTGGAACAAATTTCTGACCGCGCGCGACAAGCAGGTGTTTGCCAGCGCCGCATATAGAATGCGCCAGGGCCTTGGCAAGCGCCCTGCTCTGCTCATCGTTGACGTCAATTACGACTTTCGCGAGGACAAACCCGAGCCGATCCTCGAGTCGATCAAGCGCTGGCGCAACTCGTTGAGGGCAAGTGGTGCTGTCTAACCCCGCGCCCCAGCCCGACGCGCGTGAAGCAGCGTACCTTGGTCAAACATCGCAGTCGCGCGCGGCTGGGCGCGAACGTTAGACGTCGAACTACACACTCGCACTATCGTCCAACGCCCTCTATGAACCCTCATATCACTCTACTTACCCTCGGCGTCGATGATCTCGAACGCGCTGTGGCTTTCTACCGAGATGGTCTCGGCTTCAGCACAAAGGGCATCATTGGCACGGAGTTCGAAAATGGCGCAGTCGCTTTCTTCAATCTGCAGTCGGGCCTGAAGCTGGCTCTATGGCCGCGCAAAAGCCTTTCAGCGGATAGCGGTCTACCTCTGCAAGCATCAAGCGCGGTCGAGTTTTCCATTGGCCACAACGTGTCATCGCAGCAAGAAGTGGACGCTGCCATGCGTCAGGCAGAGCAAGCGGGCGCGAAGATCGTCAAACCGGCGCAGCCAACGTTCTATGGCGGCTACGCAGGCTACTTCCAAGATCCAGACGGTCACTTGTGGGAAGTCGCTTTCAATCCAGGTTTCGCGTCGCTAGGCTGAAGAGTCCGCCAGCAGCGCGGTAGGTTGGGGTAAGCTTGCGATGTGCAGGAAGCACTAGTGCCGCGGGCGCAGGGACGCGCAGGAGCGGCCGCACCCCAACAAAAATCCACCACCAATAAAATTCGCCCAGTTCATTTCGACACATTCAATAGCCGCTCCCGCATCCCACTTCCCGCCTCACGCGGCATTAGTACTTCCCTGTACGTCATGAGTTAAGATTTTGTGGGGATCATTTCATTCACGCAACCTACGGGCTGGCGCTCAGCCGCCGCTGTAAGCGGTCGGCTGCAGCGGCTTGTTGGGCCGCTGTAAATTTAAGCACACCTCGGCTTGACGAACAAAAGACAGGGCTGCTCGGAAAGCTCCGCCCGGTGCACAGGATAAGGCGAATGGGGCAGCAGACCCTCGTCCCGAAATCCGGCTTTGAGGAGCGCGCGCTGCTCTGCAACATTGGCCAGGAACGTGAAGGCAAAAACGCTCCGGGTTTCCGGAAGCGCGAGCAGGTAGTCAGATGCCAACCGCTGAACGGTGGCACCATAGCCCTTACCCCTTTCCAGGGGATCTGCCAAGAATATGTTCAACTCCCAGTCGATTTCCTCCAGCGACTCGCTAAAGCGCCAAGCGCGCCAGTAGAAGCGCCCCAGCGGGTGCTCGTTGGCACTCCGTCGGATCAGAAAATACTGACGATCTGGGTTGTCAAGGAACAGAGTTCGCAGCTCATCTGCAGTCATGTCCGGAACCCGCTTGTGAGGTCCCTGCGCAATCGGATCAAGTGTCCACCGAACAAGTAGCTCGACGTTCCTCGTATCAGCTGGTTCGAGCGTGACGAGTTTGTCCCCAAGAGGACGTGTTTCGGTCTTCATCTGGAACAGGTTGTTAGGCATCATTGTGTCGCTCTACAAGGCGCGCCAGGTTATCCAGGGACGATTCGGAACCACGCTCATTGTCTTTAACCGATATTTTTTCCGGAATGCCCTCGTGACGAAGTGTGATTCTTGTACCGCCAGTTTCTTCTTTGAGTGTAATGGTGATCTGCATGTTACTCGCCATCGCGGGGTCGTCGCTCACGAAGGAACCTCTGAACACGACGGCCTCCTCGGGCCGCATTTCCACAAAAACCAGGTCAAATAGACGGGTGTCTTCAGGCTTGGGTCCGTGGGTAATTTCCATGCGGAGATGCCCGCCAACTTTCGGGACACACTCATGCAGCTTAGAACTCGTACCCGCAGGGTGAAGCCATTTGGAAAGAGCTTGGCCATCTACAAGTGCGTTATAGATTCTCGATCGCGGTGCCTTGATCAATCTGGTGGTCGTCGATTCGGCCATCGAATTCCTCCGTCTGTATGCCTAACGCAGAGCTAACCGCTAAGTCGCCTTTGTAATTTCCTTTCTTAGAAGTTTCAGCCCCGCGCTCAGTAAAGCGTCGTAATCCGCTTTTACCTGCGCCGATTTTTCTTTAGTCCAGGCATAAAACCCCTCGCCGGATTTAACCCCTAACTTTCCTGCACGAACCCGTTCGCCCAATACTTTGCTGGGGGCGCTGTCATTGCACAGATGGGGATAAATAGTAGTGGCGGCGTTGTAGTGAATGTCGAGTCCGCTCAAGTCTTTTTGCAATAGCGGTCCCGCCCCCAGGAATCGAAAGCCAAATCCAAAGCGCACGGCGATGTCCACATCCTCAACCGAGGCAATGCCGTCCTCTACCAGCGCCAGAGCCTCGCGCATCAGCGCATGCTGTATACGGTTGGCCAGAAAGCCGGGGATATCGCGGCGCACCTGAACCGGCACCTTACCCAGAGAACGCATCAGCGCATCCAACTTTTCCGGTAATGCGGGGTCGGTGGTTTCACAGCGCACCACTTCGACTACCGGCACGAGATGCGCCGGCATGAAAAAATGCAGCCCGGCGATGCGCGCAGGATTTTTTAAGTCGCCGCCGATCTGGCTGATCGGGAAGCTCGAACTGTTGCTGGCCAAAATGGTATCGGGACGAGAATAGTTTTCCAGCTCGTGAAATACTTGCCGCTTCAGCGCCAGATTTTCCGGTACACATTCCACCACGATTTCAATTTGCGGCCACGGCAAATTTTTCATGGCGGCATGCGAGTGGAGATGGCTCAGTATTTTATCCTGGCCACCCATGCGGCTTAAGCCATTTTTCAAGCGATCCGGTAGATCCGCGCGAGCGGCATCGGAAATCTCCAGGATGTGGGTCTGCCAGCCTGCGACCGCAAACAGCAGGGCGATATCGGCACCCATAGTGCCGCCGCCGATGATGGCGGCGGAAGAAGATGATGTTACCATTTAAAAAACCTCATGTTTCCGGTATTTTGGCACGACTGAAATGCGTAAGCAAAAGCGGCGCAGTTTTGGCGAGTGCTTGACTTTCCTATGTCTGGCCTGTGCAATCCGTGCTCGAATCAGCAAAGAGTTGGAGAAAATTATTATGAAGGTTCCCCCGCAGAATACCCGTTCAACCTTCCAATGGGACGATGCGCTGTTATTGGAAGACCAATTAAGCGAAGACGAACGCATGGTGCGCGATAGCGCGCGTGCCTACTGCCAGGAAAAACTCATGCCGCGCATAGTGGCGGCGAACCGCAACGAACATTTTCACCGCGAGATCATGAATGAAATGGGCGAGCTCGGGTTCCTCGGCGCGACCATTGATAGTTACGGCTGTGCCGGTGTGAATCACGTCTGCTATGGTTTGGTTGCGCGGGAAATAGAGCGGGTGGATAGCAGCTATCGCTCCGCCATGAGCGTGCAATCCAGTCTGGTGATGCACCCTATTTATGCCTACGGCACGGAAGCCCAGCGAAGCAAATATTTACCCAAGCTGGCCAGAGGCGAGTGGATCGGCTGTTTTGGCCTGACGGAGCCTAATCACGGTTCCGATCCGGGGAGCATGATCACGCGCGCACATAAAGTGCAAAATGGTTATCGTCTCGCCGGCGCCAAGACCTGGATCACTAATTCTCCAATCGCCGATATATTCGTCGTCTGGGCCAAGGACGATGCCGGCGAAATTCGCGGTTTCATTTTAGAAAAAGGAATGCAGGGGTTGGCTGCCCCTAAAATCGAAGGCAAGTTTAGTTTGCGCGCCTCCGTTACCGGCGAGATTGTGATGAATGAAGTATTCGTACCGGAGGATAATTTATTGCCTGATGTTTCCGGTCTTAAGGGCCCCTTCGGTTGTCTTAACAAAGCGCGCTACGGGATCGCCTGGGGAGCGCTGGGCGCGGCCGAATTTTGCTGGCAGGCGGCGCGCCGATATACCCTTGACCGTGTCCAATTCGGCCGTCCGCTTGCGGCCAATCAATTGATCCAAAAAAAATTGGCCGATATGCAAACCGAGATTACCATCGGCCTGCAGGCGGTGCTGCGCCTGGGCCGGCTAATGGATGAAGGACGCGCACAACCGGAAATGGTTTCCATGCTCAAACGCAACTCGTGCGGCAAGGCGTTGGACATCGCGCGTATGGCGCGCGACATGCACGGCGGCAACGGCATTGCCGATGAGTATCATGTCATTCGCCACGTGATGAATCTGGAAGCGGTCAACACCTACGAAGGCACGTCTGATATTCACGCGCTTATCTTAGGCCGCGCGCAAACCGGCATTCAGGCATTTAACTAAAAACCGCCGTTGGCGAGCCCGGTTACATTTTTTGACTTTTTTAGATTTAAGGTGAATGATCCCGGCGGAAATAGTAAAAAGGCCTACCAACAGAATAAGTTTTTGTTTACCATCGCGTACTCTATCACTGAGGAGGATTTAGGCGTGCAATACTACGAAAAATACATAAAAACTAAATATCCGATGACTAATATAGGTCTCGCCCAAAAAATAAAACGGTGCGTTCTGTTAGCAGGGGCAGGCGCGCTTATTTTGCTATTTGTAACCGTGCCGATGGCGCAAGAGACCGGGGCAAAGCCGGGGCACGCCGCAGAATCGAAGGGCATGAGATTAGTCGGCTCTCATGATCTCCAAGCCCGCAGCGCTTATCAGCCGGTTATTCACCATCAGAACGGACGCTGGATCGCCTACATTGGCCATCACGGCGGAACCGAGTCAGCGCCTAAACCGTTGAACCCTTTGACCGGGAAGCAGGAATTTAACGGAACGTCTATCCTTGATGTGACCGATCCGAAACAGCCAAAATATCTGTTCCATATTCCCGGGGCAGCGGGGTTCGCTGAAAGCGGGGGCGCGCAGATGGTCCGCGTCTGCGATGGCAAAGACCTGCCCAAGGGCGATCGCAACAAAGTTTATTTGCTCCGCACCTTAGGAAATTCGGCGCATGAAATCTGGGATGTCACTAATCCCGGCAGTCCGAGTATCCTGGCGTCCTTATCCGGCCTCAAAGGCACGCACAAAAATTGGTGGGAATGCGATACCGGTATTGCCTATCTGGTGTCGGGCTTACCTGACTGGCGCACCCGGCGCATGACGCAAGTGTACGATCTCAGTGATCCGGCGAAGCCGGTATTTATCCGTAATTTTGGTCTCGCTGGGCAACAGCCGGGTTCCACCGGGCCGGTGCCCACCGAAGTTCATGGCGCCATCTCCCTCGGGCCCGCCAAAAACCGCATCTATTTCGGCTATGGTACAGGTAAAGGTGGGATTCTACAGATTATCGATCGCGACAAGCTGCTGAATGGACCCAAGGAACCGACGCCGGAGAATCTTCTGTATCCCCAAATCAGCCGGCTGGATATTTCTCCTCTGGTAGGAGCACATACCGTTTTCCCGGTTCTGGGAATGGAAATCGCCGAGTTTGCCAAGGATCGTGACGGAAAGATTCGCGATTTCATCGTGCTGGTGAATGAAGAGACTGCTAACCAGTGCGAGGAAGCCCGGCACATGGTATTTATGGTGGATATCACCGTGGAAACCCACCCCTTCTCGGTCGCCAACTACACCGTGCCCGAGGCCAGCGGCAACTTCTGTACCCGGGGCGGGCGTTTTGGCGCGCATGCGTCCAACGAAAATTTCACGCCGATCTATTACAAAAAGATCGTATTCACTTCCTGGTTTAATGCCGGTGTGCGGGCGACCGACATTCGCGACCCTTTTAACCCGAAGGAAGTGGCTTACTATATACCGGCGACAACGGCGAACACCGACAAGCGCTGTGTAAAGACCGGGGAAGTGGAGACCTGCAAAGTGGCGATCCAGACCAACAATATCGAAGTGGACGACCGCGGATATATTTATCTCGCGGACCGCGCCAACACCGGCCTGCATATTGTGGAATTGACGGGCAACGCCAGGCAGATCGCCAGCTTTCCCAAATAACAAATAAGCCACCAGGAACCCGCTAACGAAAAGGCGGTCAATTTGACGACCTTTTTGTTATAACAGCTTACCTGGCCGCGCGGCAAACCTTGCCTGATCGATGCGCAGGCGGAGCGAGCGCGTGTGGCTGGGTCCGGCGCTAGCGGGTAATGAGGACAATGATACCCGCGACCGTGAGACCGACTCCGGTCAATAACCGCACGGTTAATTTTTCCTGCCGAAACAGGAGCGTGCTCAATGCGAGCGTAAACAGGGGAGATGCAGCCACGATCGGCGAGACGATCCCGACATCGCCTTTGCCTAATGCGACATACGTGAACAATACCGCCGTGCCGTTAAAGACCCCGACCGTTACAAACCAGGGTAGCGCCTTCGCATAGGAAATGGGTGTCTCGCTCACCGCGGTCCAGCGGCTGGCACCGAGTACGACCGCCGCCGACACGGTGTAGCCAATCAGGCTGGCGGCAAATGGGCTGGACCAGAGATTCAGCCCAAACTTGGTAAGGGTCAACGCGCCGCCGCGGATCGCCGCGGCGGATAGCGGCAGAAGGAGGGTCCATATTGGCCACCGGCGAGGCCGGGACTTCCCGTCCCACGACAGGATAACGATCCCGAGGATGATCCCGGCGGCGCCCAACAGCCTGCCAATCGTAAGGACCTCTCCCAGAAAGACAACGGCGGCAAGAATCGCAAACATCGGCGCGGTCGAGGATATGGAGTTGGAGATGGTTGGACCCATGCGATCGGTTGCGTTGAATACAAACAGCGTGACCGCTGCCGGAAATACCAACCCCACGACCGCGAATACGCCCACGGCTGCCATATTAGAATTGGTTGTCTCAAGCAGAAAAGGCGCCAGAGACCAAAACATCACTGCCGTGAACGGAATACTGATGGACGCTCCTATAGTGGCCGGGACGTAACGAAAGCCCAATTTTGAAATCGCCACAGCGGCTCCGAATAGAGCTGCCGCGGCAACAGCGATAATTACTGATTCGTTCAATCGATCGTCCAGAATGGAGTTGGCTCTGCAAACACGCCGATCTCGGGGATATCGGTAGCCTTCATCTGTATTGGAGCATGGTCGAAACTGTGCTGCTTCTCCTTACTCCCTTCAGCACTTCATCATGCTTTTTGCACGGTATTTATATTTCCATCCGCGTGCCCAGCTCGATGACCCGATTTGAGGGGATATTTAAATACTCTACGATACTGCCGGCATTTCTCGACATGGCGGCGAACAGCCGCGCCCGCCACATCGCCATCCCTTCTCCGGGGATTGGTATGAGAGTCTCGCGGCTGGCGAAAAATGAGGTCTCGAGCATGTTGAACTCGAGGCCATCATCTTTACATACCCGGAGCGCCTTCGGTACGTCAAGGCGGTTCTTGAAACCGAAGTAGAGCTTCATTCGATAGCAGTTGTGTCCCAGGGGCTCGACTGCAACGCGTTCGTTGAAGGGCACCCATGGAATGTCCTTGACTATGACGGTCATAAAGATGATGCGCTCGTGCATGACCTTGTTATGGGCAAGGTTGTGCAGAAAGGCGTGCGGCACCGCGTCCGGATCGCCAATGAGAAAAATCGCCGTCCCCGGAACGCGCTGCGGCGGATCTTTGAATAGCGACTTCAAGAACGGTTTAAGCGGAATCGCCGAGCTCCGCAGATGTTCGAATAAAATCTCTCTGCCACGGCGCCACGTCGCCATGATGGTGAAGATAAGAGCCCCCATCGTGAGCGGGAACCAACCAGCTTCCGCGAGTTTGGTGAGGTTGGCGGAGAAAAACGCCGCGTCGATCAGCAAGAAAAACCCGGTGGAGAGGATAACCAGCAGCAGATTGAAGTGCCACGCGAAGCGCACGACGAAGAAGGTCAGGAGCGTCGTGGTCAACATCGTCCCGGCGACGGCGATGCCATAGGCCGAGGCCAAGTTAGTCGAGGAGCCGAACCCGACAACGGCTGCGATAATAGCGACCAGTAGCGTCCAATTTACGCTCGGGATATAAATCTGCCCGAATTCCTTTGCGGACGTCTGAATGATGTTCGTTCGCGGCAAGAAGCCCAGATGGATTGCTTGCTTGGTCATCGAGTACGCACCCGAGATGACCGCCTGCGAGGCAATAACCGTAGCCGCGGTGGAAAGCGCAACCATGGGATACAAGGCCCATGCCGGGAACATCAGGTAAAACGGGTTGTCGAGCGCCTGGGGATTGGCGATCAGCAGTGCTCCCTGGCCAAAATAATTCAGCGTCAATGCCGGAAACACCCAAGAAAACCAAGCAAGCCGAATCGCGCGCTTTCCGAAATGGCCCATGTCGGCATAGAGCGCTTCTGCGCCCGTTACCGCCAGAAAGACTGAGCCGAGAACCACGAACGATGCCAGGCCATGTTCGGTGAGGAAGGTGAACGCATGCGCCGGATTCAACGCGCCGAGGATTTCCGTGGCTCGCAGAATATTGAGTACGCCGATCAGGGCCAGCGTGGCGAACCAGAGCGCCATGACCCGCCCGAATAGGGCTCCCACGGCCGCTGTTCCCATTCGTTGGAAAGAAAAAAGCGCAATCAGTACGACGACGGTAAGCGGGACAACATAGGGTTTTAGCGCCGCCGTTGCCACCTCCAGGCCCTCGATGGCGCTAAGCACGGAGATCGCGGGCGTGATGACGCCGTCGCCGTAGAACAGGGCAGCGCCAAAAATGCCAATGAGCGCGAGCGGGACACTCCAGGTCGCATGCTCTTTCACCGAGGCGGAAGCAAGCGCAAGCAGCGCCATGATGCCGCCTTCACCCTTGTTGTCGGCGCGCATGATGAGGATCACGTACTTGATCGACACCACGATCATCAATGACCAGAAGATCGCCGAAACACCGCCCAGGATGTTCGCCGGAGAAAAGGGAATGCCGTGACTGGGGTTGAATACCTCTTTTGCGGCATAAAGAGGGCTGGTGCCGATGTCCCCGTACACCACCCCGAGTGCGGCTAACGCAAGCGCAGCACGGGATTGCTTAGTTTGTTCTTTTTGGTACGTAGGACATTCACCTGCTGAAAAAGAGGCGGCATTGTAATACCACGCTGCATAAAAATATATAACTGGGTAAGAGGCATGACGATTTCGAGAGGTAATCTTACCGGAAATTTGTAAGTGCCCCTTTACTCCGGTCTCGGACCTGTTGGCGGGGTTTGACCTGTCGGTGTAAATAGGAGTATCTTTTGCATCGCAGCGGCCTGTACCACGTACCGGGGGTTGTCTCAGCGCAGGGGATGGCGGGGCTGCCGATAGCGGCTTTCATGTTTTCTAATGGTCGAACAGGAGGCTATCTAGATGTCTTTCTCGCAAAAGATCTTCCCGGTCTTTTTATTCAGCATCCTGCCCGTCGTCTTCATGCCTCTCACAACGCAAGCACAGCAAACTGGATTCCCTGACGCTCCCGGTAAAGACTTATTAATGAGTAAATGTTTCCAGTGCCACAACGAGACGATGTGGCAGGACCATCGACAGGACCGCAAGGGGTGGGAGGGCACGCTCTACCGCATGATCGGGCGCGGCGCGCTCTGGAGCGACGATGAGATCAGAAGCATGGCCGGCTATCTCGCCACGGGCTACGGGCCGCAGTCCAGCAAGACGTCACAATAGTTAGGCGCTTAAAAGGGGCACCTATGAGAGAACTTGTTGCGCAGTATCTGTCACGCTCGATTTCACGGCGTGGCTTTCTGAAGGGGTTAACCGCCACCGGAATATCATTGGCCTCGGCGGAATCGATCCTCGAGTCGCTCATCCCGCTCGCCCACGCCCAGGAAGCGCGCAGCGGAGCGCCCGCGGGAGTCAAGCTTTTCCAGGGAACTGGCGGAGAATGTTTCGCCGAGCAGCTTATCGCCTCGGGGGTCAAATATGTTTTCGGGAACTCCGCCAGCGAAGACGCCCACTTCTATGAGGCGCTGGTCGATCGGCCGCAGCTCAAATATATCCTGACGCCGCACGAGGGTCCGGGCGCCGCCATGGCCGCGGGCTATGTAAAAGCCTCGGGCGAGCCGGCGATTGTGATGCAGGCGGCGGTCGTGGGCTTGATGAACGCCATGGGACAGATGTTCAATGCCTTTAAAGAACAGACCCCGCTGGTGTTTTACAGCTATCGCACGGACCAGGCCCGCCGCGCGGGACGCGATGGCTTCGAGGAGGTCGCAAACCAGGAGCAGATTGTGGCGCCGCTGACCAAGTACTCCTGGCTCGCGCGCCGGGCAGACATGATTCCGGAGACCGTGCGTCGCGCCTTTAAAGCGGCGTGGACGCCGCCGTATGGCCCCACCTATGCCTCGTGGCATTCGGACTTCAACGAGGAGAAGATCCGCACCGAGATCATTACCCAGGAAAAAGTCGACCCGCGCATGCGGGTGAGGCCCAATCCCACCGAGGTCGAGCGCGCGGCAAAGCTGCTGGTCGAGGCCAAGATGCCGCTGATGATCGTTGGCGATGAACTCTATAACGCAAAGGCGGTGAACAAAGCGGTTAAACTGGCCGAGCTCCTCGGCATGCCGGTGACCCAGGCGCGCCAGATATTCGCCAATTTTCCCGAGACCCATCCGCTGTGGGTGGGCAGTCTCCCCGGGGCCAGGCTCGATACGCTTGCGTTTCCGAAAAACCCGGATGTGGTCATCAATATCGGCAACAAGCTTATGCACTGGAGCCCCGCGCCGATCGTGGCGCGCAACGCCAAGTTCATCGATATGCGGATCGACAGCGGGAGCATGGGAAATGTGATAACCACTGAGGTTCCTCTGGTCGCGGATGTGGCCTACGGCCTGGACGACCTGATCGCCGCGGTCACGACCCTGGTCACGCCCTCGATCACGCAAAAGGCGCAAGAGCGGACGCAGGAAGTCCGACGCTTCAGCGAGCAGGCGAAAACCTTGAGCGCCCGGATAATAAAGAGCCCGGATTGGGATCGCAGCCCGATGCTGGCCGACCGGCTCACCTATGAGATTGCCCAGTTCGCGGATAAAGACGCCATCATCGTTCACGAGGCCGGGTCGGTGAATCTGCATAATTTCGGCTTCAACCCGCTCGGTGGGCGCGAGCTGTTGTTCTACTACGGCGCTCACCTCGGCTCAGGTGTCGGCACCGCCGCCGGGGTAAAGCTTGCCCGTCCCAACCAGCAGGTGATCTGTCTGGTCGGCGACGGATCGTTCATCTTTGGCCCCACCGCGCTTTGGAATATGGCGCGCCTGGAGCTGCCGGTGATTACCATCGTCTACAACAACCATGCCTATTCCGGCCCCCACAGTCGCGTGATCCAGAACGTTCCCGGAGGGCGCATGGTCCAGACGCGCAAGTTCGTTCACGACTATTTGGGCAATCCGGATATGAACATGGCGTACATCGCCAAGGGGTTCGGGGTTGACGGAGAACTGGTTGAATCGCCGGCTCAGCTCAAGGCGGCGCTCAGGCGGGCGCGCAAGGCCACGGTGGACGGCAAACCCTATCTCATCGATGCGCAGGTGGCGCGAACCGGCGTGGCTTGGTCAGAGAAACCCTGGACCCCGCCGATCCGAATCGCCCAGGAGCGCACGAGAAAGGTCTAGTTAGGACGTTGAAAAAGTCCATCTGTGGCCTTTTTCAACATCCTGCTAGCGTTGGTTTTTTCATGGTTCCGTGGTTATAGGAGGGCAGTCTATGGAACAGAAGACAAGAATAGCGCTTACGGTGAACGGCAAACGCCAGGTCGTAATAGCCTTCGCCGATACCCCATTGCTGTGGGTGCTGCGTGAACAGCTTAAGCTCACCGGCACGAAGTATGGGTGCGGCGTCGGACAGTGCGGCGCGTGCACGGTGCACATCGACGGTAGCCCCAACTACGCATGCCTGAACAAGATCAAGGATATGCAGGGGCGCCGCATCACCACCATCGAGGGGTTGGCGCCCGACGCCAGCCATCCGCTGCAGAAGGCGTGGATCGCCGAGCGCGTGCCGCAGTGCGGGTATTGCCAATCGGGGCAGATCATGCGCGCTGCCGGACTGCTCAAGGACAACCCCGCGCCTTCGCGCGAACAGATCGTCGAGCACATGAACACGAACATCTGCCGCTGCGGGACCTATACCAGAATCGTTCGCGCCATCGAGCGCGCCGCGAAGGAGGGCTAAGCTATGCGCCGCACAGTACAGAACAAGGACTCGCAGGTTATGATAAGCCGGCGCCGCTTCATGATTGGCGCCGCTGGACTCACCTTTGGTGTGGCCCTCGGACTCCCGGCCGGCGCTTTCGCCGCCGCCAGCGCGAAGGGCACGGCGTCAGCGGCTGGGCTGAAACGCGTCAGCGTGAATCCATGGGTGACCCTCTCCACCGACGGCACGATTGCCATTATGTCGCCGGCCGTCGAGATGGGGCAGGGATCGCTGACCTCGCTGCCGTTGATCCTCGCCGAGGAGCTTGACGCCGACTGGGCAAAGGTCCAAATCGTGCCGGCGCCGCCGAACGATGCCCTGTACGGCAATCCCGGCTTCGGCGGCATGATGTATACCGCCGGCAGCAACGCCGTAACCAGCTATTTCAAGCCGCTGCGCCTGTTCGGTGCCCAGGTCCGGCGCGTGCTGCTCGACAACGCGGCGCGCCACTGGGGCGTGCCGGTCGATGAGTTGACGACCGAGCCCGGCGTGGTCGTCCATGCGAAATCGGGACGCCGGATCGGCTATGGCGAGATCGCGGCGTTCGCCGAAATCCCCGCCAAGGCGCCGGAAATCAAGCCGGAAGAGCTGAAGAAGCCGGACCAGTTCCGGCTCATCGGCAAGGACGTGATGCGGGTCGAGCTGCCGACTAAGGTCAACGGCTCGGCCCAATACAGCATCGATGTACAGGTGCCGGGGATGATCTACGGCACGGTCTTGCGCGCGCCGGTCGAAGGCAGCAGCCCCGACCAGATCGATGATTCCGCCGCACGCAAAGTCGCCGGCGTGCGCAAGGTCGTGCGGCTTCCCTACGGCGTCGGCATACTGGCCGAAACGCCCTGGGCCGCGTTCGCGGCCAAGAACACGCTTAAGGTTACCTGGACGCGCAACGCCAAGGCGTGGGGCTTCAATACTGAAAAGGGGTTCGAGGTCTTCTCCGCCGCGGCGCGCGATCTGACGCACGCGGGCACGCCTTGGGAGAAAGTGGGCGATGCCCCGGCGGCGATGCAGCAGGCGACGACGGTGATCGAAGGCGAGTACCGCTGCGACTTCGCCTATCACGCCCAGATGGAGCCGCTAAACTCGATCGCCTCGGTGTCGCCTGCGGGCGATGCCGTGACGCTTTGGTGCGGCACGCAGTCGCAGACCATGGCGGTTGCCGCGGCCGCCAAGGCCATTGGGGTTGCGCCCGAGCGCGTCACGTTCCACGGCATGCTGCTCGGCGGCGGCTTCGGGCGCCGCGGTCACCGCGACGAGGAATTCATCGTCGACGCCGTGCTCCTGTCGAAGGAGGCGAAAAAGCCGGTCAAGGTCCTGTGGACCCGTGAGGACGACGTGCACAACGGCCGCTTCCGGCCCATGACCGTGCATTTCCTGCGCGCCGGCTTCGATGCCTCGGGGCGGCTCATCGCCTGGCACCATCGCAAGGCATGCGATGTGGTGACCGCCTACCAAGACCCGGTCCGCTACGAAAAATCCGGCCGTAAGGACTTTATCGCGATGCTCGGTTCCGAGCTCAAGACCTACGACATCCCTAACCGGTTCATCGAGGAAGTGCCGCAGGACTCCGGGATACGCACGTCGTCGCTGCGCGGGATCGGCTTCGGCCCCAACAAGTTCGCGACCGAGGCGTTCCTCGACGAAATCGCGGCAAAACGCGGCATCGATCCGGTGGCGTTGCGCCTGGATCTGCTCAAGAACGCACCGCGTGGCCGCAAGGTCGTCGAAACCGTCGCGCGCATGGCGGACTGGGGCAGAAAGCGCGAAGGACGCGGCCTCGGGTTCGCTTATATCGACTACTCCGGCACGCAGGTCGCAGGCGTGGCCGAGGTTTCGGTCAATCGCGGCAATGGCGAGATCCGCGTCCACAACTTTTGGACCGCGATCGATCCGGGGATTGCCGTACAACCCGACAACATCGTGGCGCAGACCGAGGGTTCGGTGGTTTACGGACTTGGCCTGGCGCTGACCGAGCGCATCACCATCGAGGATGGTGTAGTGAAGCAGTCGAACTTCCACGACTATCGGGTCCCGCGTCTGCGGGATATCCCGGAGATCCACATCGAGCTGATCGCCACCGAGAACCACCCGACCGGCGTCGGCCAGATGGCGACGCCGTTGGTGGCGCCGGCAATCGCCAATGCCGTTGCCGCGCTGACCGGCGTGCGCCTTCGTCAGACGCCGATGTTGCCCGCGCTGGTGCAGCAGGCGCTGCGGGCTGCGGATTCGCAACCGGCTTGAATTGACTTTTCAGCGGTAGAATCACGATCCGGCCTGGTTACCGAGAGCTACAGGGGCGTTACGGTTTTATCCAGCTTCTTAAGGAGACACACATGCACAAAATTCGTATCGCCTTGTTTTTCGGCGCGCTTGCTCTGATGAGCGCTGCGGCCGACGCACAGCAGACCAACGTGCGGGTACGCGGCACCATCACCGCCGTCGACGGAAACGTGCTCTCGGTAAAATCCCGTGATGGCAAGGATTTGAAGCTCCAGTTGGTGGACAACACCACCGTGGCCGCCGCCAAGGCGATCACGCTCGCCGACCTCAAGCTGGGCGACTACGTCGGTTCTACCTCCATAAAGCGTCCTGTCGGCACTCTCGTTGCGCGCGAAGTGCATACGATTGCGCGCACCGTTCCCGAAGGTCACGGCCCTTGGGACCTGGAGCCCGGCTCGATGATGACCAACGCTAACGTTGGGGAGATAACCCAGACCGCCAACGGCCGCGAGCTGACTCTCAAGTATAAGGACGGCACGCAGAAGATCCTGGTGCCGGAGGGTACGCCGATTGCCACCACCGTGCCGGCGGATCGCTCATTCCTGGTTCCCGGCGAATATGTGTTTGTCACCGCCCGCGTCGAGGCCGACGGCAAAATGACCGCGTTGCGTATTCAGGTGAGCAAAGACGGGGTCAAGCCGCCGCAGTAGAGGCGGCCCCGCCGAACAATCGGCGCGCAGGCGGCGCGAACGGGTGCGGTTTGGTCAGAGAAGCCCTCTCAGGCTTTCGGAGTGCCTTGGGAATCAGAATCCCCGCGGGATTTGCGCTTTACCCCGTTATCAGTCGGCCCTCTTGTCGCCTTACCCCTCACGCTTTGCCGGTCTTGTTCCCTGGCGCTTTGAGCGCTTCGGTATAGTTGCTTTTTCCGTGGCGGGGGTAGCCCACTTCGTCTTGCGCTTTTCGAGGAAGGCGGACAATCCCTCCTGCGCTTCGGACGTGGCGCGGATATCGGCCAGGCGGCGGGCGGTTTCGCTCACGGTTTGTTCGTTGAGCGGCGCATGCGCCATGTCGGCGATGAGCTTCTTTGTAATGGGTATCGCCCGTGGGCCGCTCGAGTACAGGTGCGCCAGCATGCGCCCCACGGCCGCATTTAATTCTTCGTCCTCGACGATGTCATGCACTAATCCGATGCGGTAGGCCTCCGCCGAATCGAATTCTTCCCCGGACAGCATGTAGCGCCGCGCCACGCGTTCGCCGATGGCCGCAATCACGTACGGACTTATCATCGCCGGGATGATGCCGAGCTTAACCTCCGAAAGGCGAAAGGTCGCGGTGCGCGCGGCGATCGCGATGTCGGCGGCGGCCACCAGCCCGAACCCGCCACCCCGCACCGCACCGCGAATGCTGGCGATGGTCGGTTTCTTGAGGGCGTGCAGGGTGTAGAACATTTGGGCAATACGGTGCGCATCCCGGAAGTTCTTCGCGGGCGTGTATTTCGCGCTCTTTTTCATGTTGTTGATATCGGCGCCGGAGCAAAAGCTGGAACCGGCGCCGGTGATCACGACGGCGCGCACCTTGGCGTCGGTTTCCAGCGCTTTCATCGCATCGGTAAGCGCGGTCACCATTTCCGGATCGAGCGCATTGTGCACCTCGGGGCGGTTGAGGATGATGGTCGCGATAAAATCCGCGTCAATATGGATAACGACTCGTTTGTTCATGATCGATTTACTTGCGGAAATAAAAATGTACTAAAGACCAACCGTCGGTAAATCGGAATCCCGGTTGTAAGGTCAAGCGCTGCAACATTCATCGTCGGTTTTTTACTGGTTCACCCGGTGCCGGTTGCGGGAAGAGTACCGTCCGAGGTGTAATCCGTCAAATTGGCGCCCAATCCGCACAAATCCGGGCACTGGTCGAATCCATCAATACGCCTGAATGCCTTGATTAGGAAAATTGACTTTTCAGCGGTAGAATCGCGATCCGGCCTGTTGACTGAGAGCTGTAGAGGGGCTTAGAGTTTCATCAACTTCCCAGGGAGACATATATGAACCAACTTCGTATTGCATTGCTTTTCAGCGCGCTTGCCCTGGTAAGCGCTGCGGCCGACGCGCAGCAGACCAACGTGCGGGTGCGCGGCACCATCACCGCCTTCGACGGGAATATAATCTCGGTGAAATCCCGCGAAGGCGAGGATTTGAAGATTAAACTCGCGGATAACGCCGCCGTGACCACGGTCAAGGCGCTCTCGCTCGCCGATATCAAGCCGGGCGACGCCGTCGGCTCGTCCGCGGTGCAGCGCGACGGCAAGCTCACGGCGCTCGAAGTCCACGTATTCCCCGCGTCCCGCGCGATCCCCAACGAAGGCCACCGGCCTTGGGATCTGCTGCCCGGATCGACCATGACCAACGCCACGGTATCGGCAATAGTCCAGGGCAGCAGCGGGCGCGAGCTGACTCTTAAATATAAGGATGGCTCGCAAAAAATCCTGGTGCCGCAAACTACGCCGATCGTCACGGCCGTTCCGGCGGATCGCTCGCTGCTGGTTCCCGGCGAATACGTGTTTCTTGTCGCCGATGTTGGCGCCGACGGCAAAATGACCGCATCGCGCATCCAGGTGAGCAAAGACGGGATCAAGCCGCCGCAGTAGCAGCGGCCACGTTGGATTTAAGAGACAGATTTTCCATTTGTCCGTCCATCCTATCCTTTTATCTTTTCCAAGATTGCAGCACGGGGCCTTGATTGCTCCCAAATCGCGTCTAATCTTAGGCATAAGAATGTGGTTCGCTGTCAGGCTGAAAAAATGCGGCCATCGGCGGGCAGGCAAAAAAGACGCATTTACGTGAGATCCCGGATCCAGACTGCATTCAGCTGCACCAGGCACTGGTGTATGGCAATGCCTTTCCGGCAGGTCCGCACGAAATAGATTTTTTATTAATTTATACTGGTAAGGCGCGCGCTAACACCAACTATAATGAAGGAGAAGCATGAACAGATCCGACTATCTCATACCCCCCCTGATCGCCCTGACCCTGTTATTGCCGGCCTGTGCCGCGAAGATCTATGGCAACGTGCAACTGGTGGATGCCAATCTCCAGCCGTTGGTGAAGGAAAACCGCCAGGACACGGTGGTGAACATGATCAACACCACCGCGACGCTCGAGCAGGCCTCACATGCCGTCAACACCGATGCCGAGGGCAAGTACGAATCGGTCAAGGACCAACTGAAGCCCGGCACGTATAAGGTCGAGGCCAATCGCATCGGTTATACGACCGAGACCCAGACGGCGGAGATCAAGGGCCACACGCGGAAGAAGATTGACTTCCAGCTCAAAAAGATACAAGAAGGCAACCGCAAGACCATTAAGGGAACAAAGTCCGATGAAGACAAGATCATCAATCCGGGTGAAGTCAATATTCAACCGCCGAGCATGTAGTGCCAGGATGCTTGTTAGATCATCGACGCGCATTAGCAACGGGACCGGCACATTTGACGACGCAGAACGATTTTACAACGACCACGAACAGCACACACTCGGAGGACACCCATGATCGCACACTCACTCCGCTGGATTTTTATTGGCGCCGCATCGTTGATGCTGATCGCCTGTGGCCAGAAGCTCGACCTGGAGGTGAAGGCGCGCATGGATGGCCAGCCGGCGCCGCAGGTGCGGGTGGTGGTGGACGGCGAAGAGCAGGGGCTCACCGATGATAAGGGTGTTTTCGCCAAAACCCTGCGCAAGAAGGCCGGCGCCGAGGTGCAGGTGCGCGCCGTCAAGGAAATTCCCGGCTATCGCATCCAGCCGTGGCAGACCCAATTCCTGGTAAAGCTGCCGAAGGAAGGTCAGATCGATAAATATTCGTTCGATGCCGAGCTGCCCGCCGCCTACTACGTGACCCTGGTCGTTACCGAAAAGGGCGCGCCGCTCGCCGACGCCGTGGTCAAGGCCGGCGGCAAGGAGGTGGGCAACACCGACGCCAAGGGCGAGTTCATATATGAATACAAGACCCTGCCCAAAGGCGGGGTGGATCTGAGCGTCACCAAGGCCGGTTATTCCATGTGGCGCAAGACCGGCGCGATCGAGCCCGGCCAGCGCCTGGATGTGGCGCTGTCGACGCGCGCGGTCGTTACTGTTACCGCGCTGGCCGAAGAATACGGGCTTGTCAACGGCGTGCCGGGTGTGGCGGTGATCATCGACAAGAAGCCGGTGGGCAAAACCGACGGCAAGGGCCACTATACCTACAGCTATGACGGTGAACCCGGCAAGAAGGTGCAACTGACGTTGGCGGCGCCGGGCTTTATCCCGGCGCAATGGAAGACCAGCGTGACCCTGGAAGGCCAGATCAACCTGCAGCGTTATTTCTACCCAACTACGCCGAAGTCGATCCGCGTCGGCATTTACCGGTTCGTGGGCAACACCCCCGGCGTCGACCTGAAGGATGTCGTCAGCCAAACCGAAGGCGCGCTGTCGGCGCAGTTGTTCAAGCAGGCGGCGTTCCGCGAGGTGCCGAGCAAGGCCCTGCAGGCCGAGATCAAGCAGCGCAAGCTCAACATCGACAAGCTTCTCGCCAAGGGTTGGAACGAAACGCCGCTGCGCGCCAGCGTCGACATGATTGTAATCGGCAGCGTTGCCAAGGACGACCAGGGTTTCCTGGTCGAGGCCAAGTTCTACACCTCCGGCGGGAAACTGATCCTGAGCCAGATCACCCGCGCACGCTCGGCCTCCGATATCAACAGTGCGGCGCGCGAGATCGCCGCCAATGTCATCGAACGGTTCCCGTTTGAAGGCACCGTGATCGGGGCCGAAGATCAGAATTATCGTATCAACATCGGCAAGCCCTACCGCGTCAGCCGCGGCACTGAACTCACGCTCACCGCCGCCAGTCTGGGCGAAGGCGGACGCATAACCGGGCACCGCGATATCGGCCGGCTCAAGGTGAAGAAGACCGAAGACACGGGCTCCTGGGCGGAAGTGGATAATCTCAAGAAGGGCGAGAAGGTCACTATCGGCGATCGCGTCGTGCGGCGCGTGTATCACGAAGGCGAGCAGGAAGGCGAGCGCAATTACTTCGTGCTGGCGGCCAAGGGCGGCCTGGCGCCGGACGTGGCGCCGCTCGCCGGCGTCAATATTTACCTCAACAACGACTGGATGGGCACCACCGGCGCCGACGGCAAGGTCGAGGTGCCGGTGCGGCTCGGCAAGAGCTACAACCTGATGCTGTATCGCCACGGCTACCAGCAGGTGAGCGATAAGCTCAAGGTGGACAAGAACAAGGATACGCGCGAGTTCACCCTGAGCGTCAATAATTCCCTGTTCAAGGTCGATTCCGAACCCTCCCATGCCGCGGTGTATGTCGATGGCGAGCAGATCGGCAAGACCCCGATCACCGACGGCAAGCTCGTCGGCCTGGGTTTTCACAGCGTAAAGTTGACCGTGGGCGAGGATTACCGTGATTGGGAAGAGGTGGTGGAATTCGACAAGAAGCTCGAGGACCGCACCGGCGACCAGCGGATTGTGTTGCACAAGGACTTCCTGCGGATCGGCGAGAAGGCCGCGCAGGCAGGCAACATCGACGCCGCCATCCTGGCCTACGGCAGCACGCAGAAGGGACATCCGGATTATTCCGAGGCGCACCACCGGCTTGCGCAGATTTACCTGGACGACAAGAACGACTACGATGCGGCGATCAAGGAATTCGAGAATGTGCTGTCGCTGCCGGAGAACCAGCAGCTCATCTACAAGCAGTTTGCGGTGGCCTTTACCAACCTCGGCCACGCCTATTATGAAAAGGGCAACAGCCTGGTGCAGACCGACCGCGACAATGCCGCCCAGTATCTGGCCAAGGCCGTGCAGAAGCTGCAGATCGCCAAGCAGAATACGCGCTTCCTGCCGACCGAGGAATACGACGAGGCGCTGCATGATACATATTATTATCTGGCGCTGGCCTATCACAAGCTCTATCTCATCACCCGCAAGCCCGCCGTGATGAACAGCGCCAATGTCGCCTGGCGCGAATACTTCGACTTCTTCCCGAAGAAATTGCAAGGTAATCCCAATTTCGAGCAAAGCCGCGAATCGGCCAGGAAGTACTGGGACCAGATCAAAGACCAATGATGGCGCCCAGCGAAACATGAACCTGAATTATCTGGTCGGTTCGGCGCTCGCCGCCACCCTCATGGCGCATGCGGGAGTGGCGGCGAACAACGTCACCGCTCCCGCGGCAACAGTACAAAACGGCGCCGCTCCCGGGGCAAAGGTACAAAACGTCGCCGCTCCCGCGGCAACGGTACAAGAAGACCCGTCCACCCACAGCCCGGCGGCGATAGAACCGGAATACGTGCGTCCGCTGATGCGGATTGAAACCGGGCGCAATGACTCCAACCCGGTCTGGGCGCCATCCGGCGCGCTGCTTGCCATTGAACGCAGCCGTGGCGAGAAAAAGGAGATCGTCATCGTCTATCCGGACGGCAGCGTGGCCGAGACCATCTATTACCAGTTGTCCGGCGAGACCAAGGAGAAGAAATTTTTCTTTCCCGGCGTGATCGACGATACCAGTTACAACGCCGGCGTGACCTGGTCGCCGACCGGCGACCGGCTCGTGTTCATGAGCAACGGCGGCGAAGGTAATTACGATCTGTACCTGCGCGAGCGCAATGGCCGGACCCTGCGCCTGACCGACCACAAGGAAAAGGACGGACAGGCGCACTGGTCGCCGGTCGCCGAGCGGCTGGTGTTTGTTTCCGGCCGCAGCGGCAAGGGCGATCTCTATCTCCTTGACCTAGCGACCCGCGCCGTGACTCGTCTCACCCAGGGCGGCAAGCCCTACCTCTATCCGCAATGGTCGCCGGATGGCAAAAAGGTCGCCATGATTCAAGGCAGCAATGAGAACCACGATATCTACGTGATCGGCGACGTGAGCCGGCCGGTGGAGACTTTAATGGCGTTGACCACCTGGACGTACGACGATCTGCGCCCGGTATGGTCGCCGGACGGCAAGAAGATCGCGTTCTATTCCAACTACAACCCGGACAATGACCTGAAACGATGGTGCATCATCGTTATCGCCGCCGACGGCTCGGACTCGGTGCAGGGCGACGCCTTGGCGGCCAGGGTGGTGGCGACGGACGTCCTGCCGGACGTGGAGCGCGGGCCGGCGTGGATGCCGGACAGCGCGCGCATCGTCTATGTCAGGAACGAAGGCCGGGACTACAATCCGCTTTACATCGCCGATAGTGCGCGCCACACCAACCTGCTGCTCAAAACCGATACCCGCATCAACCACGATGTCGCCTCTTCGCGTAACGGGCTTATTGCGTTCCGTGCGCAGGTGGAGCAGTGGGACCAGATTTTTATCGCCAAACTCAAGGACAAGGACTAAACCGTGCCGCGCCAGCCTATGCATCAACTCCTGCGAATGATTGTGCTTGCACTCGCGTCAGGCGCAGCTCTGCTGTCAGCGCCAGCGGCTGCCGCCGATGACCCGGCGGCGGTAGCCATGAAGTTGTACAACAAGAACCAGTATGAAAGCGCGGCGCGCGGCCTGCGCGCCGCGCTGCCTGCCTTGGATGCCTCCCAGCACAGCACTGCCTGGCTGACGCTGGGCATGATTTACCTGCGCAACGCTGAATTGCACCGCGAACTCTACCGGACGGCGGCCGTCATCGAGCTCGATTATTTGCGCAAGCTGGCGGCTATGTCCGGTCCCAGCCGCAGCCGTTATGTCGACCTCTATCTAGGCGAGGCGTTCCTGCAAACCGGCGATGCCGCGCAGGCGCAGCGTTATTTGGAGCAGTTCCGCGCACAGCCGGGCGTGGCTGACCGCCACAAGACTCTCGCCGTGATCGGCCTCGGCCTCGCCCATTCCCTGGGCAAGGACAGCGCCCTGGCGGATGAGTTTTGGGCGACGGTCGACGGCAGCGACCCGGAGACAAGGACGGCGCTGGCCGCCGCCTACGCGACCGCCGGCCTCCGGGACAAAGACCCGTTGGCGCTGGCCGAGGCTGCGTATGCCGATCTGAAAAAGTCCGCGCGTAACCTGTCGCCGGCGATGCTCCGCGACCTGCTGCATGTCTATGCGCGCAGCGGACAGACCGACCGGGGCCTGGATCTCGCGCGCCGCGCCGATCTCAAGACGCCGGCGGACGCCGAAGTGCAGGGCAAGGCTAAGACTATCAATTTTTATGACCTAACGCTGTTTGCTGATCTGGCCACGCTGTACACCCAGGCGGCGGTCAGCGCGCTGGAAAAGGCCGGCGCGGATGCCAAACTTAAAGGGACGGCCGACTATTATCTAGCGGAGGCGTATGCCGCTACCGGCCAATTGGAGCGGGCGCTGAGGGCGGATGAGGCGTTTCTCGCGCTGGCGCAGACACCACCGGCCTACCGCGAGCGCGCGCGGGTGCGCCAGGCCGCCACGCGCTACCAGCTGAAGCCGCAACCGGAGGCGTTGTCCGTGTGGGAGGAACTCGCCCAGAAGCAGCCGGCCGATCCGGACATTCTTGCTGATGTAGTGCTGCAGTGCCTGCGTATCAAGGCCGAGTGCACCAAGATCGTCACGCGCGCCGGCGTATTTGCCGAGGTCGGGGAGGGCAAGAAGTTTTTCTCGCTGAACCGCGCGCTCGGCCGCTATTATCTGAGCAAGCGGGATTATTCGCGGGCCTTGCTGCATCTCGAAGCCGGCCGCGACAAGAGCCGGAAGAACAAGATCGAAGCCAACGATCCGGCCATGCTGGTAAATCTGGCCGAGGCCTACTATCGGGTGAAAAAATTCTCCGAGAATCTGGAGATCTATTTCGAGATGAGCAAGGAGTTCCCAGTGGTGCGCCAAATTCAAGACGCGATGCAGGGCATCTACCTTATGGAAAACAAGAGCGCGGGTGATGTAAAGATTTTCTGAGAATCTGGAGATATATTTCGAGATGAGCAAGGAGTTCCCGGTGGTGCGCCAAATTCAAGACGCGATGCAGGGGATCTACCTCATGGAACACAAGAGCGCGGGTGATGTAAAGATTTTCTGAGAATCTGGAGATCTATTTCGGGATGAGCAAGGAATTCCCGGTGGTGCGCCAGATCCAGGAGGCCATGCAGGGCATCTACCTTATGGAAAACAAGAGCGCGGGTGATGTGAAGATTTTCTGATGGTGCTGTGTTGGCGGTTTGGCGATGGTTTGATCCACACTGAATTGACTGCGAGAGGAATAGATGTATGAAAACGACACCGGTGGTTATGACGCTGATCCTGGGGATGGCCTTAGCCGTGCCGTCCCTGACGCACGCGGAGCAGAAGAAAGATGGGTGGCCCAATGGCGGCTCGCTGAATTATGGCGAGTACGGCCGGCCGGCGACGCTCGACCCGATCACCAGTAATGAGACCATCTCCCTGCGCCTCATCGAGCTCATCTTCAACGGGCTCGTCGGCATCAATGAAAAGCAGGAAATCGCTCCGGAGCTGGCGGAGCGCTGGGAGGTGTCGAAAGACGGGCGTACCTACACCTTCTTCCTGCGCAAGGGCGTCACCTGGCATGCGCGCGAAGGCGAGGCGGCGAAGCCGTTCACCGCCGATGACGTGGTGTTCACCTACAACATCATGATGCATCCGCGCACCATCACCCCGCTCAAGGTGCGTTATGAGTTTATCGATAAAGTAGAAAAGCTGGACGAATACACCGTGCAGTTTACGCTCAAGCGCCCGATCCTGAACGCGCTCGCCAAGTTCAGCTTCAAGATCATACCCAAGCACGGCCCCGCGAACCCGCTGTTTCTGACGCGCGAGGATCCGTTTGTGCAGAATCCGATCGGTACCGGCCCCTATATCCTCAAGAATATCACCGCCGATCGCGAGATCATCCTCGTGGCCAACGATAATTACTTCAAGGGCCGGCCGCATATCGACAAGTTCGTCGCCAAGCCGTTCGCCGACCAGAACATCATGACCCAGGCGATGATGTTCAATGCCATCGACATGATCGTGCTGGTCAATCCGCGCGACATCCCGGAGATCCAGGGCGACAAGCGTTTCATCCTGCAGCCGTACAATGCCCTGTCGTACTCATTCTTCGGGTACAACCTGCGCAACCCGGTACTTGCCGATAAGCGCGTGCGCCGGGCGTTCACCCATGCCGTCAACCGCCAGGAGATGCTCGACTCGTTCTTCAACAGCCAGGGGACTATCATCTCCGGCCCGTTTGCGCCCGGCAGTTGGGCCTATAACCTCGACGTCCAGCCACTGGCGTTCGACCCGCAGAAGGCCAGCGCCCTGCTGAAGGAGGCCGGCTTCACTCCGGGTGCGGACGGCATCCTGCAGAAGGACGGCAAGAAACTGGTGTTGTCGCTCAAGGTGCCGATCGAAAAGGAAAGCGAGGCGGTGAAGCGCGTGGTGCTCGCATTCCAGAACTATCTCAAGAACGTCGGCGTCGGCATTAAAGTGGAATTCAAGGAATGGCAGGCATGGAAGGAAGATGTCTTCCTCGAGCATGACTTCGATATCATCTTCGCCTCGTGGGTATTCGATGATTCCGCCGACATCTCATCGCTGTTCCATTCCGCCGAGATCGGCCCCTGGCGCAACAACTTCGGCGGCTACTCAAGCCCGGAGGTGGACAGCCTGATCGTGGAAAGCAAGCTGACGCTCGATTTCGAGAAGCGCCGTACTATCAACCGAAAGCTGCACAGCATCCTCGCCGACGAGGCACCCTATACGTTCCTCTGGACGCTGACCAACTACAGCGCCTACCACAAGAAGATGCGGCATGTGAACATTCATCCGTACAAGTTCTTCTCGTTCGCGGATGACTGGTATATACCGGAATCGGAACAGAAGTAACACTCGCAACAAAACCACGCGGGCAGGGCGCAGAACGCGCGTTGCCCGCGGGATTTACACTATGCTATGAAAGCGGCGGCCATTAAACCCATCGCCCTGATGTTGTCCAGGGAGCTGTTGCAGAGCGCACTCCTGCTGCTGGGCGTGAGTGTCGTGGTATTCGTCATTCTCTATCTGGCGCCGGGCAATCCGTTCAGCGCGCCGCTTGAGGGCCAGACCGCCGGCCAGGCGACCCTTGCCGGCGGGCCGGAAGTACTCAGCGTACCACAGGCATGGTATGACTTGTATCTTGCCTGGCTCGGCAAGATGCTGCACGGCGATTTCGGCACCTCCATACGCACCGGCCTGCCGGTGCTCGCCACGATCGGGCGCATCGGTCTCAACACGCTCATACTGACGCTCGGTTCGATGGTTATTACGCTCCTGGTCGCGGTGCCGATCGCGCTGCACGCCGCGGCGCGCGGCGACACGAATCTCAACCGCTCGCTCACCCTGCTGGCCTATGTCGTGTCGGCGCTGCCGGTATTTTGGTTTGGTTACATCGTCATTTATGTGTTCATCCACCAGTTCGGTTTGTTTCCGCTGATATCCGGTTCCGCCACCGGCCAGAAACACGTGTGGTTGTATTTTCTAGTACCGATCGTGGTGCTGGGTATCGGCAACGGCAGCCTGAGCGAAGTCATCCGTACGCTGCGCGAGGAAATGAGCCGGGTGCTGGCCGAGGATTACATCCGCACCGCGCGCGCCAAAGGTGCGTCCGTCTGGAAACATGCCTTCAAGGAAGGCCTGCTGATACCGGTAAGCGAGATCATCGCCGCCAAGATTCCCTATATTCTCGGCGGAGCGGTGATTGTGGAGCAGGTGTTCAACTGGCCGGGGCTCGGCCGAATGGCCTGGCAAGCGGCCCAGGATCGCGATTTTCCCGTAATCATGGGCATAGCCTTGGCCGCCGCCGTGTTCGTGCGCCTCGGCAGTTTGCTACAGCGTATGGTGTTTACGGCGGTGAACCCGCGCGCGTCGAAAGAATAAGCGAACGACCCATGATGAAAACCTACATCCAGAGACCCGGCGAGATCGGCGACTTCTCCGAACTGCCATGGTGGCAGAAGGCCGGCACCACCGATCTGGTGTCCGTCGGTTTCGGCCTTGTAATCGTTGTGCTGGTGCTGGTTTCTTATCTGCTTGGCAGCCTGCATCTGTTGCCCTACGACCCGCAACAAATCGACGTCGAGATGCTGAACGCGCCGCCGGGCAGCGCCGGCCATCTGCTGGGCACGGACTTCCTTGGCCGCGACATCCTCGCGCGGCTGATCGTCGGTATCCAGGCGTATTTCGTTCCCGGTCTGCTCGCCATTGCCCTGTCGCTCACGTTCGGCACGGCGCTTGGCGTGCTCGCCGGCTACCTGGAAGGCACTGCCGACCGGCTGGTGAGTTATTTCAACAACCTGCTCGACTCTTTCCCGCGCCTGGTATTGATCCTACTGGTGATCGCGGCGTTCAAACCGGACATCTACTACATCATGGTGGTGGTCGGCATTACCGGCATCCCGCCCGTGGCCGCACGCATCGCCGGCAAGATCCGCTTCCTGCGCGATAAAAATTTTATTGAGGCGGCGCACGCGCTCGGCCTGCCGGACCGCAGCATCATTCTTAAACATCTGCTCTGGTACAACTGCCGCGCGCTGCTGGTCATTTACGCAACCCTCGGCATGGGCGAGGCGATCCTGATGGAGACCAGCCTCAGTTACCTCGGTTTCGGCGTGCAGGAGCCGGTGCCATCGTGGGGCAACATGGTACAGGCCGGCGCCAACTATTTCATGCAGGGCAAGTTCTGGTCATCGACCGCGCCGGCGCTGGCGATTCTGTTCACCATCCTTGGGTTTCACCTGCTGGGTGATGGACTCAACAACATCCTGGAAGGCAAGCGGGGCCGATGATGGATGCGCCGCTGCTCAAGATCGATGAACTGCGCACCTATTTCTACTCGCGCAGCAAGCGCGCCTTTATCCGTTCGGTGGATGGCGTGAGCCTCGCGATCGCGCGCGGCGAGACCCTGGGCGTGGTAGGGGAGAGCGGCAGCGGCAAGAGCATCACCGCGCTGTCCGTCATGGGGCTGATCAGCGCGGGCCCGGGCGTGGTGAGCGGCAAGATCGGCTTCAACGCCGATGGTGCGCAGAAAAACCTGCTGCATGGCCTGGAGAAATGCAGCCGCCCGAACCTTGAACAAGAGCGCATCGTCAGCGTAACCAAGGATGAAGCCGCCTGGCGCAGGCAGGTGGAGCGCAACATGCACGGCGTGCGCGGCAAGGAAATCGCCATGATCTTCCAGAATCCCAAGTCGTCGCTCAACCCGTACACCTCGGTCGGGCACCAGATCAGCGAGGCCATCCGCCTGCATACCGGAGCCTCGGGCGCGGACGAGGCACGCGACCGCGCCCTGCACTGGTTGGAGCGCGTACGCATCGACTCGCCGCGCCTGCGCTATGACAACTACCCCTACGGCCTGTCCGGCGGCATGTGCCAGCGCGCCATGATCGCCATGGCCTTGTCGTGCGAGCCGTCGCTGCTGATCGCCGACGAGCCGACCACC
>Ga0209283_10000225_pt1 | contig 27862 bp, 25 predicted proteins | sample CZO8metaG_2_FD_188354 | JGI IMG/M metagenome (GOLD analysis project Ga0209283, IMG submission 188354) | Vadose zone soil microbial communities from the Eel River Critical Zone Observatory, Northern California, USA - CZOApr15con2H1.8 metaG... | ecosystem: Environmental > Terrestrial > Soil >...
CGAGGACGCCATTAAGACCTCAGGACACCAGGGCGAGATCCAGCTGCGAGAGCTGTCGGAGCTGGTTCTCGAAGCGCTCGACATCGAGCCGAACGTGGCGGTCGCGGCCGCCAAGGCAGAGGAGGCACCATGACCCAGGAGATCACGACGGCAAAAGTCAAGACCAAGGAGACCGTGTTCTATCCGCGGCTGAAGGCGATGACCGATCAGTGGATGGACCTCTTCGGCTACTGGGCGCCGGCCGTGGTCACCGACACCCTCGAGGAGTATCGGGCGGTGCGGGAGCAGGCCGGCCTGATGGACTTCAGCATGCTGCGCAAGTGGGACCTGGACGGCCCGGGCGCCCGTGACGTGATCAATCACGTGGTGACCCGGGATATCGGCAGGCTGCGGTCCGGGCAGATCGTCTACTCGGCGCTCTGCAACGACCTGGGCAAGATGGTCGACGATTGCACCGTGGCGGTCCGGTCCGATGACCACATCCGCTTCTGCGGCGCGAACGACAAGGACCAGGCGTTCTTCGAGCGCCGGGCGGCCGGCACCGGGGTGCGGGTCCGCCACTACACGGACGAGATCGGCCATCTCTGCCTGCAGGGTCCGAAGAGCCGGGAATGGCTGCAAGCGCTGACGGACTCCGATCTGTCTCGCAAGGCCTTCCCTTACTACACCTTCAAAGAGCAGGTGACGATCGCCGGCATGCCGGTGTTCATGACTCGGCTGGGCTACACGGCTGAACTCGGGTACGAGCTCTGGGCGCCCGCCGACCGCGCCGTCGAGTTCTTCGACCGGTTGGTCGCAATCCTGGAACCAAAGGGCATGCGCCTCGTGGGCATGACCGCGCTGGACCTGCTGCGCATCGAAGGCGGTTTCATCATCGGTGGCATCGAGTACGACGAGACGGTCTCACCCTACGAGTGCGCCCTGGATTGGGCGATCGAGTACGACAAGCGCGACTTCCAGGGTAAGGCCGCCCTGCTCAAGGACAGGGAGACGGCCCCGGTGCGACTGACCAGCGTCGTGCTGGAGTCGGGTGGCGAGGCCGCCACGGGGGCGTCCATCTCAGTGGGCGGGGCGACGGTGGGGTTGGTGACGCAGGCGATCGTGTCGCCGTATCTGGGCGGAAAGACCCTCGGGCTGGCCAAGCTCCGGAAGGACCTTGTCGAGCCGGGCACGCGCATCTCGGCCAAGGTGGGAGGAAAGGAGGTCCGGGGCGAGGTGGTCCGGCACCACGTCTACGACCCAGAGCGCATGCGGGTGCGCAGCTAAATTTTCGGGGTCGTTGCTACGACGACCCGAAACGGAAACTGGCAATCGCCTGGTCCGCGACATCGATATTGGCATCCCTTGCGGACGGATTCAGCGACAGAAAGGTGATGCTGTAGCAGCTCCCTCTGTGACCTACCCACACGCCGACCATGTAGGAGGCCTCAGTGCCGCTCGGTGTGAAGTTGACGACGTAGCGGATCGTGGACACGCCATCCAGTGTGATCGGAGATTGACGAATGGACATGCTGGACACCCAGGACGCGGCGCAGGGTTCGCTTTGATTCGGCCCGATGGTGATAGTTTCATATACCCCGCTTGCGCTCATTTGGAGGGGAGCGCCGACATTTTCGTTCGAAAAGTACTTCTGAATGTCTGGCGCTCCAGAGTTAGGCAGGTCGTGCCAGCTAGCGGGGTAGTCAATCGAATAGCCCCACCGAGCACTGATGTAGGTCTTCCACCCAGGTTTAGGCGTGTGGCTGGCTGATGGCGTAGCGGTCGGCGGCGAGGATGCAGTCGGGCTCCCCGAAGAGGCCGACCGGCTACCACCGCAGCTCATCAGCATCAGCCCGGCAGCCACCGCGAGACCAGCAACAACCGCTCTCGTGTCATGACCAGGGACTTTAGATGGCCGCACGTCTCCCATTGCAAATAGAACGCCGCTACCGGGTTGAAAATTACGGTGGCGGACAGCTGCCCGCGACGGCTACGCGGGCTGGGCCGCCACCGTCCTCCCGGCCCGCGGGCGCGTCTTCTGTGGGTCGTAGATCGGTAACGTGTCCACCGTCGCAGCCGCCGTCCCACTCGCCGCCGGGACATCGACGCGCGTGCCCAGCGCGGCGAAGCGGCTCTCGAGCACGGCCAGGCCGATCACCCGACCGAGGGTCGGACTCAGGCAGGGACTGGTCAGCGTGCCGGCCGGTTCCCCGCCAACCGTGACCGCGGCCCCGTACTCGGGCACCTGGTCACCTTCAACGGCCAGCGTGACCAGACGGCGGGGCGGCTGCTTGGCGGTTTCGCGGAGAGCCGCCTTCCCGTGGAAGTCGCCGGTGTCCAGACGGATGACCTTGTCCAGCGACATGTCGAAGGGATTGGTCTGGTGCTGGAAGTAGTCGTAACCGATGAAGATCAGGGCGGACTCGATCCGAAGCGTCTCAACCGCGGAAAGCCCGTATGGCCGCGATCCCGCGCCGGTCAGCGCCGCCCAGAGATCCTCTGCGCGGTCGGGCGTACAGAAGATCTCGTAACCCAGCTCGCCGGAGTAGCCGGTGCGTGAGACCCAGCAGGGCACCCCACCCACCTGCACCTGTTCCGGCCAGAAGTGGAAATATCGGAGGCTGCGCACATCCCGTTGACACAGCCGGGCCAGGACGTCCGGAGACCCGGGTCCCTGGACCTGGACATGCGGCAGTGCCTGCGTGATCGGCTCCATCGAGACGTTGAGCCCGCGGGTGACCGCGCGAAAGTGGTCGAGATCGGCGTCGAGGGCCGTGATGACAAAGGCATGATGGTCGCTGAATTTCAAGACCGTTCCGTCGCCAACCATCTTGCCGTTCTCGTCGCAGAACGGTGCGTAGCGGACCTGGCCGATCTGAAGCCCGAGCATGTCGTTCGTGAAAATCCGATCGGCGGCGCGCAAGGCGTCCGGGCCGCGGAAGTCCCACTTGCGCAGCGGCGATTCATCCCAGACGCCGACGTTTTGACGGACCGCCTCATGTTCGCCGACCGCGTCCCCGAAGTGGGTGGTCCAGAACCAACCCTCCCACTCCATGAACTCGGCGCCCGTGTTTCGCTGCACGGCGTCGAACGCCGTACGGATGGTCTCGCCGCTCATCCGCTCACCTCCGCGGACTCCTCGAGTCCTGGAACTTCGCTAGGCGCGCCCCGCCATGACGGGCGTCACCGGGGGCTTCGCCCCTGTCCGGGGCTCCTCGATGTTGCGGCGAACGAAGTAGAGGACGACCGAGATCAGGAGCACGACCACCCCGAGCAGGAATGGACCGATTCCATAGCCCAGGCTCGGATTGGCGGCCCCCAGGAAGATAATCAGGATGTTGAACCCGAGCAGGAACCAGGCGAGCGGTATCCAGGCGGTGCCCAGTTTGAACGGGCGAGCCAGGTCCGGACGCCGGTAGCGCAGGATCAGGTAGGCGCCGATTGCCAGCACGTGGCAGAGGATGTAGCCCAGGTTACTGACGGCCAGGATAACGATCGGGGCGTTCGTTGCCAGGAAACCGAACCCGATCATGCCGGCGGCGTACGGGATCCACATGATCACGGTCTGGATCCCAAGGTCCCAGGTCATGCCATTGTCCGGCACCTGCCGCTTGTTCAGGTGGCTGAGCCATTTGATGGTGAGGCCGTCGCGGGCCAGCTGGTAAAGCGCCCGGCCGCCATCGGCGGTCGAGATCAGCGCACTCAGGATCAGCGCGCTGATGAGCATGATCAGCACGATCGCCGTGCCGACGCCGCCGAACAGGGTCTGCAGAACGGGCACGAAGGCAACGTACGGCGCCTGCACGATCTTGTCCTGTCCAACCGTCCCCACCAGGGACAGGGGGATGATCGCGAAGAGCACGATCTGGATCAAGCCGGCGCGCCGAAGCGCCATCGGCACCTCCCGTTTCGGGTTCTTGTACTCGGGGGTGAAGGCAGCCGCCGACTCGACCGCATAGGCGCTCCAGCCGCCCAGGTACCACATCGCCAAGAAGATGCCGAGACCGGCGAAGGAGAAGATCGCGACCGGCGTCCCACCACCCGGGAAGGTCGTGTTGTTGAGGTTCTCCAGGTGCATGTGTCCGGTGACCCATGGGGCAATCCCGACGATCAACAGGGGCAAGACGGTCAGGATCCCGAGCGCGTAGGTGATACCGACCGTGGGCCGGATGCCCGAAATGGCGACGGCCCACAGGAGGATGAGCATGGCCGTCCCGACGAGCGGCGCGAAAATGTCCTGGCCGGCCACGGTGATGTGGACGCTTGTCAGCCAGGCCGCCTGAATATACGAGCCGACCAGGATGCCGTTGATGGAAAGCACGGCCGAGTAGCCGAACCAGTAGCCGTAGGCCGAAATCACGGCCGGGATCCGGGAAATCTTGTGAACGGCCTCGTCGATATAGGTCGCGATTCCACCCGTCCGATGCGGGAACATGGCGGCCAGCTCGGAATAGAAGTTCGCCATGAGGAAACCGAAGGTCACGACACCCAACCACAAAGCGACCGACCCCCACCCACCGAGAAGCGATACGGAGAAGCCGATGCTAGGCAGGATGAACCCGGGCATGCAGGCGGTGATGACCACCCCATCCCACCAGCTGATTTCTCGCTTGAGTCCGTGTTCAGTCGACGAAGGACTGACGGCCTGGGTCGCGACGGCGTCCGGCATTTACCTCACCTCTGAAAAGAGTGCGTGGGCGCGCCTAACTGCTGCGGCGACGACAACTCCGAAGAAGTCCCTCCCTCACGCAGGGTGACATCACGGTAGCTCCCCGGTCTTCGACTGTCAAGGACCGCGCAGAAACCCAGCCAGCTGCTCCGCTGCAAGGGCGCGCACATTCCGCTGGAAAGTGACGCCCGCTCAACGCAGACGCCACTCCACGGCAATCCGCCCCTCCCCCCGGGGAGGGGCGGGGAGGCGCCGTTTCGGTCTACGGGAGGAAGTTCAAATAGCGGTCAAGCTCCCAGTCGGAGACGTGCGCCAGGTAGCGCTCCCACTCGTCTGTCTTGTAATGCATGAAGACGTCGTAGAGCTTGCCCGGCAGCGCGCCGCGGATGACCGGGTCGTTTTCCAGGGCCTTGAGGGCGTCTCCCAGGTGGAGCGGGATCCGATCGCGGCCGCCCTCGTGGGCCAGCCTGGCCCGGTCGGCGATCTCATAGATGTTGGCCTGCTGGGGGGGGCCCGGATCGATCTTGTTTTTTACCCCATCTCGGCCGGCCGCCAGGATGCCGACCAGCGACAGGTAGGGATTCACGCTGGCGTCCACCGCACGGTACTCGCAGCGGCCCGGGGCCGCCACCCGGACCAGGCTGGTCCGGTTCTGCCAGCCCCAGTCCCGGTAGAGCGGCGCCCAGAAGCCAGCGTCCAGGAAGCGCTTGTAGGAATTGACCGTCGAGGCGGTCAGCGCGCAGAGCGCGTCGGCATGCTTCAGGATGCCGCCCACGAAGTAGCGGCCAAACTGGGAGAGCTTCCCCGGACCGCTTTCGTCCAGGAACATTTCGCCGCCTCGCTGGTCCTTCATGCTGAAATGATGGTGATGGCCGTTCGCCGAAACCCCGATGAAGGGCTTCGGCATGAAGCTGGCGATCAAACCGTGCTTGCGTGCCACCTCGCTGCAGATGTGGCGGTAGGTCGTGATGTTGTCCGCCGTCATGGGGGCGCGGTCGTGATGCATGTTCAGCTCGAGCTGCCCCGGGGCATCTTCGTGGTCGCCCTGGATCATGTCGAGACCCATGGCTTTACCGTAGGTAATGACGTCGAGGTAAACCGGCCGGAGGATCTCGAACTGGGCGATGTGGTAGCAGAATGGCTTGGTCACACCCTCGAGCTTTCCGTTCTCGTCCTGCCTGAGCCACATCATCTCGGGCTCGATGCCGACGTAGAAGGTGCCGCCCAGGTCCTTTTCGACTTCGACCGAAAGCCGCTTCAGGTTGGACCGGCAGTCCGCTTCGAACGGCTCCCCCGTTTCGCTGTCGAAGGTGTCGCAGTAGACGCGCGCGACGCGCGGCTCCCAGGGCAGGATGCGAAACGTATCCAGGTCCGGGATGCCCTTCAGTTCGGACTCGTTCGCTCCAAAACCGATGTAGTTGTGGTGGCGGTCCATGAACAGGTCGGCGACCGAGCCATACACCAGCTGGTAGCCGGTGTCGGCGACCTCTTCGAAATGATTCGACGGCACACCCTTCCCGATGATCCGGCCCGTGATGCTGATGTGCTCGTAATAGACGTACTCGACCTTCTGATCCTTGATCAGTTTGGCGATTTCCTGCTTCTTCGCCTCGCGATCCGGCTTCTTCGACTTTCCATCCTTCGCCGCGATCCGTTCACGGGACCTTATCGCCGTAGCCAAGCTTCCCACCTCCCGTATTCCGTCAGACCGACGCTGGGTACATGCAGGATTTCAGCCTGCCGAGCGAGCTCGGAGCCTCGCCGCCAATCCACGCGCCGCCGCAAGGGCCCCTGGGGTCCGCCTCCGTTGCCCTTATATCAGAGGAGGCAGACCGGCGCAAGGGGTGCTGTGGCTACCTTGTGGCGGCGGCCGGTGGCGACTTCGCCTCCTGGCAAAGGCAGAACTCGTTGCCTTCTGGGTCCGCCATCACGATCCAGCGGGACCCGATTTCTTCAAGCGGGTCCGCCGACTGGCGCCGGGCTCCCAGCTCGCTCAGCCGGCGAGCTTCCACCTCGATGTCGGCGACCCACAGGTCAAGGTGCATCCGATTCTTGACCTGCTTCGGCTCGGGCACGTGCTGAAGAACGAATTTCGGTCCGTCGCCAGCCTCGGGCCGCAGGATGATGTAGGGCGGCTGGTACGGCCCGACGCGATAACGGAGCGCCCGGGCCCAGAACCCGGCGAGCTGCTCCGGATCGGCGCAGTCGAGGACGATGCCGAGGCTCACGGTCGCTCCTTCGGGTCAGCTCCAGGGGAACGGCGAGTGGCTCACCGGGTGGAGCTTGCCCTCGGCGTACCGGGAGAACCGGAATGGCTCCAGCAGCCCTTGCTGGTCACCCATGAGCTCCCTGGCCACCAGCGCCCCCACGCCGATCATCTTGTAGCCGTGATTCGAGTCGGCGATCACGTAGGCGTTCTGCTGGAAGACGTCGAAGACAGGGAAGCTGTCGGGGGTGAAGGCCCCAATCCCACCCGAGGGAGTCTTGTGGTACAGACCCCGCTTGCCCCGAAAGCGGGTGTGGCAATGGGCCAGGGCTGAGGTCCACATGCGCTCGAACTCCGGCCCGACCACGAACTCCTTGCTCTTCGGCCCGTACGGGTCGACTGCCACGTCATCGGCGGGCTGCTCGACCTTCCAGGGCACCGCGCCTCCCTGGACGCCGCCGAAGTTGAAGTCGGGTTTGTAGTAGACGCCCCACAGCCGGTCGGTGATGAGGGTCCCGTCGGTGTCGTCGTAGAGGGGCGCGTCGGTGTCGACATGCATCACCGGGGGCAGGTTGCCCTGACTGTCCGTGAGGTAGCGGGGATCGACGCCCAGCGTCCCCTCCTGCAGGCACCAGTAGGTCCACATCGGCCGGTCGTACGGCTTCCCGTCCCGGGCCAGGACCGTGACCGTGGACGGCAGGTCAAGCATGGCCCAGAGATCGCGGACCCATGGGCCGGCGGCCACGACCAGGTGCTCGCAGCGGATCTCGCCCTGGTCGGTCTCCAGGCCTGTAACCGCCCCCGCCTCGATGCGGACGCCCTTAACCGTCACGGCCTGGCGGATGCGGACGCCTTCGGCCTCGGCCTTGGCGGCCAGCCCGAGCATGGAGGGCATGTTCTCGGCATAGCCACCCTTGAACTCATGATTCACCACCGTGATGCCTTGTGCCTGCCAATCCGGGAACATCTCCTGCATGTACTCGCGGCAGCCCACCTCGCCCTCCACCAGCTGCGACGGGTACCCAATCGCCCGCTGCTCCTCGTGGATCTGGACCACGTCGGCATGCATCACCTCGGGGGCGATCTGCATGTACCCGACCGGGTGATAGTGGAACGCTTCCGGATCCGATTCCCATACCGAGACCGAGTGGGCCATCAACTGGCGCATGGCAGGCTGGAAGTAGTTATTACGGATCACCCCGCAGGCCAGCCCGGATGGGCCCGCCCCGATCCCTGTTTTGTCGAGGATCAGGACGTCCTTCCCGGATCCCTTGCCTCGCGCCTTCAGCTCTTTGGCGAGGTGCCATCCGGTGGACAGGCCGTGCACACCGGCCCCGATGACGACGTATTGCGCGTCAGTGTCCGCTGGGCTTCTCCCAGCCTTCCAGCGACGGACGTCGGTAGTGCTCGCCAACCGTGGCCGATGATGGGACCCAGGGGCCGAGGGTCGGCTGCGCGAATTTCGCGTGCTTCTCCTTCAAGCGGATCCCGTACGAGTTCCCGCTGATCAGGTGCTTCATGAGCACCTTGCGGGCAATCTCGTCTTCGCGGCCCTTCGGAATCTCGAAGTAGATTTTCAGGAACGAGTTCGAGTACCGGTCGAAGACCGCCGGCACGCCGTCTTCCTTCAGCAAGTGGATGTCCTCGAGCCAGTTGATGTCCTTGCCGGGGGTGTGGGCCACCAGATCCAGGTCTTCGATCAGGGAAATGTCGTGTTGATAGGGAAAGGTCTGCCCGGCCAGTTCCTCGGCGTCAATCCCGGTCCTGGTCGAGAGCTTTCGCTCGGCCATGCTAAACGGTCTCCATCTGCTTCTCCAGGCGGCCGGCGGAGCCGTTGGGGGAGCCGTGATCGGTGTCGTACAGGAACTTCTCCATCATGGACTTGATCTGGTTGAGAGTGGCTTCCTCCGTGACGCCCGGGATGTAGTTCGTCCCGGCGAGCGGGACCTTGGCCATGGCGGCTGCCTCCAGCGTGAGCGCCGCCAGGTCTTCCGGCTCCAGGCTGTGCACGTCGGTCTTGCCGCAGGCCCGGGCGATCATCTGCAGCTCCATGGTCATCGCGGTCAGGAGGTTGTACACGCGCTCGGCGGCTTCGTCGACCCTCAGGCGCTTGCGCAGCTCGGGGTCCTGGGTGGTGATGCCCACCGGACAGCGACCGGTATGGCAGTGGTAGCACGAGCCGGCCGGGACTCCGACGGTCCCCTCGTAGTCGGTAACCCCCGGAATCTCTTTGTTGCAGTTGAGGGCCATCAGTCCGGCGGTGCCGATGGCGCAGGCGGTAGCCCCCAGCGCCAGGCACTTGGCCACATCCGCGCCGTTGCGGATCCCCCCCGCCACCACCAGGTCGATCTCATCCGCCAGCCCGACGTCTTCGAGCGCCCGCCGAGCCTCGGGGATGGCCGCCAGCAGCGGGATGCCCGTCTCCTCGGTGGCGATGTGAGGACCGGCCCCCGTACTGCCCTCACCCCCGTCGAGGTAGATGACATCGGGCCCGCACTTGGCCGCCATGCGCACATCGTCGTAGACCCGGGCCGCTCCCAGCTTCAGCTGGATGGGGACCCGGTAGTCCGTCGCCTCGCGCATCTCCTGGACCTTGAGGGAGAGGTCGTCCGGCCCCAGCCAGTCTGGGTGCCGCGCCGGCGACCGCTGGTCGATCCCCGGCGGGAGCGACCGCATCTCCGCCACCTGCTCGGTCACCTTCTGCCCCATCAGGTGGCCGCCCAGGCCAACCTTGCAGCCCTGGCCGATGAAGAACTCGATGCCATCGGCCAGCATCGCGTGGTGAGGATTGAAGCCGTACCGGCTCTGGATGCACTGGTAGTACCACTTGGTGGAGAGATCACGCTCGGGTGGGATCATGCCGCCCTCGCCCGAACAGGTGGCGGTCCCCGCCATGGAGGCACCCTTGGCCAGCGCCATCTTGGCCTCCAGTGAGAGGGCACCAAAGCTCATCCCTGTGATGTAGATGGGAATGTCCAGCTCCAGGGGGTTCTTGGCGAAGCGGGCTCCCAGGACCGTTTTCGTCTCGCACTTCTCCCGGTAGCCCTCGATCACGAACCGGGTCAGGGTCCCGGGCAGGAAGACCAGCTCGTCCCAACCCGGCATCTTCTTGAAGATCGAGAAGCCCCGCATCCGGTAGCGGCCCAGTTCGGCCTTGACGTGGATGTCGTTGATGACTTCCTTCGTCCAGATCTGGCTCCGGCCGAGGATGTTTCGGCTGGACGACGTGGTCTCGATTTCCTTGGCCATCGTCCTCTCTGCCTCCGGCTCCCTAATGGATGACGAGCTTTCGCTCGCTCGGTTCGAGCTGATCGTAGTTGTAGAGCTTCTTGCCACAGACGAACTTCTGGAACTGGGGCGGCGTGCCCAGGCCGTGGATGCGGAACTTCCGCTCGATCAGCTCGGTGTCGGCAGCGGTCCACTGCCCTGGCACGCAGTCGAGCCCGAGAGACTTCACCTTGCCGGCCACATAGAGGGCCCCGTCGTACATCGAGTCGCCGAGGTGTGGCCCGACGTTGCCGCAGATGATCTGCCGGCCGCGCTGCATCATGAATGCCGTATTGACCCCGGCGTCGCCGAGGACGATGACGGTGCCGCCCTTCTGGTCGATGCCGGTCCTGGCCCCGACGCTGCCCTTGACCACCACGTCCCCACCGCGGATCGCGGCCGCCGTGAGCGAGCCGGCGTTCTTTTCGATCACGACCACCCCCGACATCATGTTCTCGCAGGCCGACCATCCGACTCGCCCGGTGACGACCACCTCCGGCCCATCGATCATGCCGAGGCCGAAGTACCCGAGGCTGCCCTCAAACCGGATGCGACACCGCGTCAGGATGCCCACGCCGATGGAGTGCTTGGCGCCGGGGTTGCGGACCGTCACCTCGGTCACGCCCTGCTCGTAGAGGAGCCAGCGCAGTTCCAGGTTGATCTGGCGGGTGGTCAGCTTGGCGGCGTCGAACCTGGCCGTCTGACCGGAGATCTCCGAGATCTTCGGTACGGTCGCGAAAGGCTCGGCTAGCCCACGGGCGTCGTAGGTGACGCGTCGCGTGCCGGCCGGTTTTACAGTGACCACACCAGGACCTGGCTCTCATACGGGTCGTAGGTCTCGATCTCGCGGTCGACGATGGATCGGATGGCGACCTCCTCCGAGGCCATGACCACCTGATTGTCCGACTCATAGAGGACGAGCGGTTTGGCTGCCATCTCGTCCTTGGCCACCCCGAGGCTGTCCTTGGTCACCACCATATAGGTGAAGACCCCGTCCAGGTCCTCCAGGCTTTCCTGCATGGCCGTCTTCAAGTCGCGGCCGTCCGCCATCTTGTGGGCCAGGTAGACCGCGATGATCTCGGAGTCGCACTCGGACATGAACCGAGCCCCGTCACGTTCCAGGCGCCGCTTCCAGTGGAAATAGTTGGTGAGCTGGCCATTGTGGACGACGGCGATGTCGGAGTATGGATACGCCCAGTAAGGATGGGCACCCGAGATGTCGACGTCCGACTCGGTGGCCATCCGCACATGGCCGATAGCATGGGTTCCGCGGAAACCCCGCAGATTGTACTGGCCTGACACCTCCGCGGCGTCGCCGAGATCCTTGACGATCTCAAGGGCATACCCGATCGACAGCACCTCGCAGCCCCAGACAGCCTCCAGTTGGTCGGCCAGGGTCTTCAGGTCGCCCTCGTACTGGATGAGGATCCGGAGCGCGTAGTCCGTTTCGCTCTCCACGCTCTCGACGATGGCGCCGACCTTCTTGAGACGATCCGCGATTCCGCGACGGCGGTGCTCCAACCGCTCCTGAAAGTCCAGGTCCCGGCCGTCGCGGGGATCCGCCAGCTTGAGGCGGATCACGATCAGCTCGGTGGGCGGCCGGAACAGCGCGAAGCCACTCGAGTCCGGGCCGCGGTGCTTCATCGATTGAAGCATCGACGTCATCTCGGAGCCGACGTCAGTCAGACCGTCACGATGGATGACACCGGCGATCCCGCACATACCCCTTTCTCAGCCGCTTCAGCCACAGATTGGTCGGTCGGCTCTGGAGCGGGTGCTCATATTAACTCACAGTCTCCGGGCGTCTGGTAGCCCAGATAGCCATTGGTGCGGGCCGCCCCGCCTATCCCGGCTTCCGACCTTGTGGAGGTTTTGCACATGTGGCGGTCCGAACTATGGCTGCCTCCGCCGTGGTGGCTGCCAAGGGCGCACCGGTAAAGTGGGCCAATACGGGGGACCGCCAAAGGAGGAGGGCGCCATCTGCGGAATTGTCGGCGTCTTCTACAAGGGTTCGGAGGCGGGACCGGTCGGGCCGACGCTGGTCGAAATGTGCCAGGAACTATACCGACGCGGCACCGACTCGGTGGGCTATGCCATCTACGGGCCGCCGTTGCCGGACACTTTCCTGGTGCGGGTCGACCTCCCCAGCCGGGTGGCCGCCGACGGCGGTCCGCGGGCCGTGGTCGACGCCGCGTCTGAAGTCACCCGGGTCAAGGACTGGGTTTTACGCGGCCACAATGTGCGCCTGACCGTCGAGGGCGACGCCGAAGGCCGTCTGGCCGACGGGATCGAGGACCGCGTCGACGGCGCGCGCGTATTCTCCGTAGGACGGTCAATGGAAATCATCAAGGACCTGGGCTCGGCCTACGAGGTGGAGAAGACCTATCAGGTGGCTCGCTATGAAGGCACTCATGGCATTGGTCACACGCGTATGGCGACCGAGAGCCGGGTCGACATCGCGCACTCCCACCCCTTCTGGGCCCGCCCCTTCCCCGATATCGCGGTCGTGCACAACGGAACGATCACCAACTACCACAAGCTGCGTCGTCAGCTGGAGCTGAAGGGCCATCACTTCTCGACCGAGAATGACTCGGAGGTGATCGCCGTCTATATCGCGGACCGGCTGGAGAACGGGGACTCGATGGAGGAGGCCCTCACCGCGTCGGTCCGGGACCTGGATGGCACCTTCGCGTACCTGATCTCGACCCGGGACGGCATCGGGCTGGCGCGCGACCAGTTCGCCATGAAACCGCTCCTGTACGCCGAGGACGACGAGCTGGTGGTGCTGGCCTCTGAAGAGTGCGCCATCCGCCGCGTCCTGCGCGACCCGAATCTCGTGCCACGCGAGCTGCAGGCCAAGGAGGTGCGCTGGTGGCTTCGGTAGTCACGGCCGAGACCACCGTCCTCGACGCGGAAGGACTCTCCACGCGCCAGATCAACCAGGCCCTCAAGCGCCTGATCGAGCAGGGAGCCACCGAGATCGAGGTCCGCAATCCGGTCGGCCAGCACTGCCTGGCGGTGGCCCTCAAAGCCACGGTCACGCTGCGCCTCCGCGGATCGGTCGGCTGGTATGCCGCCGGCATGAACGACGGCCCCCACGTGGTGATCGACGGCAACTGCGGCTGGGGCCTGGCCGAGTGCATGATGGCGGGTCGGGTGGAGGTGAACGGCCACGCTGGCTCGGGCACCTCCGTGTCCATCCGCGGCGGCCTGGTCTTCATCCGAGGCGACACTGGCGCCCGGGCGGGCATCTCGATGAAAGGAGGCACGCTGGTCGTCGCCGGCAGCGTCGGCTATCTGAGCGGCTTCATGATGCAGCGGGGCACCATGATCATCTGCGGCGACGCGGCCGAGGGGTTGGGCGACTCGATGTACGAAGGCACCATCTACGTCGCCGGCACCGTGGCCGCGCTTGGTGCCGACGCCGTCGAGAAGGACCTGTCCGACTCGGATCGCGCCCTGCTGCGCACGACCCTGCGTGAATTCACGATCGACGCCGACGCGCTGCGGTTCAAGAAGATCGAGAGCGGTCGGCGGCTATGGAATTTCTCGAAGAAAGAACCGGAGATCTGGAGGGACGCCCTGTGAGCTCAGAATCTCCCGCCCCCCCTGCGGGGGAGGGTCAGGGGTCTCGCCACCCCACGTCAAGCGACGGCAACGGCTATAAGCCCCTCCTGCGCACCTCGAAGATCTGGAGTCCCGAGGTGATCGAGGACATCCAGCTCAAGGCGCAACTTGGACGTTATCGGATGCAGGGGTTCTCCACCCACCGACGCGTCCCCACATTCGATGACCTGACGTTTGTCCCCTGTGGGCTCTCCCGCGTGCCCCTGGAAGGTTATCGGGAGCGCTGCGAGACGCGCACCGTGCTGGGGACGCGCTTCGCCAGGAAACCGATCGAGCTGAAGATCCCCATCACCATCACCGGGATGTCTTATGGAGCCCTCTCGAAAACCGCGAAAACGGCGCTGGGCCGGGCGGCCACCCGGGTGGGTACCTCAACGACCACCGGCGACGGAGGCATGCTACGCGAGGAGCGTGAGGCCTCGCACCTCCTCGTTTACCAGGTGCTGCCCAGCCGGTACGGCTTCAATCCAGACCACCTCAAGGCCGCCGACGCGATCGAGATCGTTATTGGCCAGGGAGCCAAGCCCGGCACCGGCGGCGTCCTTCTTGGATCGAAGGTCTCCGACGTGATCGCCGAGCAGCGCACGCTGCCCGCCGGCGTCGATCAGCGGAGCCCGGTCCGTCATCCAGACTTTATCGGGCCCGACGACCTGCAGATCAAGATCGAGGAACTGCGGGAAGCCACCGATTGGGAGAAGCCGATCTACGTCAAGCTGGGGGCAAGCCGGGCCGCCGACGACGTGAAGCTCGCGGTGAAGGCGGGTGCCGACGTGATCGTGCTCGATGGCCTGGAGGGCGCCACCGGAGCTTCACCCGACGTCCTGCTCGACCACACCGGGATTCCCACCATGAGCGGCCTGTGTGAGGCCGTTCGGGCGCTGGAGGACATGAAGGCGTTTGGCACCGTGCAGCTGATCGTCTCGGGTGGCATCAAGAACGGCGCCGATGCCGCCAAGGCGCTAGCCCTCGGCGCAGATGCGGTCTCCATCGGCACCGCGGCCTTGATCGCATTGAATTGCAATGCGCCGCTCTACATCGAGGACTATCACAAGCTTGGCGTGGAGCCGGGCTCCTGCCATCACTGCCATACGGGCCGGTGCCCCGTTGGCATCACGACACAGGATCCCGTCCTCGAGGCCCGCCTGGAGCTGGATGAGGCGGCCGATCGCGTCTTTAACTTCATCCAGTCGATGACCATGGAGATGCAGATGTTCGCTCGGGCCTGCGGCAATGCTGACGTCCATCACCTGGAAGCGGAAGACCTGCGCGCGCTGACGCTCGAGGCGTCGTTGATCACCGGCGTGCCGCTGGCCGGCACCGATTTCGTCCTGACCCCGCAGGCGATTGCCGACCGGGTGGCGGCGGTCCTCGAAGCGCGCTCGCGCCGGCGCCCCCCGAGCTGATGGCACTGCTCGTTCCGTGTCCGAATTGCGGGACTCGCGAGGTGTCCGAGTTCAGCTATGGCGGCGAATCCAGCAAGCGGCCCGCTCCCGACGCCGAGCTTCCTCAGCTCGCCCGCTACCTGTTCTTCAAGCAGAACGTCGCCGGCCCGCAGGTTGAGTGGTGGTACCACCGCGACGGCTGTCAGCGCTGGTTCCTGGCGAGGCGGGATACGCGGACGAACGAGGTGGAGGAATCCTACTGGCCCCATGAGCGGGCCCAGCGACAGCGGTGACCCGCCTTCCCGCGAACGCCGCCGAGGTCATTGATCGGGCGCGACCGCTGACTTTCCGGCTCGATGGCCGGTTGCTCCAGGCCTTTGTCGGTGACACGGTCGGGTCGGCGATGGCCGCCGGCGGCGTGACCATCACCGGACGGTCCTTCAAGTACCACCGGCCGCGCGGGCTCTTCTGCATGACCGGCGCATGTGCCAACTGCCTGGTCACGGTTGACGGCGTCCCCAATGTGCGCGCCTGCCTGGAGCCCGTTCGCGACCGCATGGACGTCCGCCGGCAGAACGCGTGGCCATCGGCGGACTTCGACGTCCTCCGGATATTCGACTGGTGCTCCTTCGCCCTCCCGGCGGGCTTCTATTACAAGGCGTTTCACCGGCCGCGCTTTGTGTGGCCCCTGGTGGAGCCGGTCATCCGGCGGGTGGCCGGCCTCGGACGCGTGCCGCGCGATGTCCCCGCTAGCCACGGGGAGAAGATCCACCTGCATCCGGACGTCCTGGTGGTAGGCGGCGGCCGATCCGGTTTGCAGGCCGCCATCGCGGCTGCCCGGACCCGCAAGCGGACCGTGCTGCTCGAGGCTCGCCCCCACCTCGGCGGGCGGCTGCGCACCACCAATCCCGCCGCCGTTATGGCTCTCGAGCGCGAGGCCCGCGAGGCGGGCGTCGACCTGCGACTGTCGACGTTTGCCTTCGGCGTCTTCGAAGAACTCCTGGTCGCCGCGGCGGCTCCCGACCAGCTGCTGCGGATCCGTCCGGTGGAGCTCGTGGTCGCCACCGGCGTCATGGACCAGCCGGCGGTGTTTCCGGACAATGACCTGCCCGGGATCATGCTGGCGGAGGGGGTGGACCGGCTGGTTCGCCTCTACGGCGTCCTTCCCGGGCGCCGGGTGGTCGTCGCGTCGTATGGCGAGCAGGGGGACCGGACAGCTAGCCTGCTGCGCGAGGCCGGGGCCGAGGTTACCGTCATCCATCCCCCGGCCGACTCCGTCCAGCGGGCCATCGGCGGCCGACGAATCCAGGGAGTGGTCGCTAACGACCGCACCCTACCCTGCGACCTGCTGGTGATCGGCGGGATTACCGCCCCCGTGACTGGCTTGCTAGCACAGGCGGGGCCAGGCGCGACCGCGATCGGCTCGGTGGCGGCCCAGCCTCCGGCAAGCAGGGGTTGGGAATTCCGTGCGGAGCCCGGCAAGCAGTTCACCTGCCTGTGCATGGACGTGACCGTGAAAGAGATGAAGCAGGCCATCGACGAGGGCTTCGACTCCATCGAGCTGCTGAAGCGGTACACGACACTCTCCATGGGACCGTGCCAGGGAAAAGCCTGCCTGCGCGCGTCCATCCAGGTCACGGCCAGGCTCACTGAGAAGTCCGTCCAGGAGACCGGGACAACGACCGCCCGACCCCCATTCGCCCCGGTCGCGCTGGGCATCCTCGCCGCGGGCCATCTGGTCCCGCGCAAGGAGACCGCGATTCACGATTGCCACGTTGAGGCCGGCGCGGAGTTCATGTGGGCGGGCGATTGGCGCCGTCCGCATCACTACCAGGATCCGAAACTCGAGTGCCAGGCCGTCCACGAACGGGTGGCCCTGATCGATGTCAGCAGCCTGGGCAAGTTCCGGATACAAGGGCCGGACGCGGTGACCTTCCTGGAGCGCCTCTACCCGAGCAAGATCGCCGACCTGAAGGTGGGGCGCATTCGGTACGGCGCCATGCTCAACGACCAGGGCGTCATCCTGGACGACGGCACTATCTGCCGCCTGGGAGACAGAGAGTTCTTCGTGACCACGACCACCGGCGGCACGGCCGGCATGGAGCAGTGGATCAAGTGGTGGCTGGCCGACTGGGGCCTGGACGTCCAGGTCATGAATGTCAGCGGCGGGTATGCCGCCATCAATCTCGCCGGCCCGCGGTCCCGGGACGCGATGCAGCGACTGGCCGCGTTCGACGTCTCGGCTACGGCGCTGCCCTACCTGTCCTCGGCTCGGGGCGAGCTGGCCGGCGTCCCGGTCCTCGTCCTGCGCATCGGCTTCGTGGGCGAGCTGAGTTACGAGATCCATGCGCCGAGCGCCTACGGCGTGCACCTCTGGGACCAGCTGATGGAGGCGGGCCACGACCTCGGCATCGCCGCCTTCGGCCTCGAAGCCCAGCGAATCCTGCGCCTCGAGAAGCAGCACCTCATCGTCGGCCAGGACACGGATGCCCTCTCGACACCCTACGCGGCAGGCTTGCCCTGGATCGTCAAGTTGGACAAGCCGGATTTTCTCGGGCGCCGGTCGCTGGTCGACCTTCAGGAGCATGGCCCGCTCGAGCGGCTGGTGGGCTTTACGGTCGAACGTGGCCAGCCGCCGCCCGAAGGTGCCGCCGTCGTGGAGGCTGATCGACCGGTCGGGCGCGTGTGCTCGAGCCGGTGGAGCGACGTTCAGCACGCCGGCGTCGGGATGGCCTGGGTACCTTCCGGCTGGGCTGAGGATGGCCGGCCGTTGGAGATCGTTTACGACGGGCAGCGTGCAACCGCCCGGATCGTTCTAAAACCCTTCTATGACCCCGAGGGCAAGAGGCTGCGGTCGTGAGTGACGTCCAGATCATGGAGCGGTCTACGCCAGTGGCGCCCCCGATCGAGGCGACCATGCGCTCGCCGGTTCACCGCCACCATCTCCAGCTGGGCTGTCGTTTTATCCGCGAAGCCGGATGGGAGGTGCCGGCGGGGTACGGGACGATCGAAGCCGAGCGTCAACACATCCGGAGTGGTCTGGTCATTGCGGACATCATGGCCCGGAGCAAGGCGGACCTGCGCGGCTCGGTCGACGACCTCCGCGCCAGCGTGCCCCTGCCGGCGGACGCCATCTTCGCCCGGTTGACCTCGACCTGGGCGCTGGTCCTCGGCCCACCCGGTGCCATCCAGGCCTGGATCCCGGCGGCCGAGCAGGCATCGGCGGGCGGCTCGAGCATGGTGACGGACGCGACCTCGGTCTATGCCGGCTTTGTCCTCGCCGGGTCGAGAGCCCAGGACCTGCTCAGCCGCCTCACTGCCGTCGACCTCTCCGGCGTGGCAGCCGGGTCTGCAGTCGGCGCTCAGCTTATGAAGATCCCGAGCGTCGTCGTCCGCGGTGACCGGGCGGTCGAGGTCTACGTCGGCTCCGAGTACGGCCGATACGCGTGGGAGAGCCTGCTCTCGATCGGGCACTCGCTCCATCTGCAGCCCGTGGGCTGGGACGCGCTCCGTGCCGAAAACATCCTCCCCTCCCGTCAGGGAGGGGCCCGGGAGGGTGTCGCTCGAAAGGAACTATGAACCCCTTTGTCTATTTCCAAACCTGGCACATGTGGCGCAGGCCGGAGCTGAAGCGGACCTACGACGCCGTCATCATCGGTGGCGGCGTTCATGGACTGGCCACCGCATATGAGCTGGCCAAGCGCGGCGTGCGCAACATCGCGGTGCTGGAGAAGAGCTACCTCGGCAGTGGTGCGAGCGGCCGCAACACGACCATCATCCGGGCCAACTACCGGACCCCCGAGGGTGTCGCCTTTTACAAGGCGAGCCTGCGCCTCTACGAGCACCTGTCCCAGGAACTCGACTACAACCTGCTGTTCTCGCAGCAGGGGCACCTGACGCTGGCCCATACCGACCGCGCCGTCAATGTGATCACCGAGCGGGCGGCCGTTAACCGGTTGCTGGGGGTGGATAGCCGCGTGATCGGTCTGGGGGAGATCGCCCGGCTCTGCCCGGAGCTCGACCTCTCCTCGCGGCCGCCCTTTCCCATCCAGGCCGCGCTCTACCATCCGCCGGGCGCCGTCATCCGCCACGACGCGGTCGTCTGGGGCTACGCGCGCGCCGCCGATCGGTTGGGCGTCGACATTCACCCCTATACGGAGGTCACCGGCATTGCCCTCGAAGCGGGACGGGTGACCGGCGTGCGGACAAACCGGGGCGCCATTGCGGCGCCGGTGGTGCTGGCCGCGGTCTCGGGCTGGTCAAGCGAAGTGGCCAGGATGGCCAATGTCGAGCTACCAATCACGACGCACGTCCTGCAGGCCTTCGTGACCGAGCCGCTCAAGCCCTTCCTCCACGTGATCCTGGTCAGCGCGACGTTGCACATCTACGTCAGCCAGACCGATCGAGGCGAGGTCCTCATCGGTGCCGAGATCGAGCCCTACACCACCTACAGCCAGCAGTCCACCCTCGGTTTCATGGAGCAGAGCGCCACGCAGACCCTCGAGCTCCTGCCGATGCTCGCCCAGGTCAAGGTGCTCCGGTCCTGGTCCGGGCTGTGCGACATCACTCCCGACTACAGCCCGATCATGGGCAGGACCGAGATTGACGGCTTCTACGTGGACTGCGGCTGGGGGACCTATGGCTTCAAGGCCGCGCCCATCTCTGGCGTCTGCATGGCAGAGCTGATCGCGACGAAGAAGACGCCCGCCCTCATCGAGCCGTTTGCCCTCTCGCGCTTCTGGGATCGACGCCTGGTCTCGGAGCTGGCAGCGGCGGCTGTATCGCATTAAGGAGAAGGCATGAAGACCCTGGTGCTCCAACACATCGCCTGCGAGCGACCCGGACTGTACGAAGACATCCTGAGCGAACGCGAGGCGACGATCACCCGGGTGGAGCTCGACGTCGGCGAGCGGCTGCCTGACTGGCAAGACTTCGATGCCATCGTCGCCATGGGCGGGCCAATGAGCGTTAACGATGAACAGGCGCTGCCCTGGCTCCGGGCAGAGAAACGCCTGATCGCCGACGCTGTAGACGCTGGCAAGCCCTTCTGGGGCGTTTGCCTGGGAGTCCAGCTCCTGGCCTCCAGCCTTGGCGGCCGCGTCTACCCAGGGCCACGACCGGAGGTCGGTGTCTTGCCCGTCTCCCTGACAGATAATGCGGTGCTGGATCCGGTCTTCCGGGGGCTGCCGCGCGACTTCCTGGCCCTTCAGTGGCACGGCGACACCTTCGACCTGCCGCCGGGAGCCGTGCGCCTGGCCGGATCCGTCGACTACCCAAACCAGGCGTTCAAGCGGCGCAACGCTTATGGCCTTCAGTTCCATCTCGAAGTCTCGAATGAGATGGTGCGCGAGTGGGCCGCGGTCCCCGAATACGCCGAGTACCTCGAGCGCGTTTTGGGGCCCGGCTCAGGGGAGCGCCTCTTGCGCCAGGTGAAAGTGCGCGTCGACGATCTGCAAGAGCAGGGCCGACTGTTGTTCGAGCGCTGGCTCGAGGTCGTCGTCGGGTTGAAAGCCCCCCTTCCTACGGCGCGGATCTAGACAACGCGGTGCAGGCAGGCGGGGCGGTCGGCGACATCCGGCTATGCGGTCCGGAGGCCGCCGGCGAGCTCCACCGGTTGACGAGCGCGGCTTTCGCTGGCTACGGCTGGCTCGATCCGCCCAGCGGCGCGCTCAGCGAGACCGTAGATGACGTATGGCAGGATCTGGCCCGCAATCACGGACTCCTGTACAGGTTGGATGGCCGACCCGTTGCCGGCTTGCGGTTTGAGCGGCGTCCGGATCATCTGTATGTCCACCGCGTGGCGGTCGACCCGGCCTTCCAGCGACGCGGTCTTGGCCGGGCCTTGATGCACTGGGTTCACGAGTACTGCCGTAGGGCGGGAATTGCCGAGGTTCGAGTGGGCGTTCGCAGCCAGTTGCCGGGGAACCGCCAGTTCTATGAGGCGCTCGGCTACGAGGTCATCGCCGAGCATTCGCATCCCGGACACACCAGGGTGTCCTGGTACGAGATGCGCTTTCGGCCATAGAGTTTCCCCTCCGGTCGGTGAGGGGACCAGCTGTTTTCAACGCTTGCCGGAGCGCCGAAAGCTTACCTCATCCCACCGGGGTTCAAAGCCAATCGCCTGGTAGGTCGCGAGTGCAGCATCGCTTTCGTATCCGACCTGCGCGGACTGGGCTCCCGCCTCGCGAAGCGCTCGGAGTGCATCGAGGCAGACGGCCTTGGCGAGTCCGCGCCGTTGGTGCGCTGGGTGCGTGCCCACGGGCTCGAGCAATCCGGACGCGTTCCCTTCATCGATCCAGGCCGTACAGAAGGCCACGACGACGCCGTCATCCGTCGCCACGACCCGGTCGAGCTCGGCTCGATAAGGCCAGGTCCGTCGCACCCGATCGTACTTCTCCAGGGTGAGGTCTGAGGGAGCGAAGGCGGCGCGGTGTGCCTCAACGCGGCCGACCACGTCGTCCCGATCGCGCACGGCGCCAAGCCCGTATCCAGCGGGGAGGACGGGCTCCGCCACCTCGGCGAGCGTCCGCATCAAGACGCCGCCCTCCTGAACCGGCTCGAACCCTCGCTGCTGGAGTGCTGCCGCGAGCAGCCGATCTTCGTGGGACCGATTCCGATCGATGCCATACGTGTGAAGGGTGACCGGGGGATCGCCGGCGCGAACGGCGGCCTGCGACGCCTCCTCGATGACGGTCAGCATCTCAGCGACCAAGGCATCGTCGGCGCAGCCGGGCACGACGAAGACGTTGAACTCGCCTTTGGATCGGAAGAACGTCCAGCCGATGAGCCGCTCGTCGCCACCTTCCCAAAGCCGGATGTCGAGCGATAGCTCCCGATGGGTATGGTGGCGGACCAACCATGCCAGGTCGCCGACCCGGAACGAGGTCGTGGCGAAGGCAGCGGCGACGGCAGCCTGCATCCGCCGCAGGTCCATGACGCCGGCGTATGCCCGCATGCCGCGCGCCGTCATTTCGCAGCGAGTATACGAACTGGTCTTTTGACGACCCGCGGTCGCCACGCACGCATCACCCGATACACTGTCGCGGAACATGAAGCTTCCGCTGAGCGGCCGCTTATGGCGGCACGGTGATTTCCTCAAGCTCTGGACCGGTGAGACCGTCAGCCGCTTCGGCACCCAGGTCAGCCAGCTGGCTATTCCCACGGTCGCCATCCTCGTGCTCCATGCCGGTCCCTTCCAGGTGGGACTGATCGGCGCGTTGGAGTTTCTCTCGTTTCCTCTGCTTGGCCTCGTTGCGGGCGTCTATGCCGACCGGCTGAAGCGGCGCCCGATCATGATTCTGTGCGACCTGGGGCGGATGGCGAGCCTGGGGTCGATCCCGGTGGCGTTTCTCCTGAACGCGCTGACCCTACAGCAGCTCTACGTAGTGGCGTTGATCACCGGCATCTTTACGGTGTTCTTCGACGTCTCCTATCAGTCTTATCTGCCGGCACTCATCGACCGATCGGACCTGGTCGAGGGCAACACCAAGCTGTCGGTCAGCGAGTCGGCCTCCCTGATCGGCGGCCCGCCGCTGGCTGGGTTCCTGATTCAGTGGATCAGCGGCGCCCGGGCGGTGGCCGCCGATGCCCTCTCCTACCTGATCTCGGCCCTGGCCATCTGGGCGATCCGCAAGCCCGAGCCGGAGCCAAAGCCAGGGACCGAGGCCGGTGTGACCGGGTTTCTGCCAGAGATGCGCGAAGGTCTCGAGGTCGTTTTCAAGAATCCCATCCTCTGGCATATCGCCGGGTGCACCGCGACCAGCAACCTGGGCTCCAACATGGTCTACGGCGCGGTGTTCCTGATCTTCGTCTATAAGATCCTGCACCTCACGCCGGGCCAAGCGGGCCTGATCTTCGGCGTCGGCAGCATCGGCTTCCTGTTGGGGACGCTGGTCGCCTCCAGGATGGTCCGCCAGCTGGGGGTCGGCCGGTCGCTGGCCATCAACATTGCCGGTGGCGGTCTCACCATCCTGGCGACGCCGCTGGCCATGCTGGGCGCGCCCGTGGTCGTCCTCATTGCCCTGTCACTCCTGGGCTCGTTCATCGGCGCCCCCTACAACATCGCCCAGGTGAGTCTCCGGCAAGCGATCACGCCGGACCGCGTGCAGGGCCGGATGAACGCCACCATGCGGACGATCGTCTGGGGGACCATCCCGATTGGGTCGTTTTTGGGCGGCGTGCTCGGGTCACAGTTTGGGATCATCCAGACCATCCTGTTGGGCGGGGCCATCAGCACCTTGGCGGCACTCTGGATTGTCATAGGTCCCGTCATCGGGGTGAGGGAGCAACCGGCTCCGGTGAGCGCGTGACCCCTGATTGGGACGCCCAGCGGTACCATCGGGTCTCCAACCCGCAGGTGACGTGGGGACTCCGAGTCCTCGATCGCCTGATGCTTCGCGGCGACGAGACCGTGATGGATGCCGGGTGCGGCACCGGGCGGCTCACCGCCGAGTTATTGGAGCGGCTTCCCCGCGGTCGGGTGATCGCGGTCGACGAGTCCGCCGGGATGGCGGAAGGCGCCCGCAGCTACCTGGAGCCCCGGTTTGGTCGCCGGGTGGAGGTGGTCCAGGCCGACATTCTGAGCGCCGTGGTGGATCCGGTCGACGGGGTCTTCAGTACCGCCACCTTCCACTGGATCCATGACCATGCCCAGCTCTTTCGCCACCTCTACGGGCTGGTGAAGCCGGGCGGATTCCTGCACGCGCAATGCGGAGGAGGGCCGAATGTGGCACGCCTCCACCGGCGGGCGGCGGCCCTCATGCAAACCGAGCCATTTGCGTCCTACTACTCGAGTTGGACGGAGCCCTGGGAGTTCGCCGACGCGGCGACCACGGCCGCGCGGTTGCGGGCCGCCGGCTGGGCAGATATCGACACCAACCTCGAGCCGGCGCCGGTTGTCTTCGACGGGCCAGCCGAGTTCGCCGAATTCATCGAAACAGTCGTTCTCCGACCCTATCTGGCGTACTTACCGAGCGCGGCCCTCCGCACTCAGTTCGTGGACGCCATCACCGCCCAGGCCGCTGCGGATCAGCCACCCTTCGAGCTCGACTACTGGCGCCTGAACATGCACGCCCGCCGGCCGGAACCAAGCTCGATCGGGTGACGTCTCTCCCGGAGGCCGTCCGTGCACAGGGGGTCGGGTTCCGGATCTAGGCCAGCCGCTCGATGCCGACCACCACGGTGTCTTACACTTCCATTCCGGGCCAATCGGGGCGGACGGGAGGAGGAAGCGTGAGCGCGACGCCTACCCAGGCGAATGTCGTCGTGATCGGGGCTGGCATCGTGGGCAACAGCATGGCCTACCACCTGGCCCGGCTCGGCTGGAAGGACATCGTGCTGATCGACAAGGGGCCGCTGCCAAACCCAGGCGGGTCGACCGGCCACGCGTCCAACTTCATCTTCCTGACCGACCACTCCAAGGAGATGACGCTGTTCACGCTGGACAGCGTCAAGCAATACAAGGAGCTGGGGGTCTTCACGCAGAGCGGGGGCATCGAGGTCGCCCGCACCCAGGAACGGGTCGAAGAGCTCAAGCGGCGGATGGCGTCGAGCAAGTCCTGGGGGATCGATGCCGAACTCCTGACGCCGGCCCAGGTCAAGGCACTGGTTCCATTCATCAACGAGGAGATCATCCTGGGCGGGTTCTCGACGCCCGGTATCGGCACCGTCGACTCGCTGCGCGGTGGCACCCTGATGCGGGAGAAGGCCCAGGCCATGGGCGCCCTGACCGCGCTGCCGTTGACGGAGGTGACCGGTATCGAGGTGGATCGCGGGCGGGTGCGCGCCGTGCACACGTCAAAGGGCGATATTCAGGCCGACACCGTGGTCATCAGCAGCGGCATCTGGAGCCCGCGGATCGCGCGGATGGCGGGCGCCTCCATCCCGCTCAGCCCGGCGGTGCACCAGATGATCAGCGTCGGCCCGGTGCCGCTCTTCGCCGACACGGTGGGCGAGATCAAGTACCCGATCGTCCGCGACATGGACGTCAACGGCTACGAGCGGCAGCACGGGAGCGATATGGAGGTCGGATCCTACGATCATCGACCGATCCTGTGGGACCCGGAGAACATCCCATCGATCGAGCAAGCCAAGCTGTCGCCCACCGAACTGCCGTTCACCAAAGAGGACTTCGACGAGTCGCTCGAGTACGCGCTCGAGCTGATGCCGGAGATCCTGGGCAACCCGAAGATCGGGATCCGCCACGCCATCAACGGCCTCCTCTCGCTCACGCCGGACGGGTTCCCGCTGCTGGGCGAGACCTCGGAGGTGAGGGGCCTGTGGTCGGTCGCCGCCATCTGGATCAAGGAAGCGCCTGGCATCGCCCGCGCGGTCGCCGAGTGGATGACGCAGGGCGTTTCGGAGATTGATGCCTCGGGCTCGGACATCGCCCGCTTCTATGACCACCAGAAGACCAAGGCCCACATCGATGCCCGCTGCGCCGAAGGCTTCAATAAGACGTACGGCATCGTCCACCCGCGCGAGCAGTGGGCGTCGAACCGCAACGTCCGTCTCAGCCCCTTTTACCAGCGGGAGCAGGAGCTGGGTGCGGTCTTCTTCGAGACTGCCGGCTGGGAACGCCCGAACTGGTACGAGTCGAACAGGACGCTGCTCAAGGAGTACGGCGACCGGGTCATGCCCCGCCGCTTCGAGTGGGAAGGGCGGTGGTGGTCGCCGATCATCAATGCCGAGCACCTGGCGATGCGGGACCGGGTTGGCATGGTCGACCTCTCTGCCTTCGCCGTCTTCGACGTGACCGGTCCCGGCGCGCTTGGCTACATGCAGAAGATCTGCGTCGTCCAGATGAACGTGGCTCCCGGGCGCGTCGTCTACACCTCGCTGCTCAACCCGGCCGGCGGGATCAAGGCCGATCTGACGGTCATGCGCCTTGGCGAGCACCACTTCCGGGTGGTGACCGGCGGCATGGACGGGATGCGCGACAAGAAGTGGTTCACCGATCATCTGCCCGAGGACGGCTCCGCCCAGTTGAGCGACCTCACGTCGAGCTGGGCGACGCTCGGCGTCTGGGGCCCGCGGGCGCGGGACCTGGTCCAGTCCGTGACCAGCGCCGACATGTCGAACGCCGGATTCCCGTTCGGGACATGCCGGGCGATCGCGATTGGTCCCGTGCGCGTCATTGCCTCGCGCATCTCCTACGTGGGCGAGCTCGGCTGGGAGATTTACGTGCCCTTCGAGGAGGGCGCCCGGGTCTGGGACCAGCTCTGGGACGCCGGCCAGCGGCACGGCGTTGCCCCGGTCGGGATCGGTGTCTATGCCACGACCGGCCGGCTCGAGAAGTGCTATCGGGCCTATGGCAACGAGCTAGAGCAGGAGTTCAACCTGGTCGAGTGCGGGCTGGCCCGGCCGCAGGTCAAGAAGGAGGACTTCGTCGGAAAGGAGGCGTATCTCAAGCAGCGGGCGGAGCCGGCCGCGATCACCCTCTGCACCCTGACGATCGACGACAACATCTCGAAGTCGGGATTCAAGCGATACCCGCAAGGGCGCGAGCCGATCATGACGCCGAACGGCAGGCCGCTCGTGGACCGGCACGGCCGCCGGTCGTACATCACCAGCGCGGGATCGGGGCCGTCGGTCGGCAAGACGATCCTGATGAGCTATCTACCGCCCGAGCACGCCAAGGTTGGCACCAAATTCTGTGTCGAGTATTTCGGCGAGCAGTACCCCGCCACTGTCGCGGTCGTCGGCCCGACGCCGATCTTCGATCCCGAGAACGCGCGGGTGAAATCCTGATCCCGTGAACGTCCTCGTCTGCATCAAGCGCGTCCCCGCCACCGGCGGGCACATCGCGCTCACGCCGGACGCCCAGGACATCGATACCCGCTACCTCGGCTTCACGATCAGCCCCCACGAGGAGTGCGCGGTCGAGGAGGCCGTCCGCTTGATCGAGAAGCACGGCGGCAGCAGCACCGTGCTCACGCTGGGGCCAGAGGTCGCCACCGAACAGCTGCGCGACGCGATGGCGCTTGGCATAGACCGCGCCGTCCTCCTCGAGACCGACGGCCGGGAGTGGGACCCGATCGCGACCGCGGACGCCATCTTCGCGGCGATCGAGAAAGACCGGACCGCGGGCCGCACGTACGATCTCATGCTCTTCGGCAACGAGTCGGCGGACAGCGCCGGCTACCAGGTCGGGGTTCGGGTCGCCGCGGCGCTCGACCTGCCGTGCGTCACCGGAATCAAGGCACTTGAGATCCGGGATGGAAAGGCCGCCGTCCGGCGCCAGACCGAGTCGGGATGGGAGACCAGTGAAGTTACGGTGCCGGCGGTGCTCACCGTGAAGGAAGGAATCAACCTGCCCCGCTACCCTTCCCTGCCCGGCCGGCTGAAGGCCAAGAAGAAAGAGATCGAGCGAAGCCGGCCGCAGTGGGTGGACGGCGGATTGGAAAAGGTGCGTCTCTCGCTGCCGGTGCAGGCCGCCCACACCGTCGAGATGCTGGGCCAGAACGGCGACGTCGGGCCGCAGGTGGTCGAGCTGTTCCGTCGCCTGAGGTTGCTCTGATCATGGTGCTGGCCTTCCTGGAACACGTCGGCGGCGCCCCAACGAGCCTCTCGCTCGAGCTCCTGACGATGGCCAGGCGGCTCGCCCAGCAGATAGGAGTCCGGCTCGAGGCGCTGGTGATCGGCGGGAGTGGCGCCTCAGCTTCAGGGATCCTCTCGACCTATGGGGTGAGCGTCCTGCATGTGGCGGACGACGAGCGGCTGACCGCATATGCC
>Ga0209283_10000227_pt1 | contig 27790 bp, 27 predicted proteins | sample CZO8metaG_2_FD_188354 | JGI IMG/M metagenome (GOLD analysis project Ga0209283, IMG submission 188354) | Vadose zone soil microbial communities from the Eel River Critical Zone Observatory, Northern California, USA - CZOApr15con2H1.8 metaG... | ecosystem: Environmental > Terrestrial > Soil >...
GACGACCCCACGGCCGTCCGCAGGATGAAGCCTGCGACTAAGGCAGCACAAACCACGGCCAGAGCGACCACGCGGCGAAACTGTCTTCCCCCGCGCCCAACCGCCAGGACGGTTCCTATCGCGACGCCCAGCCAAGCCGCTCGTGTCAGCGTGAACACCGCGGCGACGTAGCTCAGGCATGCCGCTGCCAGCCACAGCACGCGGTTCCAGTGAACAGTCAAGACAGCGAGAGCCAGCAGCAGGGGGATCATCACAGAGAGATAACCACCGAACACGACCGGGCTGCCGAGGGTTGACGGGACCCGAGGCATCCCCAGCCCGCCATACCAGTCCCTGATAAATGCCTCCCCGCGAAAGAGCGGACGGACAAACATTTGGAGGATGCCGTATCCGGCGGTCATCGCAGCCGCGACTCCGGCTGTAATCGCAAGGGAACGCATCCCCTGCTGCGACCCAAAGAAGTGAACCCCAACAAAGAAGAGGGCCGCGTACGAAGCGAAGGCCAACAACCCCTCGTACCGGCCGGGGGCCCCGAAGTACGAGAGCCGCGGGTTGACAGAGGTGACTGACGAGAGCAGCACAGTTAGGAGGAATGCCCAAACCGCCAGCTCGGGTATCGTGGACCTCCACTTTGGCCCGCCCTTGATCAGACGGGTCCCTAGCCACGCCAGGGATGCTGTTCCAGCAAGCGCGTACATCGTCAGCGCCTTGACCTGATTGTAGGCATCCTCCCCCCACGGGCTGATGACGATGGGAAGCGCCACCATCAGCACGGCAACCGCAGCCATGGTGAAGCGGGAGCAGACGCCACCGACGGCGTCCAGGAGCGGTCGCGGGTGTTTATCGATGTTGCGCATCGAGTTCTCGAAGTTGATCACGAGCCGGTGAAAAGTCCGGATTTAGGGTTAGCGCGTGCCCCCAGGCCCCGCGCGCAGACCGGAAATCTCCTAGGCGATAATACGCGTGCCCCAACCAATGGAAGGCCACCCAGTCCTGAGGATCAAGCGCCACGGCCTGCTGAAGGTCTTGCCCGGCGGCCTCAAATCGCCCGCCACGCAGTTCGAAGAGCCCGACCTGCCTGTGCAGCTCGGCCACATACGCGTAAGGATAGGTGGCCATGAGTTGGCGGTACGCTCGCACGGCTTCGTCCGTGTGCCCCTGCCTGAACTCGACATCGCCCAATGCCGTGTAGGCTGCGGTCGCCCGCGGGGAGATCGTGAGGGCCTTTCGGTACGCCGCCGCCGCCTCGCCGTGGCGCCTCTCCACCTGCAACGCGACCCCTTGTTGATAGGCCGCTGCCGCAAGACGATCCTGACGCGTTTCGGCCACGACGTCTCCGGCCCGCCACACGACCATCGGAACCGCGGCGAAGCAGGCGACCACCAGCCATTGTCGGATCCAGTACCAGGGAGCGCTCATTAGGATCTGGCGAGTTCCAAAAGGTGCGCTGAAAAGAGATGCGGCCAGGTGACTTTTCACACTGGCCGCACCCTATCGAGCCGTATTGGATAGTCTCGCGTTACGGCGTGTTCTGCAAACCACCGCCAGGCGTGTACTGGATGTTGCCACTGCCTGCCGGGCCTACCCCATAGCACGGAGCGCCTACGCCGACAGCGACCCAGTTGGATCGCAATGTGTAGTCGGAATAGGTTGGTCCACCGCCCACCGGCGTGTAAGTGTAGCCGGGGGAAGCCCCAAATACTGAGCCCGTGCACGGATCGGTAGCCAGCGCCCTCGTGTAGTTAGCCGTGAGGCCAGCCGACGTCGCCGGATAACTGGCGAAGTCCACGAAGTAGCTCTCCAGTGCCGTGGCCGTGTTCTTGAGGTTGCCCTTGGTGGCCGCCACCTGAGCCTGCGCTCTGGCCCGCAGGAAGTTCGGGATCAGGATCGCTGCCAGAATCGCGATGATCGCAACGACGATCAGCAACTCGATCAGCGTAAAACCCCGCTCATTCCGGAGCCTGCGCGTGAAGAACTGAAGCATGGTCGTTTTCCTCCTTCTTCTTAACGTCAAGGTGAAACCCCATATCATATCCAGGGTTTCTCTACAGTCTAGCTCTTGCCCGTCGACCTCGCCCCTTAGACCTCCGGGTGACCGCGTCCACGGTGGTCGCGACCAACCGGGCGCTCTGGCCCCCGCCCAAGCGGAGCGGGCGTGGAACGCGGACCGCATGACCCAGTGCTCATCGCAGTATCGCCGTACCCGTGGCCGGCTCCCTCATCGCGACGACGAGGGTTTTGCGTCGAAGCGGTAAACCCACGGGTACACGCCGTTGATGGCCCGGCTATCCGCGAGAACAAATGATATGCGTAGCGCTGATACCGTCTGATTAATCAATGGAGGGTAGTCCGCCGGCGGCGCGACGATGAGCCAGATGCGCTTGTAGCGCGTTCCAAGACCCCGAATGACCTCGAAATCCGGCTGGGGCGTCAGTTTCATAGTCCAGGCCCGCCCTTTGAAGTAGTACGCAAAGGCTACTTCATTTCCCTGATCCCCAAAGAGCAGGAGGTCACTGGGCTTGATTTCTCGCGCGACCGTTGCCACTGCACTGCGCCACTGGTACGGGTGAAGCGTGGGATCAAAATAGTACCGTTCGAGGCCCGCCAAATTGAATAGGAGCAGCCCAGCGACAATGAAGGCCGCGGTCCGGTCGGGGTGGGTACGGAAGTTGCGGGCCAGCGCGAAGACACCCAGGGCAACGAGCATGGCGTAAAACGGACCGAGAAAGGAGAACCACCGGGCGACAAACGCGGGGGTACCGAGCGCCAGCAGCTGCATGACTCCCACCGTCACGGCTAGCGGAAGCCCGAGCAAAGCCAGCCAGCGCCCCTCCCGCGAAAGCGATGCGGTGCCGGATCCAAGGATGACCAGGAACGGCAGCAGCACGAGCAATTGCTCAAGCGGCGTGAGCGACGTGTTGCTAAAGAAGTAACTCGGCATGCCGAACAACGAGCCTCCGAACGCGAAGAGACCTAGGAGATCGCCGAGCTTCAGATACGGCGGCTTGTCCCCGTAAAACGGGGCCAAGAACCACTGTAAGTGCGTGGCCTGGAACCAGAAGGAGGGGGCCCAGAGCGTGTAGAGGACGGCCACCGCGGCCGCGGTTGCTAGCCAGCGACGGAGGTGGGGGCGCTCGTAGGAAGCTACCCACAGCCCGTGCGCGACAAGCATGAAGAACGCTAGATTGTGTGTGTAGACCATCAGCGTGGCGGCGGCCGCATACGCGACCCAATACCCCCACCGCTGGCGTTGGACACCGAGGACGAGCAGGAGTGTGGCGCCGATGGCAAGTGCGCCGAGGAGCGCGTACATTCGCGCCATCTGACCACTCCAGATCTCAAACGGCGCTGTGCTCACCAGGAGTGCGCTGATGAGGCTGACCCGCCCCGTGGACACCTGGCGCATCAGCGCATACGTGAGGGCAACTGAGATGACGCTGAAGCACGCTGACGGGAAACGGAGCGCTGCTTCTCCTGTACCCGCGAGGCCGACCCACCCCTTCATCATGAGGTAGAAGAAGGGGGGATGAGTGTCTCGGAGCCGGAGTATCGGGAAGATGTCCTGCCACTTGGCCTGCGCCACGGAGGCTACTACCGCCTCGTCGAACCAGAAGCTGTTGCGCCCGAGGAATGCGAAGCGCAGACCGACTGCCAGAATGAGGATTCCAGCCAGGGCCACCGCTTCCGTACTTAAGTGCAGATCCGTTGCTAATAAACGAACGGACACGCCGGCAGGCGTATTCGGCTGATCCGCGGCCTTCACGAGTTGCACCCTATCCATGCTTCCTCCCGATGCCCAAAAGCTCCACATCGTAGGCGCCGTCCTATGGACAAGCTGGTCAAGAGGTTCGTCGCCCTTAGCATCTCATCACGGTTTACTCAGGGCGAGGAGCAGGCTGACGCCGGGCGAGTCAAATGGCACCGGTGAATCTCTGGAACATCAGCGGATCCCCGCGCGAGGGCAGAGTACGCATGATCGTGATTCGTCGGGAGCTGGCTTATCTAGGGACGGGAAACGCTTCAGTAAGCGCGCTACAAGCCATGTAGTTCACAAAGGCGGCTTCATGATCAGGACTGGACTCAGAGGCGAGTCGTTCTTCGCCGAACTGCTGTCTCAACCTCGCTGCCGTCACCATCGTCCCTCGGATAGGCAAACCGCTGCCGCAGGCTTATAAAAGGTGCGAACCCTACCGGTACCGCGTCAGATGGTCCGGACTGGAGAGCCCCACCTTCGAGGTTTCACCGCCCTTTCGTGTTGCTGCCTTGGAGTCCGTCGCAACGCGAACCGCCTGGCTGGGTCTTCAGCCTGCACGCTACCCGCCGACCTCCGGTTCACGGCGTCGGCACCGAAGCCACCCCAATCTGCAGGCCGCCAGCCGCCACGTATACTACGTAGCCGGTGATGCCGGACTGCGTATACTTGTTCGGCCCATCTGACAGGACAAACGAGTTCTGGCCCGCGTTCGTGGCGTATCCATAGCTCGCTTGGTCGATCGGGGACCTGGGGACGGCGCGCATGTACCCGCCTGCCGTCAATGTGTTGTCCCAGTTCCCCACGCTCGGGTAGATTTGGTTTTCGACGTAGTAGAGCTCCAGGCTAGCGGCGATGTTGCGCAGGTCGAGTTGGCACGTCGCCAGCTTGCTCGAGGATCGTGCGCGGACGAAGTTCGGAATGAGGATGGCAGTCAGGATCCCCAGAATGGTTACAACGATAATGAGCTCAATCAGGGTGAATCCAGCCTGCCCCTTGTAATGTCGCACGAGTGTGCGCCTTTTTAATCTTCAAACGTACAGGACAGTTAGGGCGGTCCTGCCAAAGTCCTATCGGTTCGCCCTATACCCACCGATAAACCGCGTTAGGCTCTGCGTGCATTCAGGTCTGCAACACACCTGTTCGAGGGTAAGAGCCTTGAGGGCAGGAAACGAACATCCTCAAAGGGAAACCCCTTTGCCAAAAGGAGCTGACCGAATGCGGCGTCACGCCACCCTTGCTGCGTGCGTGGTGATCGTCCTTGCCATCGCACCTGCGTTCGCCCAACAACCCACTCCCCCCTACCCCCAACCGGTGCCGCCTGCTCCTCAGCCTTCGCCACTTCAGCCGGGGCCGGCTATTCCTCCGCCGGGGCTCGCCCCGATTGGGCCTCAACTTCCACCCAGTTCCCTGCGAATCGTGCCGGGCACGTCGTTGGCCGGCATCACCGTGGGATCCGGACTCCGGCTCATTCTCTCCCGATTCGGTCGGCCCTCAGATGTCCGGGACACGTCAGTCGACACCGTCTACACCTTCAGCCGCTGGGGCATCGTCGTGTACATCCAGAGCGGCAAAGTGAGTGCGGCCTCGACGACCAATAGCCTTCTCAAGCTCAGTAACGAGCTGGGTGTCGGGTACCGCGTGGATGACGTTTTGAGAGCCGTTGGCCGGAGTTTTCGCGAAGGGATTGTTGAAAACTTCCCTGGCATGATCTACGACGATCAGGGGATCGCCTTCGGATTGGATCGGACGGGCGTCGCAGTCGTGATCGTCTTCGCGAAGAACACGGCGTCGCGGGTCTCGGGACTGTTCCCTGGAGGGGCAGCTCCCCCTGCCATTGCCGGGTTCCCTCAAGTTGCTGGCTTGCGGCCGTATAGTGCTGAGACGAACTATCTCTCCCTCCCGGGATACCTGCGCTGGATCGTGTACCCAGCATCAGGAGTGTGGATTACCTACGCCGAGGCCGCGCGCGTCGTACAGGAACAGCAGGCAGCCTCCCGCTAAGCAAACCATCTTCGTCGTCACATCTCTCAGCAATCCAAAGACTGCCAAATTCGCCTCCGCCACAGAACCACAATCCGCTTCTCGTCTTCATGGTGGGAAGATCCGCCGAACTCTCTGTTGCGGGGAGGGGACGGGCCGACCCTGATGCGTTCAATCGGATCAAAACACGAGCCGGCCGAAGAATTCCTCCAGCCGGCTCAGACCCAGATACTGTCCCGGTGCAGGCGTACTGGCGCGCGACTACTAGTGTATTCCCGTGATCAACTGATACAGCGGCATGTAGAAGCTCAACACGATGAAGCCAACCACGAAGCCCAAGAACATGATCAGCAACGGTTCCAGGATCGACGTCAATTGGGTCAGCGTGCTCTCGACCTCAGCATCGTAAAAATCGGCGACCTTCTGCAGCATGCTGTCCAACGTCCCCGTCTCTTCCCCGACCGCCGTCATCTGAACTACCATCGGGGGAAACAGCCCGCTATTTTGCAGCGGCAAGGCAATACTCTCACCTTCTCGGATACTGCTGCGCACGCTGTCAATGGCCTGAGCGACGATCTTATTCTCAACAGCCTTGGACACGACCTCCAACGCCTGCATGATGGGCACGCCGCTGGTAATCAGCGTCCCCAGCGTGCGCGTAAACCGGGAAATCGTCACCTTGCGCAGGAGCGGGCCGAACACAGGGACACGAAGCTTGTACCGATCCCACCGGAACCGCCCCCGCTCTGTGCCGATGTACACCCGCAACCCCCAGAAGCTCACCAATAGCCCTCCCAGGAAGACGTACCAATACCCGGTTAGTGCATGGGTGACGAAGATCAAGACGCGCGTCGGCAGCGGCAGCTGGAGATCCAGGCCTTCGAAAAACCCGATGAACTGGGGCAGGATGAAGAAGACCAGGAAGAAGATCACGCCCAACGCAAACGTGAAGATCGCCGCTGGGTAGGTCATGGCCGCCCGCACTTTCTGGCGCAACGAGAGGTCTTTCTCGTAGAAGATGGCAAGGCGGTTGAGGACGTCATCGAGCACACCGCCGATCTCGCCAGCCCGCACCATGTTAATCGTCAAGGCGCTGAACGTGTCCGGGTGCTGGCCGAGCGCATCCGACAGGGTCATGCCTTCCTCGACGTGCTTGCGCACGTCTCCGACGATCGTCTTGAGCTTCGCACTCTCGGTCTGCTGCTCCAGGATGTTTAGCGTGCGCACCATGGACAGCCCGGCGTTCACCATCGTGGCGAACTGGCGGGTAAATACCGTCAGCTCGCGCATCCCCACTTTGCGTAACTTCCCGAGGTCGAGCCGCCGGAGCGACACCGCCCCGCCGGACTGACGCTGCAGGTTGGTAACAAAGAACCCCATTTCCTGGAGTTTGCCGAGCACCAGCACTTCGGTCTCGGCGTCGATGGCGCCGGCCACCACGCGGCCGGAGGCATCCCGTGCACTATAACGGAAGGTTGCCATGAGCCCTCCCTTTCCGCGCTTCTGCCTTTGTGGTCACGTTAGATAGCTTCAAGAGCCGCATTCCTACGCTCCCCCGCGCTCGATCAACTTCCGGAGCTCCTCGGGGAAGATCGCGCGCGCCAAGACGCTTTCCAAACTGACCAAGCGTCGCGTGTACAACGCGTAGAGGGCCTGATCCATCGTCTGCATCCCGTACTGTGCGCCGGTCTGGATCGCGGTGTGAATCTGGTGCGTCTTCGACTCCCGGATCAGGTTCCGGATGGCCGGAGTGGCCATCATGATTTCCACCGCCGGGACGCGGCCGAGTTCTTCCAGTGTCGGCCAATCCTTGCGTTTGGTCTCGCCGGCGCTGCTGACGCTAACCGCCCGGGCCGTCGCCGCCCCCACGGCGGCTGCGACCTGGCGGCGTTCCGCATGGTGCCCTGTAAACTGCATGTTGGGCAGCAGCTGCTGAGAGACGACCGCCTCTAACACTGTGGATACTTGGACGCGAATCTGCTGTTGTTGGTGCGGGGGGAACACGTCGATGATGCGATCGATGGATTGCGCGGCGTTCGCGGTGTGCAACGTGGCGAACACTAAGTGACCGGTTTCGGCGATGGTCAGGGCCGCGGCGATGGTCTCCAGGTCCCGCATCTCGCCGACCATGATCACGTTGGGATCTTCACGGAGCACGGCGCGCAGCGCGTTGGGAAACGTCTGCGTGTCGAACCCCAGCTCGCGCTGGTTGATGATGCTCTTTTTGTGATGGTGGACGTATTCGATCGGGTCCTCGATCGTGACAATATGGGCCGCCCGCTCAGCATTGATGAAGTTGATCATCGCCGCCAGCGATGTCGACTTGCCGTGGCCCGTAGGTCCAGACACGAGGATGAGTCCCCGAGGGAGCCGACACAGATCCTTCAACACAAGGGGGATATTCAGTTCTTCGATCGCGGGAATCGTTTCCGGAATGACGCGGGCGGCGACGCCGACCGACCCCCGCTGCCTGTAGACGTTCACACGGAAGCGCCCCAGCCCCGTCACCGAATAGGACAGGTCGAGTTCCCAGTTCTTCTCGAACTTCTGCTTCTGGAAGGTATTCAGCATGCTGTAGGAGAGTTGGAACGTGTCTTCGGGCGTCAGAGCGGGATGATTCAGTGGCTGCAGCTTTCCCCAGGTCCGGATCGTCGGCGCGACGCCGACTGTGAGGTGCAAGTCCGAGGCTTTGGCAGCAACCGTTTGTCGCAGCAGGTCGTCAATAGTCATCGCACACCCCTCACCCTAACGTGCCCAGAGCGGAAACAGTCTAGGCCTCAAGCAACAGGTGGAACAAACGGCATGTCCCACGGGAATGTCAAAGGTTACGGTCTGGGCCCGGAACCCCGCTTACACGGTCTCCGGCTCGGCACGTGAACTCCCGGTCTCGTCCCCCCGCTCGAGGGTGTTGGAGCCGTTTGTATCCTGCGCCCGCTCCACGGACACGACGCGCCACACTTCCGCTAGCGAGGTCACCCCTGCTGCTGCCTTGGCCAACCCGTCTGACAGCAGCGTCATCATCCCACCCCGCTGCGCGGCTGCCATGAGCTCGTGGTGCGGGGCCCGGGTGATCACCAGGTGTCGGAGCGCGTCGCTCATCTCCGCGATCTCGAACAGCGCCACCCGCCCCCGGTACCCCGTGTAGTTACAGAACTCACATCCCCGCCCCAACGCATAGCTGCCTGCGGACGCCTCCACTCCCACTCGCGCCCGCAGCTCCTCCACCCCATGCGGGTCCACCACCTTGCACTTCGGGCACAGCATCCGCACCAACCGCTGCGCCGCTACCCCCTCCAGTGCTGAGGCTACCAGGTACGGTTCGATCCCCATATCCAGCAGCCGCGTGATCGCTCCCGATGCATCGTTCGTGTGTAGGGTGCTCAGGACCAAATGCCCGGTCAACGCTGCCTGGATAGCAATCCGAGCCGTCTCCTGGTCCCGCACTTCCCCCACCATGATGATATCCGGGTCTTGCCGTAGAAAGTGCCGCAGTGAGGAGGCAAACGTCACCCCCGCCTTCGTGTTCACCTGCATCTGCGTGATCCCCGCGATCTGGTACTCCACCGGGTCTTCGACCGTGACAATGTTCACCTGCTCACTGTTCAGCTCGTTTAGAATTGCGTACAGCGTGGTCGTTTTGCCGCTGCCCGTGGGCCCAGTGAGCAAGAAGATTCCCTGGGGGCGGCGGATCACGTGGCGCAGGCGCGCGATGTTGCCCGGCGATAGCCCCAACTTGTCCAAGTCGTAGATCGGGGCCGACTTGTCCAGTAGCCGCAGCACCGCCTTCTCCCCGTAAAATGAGGGGATTGTCGACACCCGCACGTCGATGGGCCGCCCATCCACCCTGGTCTGGAAGCTACCGTCCTGCGGCAGGCGCCGTTCGGCGATGTCCATGCTGGCCATGATCTTGATGCGTGAGACGACCTGGGCCTGGACATACTCCGGTAGTGTGCCTCGAGTCAGCAGAACGCCGTCGACCCGGTAGCGGACGCGGAGGTGCCGCTCCTGCGGCTCGATATGGATGTCGCTGGCGCGTCGCCGGACTGCCTCTTCCATCAACCGCGTGACAAGCTTCACCACCGGCTGCTCATCGGCCATCCGCCGGAGCCGCTCGAGTGTTATCTCCTCGTCCACGACTGCGGGACGCGGCAGATCGCGCACGAGCTCCTCGGTCGCGTCGAGGGCCGGGTATTGGTTGAGCGCGTATTGGAAATCCCGCACCGTCGTGACGGCGATCTTCACGTCGAGGCCCGTGTGGCGGCGGATGTCGTCGAGGGCGACGACGTCCAATGGATCCACCATGGCCACGGTCAGCACGCCGTTGTCTTTGGTGATGGGGATGGCCTGGAGGCGGCTGGCTAATACTGAGGGCAAGAGCTGCAAGACCTCTTCGCGGAGGGGAACGCTGGTCAGGCGCACGAACTCAATCCCGATCTGCTTACTGAGCAGCCGTCCGACGTGTTCCTGATCCACAACTCCCATATCGAGGAGAACGCGGCCCAACCGCTCCCCCGTCGCGCGATGAATCTCTAGCGCCCGCGCCAGTTGGTCAGGGGTAATCAGGGACTCCGCGAGTAGGAGATCCCCCAGCTGGCGCCGCCGGCGTCCAGCGCTGTCTGAGGCCGGAGTGCGATCGGATCCCTGATCGGCCACGGAGTCACTCCATTTCCACCGCACCACGCGCGGGGAAAAATCGGGTATGCGCCCGTCTCCCGTGCGGTAGGCGGGAATCCCTGGGGGCGTCAATCAGGTTTATTGATCGACGTAGACGACGCGGAGGAGCTCGTCGATTGTGGTGGCGCCTTCCAGTACCTTGAGGATACCATCATCGGCCAACGTCTTCATCCCCTCGGCGACGGCCTGCTGGCGGATCTGGTCGGCGGAGGCGCCTTTGAGGACCAACTCGCGGATTGCCTCGCTCATGGGCATCAGTTCAAAGATCCCATAGCGGCCCTTATAGCCGGACCCCTTGCACCGGTCGCAGCCCTTGCCTCGATAGAAGAGAATTTCTTCGCCCTGCTCCGGCTTCAAGCCCAGACGGTGCAAAGCTTCAACCGGCGGAGCGTACGCTTCCCGGCAGTTAGTGCAGATCGTCCGGGCTAACCGCTGCGCCAGGACTCCCAGTATCGATGAACTGATCAGGAACGGCTCCACGCCCATGTCCACCAACCGGGTCGTCGCGCTGGGGGCGTCGTTGGTGTGAATCGTCGAGAGAACCAAGTGGCCGGTGAGTGAGGCCTGAATCGCGATCTCTGCGGTCTCTTTGTCGCGGATCTCTCCGACCATGATGATGTCGGGATCCTGCCGCAGAAATGAGCGCAGCCCGTTCGCGAAGGTCAGTCCCGCCTTCGGGTTCACCTGCACCTGGTTCACGCGCGGCAGCTGGTACTCGACCGGGTCTTCGACCGTGAGGATGTTCTTGTCGGTTGTATTGATCTTGTACAGCGTGGAGTACAGGGTCGTGGTCTTCCCGCTTCCGGTTGGCCCGCTCACCAGGATCATCCCGTAAGGCTTAGCGGCCATTCCTTCCCACACTTCTAGCGTGGCAGTGTTGAAACCCAGCTTGTTCAACCCCAGCCGGGTGCTGGACTGGTCCAAGATGCGCATCACAACCTTCTCCCCGAACACTGTGGGGAGCGTGGATACGCGCAGGTCATACTCTTTGTTCTCGATCACGACGTGGATACGACCATCCTGGGGAATCCGGCGTTCGGCGATGTCCAGGTTGGCCATGATCTTGAGGCGCGACACGATGGCGGCCTGCAGTTGCTTCGGGGGTGTCATCACGTCGTGCAGCAGGCCGTCAACGCGGTACCGGACCTGCACGCTCCGGCGGTGCGGCTCCATGTGGATGTCGCTCGCGCCGTCGCCGATCGCCTGGCTGATGACGAGGTTCACAAGGCGGACGACGGGAGCCTCTTCGGTCAGCGTGCGCAGTTCCTGAACCGAGAGATCTTCCCCCTTGTCCTCGGCAATATCGATGTCCGCCGTGACCGCTTGGCGCATCGCCTCATCGAGATCGATGCCACCGGTGTAGTAGCGGTTGATGGCAGCCATGATGTCTTCCTCGGCCGCCACGACCTGCTCAAGTTCCAAACCCGTCACTAGCCGGACGTCGTCAAGAGCCACGACGTTCAACGGGTCGGCGATCGCCAGCTTTAGCTTCCTCTTGGTCTTCTCGATGGCGAGCACTTTGTGCCGGTGCGCGATGTGCTGCGGGATCGCTTTCACTACATCGGGATCGATCTCGATAGTGCTCAGCTGCACGTAGGGCAAGCCCCACTGAATAGATAGCACCTTAGCCAGATTCTGTTCGGTCAATGCCCCCTGCTCGACGAGGATGCGGCCCAGATGCCCGCCGGAGCGGTGCTGTGTCTGAATCGCCTTGTCGAGTTGCTCGCGGGTCACCATCTTCTGATCCAACAGGATCTGACCCAGCGACTCGGCACGGGGCCTGGCCCGAGCCCCGCTGGGGGCCGCCGCCTTGGGTCCCTGAGCGGGCGCAGTCGACGGGCGTACTGACGCCCGCAGACCGGCGCGGTCTTTGCTCGGCGGCTGTTGCTTCTCGTTTTTCGGCGGCTCTTTCGCCTGAGGAGGCGTCGGCGGCTCGGCCCACTTGGGCTCGGCTGTGGGCGGCTCCTCAGCCGGGGGCGGCTCGACCTTCGGCGGCGGGGGCGCAGCAGATGCAGGTTGCTGCCTGACAGGCGGCGGGGACACCGGTGCGGGTGGCTCCCCATTGGGAGCGACAGGCGGAGGCACCGGCATGCGCGGCGCCTTCGGCCCCGCCACATCCACAGCGCCGCGGGGGCGCGGGGCGCCTACTGTGCGATCGATGCGCTCCTGAACTTTGGATGCTTCCCGGAGTTTGCCTAGTTTAATGTACACGTCCCGGAGCGCGGTGTGGATTTCCGCGTCATCGGGAGCCAACTCTGAAGCTTTTTCATACGCGTGGCCGGCTCGCTCCCACCGTTCCTTGGCGACGTGCATCTCCGCCATGGCCTCGTAGACCATGACCGCTGCGCGGGGCACGCCGCGCTGCACGTACAGCGAGGCCAGACGCACATAGCCTACGGCGTCTTCGGGGGCAAGTTCCAGGACCTTCTTATAGGCGTTGACTGCGTCGTCGAATTTTCCGGCAGCTTCCAGCTCCCGGGCGTGGTGAAACGTCACGGCCCGCTCGAGCGTACTATCGTGCGCCGGAATCTTCAGACGTGCTTTGAACTCTGCAAGATCGATGGCCATCGTTCCCTCACCCGTGCATCCGGCCGCGCCGTCCAGCCATTTACAGCTGGTTGGCCACGGCCTGCCGGATTTTCTTCATTTCGATCCGCACGCGTCCTAGATTTGTTCCCTGATTGCCGACGACAGCGAGCACGGCATCCGGACCGACGAGCGTGACGGCCACAGGACCCTGCTCGTACTCGATCAGGATGGACCCGAGGGTTCCGAGCTTCAGCGCATCCCCCATCGATTCGGAGGCCACCAGGCTGCTGGCCGTAATCGCGCCGACCGCATCGGCATCGAGCGTATCGGCCGATGCCGACTCGATCACGAAGCCATCGCGTCCAACCACCAGCGCGGCGGTGACCCCGTCCACTTTCAGAAGCGCGTCGAGGATGCCCCGCAGCCCCGCGCCCACGACCTCCACCACCGCGCCCTCGCTCCCCTCCGTGTCCGCTGGCCCGTTGGCGTGTTGTGATGCCGGCGCGACGACTGACTCCCCCCGCTCCGGCCGCATGGCGTGGCCGGTGACTGGTTCACTCACTTACCACTCTCCGATCCCGGCCGAGGCTTACATGACCCCGGCGTTGAGCACCGAGGCAATTTCAGGCATGAATCGGCGGAGCTGCAACCGGGCCTTGCCGACGTTCCCACGGGGGTTGATGACGATGCCCACGTAATAGTCTTGCCCGGCCATGGCCAGGAGAATGATGTAGCGCTCCGCGACCAGCATGACGTGGTCGATCGGGCCTCCATCCACTTTCTGGCACATGTAGTCGAGCACCTTACTGCTGATCGCGCCCTCTTGGGCGATCTCCTCGACCGAGAAGTTGGGATCGACCTTCAGGGCTTCGATCGCAGCGCCATCCATGCCGACCACGATCGCGCCCACCAACCCCTCGATCCCGCCCACCAATGATCGCAGTAAGTCCTTCACGCTTGCGGCCATCTTGGCACCTCACTCACTCGATCCGCGATCAACCTGGAGCGACGATCTTCAGCCCCCGGTGTCTGGGGGCGCGCCGTCTCCACGCCATCGCTTACCCTGCCTTGCCGTCGCTGCGGGCAGACTCAGCCTCCAACAGCAGGCGAATCCCCTGCAGCCGCAACCCTTCTTCATCAATCAGCCGCTTGATCCGCCGGATCAAGTCCAAATCGCGCTGGCTGAACAGCCGATGCCCCCCCCGCGTCCGTGCCGGGTGGAGCAGACCATACTGACTCTCCCACGCCCGAATCCGCCGCGCATCCACGCCGGTCAGCCGGGCCACGGTGCGGATGGGGTAGATCGGGAGATCGGGTGCCACCACGCTCTCCTCGGTCTTCATGTCGAGTCCTCCCCTCACGTCAACACGCGCCATTAGACAGCCTCCGGGTGCATTGTTTCTCGCAGCCGACGCAACGCGGCGTGCATCACGCGCGATACGTGCTTTTGCGAGATCCCTAGCTTCCGAGCTGCTTCCGTCTGGGTCAAATCCAGGTAGAATAGGTAGTAGATCACCTTGCGTTGCAGGCCAGAGAGTCGCTCGACGGCATCGTTGATCAAGACACGATCCTCGACCCCCAGCGCTCCCGCTGCGTGCTTCGTCGAAATGCGGTCCCGTTGGGCAATCGGCGCGCCGTCATCGCCTTCGCGCTCCTCGTCCAACGACACCAACCGGAGCGATTCGCGCGCCTGCAAAACCTCGGAGACCTCTCCTTCGGCCACCTGGATCTCACGCGCGACTTCGGCGGAGGTGGGGGGCCGGCCAATGCGCTGGGTCAAGTCGGTCATCGCGCGCGCAATGCGGTGGTCCATCTCGTACAACCACCGCGGGCGCCGCACGGTCGTCCCCTGATCGCGCATGTAGTGCCGGATTTCCCCGGCGATCAAGTGGCGCGCATACGTCTCAAACTTCACGCTGCGGCCGGGGTCGAAGTTGCTGACGGCATTCATCAGGCCGATGTAGCCAATTTGATGGAGATCGTCTGTGGGGATCCCCGAGCGTCCATAGCGGCGCGCCACCTGGTGCACCAGCGGCATGAACAGGGTGGTCAGACGGGCATGGAGGTCAGTCGTGCGTGTGGCGCGGTAGGCGCGAAACAACGCGCCGATGTCGTCTGCGGGAGCGGCCTCCCGGACTTCCTCGACCAGAGCTCTGCGTCCCATACGCACGCCTCCTTATGATGCCCTGGGCAGAGGGGCACCAACGCTCGGGTACCTGGCCGTACTCAACCAGTCGACCGGGTTTTAGGAGGGCTGCCGGAGGAGGGAGGAAACAAGACGCCTCGTTCGGCAACCCGGCCGACCTTCCGGTAATCTCCACCGGCAGGCCCCGTAGCTTTGCGCCCCCAGGTCACCCTGGGTTAGCCTTTATCGTGAGGACTGGTTTCGAATTCTAACAAACTGCTGAGCAATTTGCAAGATACGACACAGTCCTCAAGACTCCTGCTAAACCAGGGCTTCTTCCCTCTTTTTCTGGCAAAGGCCCCCGCTTTTTGTGGCAAAGGCCCCCGCTGGTTCTATGGAGATTTGCAGCAACTTACGTGCCAAAACCTACAACCAGGCATGAAAGTGAGCGGAGTAGGACCTGAATGTGTATTTTCTTAACTCGCGCACGGACGTGGTTTACTCGGTGGGGCTAACGCCCGTCACCTGCCCCAAACTAAATCGGCCACCGGGTGATATTCGCCAAAGCGCGAGGGATGTTGAGGAGGGGCCTGAGTTCGCCGGCAGAGCGCACGGGGTCTAACTGCCGCCGAGGCGACGATACAGCGTCATCACGTTGTAGACGTACCACTGGGTCTCGGAGAACGGTGGAATCCCATTGTACTTGCTGACCGCATGGTGTCCCGCGTTGTAGGCGGCGAGGGCTAATTGGGGATCTCCCCCGAACCGGTCGAGAGCGGCGCGCAAGACCCGCACCGTCGCGTACACATTCCCCACCGGATCGGCGGGGTTGATACCCATCCCTTGCGAGGTCTCGGGCATCAATTGGCCCAGACCGTAGGCCCCTGCCGGAGATCGCACATCGGTCTGAAACCCCGATTCCACAATGATCAGCGCCATGACCAGCCGCGGATCCACGCGGTATGCCGCGGAGTAGTGCAGCACACTGCGGGCGATTGCCTCGACTTGAGTACTCTCCAGACGAGGATTGTACCAGCGGATCACGTACGCGTACGCATCCAGATTGGGCTCGCCGGTGAGGATGGCGTCTTTGTGGACGGACGCGGCCCGGAGCCACTGTCGGGCGAGTAGCACCGTTTGTGGCCTGGAACTTTGGCTCGCTCGGATGAAGGCTACGCGCGCTTCCTCGGCATTTCCCGCTTGAGCGTAGGCTGCTCCCAACCAGAGTGCCACCTCCCCGGACGGGTGTAATGCCATCGTGCGTTCGAACGCGGCAATCGCGCTCCCGAGGGAGCCCAGCTGGAAGTAGGACGCTCCCAGCCACCCCCACGCGTCGGCGTCTTTCGGATGTTGTGCGAGGTAGGTGCGAAACGCAGCAACGGCGTCTTGGTAGTGCCCGGCTAAGTGGGCCTCTCGCCCCATCTCAAACTGCGACGCCGCCCCAGCCGCAGGAACGTTCCCCACCACAGCGGCAACCAGAGCTAGCGCCGCGATGAAATGGACGTATGGCCCGAATTCCTTCCCCCCCGTGATGGTGCGCATTACGGGCTCCGAGTTCGCTATGCCCGCCTGTACCTCTCGTAGTCGCCTTCGGAGCGTCCGACACAGTGGAGCCGAGCAGTCGCGGGCCCTCCTGACCTCCTATCCAAACCCTCTAGCGGGCGCGGATCCGGTCGATAACGCGAGCGCGCACCAACCGCTCGAGTCGGCGCACCAATTTGGTCGTGGGGAACTCCTGCGAGGAGAGCGGGTCTACCAGAATCGTATACATCCCCACCAGATTCCCGCCCAGGATATCGGTGAACAGCTGGTCACCAATCAGCGCGGTCTGGCGGGCGGGGATCCCCATGATGGTCATCGCCCTCCGAAACGCCCACGGAATCGGTTTCACCGCCGCGAGGACAACGGGGATGCCCAACGCTTCGGCGATGGCCCGAGGGCGACCCCGGAAGTTGTTTGAGACGATGCATGCTTTCAAACCCGCGCGGCGCAGCCGATCCACCCACTGCCGGACAGGTTCAGTGGGAGCAGACGCATTCCAGGCGACCACGGTATTGTCCAGATCGAGAACGACGCCACGAATCCCATCACGGATTAAACGGTCGGGATCGACCCTCTCTACGGAGGTGACGTGCCACGCCGGCGTGAGCCAGCGGAGGATCATGGAAGCGATCGCTGGCGGCGGACTGCGGCTAGGTGTTCCTGATAGGTGCGGCTGAACACGTGAGAGCCATCCGCGCGCGCCACGTAGTACAGGTAGTCTGTCACCGCGGGCGTCAAGGCCGCCTCGATAGCAGCCACGCCAGGATTCGCGATCGGTCCGGGCGGCAACCCGATATGCCGGTAGGTGTTGTAAGGTGATACGACTTCCAGATCCTTGTACGTCACAACAGACTTGTGCCGCCCCAATGCGTAGAGGACGGTTGCATCGACTTCGAGGAGCATGCGGCGGTGCAGACGGTTGTATAACACCCCCGCGATCAGCGCGCGCTCGTCGGACAAACGGGCTTCACGTTCCACCAGCGACGCCATGGTGATAATCTCGCGCAGCGATCGCCCGCCCCCGCGCTCCTCCCACAGGGGCACAACCACCCGGCCAAACCGCCCCAAGAAGACTCCGACAACGTCGCGTGCCGGCAAGCCGCGGGGGACCTGGTAGGTGTCGGGGAGCAGAAAGCCTTCGAGCGATCCCCCCACCGCGCCGTCGAGAAATGCGAGCGTGTAGAGATCGGCCCCGTGGCGGACGACTGTCGTCAGCGGCTCTCGCTCGCCGAGCCCTCTGTCCACCAAGACGTCGACGACCTCCGTAGCGGTGAGTCCCTCCGGAATCGTGACCGCATGCAGGAGGACCTGGCCGCGTGAAACGACATCGACGACGGCCAACAAGCTCATCGTAGGCGACAAGCGGTACTCTCCCCCTTGCAAGGAGTGACTGAGGCCACGGATTCTAACCGTGAGGACGAAATCGGAAGCGCTGCGGATGATCCCCGCCTCACGCAGGATTTGGCCGATTGCACTCGATGGTGCCCCGGACGGGATGACGACCACGCGGGGAGCACCAGACAAACTCACCGGTCGAATTGCGGCGGCGACGACCAGGATGGACAGTGCCAGCACAAAGAGGCCAACACGGATGGCAGGGCGAGAGAGATCAGGAGGGAACAGGGAGGACTTGCTCACAAGCTGCGGCGGCAGCTACATGACCCGCCGGCCGCCATTCTGCTTCCCGCCGCCGAGACGTTTGTCAGATACCTCATCCCCAACGATCTCGACGTCGTCGTACTCCTCAGTTTCTTCGATCGCGGCGGCCACACGGCGAAACTCAACCTCATCTTCCACCGCAACCAAGGTGTCCCCCTCGACACGGAACACTTCCGCGGGTTCTTCATTCTCCGGCTGCAAGATCGCGTATCGCTGGCCATCGACCTCCACAATATCGACGAGATTGAATTCATGAGTTGTCCCGTTCTCGTCGAGCAAGGTGATCGCCTCGCCACGTTCTGTCACGTGTACACTCCGCGTCGGGAACTCATCTCGACTTCTGCACCAACCTTCGTAGCGCGATCACAGCGATGTCGACTGAGACGCCACGCATCGCCCGTGAGCGTAGCACCGGCTCCTGGGAGGTGTCAACGCCTGCGGTCGAGGTAGGTTTGCAGCATGATCGCGGCCGCGACGGCATCACGCACCGCCCGACGCCGCCGTCGGCGCATGTCCGCGGCAATCAGCGACCGTTCAGCCTCAGCCGTAGACAAGCGCTCGTCTTGCACGTCAACGGGCACGGACACTGTCGCCTGCAAACGCTGGACAAACTTTCGTGCGGCAACTGCTGCCGGGCCCTCCGTTCCGTCCATGCGCAGGGGCAGCCCGACCACGATCCGATCCGCCTGCACCGCATCCAGCCGCGCCCGAATCTCCCCCATGACCTGCTCCCAGTTCCGACGGGTAATGACCCCGTCGGGGAGAGCGAGTGCGCCTCCGAGTTGAGAAACGGCCACGCCGATGCGTTTGTCTCCGAGGTCCAGAGCGAGAATCCTCACGGGGTCGGCAGGCTGAGGATGAGAGATGTCACGACGCGTTTGCGCGTTGCAGCAGCGATCGCAGGAAGGCCGGATCGCGACCGCGGCGCACGAGATCGGCGATGCGGGAGGCTTCCCCTACTCCACCCTGCCCGAATGTCGGGCGGCCGCCGCCACTCCCCCCGAACTCGGCCGCCAGTACACGGACCAAACGCCCGGCATCAAGCGAGGAGGCCGCCGCGGTTCGAGTCACCACCACCGCCCCCGTCACGGGCGAGCCCACCACGACGGCGCCGACCTTGTGATCCTGGTCTAGTAGAGTCCGAAGGCGGTCGGCCTCCGCCCGCAGCTCCTCCGGGGTTGTCGCAGAAACCTCGGCAAACGCAAACGTGACCCCGTCGACTTCAACCACCGGCACGCTCTCCGCGCTGGCGCGCGTGCGTGCGCGAGTGGCGCGGAGCTCCCGGTCGAGCGCGTCCACCCGCTCAATCAACTGCCGCACGCGATCCGGCACATCGTCTGGGGCAGCGCGGAGCCGCTCGCCGGCGGCACGGAGTGTGTTGTCCAACCACTCCAGCAGCGAGGCAGTCCCCCGGCCGGTGACTCCCTCGATGCGTCGGATACCGGCGGCCACGCTGCCTTCTGTGGTGATCTTGAACAGCCCCGCTTGGCTGGTGTGCGACAGATGCGTGCCGCCGCATAGCTCTTTGCTGTAGTCCCCAATCATGATCACGCGCACCCGCTCTCCGTATTTCTCACCAAACAGAGCCATGGCGCCCAGCGTCAGGGCCTCCTTGTAGCCCATCCAGCGGGCGCGCACGGGCAAGTCAGCGAGAATGTGCTCGTTGACCTGGCGCTCAACCTCCATACGTTGATCGACAGACAACGGGCTAGGATGGGCGAAGTCGAAGCGCAGCCTGTCGGGGGCAACCAGCGAGCCCGCTTGGCGGGCGTGTTCTCCGAGAACATCTTGCAGAGCCCGGTGCAGCAAGTGGGTCGCCGTGTGATTCCGCATGATGTCCTGTCGGCGCGGGATGTCGATTTCCGCGCGCACCGGCTGTCCGACGCGGACGCTCGTCCCGCGGACCTGACCCCGGTGCACGATTAGCCCTGCGACGGGTCGCTGGGTATCCGTAATCTCGATCATCCCGCGAGGCACGGTGAGACGCCCGGTATCCGCCACCTGGCCGCCGCCTTCGGGGTAGAAGGGTGTCCGGTCCAAGATCACCTCAACCTGGGCGCCATCGGCGGCTTGGTCCACGCGGCCGCCGTCCACGAGCAGAGCGAGGATCCGCGCACGCGCCGCGTACTTCGCATATCCCACGAACTCGCTACTCAGCCCCTCTCGAACGAGCTGGGTATACAAGCGGTCGTCAGGTCGAGGCCCGAACTTTTGCGCTGAACGGGATAGTTCACGTTGCGCGGCAAGCGCACGCGCAAACCCCTCCTCGTCGACAATCAGTCCCCGCTCGCGTGCCATGTCACGCGTCATCTCGAGCGGAAAGCCAAACGTGTCGTACAGACGGAAGACGTCCTCGCCAGACAACACGGTGCGGGATGCCTTCTGCGCTCTGGCGATGAGTTCTTCCAGCCGCTCCATCCCGGCAGTCAGCGTCTGCGCGAACTGCTCTTCCTCCTGGCCCGCCGCGGATTGAATGAACGTGCGCTGGCGCACCAATTCCGGATACGCGTCCCCCATCTCGTCGACCACAGCACCGGACAGGTCGGCCAAGAACTTGCGGCGTACGCCGGCGGACCGGCCAAAGCGCATCGAACGCCGCATGATCATGCGCAAGACGTAACTCCGGCCTTCGTTGCCCGGCGTGACGCCATCGGCCATCAACATCGTCATGGCGCGTCCGTGATCAACCATCACCCGATAGGGAATGCTGTGTTTCTCACGTTCCTGGTCGGACTGGCCGAGGATGTGCTGGAGGCGATCCAGCAGCGGCGTAAACAGATCGGTGCGGTAGTCATCCGCGACCCCGTGTAGGACCGCCGTGAGGCGCTCTAGACCCATTCCCGTGTCCACGCCGGGACGGGGCAATTTCACTCGCGTGCCGCCGGGCTGCTGATCAAACTGCATGAACACGAGGTTCCACAACTCCAGCCACCTGGCGCAACCGTTGTCCAAGGCGACGCCGCAGTCCGCCCGCTTGCACGTACAGGTTTCGGGACCCCAGTCGTAATGCAGCTCGGAGGTCGGGCCGCAGGGTCCCACATCGGCCATCATCCAGAAGTTCGTCGCGTCTCCCATCCGGAGGATGCGTGATGCGGGCACCTTCACGGCGCGCCAGGCAGCTTCGGCCTCATCGTCATCGGTGTGCACGGTGATGATCAGACGCTGGGGCGGAAGAGCGTATTCCCGCGTGAGGAGATCCCAGGCGTAGGCGATCGCATCCCGCTTGAAGTAGTCTCCGAAACTGAAATTTCCAAGCATTTGGAAGAACGTGTGATGCCAGGGGCTGGGGCCTACGTTGTCCAGGTCATTGTGCTTACCTTGCACCCGCATGCACTTCTGCAGCGTCGCCGCCCGGCGGTATGAGCGCTCCTCCCGTCCCAAAAACACATCTTTGAACTGCACCATCCCCGCGTTGGTGAACAGCAGCGTCGGATCTCCGGCCGGCACCAACGATGAACTTGGCACCACGGTGTGTTCTCGGGTGTGAAAGTAGTCCAGAAACTGTTCTGCAATGCGCTGCCAGGTGTGCCCCGGTTGGCTCATCAGCTCATCTCACAAAAAGCAAAACACCTCTCATCGCCAGGGACGAGAGGTGCGCTCCCGCGGTACCACCCTCATTCCAGCCGTCGCTCGCAATCTTGGGTACGCTCGGGCCGGCTCTTGTGTGCCGATCACGGTGGCAACCGACCTGCTTCGGAATGGCGAGTTCCGTCATCGCAGGTGCTGTAATTCTATCGCTCCCAATGTAACCTCGAGCCTCGGTTATGTCAAACTGCTTGCGATCACGAGTGTGCTTTCACGTCCTCTGCGACCTCGGCCAGCAGCGCCTCCGCCACGCTGACGGATTCCTCCAACGCCATAACGGCCCGGTCCAGCTGCGCTTTCGTAATGATCAGCGGCGGCGCGATGCGGAAGGTCGCCGGGTTATTGAGGCTGTAGAACACGATGACGCCGCGCTGCAAAGCCTCCGCAGTCACGAGCAGCACGATATCCGGGTCTGTAAACTCCATACCCACCAGCAACCCCTTGCCTCGGACCTGTCGGATGATCCCTGGGTGCCGGCGGGCCACCTCAGTCAGGCGGTCCAGGAGATATCTTCCGAGTTCGGTGGCGCGCTCAGCCAAGTGCTCGTCCTGAATGACTCGGATCGTCGCGATCCCCGCTGCACAAGCCAGTGGATTTCCGCCGAACGTGGACGAGTGCAAGTACGGGTTCGACTCTAGCGCCTTCCACACAGAGGGACGTCCGGTGAACGCGCCGATCGGCACGACGCCCCCGCCGAGGGCTTTGGCCATTGTGAGGATATCGGGTACCACGCCCCAGTGCTCGCAGGCGAACATCCTGCCCGTGCGGCCCAGTCCGGTTTGGACTTCGTCAAGGATCAGCAGCGCGCCGCGGCGGGTGCAGATCTCCCGCACGGCGGGGAGGTAGGTATCCGGAGGGATAATCACCCCATTCTCCCCCTGGATGGGTTCCAAGATCACCGCGGCGGTGTGTGTGGTGACCGCGCGGTCCATGGCGTCGATATCGCCGAATGGGACGTGGCGAAACCCCGGGACTAATGGTTGAAATGGGGTCTTGTACTTATCCCGCCCCGACGCCGACAGCGCCCCCATAGTTTTGCCGTGAAACGCGCCTTCCGCCGCCACGATCTCTGTCCGCCCGGTCGCGAGACGGGCGAGTTTTAAGGCCCCTTCATTCGCCTCCGCGCCGCTATTCGCAAAGAAAGTGTACTGCAGGTCGCCGGGAGTAATCTGGGCGAGTAGCTCAGCGAGATCCGCTTCGCCCTGACGGGGCATGGCCCGCACCGACATCGGCATGCGGTCCAGCTGCTCTTGCACAGCGGCGATCACGCGGGGATGGCGGTGCCCCACGTTGAACACCGCAGGGCCTCCGGAACAGTCGAGGTATTCCTTCCCATAGATATCGCGGATGACGGCCCCGCTCGCCTCCCACTCCGTCGTCATCACGTCGGCAAACCGATACAGCTTCGCCAGCCCGGCGTTGATGTAGCGAGCGTACTTGTCCAACGTGGCCTGGACGATCTGATCAGGATGCTCCGGGCGCATTCGACCCTCCGCTCAGATACTCTTGGGCGCGGCGTACGACCTCCCGCGTCTCTTTGTACTTAATGCGGGCGATCGCCTCGTCAATAGGCACCCACTCACAGGCCACGAACCCTTCCTCTGCTTGCGGCCGGGGCTCTTCGCCCCCGAGGAACTCCAGGAGAAAGTAGTGGACGGTCTTATCGTAGTACGTGTTCTCGGACTTCCAGTAGAAGTGGTAGTGCTCCATGCCTAGGTCGGCGACGACTCGGACTCGGGAGATACCGGTCTCCTCTTGCACCTCGCGCAGGGCGACCCCCTCCGGAGTTTCGCCTTCCTCAATGGTTCCTTTGGGCAACATCCATTTGCCGCTGGTGTGCTGCAGCAACAGCACTAGTGGCCGGCCATTCTCGCGGCGAAACACGACCCCCCCGGCGCTGCGGGCGCGCTTTACGAGTTTCCGGGTGCCGGTCCCTGTAGTCTTCACGCGACGCGCACTCCCCAGTTCCCCTGCCGGAGAAGAGACATCACTGCCCTGCTCCCAGCAGCTCTCGCACGAGTTGACTCACTGTGTTCCCATCGGCGCGGCCCTTCACTTTAGGCATGACGACCGCCATGACTCGCCCAACATCTCGGGGGTCTTTCGCGTGGGCCTGAGCGATAGCATCGGCCACGATCTTCCGGAGCTCATCGGTTGATAGGGGAGCCGGGACATACTCGGTTAGAATTGCCAATTCCAGGGACTCCTTGCGGACCAGGTCGTCACGACGGCCTTTCGTGTAGGCTTCAATCGCCTCCCGCCGCCGTTTCATCTCGTGGCTCAGCACCTCGACAATTTCCTCGTCGGTCGGGGGGCGACCGCGTTCGATCGCCAGGTTGTGGATCGCCGCCCGCGCGAGGCGAATGGTTGACACGCGCACGGCATCCCCGGCGCGCATCGCCTTCTTGAGGTCGGCCTCGAGCCGATCAGCAAGCGTCATCAGCACGTCACCAGTCCTGTGGCTCCGTCCCGGTAATCCAGAACGACAGAAGGGGGACCATTGTCCCCCTTCTCCCTCACCGGTCTACTGCCGCGTACCTGGACACCGAGAGAAATAAGACAGCGGCATCGGCCAGATTCCCGGGACGACTTCCTACGCGCCGCCGCCGGAGGTGCCACCGCGCCGCTTCCGGCGGGCCAGCTTCCGCCGCCGTTTGGCACTGGGGGATTCGTAATGCTCGTGCCGTCTCGCGTCCGTAAGAATGCCTGACCGCTTCACCTGCCTCTTGAATCTCCGGAGGGCACTATCCAAACTCTCGTCCTTGCCCACCCGTACTTCCGTCATCTCCCCACCTCCTATATCGCCACCCTGCCCATTGAGCGCAGGAGACGTAGGAAACATGAGCCATTATAACACTCGACAACAGGGGCAATTCAAAGCCGCCGCATTTTGGGGATCACGAATTTGTGTGCGGTGTGCGTCTCTGAGAACCGCACCACTTTGACATCCACCAGCCCGGCTTTCCGTCCTCCGGCCAAAACATCGGCTTCGGTGATCTCCTTGACGCCTTTGGGCGCGACCACCCACAAACCGCCCGCCGGGGCCAAGGCGCGTCTGAGAGGGTCTAGGCGCGACAGGACTGATCGGCGATCAGCTTGCACGAAGATCGCGTCGTGGCCCGTGGTCACTCGGCCTCGCACGTCCGTCCGCGCGCGCAGTTTGTCCAGAAAATCCGCATCCTTGATGCCCACAGCGGCCACTTTGTCTCCCGGTTTGACCCCGAGCTTGTCGATCAGAGACTTCGGATGCAGGATCTTCTCCGCCCACTTCGGGGCATGGGCCCCCAACGCGAAAGTCGCCGTCCCGCCTGAGAATTGCACCGTGAGGCGACCGCCTCTTACCCGTACGGCGGTCATGCCCGTAATGGGAATTGCGAGGCGGAATGCACCGCGGAAGATCAAGTTGTCGGTTTCGAAGTAGGCCCTTCCCCCCGACTTCCGCCTGCCGTGGGTCGCGGTGCAATCAGCTTCCAGTCCCACGCTGACTCAGCCCCTCCCCATGCCCCGGGTGCGACCACCCAGTTCCGATTCGCCCCTTTCGACGCTGCACTGCCTCCATCACTCCCACTTCCGACGATCGACCAGTCGCTTCTCCGTTGACCCCAGGGTGCCAGGGGACACCACCTCCACGACCGCGCGCAGCCGAGTGGCTTCCCGGATGCTCTGGCCGACTGCTTCAGCGAGGTGCGATAGCAACTCAGCCTCCACCTGCACGGTTAGTTCGTCATTGTGATCGGCTCGGGTCACCACCGCCTGGTAGCGAGTTACCTCCGGGTGGCGCGCGATCGCTCGGTCGAGGTCATGAGGATGCAAGAAGATCCCCCGTACCTTCACCGCGTCGCCCACGCGTCCCAGGATGCGCTCCAACCGCAGCGACGTCCGCCCGCACGCACACTCACCGGGGACAAGCCGCGACAGATCGCCGGTCGCGAAGCGCAGCAGCGGATACAACTCGCTCAAGAAGGTTACGACCACCTCCCCGATCTCACCAGGGACCACAGGGGCCCCCGTCGCTGGATCGACCACTTCTCCAATGACGCGCTCAGCCAAGTGCAGCCCGCTGCGCTGGGGACATTCATAGGCGACGAGCCCGATGTCACCGATCCCATATGCCTGGCTGATCCGCAACCTGTGGCGCCCCTCGACATCACGGCGCAATGTCTCCGGCAGCATTTCCCCTGACACGCACGCTACCTCCACTGAAGACGGCGCAGCCTGCTCGCGGACTCTGTCTAGCACGGCAGCCAAAAAGCTGGGCGTGCCGATGAACCCGCGCGCCCGCAGTTCGACCAGCGCTTTCACCTGTGTCTCGATGTTGCCAACGCCCGTGGGCACGACGACGCACCCGAGGGCCTGCAGCGCCCCGTCAAACATCGCTCCGGCCGGGGTGAAGTGATAGGAGAAGGTATTCACGACCACATCTCCACGACGGAACCCCGCAGCCACTAACGCGGGCGCAAATCCCCAGTAGTCCTCCCCAAAACCCTCGGGGTCATATATTGGCCCAGGCGACACGAAGATCCGTCGCACCTCCGCGAGTGGTTTCGCCAACCATCCGCCAAACGGCGGCACCGCAGCCTGCTGGAGGGGGAGCGTGTCTTTCTTCAATAGGGGAATCCGAGGTAAGTCAGCCAGCGTCAGCGTCTGAGGACTGAGGGCGGCGGCGGCCAGGGCGGCCCGCAAGGGGGGCGATCCCGCCAAGGCGCGTTCGGCGACCCTTCGCAGAGTCGCCTCCTGCGCCGCGGCCCGCTGGGAAAGCGGCTGCACTTCGGCGGCATCGTACACGTCGGAGGGGGTCTTCATCTCCCGCATGCTCCGGAGTTCAAGTTCCGTTCCCAGCCAAGGCGCTCCTCTGAAGGAAGGAATCCCACAGACAGGAAATAGTCGGCAATGCTCCCCGACGAGCCGGTCCTGCGTGTCGAGGATCTCCACCTCAGATTCCACGGGATCCAGGCGATCGCGGGTGCGGGTCTTACGCTGGCTCCGCGTGAGATTCTGGGAGTTATTGGCCCCAACGGCGCCGGGAAGACCAGCCTCCTCAACTGCATCAACGGTTTCTACCGGCCGCAACGCGGCCGCATCCTCTTCCGTGATCGCGACATTACGTACCTCCCCCCGCATGCGCGGGCGGCGTTGGGCATCGCGCGGACGTTTCAGAACATCGCGCTCTACCCCGGCATGACCGTCCTCAACAACATCATGACCGGCCGGGTCATCCACATGCACGCGGGAGTGCTCTCCTGCGGGATGTATACCGGGTCGGCCGTGCGCGAACACGTGGCCCACCGCGCGATCGTGGAAGAGATCATCGACTTCCTGGAAATCGAAGACGTCCGGACCCACCTCGTCGCTGACCTCCCGTACGGCATCCAGAAGAAGGTCGAGCTCGGCCGCGCCCTGGCGCTAGACCCGAAAGTGTTGGTACTGGATGAGCCGATGGCGGGGATGAGCATGGATGAAAAGGCCGACATGGCCCGCTACGTTCTCGAACTGAAAGAGGTCCGCGCGGTCCCGATTGTGCTCGTCGAACATGACATGGGTGTGGTGATGGACTTGTGTGATCGCCTGGTCGTCATGGACTACGGCAAGAAGATCGCCGAAGGCTCACCTCCACAAATACAACAGCATCCCGATGTTATTCGGGCCTACCTCGGCGAGGCCGGGCCCCTCCCCGTCGCCTAACAGCATGGCGATCCTCGAGAAGGACCTCACTCCCCTCGCCGTCCGGCAACGCGTCGGAGGCGCGGTCGACACCTTCCCCAAGCTGCTGCGCCACAACGCGCAGCGATTCGGCGACCGTGTGGCCTTCCGCGAAAAAGACATGGGGATCTGGCAATCGATCACATGGCGCGAGTACTTCGGTCGCGCTCGCGCGTTTGGTCTGGGTCTCGTGGCGCTAGGGGTGGAGCGTGGCCAGGTGTTGGCGATCGCTGGCGATAACC
>Ga0209283_10000228_pt1 | contig 27789 bp, 26 predicted proteins | sample CZO8metaG_2_FD_188354 | JGI IMG/M metagenome (GOLD analysis project Ga0209283, IMG submission 188354) | Vadose zone soil microbial communities from the Eel River Critical Zone Observatory, Northern California, USA - CZOApr15con2H1.8 metaG... | ecosystem: Environmental > Terrestrial > Soil >...
ATAGAGGCGCGCCAGGCCATGGAGCATGTCGTCACGCGTTTGCTGGCGGAGTCCGGCACGTTCGACGAAGCCATGCCGAAGATTATTCAAACGATCTGCGAGACCCTGGGGTGGGACTATGGCGGATACTGGAGTTTAGATGAACAGAAGCAAGTCTTCCGATGCACTGAGACCTGGATCACTCCCTCTCTTAATGCCGCCGAATTTGTGGGGCTGACCCTGGAAATCACCAATGCGTCGGGAACCGGAGGCGCCGGTGTGATTCGTCGCGTCTTGGCTAGCGCTGAGCCTATTTGGGTCGCGGATGTTACACAAGACACCGGCTTTTGGCGTGGCGCAATCGCGGCTAAAATTGGCCTGCGTTCGGCATTTGCGTTCCCGATCTTGATCGGGCGTGAAATCATCGGTGTCATGGAATTCTTCAGCCACAACATCCGCCAGCCGGATGAAATCTTAATCGAGACGGCGCGCTCCATCGGCATTCAGATCGGTCAGTTTCGCCAGCGCAAGCAGGCTGAGGAGCGGATTCAATATTTGGCCTACTACGACGGCCTCACCGGCTTGCCCAACCGCACTCTGTTCAGCCAGGGCCTCAACCATGCACTGACCCAGGCGCGGCGCTATAAAAAAACCCTCGCGGTGCTTTTCATCGATCTCGATCGTTTCAAGAATATTAATGACACGCTGGGGCACGAGGCCGGCGATTCCCTGTTGCAGGAAATGGCAAAGCGGCTAAGGGACTGCCTGCGCGAGAGCGATACCGTGGCCCGTCTGGGCGGGGATGAATTTGTCGTGCTGCTGGAAGAGGTGGCCGATCCCAAGTACGCCGCCAATGTGGCACGCAAGATCATCGCCACCGCCCTGAACCCGTTCTTGCTCAAGGGTGGAGAATACCATGTCACCGCCAGCATCGGCATCAGTGCTTATCCCGAGGACGGCGAGGACGAGCAGACGCTGATGAAGCATGCCGATATCGCCATGTATCTGGCCAAGGATCACGGTAAAAACAATTACCAATTCTATTCCGCCCAGATCAATGCCCATTCGTTTGAGCGTTTGGCGTTGGAATCCAGCCTGCGGCGTGCGCTGGAGCGCAATGAGTTTCTGCTGCATTACCAAGCCAAGGTAGATCTTAATACCGGACGGGTTACCGGCATGGAAGCGCTTTTGCGTTGGATGCATCCTGATTTAGGGATGGTGTCGCCCGCGCTGTTCATTCCCCTGGCCGAGGAGACCGGCCTGATTGTGCCGATCGGCCGCTGGGTACTAAAGACGGCGTGCGCTCAGAACAAGGCCTGGCAGGAACAAGGATTACCGTCGCTGTGCATCTCCGTCAACTTGTCGGCGCGCCAGTTTAGTGATGACGGTCTATTGCGCGATATAGCGCAAGTGCTTAAAGAGAGCGGCCTCGATCCCCACCTGCTGGAGCTCGAGATTACCGAGAGCATGGTGATGTACAATCCGGACCAAGCGGTGAAACTCTTATCCGAGCTAAAGGCAATGGGGATCTCCGTCGCGATTGATGATTTCGGTATTGGTTATTCCTCTCTTAGCCAGCTTAAGCGCTTTCCGATCAACACCATCAAGGTCGACCGCTCTTTCATTAAGGATATCATGGAGAATAGAGACGATGCCGCCATTACGGAAGCGATTATTGCGATGGGTAAGAGCTTAAATCTCAACGTGATCGCTGAGGGCGTAGAGACCAACGACCAAGTCAGCTTCCTGCGCAACCATCAGTGCGATGAAATGCAGGGCTATTATTTCAGCAAGCCGATCCCAGAGAATGAATTCGCCGATTTACTCCGCAATGGCAAAGGCTTGTTGCCGGAAGCCCCCCTTAAATCTGTTAAAGGCAAATAAATCAAGATCCTGCGGATCTTAAATAAATACTCACTCCTTAGCGATCTATGGCAACCCGGAGATCAGGCGCGTGTTGTTATATCCGTCCGTGACGTAGAAGTCGCCGTTCGGCAGGAACGCAATGTCGGTCGGGCGATTGAAGTGATACTGGTCGTTGCCGGGCTTGCCCTTCTCGCCCAGCACCATCAGGAGCTTCTTGCCATCGTTCGTGAACTTGAACACCTGATGTGCGCCGTCATCAACCAGCCAAACGTTTTTTCCGAATCATAAGGGCTGATCGCCACGCGATGCGGCCGGACGAACTTGCGGTCGTGCTGCGCCCATGCTTCGACGAGCCTGCCGTTCTGATCGAAAACCAGCAGGCAATGCTCCCAGCGCGGCTTGGCATTGGTCGCAGCCCGCTTCGGGCGTACCGGTGCCTAATCCAGCGGCTCCAGTTTGACAACGGAGGCGGCGTGATTATTACCCACCCAGAAAGTGACCGGCGTGGTCGAATTGTCCACGAACACCCGCCGGATGTTCGTCTCCCTGGGAAGAAGATATTCAGTGACTTGGCCGCTCTTGGGATCGAGCCGCGTAACGCGATCTGTCCACATCGACCCGGTCCATAGTTCACCGTTTTTATCGGGCACAACGTGGTAGGGAGCGCTCCACGGCGTAGGGAATTTCCATTCCTGGATCTTCTCGCTCTTCGGGTCGAACATCCCGATTGCATTCGCGCCGTATTCGGCGAACCAGAGGCGGTTTTGCGGGTCCACCCTGCCTCGGCGCGGCCGCGAATTCGGGGTCGGCGTCGGATACACCTTGAACTGCTTCGTCTTGGCGTCGATCCTGCCGATGTTGTGGGAGGAGAACTCCAGCAAATAGAGATTATTGTCGTGGTCGGCCGGGATGCCGTAGGCGTTGATGGTTCGGTTCGCGCCGGGAATCTCAAACGTGCCGAGGTTCTCGTATTTGCCGGTGGCGAGGTCCAACCGCAAAATGGAATGGTCGTCCTGGTTGTTCGTCCACACCTTGCCGTCCACATGGGAGTAGGTCGGGCTCACCATCGATTGCTGCGTATGATCCCCCTGCCATTCTTTTGGGAGGGGCCAGATCTGGAATTTCTCGGTCTTTCTGTCGAATTTGGCGATGCCGCACTGGTACATCAAAGAAACCCACAAGTTTTCGTCCTTGTCGAGTTGCAGATCGAGCGTGCCGGTGGGAAAGCCCTTTTTCAGCACCGGGATGGGAAACTCCGTGACCTTCCCGGTCTTGGGGTCCACCTTGCCGATGAACTGTTCGCCGAAATCCGAATACCAGGCCATGCCATCGGAATCGACGACCATGTCATGCGGCTCGGCCAGCTTTCGCGGCAGGTCGTATTCCGTAATGAGGGCGCGCGTCGCTCTGCCCTTGGGCCGCGGCAGCGTCTTGAGCGGATATTCCCACGTCGCGCTGGAGCTCAAATTGACGGTGGCAAGCCAATCCGCCACAGCTTTCGGATTGGCTCCGCGGGTAAGGTCGCGCTGCGATCCGCCTACAGTCATCTGCGGGTGCAGCGGTGTGCTGCCAGGCGCATAACGCGACATCCTTTGGAAGACTTGCATAAATTCGTCCGCGTCGTGAGTGGACTTTACGATGCGCTCCACGGTGTGGCAGCCGTTGCAGTTAAGCAGAAATTTCTTCTGCTCATCCGTACCGGGAATGCTTAAGAGCCATTCCGCGTCGCTCAACTGGGAAGCGAGATTTTTCGCCGGACGGAGTTTGACGTCAGCCGTGGTGACTTTGTCTGGAGCGACGTCCACCGCCTTGGGGGCATCCAGATCGTATCCAGCCGCGCGAATTTTGAGGGAGTAGCGGCCCGGCGCGAGCTTCGAAGCGGGAAAGCTGTAGCGCCCCTTCTCGTCGCTCACCACGGTAAGGGTAATGGTCGAGCCCTCTTTCTTGGCGCTGACCAGCACGCCTTCCATCGGGCCTTCTTTCTCTGAGCTAACCTGCCCGGTCAACGCTATACCGGGCGAACTGTCCGCTCCAATGACATCGGCCGCCGCGAAAAGTAGAGTTATTGCCGCAGTTGCAATGGCTATTATCAGATAGGTTCTTTTCGGCATAACTTTCCTCTCTGAGGCTAAGGTTTGAGACCCTGCATTGGAAAACCAGCCCAGGCTGATGTAAAACGAATCGAAGATGTGACCGGATCGTGGGACTCAGCCGTAGATCGCGCGAAATTAGCCGAAACGCAGTCAGCCGTCAAGCGGTTCACGTAGTCAAGAAAAGAAGGCGTTACTCTGGTTACCCTGGAGAGCCAGGAGGGATCGATCAGTCTCTCCGATGACAGTTCCCACGCGACGCGCAGGAGCAGGTCGAATGCCAGGCGAAAGAGCAACAGGTAGCGGGTGCGCTTAACTGGATGGGACGATAATTAAATGCCCTGACCGACTTCCTCTGTAGCGTATCAAGAGCTGCGGGGAGTTCTCGCACTGTACGGCTGGACGTAGCCCGTCCCCGTCCTCACCGCTCCACGACCCGCACCATACGGCTGTTCTTGTATTCCGACAGCCACACAGCTCCGGCCTGATCGACAGTCATCTTTCGCACTTGCGAATCCAGCCCGGGCAGGGGGTACTCGGTAAATTTGGCTGTGACGGGATCGAAGCGAACGATCTTATTGGCCGTGAACTCATCAAACCAGATCTTCCCGTGATGATCGACGACGATGTCGTAGGGCCCTGAGTCCGGCGTCGGGATCTCCCACTCTTGGATCTTTCCGGTATCAGGGTTGAGCAGCGCAATCTGGTTCGTGTTGTATTCGGTGAACCACACGTTGTCGTTGCGGTCGAGCGTCAGGCGGCGCGGACCCGCGTAGCGCGTGGGCGGCGCATATTCCTTGATCACGCCCGTGGCCGGGTCGAGCATGCCGATCTTGTCGCCGGAGAACTCGCAGAACCAGACATGATTGCGGGAATCGACCACAATCCCATAAGGCCGGGAGCTCTTGGTGGGGATAATGTATTCCTTGAAGCTCTCCGTCTGGGGATTAAAACTGGCGATGCGGCCGCCGCGGATTTGCGTCATCCAGATCAATCCATCTTTCCCGAGGGACAAACTGTGGGGGCTAGAGCCTTCGTGCGGCAGCGGGTAGCGCTTCATTTGGCCGGTCCGGGAGTCCAGACGCCCAAGATGGTTGCCGCGGCTCTCCGTCCACCAGATAAAGCCGCTCTTGTCGGCGAGGGCCCCATGCGGGCGGGCTTTGGCCGGAATCGGAAACTCCCGAAACTCGCCTGTGTTCGGATTCAAACCCCCGATCTTGTCTGCAAAGCGCTCGACAAACCAGATATGGCCCTGCGGGTCCACGGTGAGATTGTGGGGGACCGCTGTCCGCGTAGGAATATCGAACTGAGTGATAATGACGTCGGCATCGCTATGTGTATTACGGTAGGCGACTGCCTTGGGAAAGTTAACGCCGGGCGCTTTGTCCGGACCAAAGTATTTGGAGTAATAGGCCGCGAGCCGCTCGGTCTCCTCGTCGGTTGCCGCCATGGCTCGCTCATCGGAGATTTCCTTGTAGTTCGGCCTGCCGGTTTCTTCCACCCGCCCCATGTCGAGGATGACTTTTTTCCAACCCAGCCGGTCAAAGCGGTTGGCGACGATGTTCACCGGGCCATGACAGTTCACGCAGCGATTGATGACCAACTGTTTTGTGCCATCCCGATCGTCGGGAAGTTGCGGGATCCAGTCTGCCGGGGTGAGAATCGGCGAGGAAGGTTTCGCGAGCGTGAGGTTCAACGAGGTCCCTTTACCGGCAGCGATCTCGACCTCTGCCTTGGTGCTGTCCTCATGCCCGCCCAATCCCGCGGACACCTCACTTCTCCCGGGGTACAGCCCGGGCACATTGTAGTTCCCTCCGTGCGAGAACACCGTGACCGTGATTCCCCGCTCGAGGTGGCGAATTTTCACCGCCGCGCCGGTCACTGGTTTGCCGCTTTCATCGCGCACCGCGCCCTGGAGGCTCCCCATCTCTATCGCCTCTGCGCTCGGGACGCCTCCCCAAGACCAGGCGAGTATCAAGCCGAGCAAAAGAACAATCACGTTGAACCCGGGGTTTCGACCTTGTTGCAGGTCTGAGTCATAAGTCGAAATCTGCATGGCACCCTCCATAACAATCGCTCTGATGGACTGAGACGTACGCCGATGAAGCCCGGCCTTTTCCCTAACCTAGCATGTCCCGATTTTGGGGACAATTTGAAACGTCCTTAATATTGGGACATGCAAAAAATTATCTATAGCCAACAAGCCAAAATCCTTCGAGATGCGATAAAAGAGGCTGGGGAACCATGAAAAAAGGAGAAACGCCATTTATCCCATATCGACATGGAAAAACCAGCCCCGATAATGTCTGTATGGGAAAATATAAGAATACCCGATATTGGGGCGTGTGGATTAACGGCAAATTATTGGCCGTAATGGTTTATAAGAAACGGGCGGTACAATCTAAGGAGGCACTATTTCCAGTAGGGCCCTCCGGTTGAGCGTAACGCGCGACTTTCAGCCGATCTTCTGTCGGAGCGAAGCAGCGCGTAGGGCGGAAAAGCGCAGCGCCTTCCGCCGCTGGGTTTTACTCTCTTTGGGTTTCCCCTGCCCGCAAATCGGGAACCTTACCTGCCCAATCCTTGAAGGGTAAAGCCCCAATGTTGTTCATTGGGCCCAACGCCAAAAAATGACTTACACGTTAGGCCCGCGCAAGTTCGAGCCGGAACTGTGTGTTAATTTCCCTCGCGCGTGCAGTGGGCACGCCCCATTCTTTCGCCAGCTTTGGCCACGCAGCCAAGGCGTCTCCTACCGCCTTGAGATAAGGCGCTCCGTTTTCCTTTAGTTCGAATTTCGCGCCGAATTCGAGCAAGTCCTTGCGCGTAAACCCGTCCGAGCGGCCTTGCGAGGGTCATTTGGTGCGCCTTGGTGTAACCAGCTCCTTTGGCATAGGTGAGGTCGTAGGCCGGGGCAAGCTCCCAGCGCCCGTCGGGGTGCATAAGGAAGCTGTGGTTCTTCACATGGTCGTCCTGGTTTCTCGCCATCAGGTTGAACGCAGTGCGCAGGTACGCTTGCTCGAGCGCCGGGTAGCCCAAGTTTAGCCGTAGGATGAGCCGCATCCATTGTTCATAGGAGTAGGTTTGGGGCGCGTTGTAATCGGCGTGCTCCATACCGCCCAGCGTATGGACATGGAGCTTTTTCACGCCGTCGCGATCAAACCGCTTGATCATGAAGTGTGCGAGGTCGCCTTCTTCGAGCAGGTAGGTCTCCTGCGTGCGAATGCCCGCCTTTTTCGCGAGTAGCGAGTACACATACTCGATGCGGTTGTACGACTGGTGCCGGAAGTCCGGCTTTCCGAGTTCACCCACGCCATCGAATTTGATAATCCAGTGCTCATCCCCCACGCGCGGCTTCGCGTGCGCCGAGCGCACCTGGTTCTTTTTCTGGTTCCAGAGGATGATGGCTTTTGCTCTTGCGCCACCTGCAGAGGAACCCACCTGCATGATTTCTCGCACCGCTTCGCCGCCCTTTCCCTCGATAACGCGTCGTGCTTGGTCGACAAGGCTCTTCACCTCGAGCGCTTGCGTCTCAAGGACGGTCCTTCTGTCGGAAAGGGCCGGCTCGAATTCCAGCGCGCCCACGGCCCGCTTGCCGATGTAGAGCAGCCGCTGGACCGGGGACAGCGCTTTGTCCGGCTCTCCCTTACTGACGAAGTACTGACGGATGATTTCGTTGCCGAACCGGTCGGGAAGTGCATCGGCCAGGACCCCCGGCAAACCGTTGAACGCCTCGACGCGCCTAAGGCTTGGAAACTCGAAGCTCCCGCGTCGGGTGAGCGGCAGGTGCACAGGGGAGATCTCCAGACCGCCCGCTCTAAACCCCGGCGTGTAGTTGAACACGACCCGTCCGTTCGGAAGTTCGGACACGGCCCCGACATCGTGGCCCCAGAGCATGACGCGCGCGAGCGCGGCCACAGCCGGCGTGTTGCGCGTAGCCATCGGTTAGCGCCCCTTCTTTCGCCGGACCCGCTTTCGCTCCGCACCTTTGGAGGCGAGCAACGCGACCGGGTCCGGAGGTAGCTCCGGGAGAAAGGCATCGAGTGCGTCGAGCTCGCCGAGCGTCCTCAGCACTTTCACAAGTGTGGTGAGCCGGGCGTCGCGGCCGCCCTCCATTGCCTTCACCACCGAGCTAGAAAGCCCGGACTGCAAAGCCACGTCCGCGATGCGCAGCTCTTGCGCAATCCGCCGCCCACGCAGCCGGTGGCCAAGTTCCGCGAGGATTTCATTGTTGGTTTTCGATGGGTTCATAAGTCAAGTTTAATAGCCCTTAAAAAGGTCATTAATGCTCGTTAATAACGATAAGAGACAATATACAGGCTATTATACAATATTCAATATGCAGTATTTAGAAGCCCTTATAAAGGCTACTACATCGCTAAATTGGACGTAATGGCCTTTTTAGAACCCTTTAAATATGAAAGCTAAGAAATTTACATCTCGAGGAAGTTCCATTGTAAAAGAAAATTGAATATCAAAATCTCCCAAGTAGGAACCTTCATCTCCGCCCGTGCATGGACGGAATCCAGGATACGCAATTTCATTACGAGGTTGGCAAGCAGCTTGCACCTCTGCGTGATGAGGGCATCCTCGTCATTGGTAACGGGAACATTATTCACAATCTGCGGCGGATGAAACGGGGCGAAGACGCGTTGCCGTTTGATTGGGCAATACGCTTCAACGATAAAGTGCGCGAGTATCTTGCATCGCGTAACCACGAAGCGCTCATCGATTATGTAAGGCTCGGCGACGACGCGCGCCTGTCGGTGCCGACGCTGGAACATTATCTTCCGTTAGTCTATATCGCGGCACTACAAAGCGAAGGCGAATCGATGCCGTTTGACCAGTAACGGAAGTCGTTGAAATACTGGTGGCTATGGGTGGACTCGAACCACCGACCTCAGCATTATGAGTGCCGCGCTCTAACCAGCTGAGCTACATAGCCATGAGGAGGCGCGATTGTGGTTTTTCATGCCGCTCTTGTCAAGAAAGCATGCGATCTACTAACAGATTAGGTAATTTATTTTAGAGGAGGAATGTTTTTAGCGGCCACTAGCCAGCCCCGGCTGCACTTGCACATCGAGTTCTCCGGTCACAGTTAAAACCTTAACTTCCGTCCCCGCTCCGTTGCGCTCGAAACGTAAATCGACGTTGCTGCCACCCACGCGCAGACCGATTAACTCCAGGTAATGGACAAATTCCGGCAATATCGGCCGCACGATGCGCAGACGCTGCTCGAACGCCTCGGGCACGAGGCCTAGCATCGTTTCCAGCAAATAAGGCGCCGCCCCGGCCGCCCAGGCCTGCGGGTGGTTGGCGACCGGATAGCGCACCGGCACACCGTAATCCTGGCGCGAAAAGCCGGCGAACAATTCCGGCAAGCGATAGCCGGGAAAACACATGGCGGCCCGAATAATGCCGTCAAAAATGCGCGCGGCGGCGTCATCGAAGCCATAACGGCGCAGCCCAGCGGCGATAAGCGCGTTGTCGTGCGGCCATACCGTGCCTAAATGATAGCCGATGGGATTATAGCGCCGCGCGCGCGTGGAGAGCGTGCGCACCCCCCAACCGCTGAACATATCGTCGCCCATCAATTTGCGCGCCATCTTGCTCGCCTTATCGCCGTCGGCAATGCCGGCCCAGAGCGCATGCCCCGGATTGGAGGCAAGCACCGCTGCCGGTTTATGATCCGCTTGCAGCGCGAGGGCGTAATACTCTTGCTCTGCCAGCCAAAAGTCGCGATTGAAGCGCGCGCGCAACTGTTCGGCTTCCTGCAACAACTGCTGCGCGCGCTGGTCCAAGCCCTCGCGCCGATAGAGCTCAGCGATATTGCATTTGGCGTAATACACGTAGGCTTGCGCCTCCACGAGCGCGATCGGCGGCGCAGCCAGGCTGCCGTCGGCATTGACAATAGCGTCGCCGGAATCTTTCCAGCCTTGATTGATTAGCCCGCCATGCATATTGCTTTGGTATTCGATATAGCCATCGCCGTTCAGATCGCCAAACTGCGCAATCCATATCAGCGCCCGCTCGATTGGGGATCTCAAATCATTGAACAGGGTTAAGTCGCCGGTCCAGGCGGCGTGGCGCCCAAGCAAGATCAGAAACAGCGGGGTCGCGTCAATGCTGCCGTAATACGGGCTATGCGGAATCGCATCGAGATGCGCTAACTCGCCATCCCGGATTTCGTGCAAGATCTTGCCCGGTTGCTCGTCGCGCCAGGCATCCACCCGCTGGCCCTGATAGTGCGCCAGCAGACGCAGCGTCTGCTCGGCGATGCCCGGTTCATAGGCCAGGGTCTGCAGGCCGGTAATTAAACTGTCGCGCCCAAATAAGCTTGCAAACCAGGGCAAGCCGGCGGCAAAAAATTGTTCTCCCGCGAGCTTGCTTTTTAACATATGTAAGTCGCATAGCGACCGGATTATCACGTTTTTCAATAGGAGGCTGTCGGTGCGGATCTCGGTGTGCTGCGCGATGCTTTCGCGCGCGGCTTGATGCAGATCTTTCGCCATCTGCTCCAGATCCGGCTGCACCTCTACCTCCGCCAGGGCAGGATGCGAAGATTCGGAAACAGCCAGGATGATGCGGATTTGCTGGCTTTCTTGCGGCTGTAGGCGCAAGTGAAAATGGGCAGCGGCGGTCGTCATGCGATGCGGTGCGGGAATAAAGATGCTGATTAACTCCCGGTGCAGGCCGTCCTTACCGTCATAGCGAAAATGAAGAATATTATTCCTCCAGGCCGGGGGATGCCGTTTGCCAGGGATCTCCTCGAGTAACCCACGCACGGCAAAAACATCTTCGAAACCGCAGCGCAATTCGAACGAAACCGGAAATTCAATCGGCTCAGGAGAAAAATTCTGGAAGCTAATCACTTCATAAAGCGCGAGATTGGTTCCACACACCATGCGTTCCCATTTGATGCCGATGCGTTCCTTCAAAATGGCCCCTTTGCCGGCGGTTTTAATATCGGCATTGGTCAATTCAAAAATCGCCCTAAAACCCTGTTCGTCGGTCGCCACTAACATTTGCGGCTTACTGTCGCCCAGCCATATTTCATAACCATTAAGAAAACGGCAATCATGATAATAAAGGCCGCAGCCATGGCCCGACGATATCGGCACGCAGCCGTCGGGTTCAGCCAGGAAAAACAGATCCCGGTCCTTAATCACGATCGCATTGGCAATACTGCGCCCCGTGGATGGCGTGCGCTTAGCGAGCACCTGGTGCTTACGTTGCTGCTTGGGAGATTCCTGCTTATTAGAGCGATCCGGTCGTGGTTTTGTCTGTGGCATTAGGTAGACTCGATTGTCGTTTGTGAAAACCAAAATACAGTGCGGCGATAGCGACACCGGCAAGCGCCAGCGCCAAGGTAAATCTACCGCTGCGGACCCAGGAAGAAAATCCGGCTGTAGGTTAAGAAAAGAATCGGGGATTAACCGGGGGGGTTATACATTAAACCGGAAATGCACGACATCGCCATCGCGCACCACATAATCTTTGCCTTCCAGGCGCAGCTTACCGGCCTCTTTCGCTCCATGCTCACCGCGGTAATGGATGTAGTCCTCATAGGCGATCACTTCCGCGCGGATAAAGCCGCGCTCAAAATCAGAATGGATGACGCCGGCTGCCTGCGGGGCAGTAGCGCCAACGCGTATGGTCCAGGCGCGCACCTCTTTCGGCCCGGCGGTGAAATAGGTTTGCAGGCCGAGCAAGCGAAACCCGGCACGGATCACCCGGTCCAGCCCCGGCTCTTGCAAGCCCATATCGGCAAGAAAATCTTTTTTCTCCTCCGGCTCCAGTTGCGCCAACTCGGCCTCGATCGCGGCACAGATCGGAACCACTTCCGCAGCTTCGGCGCGCGCCAGCTTTTCTACTTTTTCCAACTCCGGATTATTGGTAAACCCCTGCTCGCTCACATTCGCAATATACATGGTCGGCTTGGCCGTGAGCAGGCACAAGGGTTTAAGCAAACGCACCGCCTCTTCTTTCAGGCTAAGCGCATGCACCGGCTGGCCGGTATCCAAGTGCGCCCGCACGCGGACGAGCAAGTCGCGCAGTTTCAACGCGTCCTTATCGCCGGCCTTGATGGCCTTTTCGGTGCGATGCAATCCCTTCTCCACCGTTTCGAGGTCGGCCAACGCTAATTCCGTATTGATGGTCTCGATATCGGCCAGCGGGTCAATACGGCCGGAGACATGCACGACATTCTCGTCGACAAAACAACGTACGACATGGGCAATGGCATCGGTTTCACGGATGTTGGCAAGAAATTTATTGCCGAGGCCCTCACCCTTGGAAGCGCCAGCCACTAGACCGGCAATATCGACGAACTCTATGCTGGCGGGAATGATTTTTTCCGGCTTGGCAATGGCGGCTAACGCCTGCAGCCGCGCATCGGCGATGGCGACGACGCCGACATTCGGATCGATGGTGCAGAACGGATAATTCTCCGCCTGCACGGAAGCGGCGGTGAGCGCGTTAAAAAGCGTAGACTTGCCGACATTAGGCAACCCAACAATACCGCATTTAAAACCCATTACTACTCCTGTTTAGGTATTTTTTTGTGGCCATGCGCCGGCAAGTTATAACCGTCTTTAGAGTAGGCATGCAAGCTGGTCATGGCCTTTTGTAAATGGCCGCGTATGACCTCATCGAGGTGAATCAGCGCCTCGTGGATGGCGGCGTCGATGAATTTTTGCTCCGCGGACGGCGCTTTCTTCAATACATACGACAACACTTGTTCGCTTGTCGCCGGCCGGCCGATACCGATGCGCAGCCGCAAAAAATCGGTCGAGCCGAGTTTGTCGATCATATCGCTTAGTCCGTTGTGGCCGCCGGCGCCGCCGCCTTGCTTGAGGCGCGCCGCGCCCACCGGCAGGTCAAGCTCATCATGCGCCACTAAAATGGACTTCACCGGGATTTTATAATAATGCGCCAGTTTTGCTACCGCTTCACCGCTGCGATTCATAAAAGTCTGTGGCGCGAGCAACCACACTTCGCGATCGCCGATTAAGGCCTTCCCGGCTTTGCCGGAGAAACGGCTTTCGAGCCGTAAAGAGCAGCCCGTGTGCCCCGCAAGCGTGTCTAAAAAACGGAACCCGGCATTGTGCCGGGTGTCCGCGTATTCCGCGCCGGGGTTGCCTAGCCCCACAATTAACGAGATGCCTTGAGGCATCAGCGCTACTCTTTCTCTTTCTTGCCTTCTTTCTTAGGCGCGGCAGCCTTAGGCGCGGCAGTCTTAGGCGCGGCGGCAACTTCCGCTTTTGCCCCCTCAGCCGGCTCGGTCTCTTCGGCAGCGGCGGCAGCCTCGCCCTCAACCGGCGCAGCGACGACGGCAGCCACTTCCGCCTCTACCACCGCACGCACGATGCTTATTGCCGCCACTGCCAAGTCATTGCCGTGTGCCAGGCTGGTAATGGTCACGCCCTCCGGCAACTTGATGTTGCTTAAATGCACCGACTGGCCCAAACTCAAATTCGACAAATCCACTTCTAAATATTCCGGCAACTGGTGCGGTAAGCAGCTGACGTCTACTTCAGTCAGCAAATGCGACACCACCCCGCCTTGCTGCTTCACACCAGGCGCGATATCTCCACCAAGGAAGTGCAGCGGGACCGCGATATGCAGCTTCTCGGTGGCGCTGATGCGCTGTAAGTCCATATGCTGGATGCGCGGTTTATAGGGATGCATTTGAATATCACGCAAAATGGCCTGGTCTGTTTGCCCGCCTACTTTAATAGTTAGAATCGAGGTAAAGAAAGCCTCATTCTTAATGTGATGTGCAGTAGAATCATGCTCGAGTTCGAGCATCATCGGATCTTTGCCCGCGCCATACAACACGGCGGGGATTTTGCCGAGGCGGCGAAGGCGGCGGCTCGCACCCGTACCTTTACCCGCACGCGCTTCGGCGGTTAATATAAATTTAGCACTCATGTTTAGCTCCTCATTTTAAACGCCGCCCCGCGACCAGGGCCGGCTCGCTCAATGCAAAAACTTCTCCGACAGGTTGTTGAAAAAGTCCCTCCATGGCCTTTTTCAACCAAGAAAAGCAAAAAGTGTGATTTTTGCTTTTCTTCATTTTTCAATCACTCACGTGATCGAAAAATGGCGGTACATCCCTATACCGCACCGCAGGTTGTTGAAAAACCGTGTTTTTCAACAACCTGCTAACTATTCTCTTCATAAAAAAGCATTAATCCATAAATAATGAACTCACCGACTCCTGCTCGGCGATACGACGCATGGTCTCCGCCAGCAACTCGGCGATGCTAAGCTGGCGTATGCGCTTACACGCCCTGGCATCGGCGCGCAGCGGAATGGTGTCGGTGACGACCAATTCATCCAACACCGAATTCGCGATTTTTTCCACTGCGTTGCCGGAAAGCACCGGATGCGTACAGTAGGCAATGACACGACTGGCGCCGTTATCCTTCAGCGCCGTCGCCGCCTCACACAAGGTGTTGGCGGTATCGACCAGATCGTCCATGAGCACACAGGAGCGGTTTTCCACCTCACCGATAATGTGCATCACCTTGGCCTCATTCGGGCGCGGCCGGCGTTTATCGATAATCGCCAGATCCGCTTCCAGGTGTTTGGCCAGCGCCCGCGCCCGCACCACGCCGCCGACGTCCGGCGACACGACCAATAAATCTTTATGTTCATGCTTCCAAATATCGCCGAGCAATACCGGTGCCGCGTAAATATTATCCGTCGGGATGTTAAAAAATCCCTGGATCTGGTCGGCGTGCAGGTCCATTGTCAGCACGCGATTAGCGCCCGCCACGCTGATCATGTCCGCCACCAGCTTGGCGGTGATCGCCACGCGCGCGGTGCGCGGGCGCCGGTCTTGGCGCGCATAACCATAATAAGGAATCGCCGCGGTAATACGGCGCGCGGATGAACGCCTGATCGCGTCCATCATCACCAGTAATTCCATCAGGTTATCGTTGCTCGGCGCGCAAGTGGATTGCAAAATAAACACGTCCTTGCCGCGCACATTTTCCATAATCTCGACTTGAACCTCACCGTCACTGAAGCGGTCGACGTACGCCTTGCCCAACGGCAAGCCAAGATGATGCACCACCAATTCGGCCAGCACCGGATTGGCGTTACCGGCAAACACCACCATATTGTCGACTGACACCTATTCCCCCTTGGCTTGCTGCCACGTTAGCGGCATTGCATATTGGCTGGGGCGCCAGGATTCGAACCTGGGAATGCCGGAATCAAAATCCGGTGCCTTACCGCTTGGCGACGCCCCAATTCATCACGCCACCCTGCCTCGCATGAATTGGATGTACATTGATACCTTGGGCGACAAAACCGGTATACGAGGCGGGGCCCTTGGTTCTTAAGTCCGATAAAACGGCGTGGCCCTGATCCGCGCCGGCGACCGCCAAAAACACACAGGCACCGGAACCGGTCATTTTAGCCATGCCAAAATCACTCAACCATTTCAAGGCCTTATCCACTTCCGGGTAAAGCCTGCGCACCACCGGCGCAAGATCGTTGTGTGCCCGGCCCGCATGGAAGTCGCGTATTGTGATTGCAGGGCTATAGTGTGTCAATTGCCGTTCCCGTCTATCGTCGGTAAATGCCGCAAACACGCGCGCGGTGGAAACCGCGACCGGGGGCGCAATAACAACATACCAGGAGGATGCCGGTTCCATCGGCGTCAAGATTTCCCCCACACCCTCCGCCCACGCGGCATGGCCGTGGATGAATACCGGTATATCCGCGCCTAATTTCAACCCTAAGACGGCAAGCTCGGCCAGCGGCCAATCAAGCTGCCATAACTCGTTAAGCGCGAGCAGTGTGGTAGCGGCATCGGAACTGCCGCCGCCCAGCCCGCCGCCAAGCGGCAGGCGTTTTTGCAGTTGGATTCGCACACCTTGCGTGACGCCGGCGGTGGTTTGCAATAAGCGCGCGGCACGCATACACAAATCCGCCTCTTCCGTCACCCCCGCTACCTGCGACCCGCGGCTAATTTTGCCGTCATCGGTGACGGCAAAACTGAGTTCATCACTATAGTCCAGAAATTGAAATAGGGTTTGTAAGCGATGGTAGCCGTCGGGGCGCTTCCCGGTGACATGCAAAAAAAGATTCAATTTGGCTGGCGCCGGCCAGGAGATCATGGGGTTGTCAGCGTCCACTGCGCGATGATGAGGCGCAATTCTAACACCGGCGTTTGCCGTGCGGCATCGGTATTAATAGACCCGTCTGTTGCTGTTTCCGGCAACAATCGCAAAGACAGCCTGCGCGGTAATTCCTCGTCATTATAGCGGGCATAATCCAAGAGACGGATGTCCCAACCCCATTGCGATAAGCTTTTAAGCCGCCCCCGTTCATCGAGGCTATGCCGCTCGGCGGCGGCAGGAACCGGTATACCCAATATCCAATAATGCAAGCCCGCGAGCGGCACCTGCCATCCCGTGGTATTAAATAATAATACTTGCGCGTTTTCCGCCCGGAAAATTTTTTGCTCGGCATCGCGCAGTTCCGCGCCGGCGGGATTCTGGCTCAGCCTTAGGAGGCGTTTCCCCAACGGACCGGAGAGATCGATAACGTCATTTTCGCCGTCGCGCCGCCAATGCAGCGACATTTGTCCGCCTTCGTCACCCGAGCGCAATACTAAACGGCCTTGGATATCCCACGCGGTAATTTGCTGCAGGCGCGCTTCGCGCGCCTGCCATGCCAGCGCGGCATTCTCCACCGGCCGGGTTGGCGCAACGGAACAGCCGGCCAGGAACAAGGTAAGGAAGACATATGCCGCCGCTATTCCATAGCGGACAGGCTTAATCACGGTTTGAATTTCTTAATAATACCCAAAAGTACTTCGTTATCCGGCGTGTCTCTGAGCGCTTGCTTCCAAATCGTTTCGGCGGCGGCGCGATCGCCGGTCACCCACAGCACCTCACCCAAGTGAGCGGAAATTTCTGCATCGCTGCGAATCGCCAAGGCGCGCTTCAAAAATTTTACCGCCTCGGCGGTATTGCCCATGCGATAATGCACCCAACCCATGCTGTCCATAATGAAGGGATCGTCCGGTTTCAAAGCCAGCGCCCGCTCGATAAGCTCGAAAGCCTCTTTAAAGCGATTGGTCCGATCGGCCAGGGTGTAACCCAGGGCGTTCAAGGCCTGAACGTTCTTGGCATCCATCTGGATAAGTTTGCGCAGATCTCGCTCATGCGCATCGAGCATATCGAGTTTTTCCGCCACTAAAGCGCGCGCATACAGTAAATCGGGGTCGTCGGGCAAAGCAGTCAAGGCGCTGCTCAGCACTTTCAGCGATTCCTGATATTGCTTGCCGTCGCGCAATATCTGATCTTCGCTGAGAACAAGCTGCACCCGCTGTTGGTCGGATTCCGGTTGAATGCCGTGTAAGTGGTGGCGGGCCGCCTCCACGTTTCCTTGTTTGGCAAAAACCGCCCCTAAACGCATCTGCGCCTCAAAATAATATTCACCTGATTCCACGGCCTCATACCAGCGCGCCGCCTCCGCATAGTTTTTGCGCTGCTCCGCGATCTGGCCTAGATATAGCCGGCTCTGATCATTCTCCGGCTGCACGCTCAAGTTAAGTTTGAGATATTTCTCGGCTTCATCTAATTGATTACCCTGCAACGCAAGCAAACCTACCGCATACAGGGCATCAGCATCACGCGGATTATCATCGGCGATGTGCTTGAATTGCGCACGCGCCGCGTCCCACCGCCTTAAGTCCACCAAATAGCGCGCGTAATTCAAGCGTAAAACGGCCGCCTGCGGATAGCTCTTCAGAAAACTTTCATAAAATGTCCCCACCTTTTGCGTTTCTTTGCGTGAAACTAAAACACGCGCCTTAAATACCGCCGCTTCCTGCCATCCCGGCCTTAAATGCAAAGCGCGATCAATGGAAACTTGGGCCTTATCGAGGTCTCCCTGCCGCACCGCCAGATGCGCCAGGGCAAAATAGGCCTCGGGTTTTTCCGCATGCAACTGTACCAACTCCTGCATGATCTCCACCCCGGTGGCGCGATTTTGCGAACGGGCTAAAACAGCAGCCGTTTTTAGATAGGCCTGGGCGAGATTATCGGGATTGGTCGAGAGAGATAAAATCCGGGCGAATTGCTGCTTTGCTTCTTGCGGGTGGTCGAGTTCCAGCAGCACCTCCGCCAGCGCCTCCCGGGACTCGATATTTTCCGGCTGCAATTCCACCCATAAGCGCGCGGTCTTCAACGCTTCAGCATAATGTTTGGCATACAACGCCACACTGGTGGCACGCTCGGCCAGGCGCGGGTCACGTGTTTTCAACGCGGCTTGTGTCAGCATGTCGACCGACAAGGTAATATAGCCGCGCTGGCCGGCGATCTCTCCCAGCAATAAGTCATACATAATTTGCGGGGTTAACTCTACCGGCGGATAATTCACGCTGCGGTCGACAGTAATTGCGCGTGGCTGCTCCGCCATCGGCTCGTGCACGGCTTGTCCGGCGCAGGCGGTTATAAGGTATGCGGTTAATATGATCCCCGATAAGGAGAAAAATCTGTTCATCACTCTGTCTCCGGCTTTTAGATAAGCAGGCAAGGCCGCTGCACGACGCCAATGTTATAAAAAAATGCGAAACCCGCCGTTTAAGTTAATCTACCGCATCGCAGGGTGTTGAAAAACTGAGTTTTTCAACACCCTGCTATATTTTTACTTAACGGCCCAAACCAGGAATCTGCGACATGAATTCCATTTTATTGCTACTCATTGCGGTCACCCTGTTTATCTTTGGCTACCGCTTTTATTCCAAGCTGATATCCGTTTGGGTATTCCGGCTTGACTCTAATTATAGTACACCAAGTCAAATCCAGGCAGAGGGGGTTGAACATGCCGCCGGTAACCGACATTTGGTATTCGGCCACTATAGCGCCTCGCTCGGCACTATTGCGACTATTATTGGCACCGGCATCGCCGTCATTTGGGGCTGGATACCCGCGTTTCTCTGGTTAGTCGTGGCCGGCACCCTGGTCGCCGGCGTCTATGGATTAAGCAATCTTTGGTTGGGGCTGCGCCAACAAGGGATAAGTTTGCCGTTGCTCACAGGCGAGCTATTCGGCGCGCGCGCGCGCTATGCCTTGTTCCTGCTTATTTTTTTGCCGCTGCTGCTGGTCAATGCCGTATTCGCCGTGTTGACCGCGCAGCTATTGACAGATTTCCCCACCGCCGTACTGCCTTTCTGGCTGCAGATTCCCGTCGCCCTGGGATTAGGCCTATTTCTCTATAACAGGACCGATTTTGAAATCATACCGGCGACCCTGATTGCGCTGTTGGCGATGGCCGTGCTGATTTATTTCAGCGGTAAAATTCCGCTTGTCTTTAATGGCGCGCTGGATGTGCATATTTTCAACGCGCCGGTTTTTTCGCTTGATGCGACTACCGCCTGGATGCTGTTGCTGTTCATCTACCTTTTTTATACAACGCGCTTACCGATATGGAAATTAGCGCGTCCGCGCGGATATCTCACCGCGTTGCAGCTTGGCCTGATGCTTATAGTAACAATCGTCGGCGTGCTGGTGTTGCATCCGGCCATAGTAGCGCCGGATTTTCACTATCCCGAACATTCTCCAACAACGTTGCCCTGGCTGTTTATCACGCTGACCGGCGGCGCTATCGCCGGTGTTTATGTCCTGGCCGGCGGAAACATCGCGGCAAAACAATTGGCGCAGGAAACCGATGCACGCTATCTCGGTTATGGCGCGGCGTTGTTTGACGGCGCACTGGCGTTAAGCGCGCTCGTCATTTTTGCCGCGGGATTTGATAATCTGGAGGCCTGGAAACAATACTATGCGGCTTGGCAGACGCAGACACCGGCGCAAATCTTAGGCCGCTATATTAATGGTATCAGCTACTTCGCCGGCGCCCTGGGCATGGATACACAAACCGCCGGCGCTATTGCCGCCGCCCTGGTTGCAAGCCTGGCGGCGACCGGTCTCGAGGCGGGTGTGCGGTTTCAAAAAACCCTGGTGGCCGAAATGCGGCTGCAAGAGCGAGCGCCAAGCAGCAATGGATTGGTACTCGGCCTCACTTTCACGATCGCGCTTGCGCTTTATGCCGATCAAATCGATCAGGGGGTCACACTTTGGCCGCTGCTCGGCAGCGCAAGTTTAATTTGCACCGGTTTAATCCTGTTGTTAACCAGCGTGGTTTTGCTGCGGTTGAAACGCCCGGTAATCTTTGTGTTAGCGCCGGCGGTGTTGTTGCTCGGAGCGGCGAATTGGGCGCTGGTGAGCCAATTTAGCCGGTGGTGGCTGCAGGCGCAGTGGTTAATGCTTACCGGCGGCTTATTCCTTTTTGTTCTGCAAACATGGCTCCTGGTCGAGGGGTTGCAAGCCTACAGGAAGGCCCAAGGTCCCATGCCCAAACTTGACAGGGCGCCGCTATAAGTCACAATCCAGTCCATACTCAAGCATTAATATCTTGTTTCTAATGCATCTTTTCGCCTTCGGCATCAATCATAAAACCGCGCCGCTCGCGTTACGCGAACGGGCGGTATTTGTCCCGGAAAAGCTGCCGGAGGCGTTGCACGATTTCACTTCGAAAACGGGTATAGGTGAGGCGACGATCCTATCGACCTGCAACCGGACCGAGCTTTATTGCGGACTCGATGGCAGGGACAAAGCCAGCAGTAATCAGGCCATCGAATGGTTCTGCAATTATCACGCATTGCGCAACGACCTCATCCAGCCCTATCTTTATTTTCATCCCGGGCAAGAAGCGGTGAAGCACGCGTTCCGCGTCGCCTCCGGCCTGGATTCCATGATTCTGGGCGAACCGCAAATCTTGGGACAGATGAAAGAAGCGTTCGCGGCGGCGCATAAGGCCGGCGCCACCGGAAAAATCTTAAATAAATTATTCCAGCAGACTTTTTCCGTGGCAAAACAAGTGCGCACGGATACGGCCATCGGTGTAAGCGCTGTTTCGATCGCCTCCGCCGCCGTCACCCTGGCGAAACAAATTTTTAATAAGCTGTCCGAACAGACGGTACTATTGATCGGCGCCGGCGATATGATCGATCTGACGGCGCGCCATTTACGGGAAGAAAAGGTGGGCCACATGATCGTCGCCAACCGCACGCTGGAGCGCGCGCGTTTATTAGCCGAACCCTACCGGGCTGAAGTTATTACCCTGACGGAAATACCGACGCGTTTACATGAAGCCGATATCGTGATTTCCTGCACCGCGAGCCAATTGCCTATCCTCGGCAAGGGCGCGGTCGAAAGCGCGCTCAAAGTCCGTAAGCATCGTCCCATGTTCATGGTGGACATCGCCGTGCCGCGCGATATCGAGGTAGAGGTCGGCGAATTGAACGACATTTATCTTTATACCGTCGACGACCTTAAAGATGTGGTGCAAGAAAACCTGCAGTCGCGCCAGGAGGCGGCCAAACAAGCGGAAAAAATCATCGACCTGCAGGTGGTCAATTTCATGCATTGGATCATATCCCTGGATTCCGTGCCGACCATCCGCGCCTTGCGCGAAGCCACCGATAGCTTGCGCGAAGCGGAGCTTATGCGCGCGAAACGCCAACTGGCCAAAGGCGAAGATCCACAACTGGTTTTGGAGCGGCTGGCGCGCGCGTTGGCAAATAAGTTCACCCACGCCCCAACCTCGGCTTTGCAAAAAGCCGACCGTGAGGGCAACGATGATTTGCTCGAAGCCGCACGCCGGCTGTTCAACCTGAGCGAAGGTATCGGAAAAAATCCACTGAACGGGAAGGATTAAATGAACCCCTCCATCCGTAACAAATTGGATGGCCTCGCCTTGCGTTTGGAGGAAATCAACGCCCTGCGCGCCGAGCCGGGAGTCACCGACAACCAAGACCGTTTTCGCCAGTTGTCGATTGAATACGCCGAACTTACGCCGGTAGTCAACCAGTACCAGGCCTACTGTCGTGCCTGGGACGAGCTGGAAGCCGCGCGCGCCATGCTCACGGATCAGGACAGCGCGATGCGCGCAATGGCGCAAGAGGAAATCGCACACATCCAGGCGCGCATTGAACAACTGGAGCAACAACTGCAAAAACTGCTGCTGCCGAAAGACCCATACGACGCGGGAAATATTTTCCTGGAAATCCGCGCCGGCACCGGCGGTGACGAAGCAGCGTTGTTCGCCGGGGATCTATTCAGGATGTATAACTATTACGCGGAAAAACACGGCTGGAAGGTGGAGATCTTGCACGGAAGCGGCGGCGAACACGGCGGCTATAAAGAAATCATTGCCCGTATCGTCGGCGAAGGCGCCTACTCGCGCCTGAAATTTGAATCCGGCGGTCATCGTGTGCAACGCGTGCCGACCACCGAAGCGCAGGGACGCATCCATACCTCGACCTGCACCGTGGCGGTGATGCCGGAGGCGAAGGAGATCGATGCCATTGCGCTTAATCCGGCCGACCTCAAGGTCGATACCTTCCGCGCCTCCGGCGCCGGCGGGCAGCATGTAAATAAAACCGATTCCGCCATCCGCATCACGCACCTGCCGACCGGCATCGTGGTGGAATGCCAAGACGAACGCTCGCAGCATAAAAATCGCGCGCGCGCGATGTCCATTTTAAGCGCGCGCTTGCTGGAGATGGAGCTGCGCAAAAAACAAGAGCAAGAGGCGGCCACCCGCAGGAGCCTGATCGGCAGCGGCGACCGCTCGGAGCGCATCCGGACTTATAACTTCCCGCAAGGGCGGGTTACCGACCACCGCATCAATCTCAGTATTTATAAACTCGATCAGGTTCTCGCGGGCGACCTCGACGCATTGATTGATCCGCTCTTGACCTCGGACCAGGCCAATCAACTTGCCGCCCTCGGCGCTTGATGCAGTCGATTGCACAATGGTTACAAGCAGGCGCGGCTGAATTGGCGGCGGCTTCGCCTTCCACGCGCCTTGATGCCGAACTTTTACTCATGTACGTCTGCAAGCTGACGCGTACCGAACTGTTGACCCGGGCGGCAACTCTTTTATCGCTGCCACAAGAGGAACACTTGCGGCAACTGATTTTACGCCGCCAAGGAGGCGAGCCCATCGCTTATTTGATTGGACGGCGGGAATTTTGGTCGTTGCAATTAGCGGTCTCCCGCGCCACCCTGATCCCGCGCCCGGAAACCGAATTAGTGGTGGAACGGGCGCTGGCCCATATTCCGCCCCGCGTTGCTTACACCATCGCCGACCTCGGCACCGGCAGCGGCGCCATTGCTGTCGCTCTCGCCCACGAGCGGCCGCATTGCCGTATCATCGCCAGCGATATATCCTCGGAAGCGTTAGCGGTGGCGCGCAAAAACGCCAACCAGTATCAGCGCAACAACATTGAATTTCGCCAGGGCGAATGGTTTACGCCGTTGCCGGAAAAATTGGATCTGGTAGTGAGCAACCCACCTTATATCCGCGATAGCGATTCTCATCTTTCCACCGACGATCTGCGCTTTGAGCCGCGACCGGCGTTGCAAGGCGGGCCGGATGGACTCGATCACATCCGCCGCATCGCGGCCGACGCCACGCATCACCTAAAGGCCGGAGGCTGGTTATTGCTGGAACACGGCTTTGATCAGAAACAGGCGGTGGTAGAGATATTGCGCCGTTATCGCTACCAACATATTACCGATTATCGCGATTATAGCGGGCAGGACCGTGTCATCGAAGCGCGCTTGGGGCCTGCTTAACTCCACTCTATCCAAAGATATCGCCATCGCCTTAAAATGCCTATATGAACGACAAGCAATTAATGCGCTATAGCCGCCACATCATGCTTCCGCAAATCGGGTTTGAAGGCCAGCAGAAGTTGATGCAGTCGCGCGTGTTAATCATCGGGATGGGCGGGCTGGGCTCACCCGCGGGCATTTATCTTGCCGCGAGCGGCGTCGGCCATTTGGTGCTGGTCGATGACGATCAGGTGGAGCTTTCCAACCTGCAGCGTCAAGTGCTGCATGTCACTGCCGCTATCGGCGAGCCCAAGGTCGATTCCGCCGCCCGCACGTTGCAGGCGCTGAATCCGGAGATACAAATCACCCGCATTCATAACCGGCTTGAGGGCGATGCTCTAACCGAACAAGTCAGGCTGGCGGATGTCGTGGTTGATGCCAGCGATAATTTCGCCACCCGCTTTGCCATCAATCAGGCGTGCGTGCAAGAAAAGACGCCATTGATCTCCGGCGCGGTGATCCGGATGGAGGGACAGATCACGGTATTCCAACTGGACCGGGATGACAGTCCCTGCTATGGCTGTCTTTATCAAGACACCGACGAATTGGCAGAGACCTGCGCGCAGAACGGCGTGCTCGCGCCGGTGGTCGGCATCATCGGCACCATTCAAGCCACGGAAACAATTAAAGTTTTGCTAAACCTGGGCGTCTCCCTGCACGGGCGTTTACTGTTGCTTGATGCCGCCACCATGGAATGGCGCAGCATCAAGTTGCGCAAAGATCCGGCCTGCCCGGTCTGCGGATAACTTACGCTTACGCATTATGTTTGGTTCCTAATGTCGCAACTATCTAGCTTCACTAAGGTAGCAAACAAGGTTACCGAGTTTTCGGAATTCCTTTCGGCTCATATCGTTCCGTTGTTCCTGCCGGATCGTCGCGGCAGGCCAGCCTCCTGCGGGACGGGTCTACTAGTTGCCTCCGAACAGGGCTTATATCTGGTGTCGGCCGCGCATGTGTTTGACGAGATGGGTCTAGGAAAAAACCTCTTCTACTATATTGAGCCCGGGGTAATAAAAACGTTACAAGGAACCCCTCGATCAACTCCCATGCTGCCTTCCGGCGACCGCAACGATGACAATCTAGACATTGCTGTGTTGCGGTTAGAGCCACCTGGATTGCCTCCGCACCCAAAGCTAGGAAAGTGGCCTGTGCCGTTGAAGGCTTTGCTATCACGTGCGCTACCTAGAGAACGAAAGCAGTATCTGGTTCTTGGTTTTCCCGCATCACGCAGTCACATTAATCCAGTCGATCGCATGGTTACGTCCCAGCCACTTCCATTTCGGAATATAGTCGCGCCACGCATCACCTATGAAGCGCTTGGGCTGTCCTCAGAAGAGCATGTGGTATTGCCTTTCATTCAGGACAAGGTGCTGGACCCTGACGGGAAAATTCGTGCTGCTCCGGAACCGAAAGGAATGAGTGGCGCTCCAGTTTGGTTGCTCTTTGACGAGGACGGCGAGAATGACCCAGAGCAAACACCTGTAGTTGCAATCGCAATCGAGCATCATCACCGTAACCAGAAAGTTCTGGTCGCAACGGACATTGGGGTGGCAATGAAGCTTATCGGTCAATACGAGCCAGCTAACCCCGCCTTGCAGCGGACGCGCCACAAGGGATTATTTGAAGCAAGGTGAACCAAATGTCAAAAGTTGATTCCTACGAACTGGAAGTCCTAACGGCCTTTGAAAAGGGTAAACTCAAGTCCATCGCCACGAAGGGTGAGCTTGAAAAGTTAAAGGCGGCAGCGAGGGCTACGGCTATCAAAGATCGCAGAGTCAACATCCGCTTGTCCTCTATTGACCTGAGCAATATTCAAGTCAAGGCACTAGAGGAGGGTGTTCCCTATCAAACGCTGATTGCCAGTGTTCTGCACAAGTACGTCAGCGGCCGCTTCGTTGAGAAATCGCAATGTATAACTAATCGCTCAACGCGGACGCCGCGCAAGCGGCCGCCGGTTAGCCCATAGGTTACGCGTCAATGATACGCAGCGTGTGAGGCACGGTAAATTGAGCGAGACCCTTGAGGCTGTAAAGAAACTCGTTGCCGCAGAGCAAGTACGGATATCCGAGCATGGCTATGACGAGATCGCAGCGGATGGGATATACGTTCGGGATGTATTGGCGGGCGTGGATAAAGCTACTGTGGTAGAAGATTATCCGGCTTTCCCCAAGGGTCGTGCTGTGTTGGTGCTACAATTTGACAAAGATAACCGGCCCATTCATGTTGTATGGGGGATTCCGAAGGGACTCACTTCGCCGGCTGTGGTTGTGACCGCTTATCGCCCCAATCCCGACCGATGGGACAGAACCTTTACTATGAGAAGAGGCAAAGATGAGCAAGCTAAATAGAATCAAATATGTGCACGAAGGCAAGTACGTTGCAGAGGTAGATGTTGAGCTTCTCGAAGATGAAACGGAATGGTCACCGTACTTGTCGGTAGGAGATGCGTACAAGCTTGACGATGTACGCGATGCGCTAAGGCGCGGTGATATTGCGGCCGCTGCAAAGCTCGCGCGTGTATTTGCACTCCAGCCAGTAGCCATCTCGCAGTAACACATAATCGGGTAAGCGCCGGTTTCTCCCCGGCGCTCCCCACACCACCTAGCATGCGGGTCCGCACTAGGCGGTTGAAACAGGGTAATGAAAACGTACCCACTGATCTTTAATCGACACCAAGCCTTGCGCTGTTAGCCACTTGTTGGTCATCGCCATTTGCGTGATCGGTGCGCGCGACATGGCGTAGGGTCCTTTCGAACTCACGCCGGTTTTGATCGCTTCGTTCAGGCTGACACCCAGACTCACCAGATGACTGATTTTGGTGCGCGGCCACCGCCATTGTTTCCAATAGCAGCAACGTAGACGCCGCCGTAACCATTCATCCAGTTCGGGTATCGGCCGGTAGTACTCCGATAACGCAAAGTAGTTCAGCCAGCCAATGACATAAAGACGCAGTTCGCGGTAGCGGTAAGCCAGGCTCACGCCCCACGAACGCCCTGTCAGTTGCCGGATTCGATATTTGAAGCGGTGCAGCGCCTTGTCGCTCCAGACGATCTTTGTTCCTCGAAAGCAAAACCCGAGAAACTCCAGTTCGTTGCTGGTCGTGACGCGGCTTTTGTTGACGTTGATGTGCAGCTTCAGCCGGTTTTCCAGAAAGCGTGTGACGTTTGCCTGCACCCGTTGTGCAGCACGCCGGCTACGCACGCAGATGACAAAGTCATCGGCATAACGCGCAAACTTGTGTCCGCACCGGTGCAAGTAGACGTCCAGTTCGTGCAACACGATGTTGGCGAGCAGTGGCGATAAGGGGCTACCTTGCGGCACGCCCCGAGGTGTGGCCTGCCACTGTCCGTTTTCCATGACGCCCGCACGCAGATAACGGCCAATCAATTGCAGCACGCGTTTGTCGGTTACGCGCTGCGCGATCAGTCGCATCAGTACGTCGTGATTGACGCTGTCGAAGAACGCCGCCAGATCGATGTCGACCACAAAACGGTACTTTGCTCGGATGTAGTCGCGCACCTGCCGTACTGCCTGATGCGCATTACGTCCGGCACGGAACCCGTAACTGTTGTCGCTGAACTCGCGTTCGAACTGCGGCGCGAGTTGTTGCGCGATCGCTTGCTGGATAATGCGGTCAGCCACGTTTGGAATACCCAGTGGCCGTTTGTCGCCATTCGGTTTGGGAATCCACGCGCGTCGTACCGCCTCCGGTTGATACTCACCCGTCAACAATTGTGCTTTGATGGTCGGCCAGTGTTGACGCGCCCATGCCGGAAAGTCCGTCACGGAAACCGCGTCACCTCCGGCCGCGCCCTTGTTCGCCTTCACGCGCTGCCATGCGCGTTTCAGGTTGTCGCGGGCGACGATTGCTTCCAGTCGTGGTTGTTCCAGGGCGTGCACGATTGTCATACGCCGATCCTCTCTTCCCGCGTGACGCAGGCCGCGTGAAAACCGAGTATAACAAGGCGCTGCCCTGTCCTGTTTCTTTGGTCCTTCGCGTTGATGGCACTCCGGCCCTCAATGCTGTTGGGTCGGAGGAGGCGCACCCGAAGGTGCTGGCCTCCGTCCGCCGCTCAAACGGTGTGTGCGGTTTTCCCGCGCACCGCTTTCACGAAGACCCATGTTGCTGGGATGCAATGGAAGGAATTAAT
>Ga0209283_10000229_pt1 | contig 27744 bp, 31 predicted proteins | sample CZO8metaG_2_FD_188354 | JGI IMG/M metagenome (GOLD analysis project Ga0209283, IMG submission 188354) | Vadose zone soil microbial communities from the Eel River Critical Zone Observatory, Northern California, USA - CZOApr15con2H1.8 metaG... | ecosystem: Environmental > Terrestrial > Soil >...
GGCATGACGTTTGCGCCCATGACCACCGTGGCCATGCGCAACATCTCTCCGCAGATGTCAGGCGCAGCGTCCGGCATTCTCAACACCACGCGGCAGCTCGGCGCCGCCATCGGCAGCGCTGTCGTCGGCGCATTGCTTCAGAACCACCTCGCGACCACGCTGCACGACCAGGCCGTGAGTCACGCCGGCGCGCTCCCGGAGAATTTCCGTGCCCAGTTCGTGGCTGCGTTCAGCTCGGTTTCGAGCAACGGCCTCCAGATCGGCACGGGCCAGAACGGGGCCAAGCTGCCCGCCGGCCTCCCGCCCGCCGTGCAGCATCAGATCGCCGCTCTTGCCCACGACGTCTTCGTGAGCGGATTCATCGACGCCATGAAGATCACCCTTTATGTGCCGCTTGCGGTCCTGGCTTTCACCGCGCTGACGACGCTGCTCATCAGGCGGCGCCAGCGCCCGGCCGCAATTCAAGGCGAGCCGGCGCGAGAACAGGAAAAAGTAGCGGCCGCCGCGGGCTAGGCTAGGCCCGGTGACAGAACCGGCCGACGGATGGCTCGAGCGAGGTGGCGTCCGCCTTCATTACCTCGATTGGAGCCCGCAACCTGGTGCGCGGCGCGATCCTCCGGTGTTTCTGCTTCATGGTCTGAGCTCAAACGCGCGCTATTGGGATCGCCTCGCCCGCCATCTCACCACCCGTCGCCTGGTCGCTCTCGACCAGCGCGGACATGGCTTGACCGCCAGGCCGCCGCACTCCCCCCCGTCGGACGGCTACGCGATGGACATGCTGCTCGAGGACGCGGAATTTGTGATCGGCGAGCTCGATCTTGAAAAGCCCACGGTCGTAGGGCATTCGTGGGGCGCCACCGTCGCCCTCGAGCTGGTGGGCACCCGGCCGGGCCTCGCCTCTGCGCTCGTCTTCATTGACGGTCCGGTGCAGAGCGCGGCCAACATGTTCAGCTGGGAAGATGCGCAGCGCTTGATGCAGCCGCCGCTGCCGCGTTTCACGACGTTTGCGGACGCCATCGCCGAATCTCAACGTGACTTCGGGGGAGCGTGGGATGACGACCTCGAACCATTCGTGGAAGCGCGTGTCATCGACGACGGGGGCGCTTATGTGCTTACCCTCACCGCGGCAGCGCGGCTCCAGCTGCTGCGCGGCCTTTACGACTCCCAGCCTGAAATGCTGTGGCCACGTGTCGATGTGCCGGCCGTCGCGCTGCTGGCTCGTGACGGTCCGGCCAGCATCTCCAGCTGGAAAGAGCACGGCGCGGCGCTCTTGGGAGAGTTGGCGCCCAACGTCGAGATCCGCTGGTTTGATACGCCGCACGACATCCCGATCTTCGCCCCAGCCGAGGTGGCGGCGGTGATCGAGCGCGTCAGCTCGGCAGCAGCTGCAAGCTCAGGTTCATAGCCGGCCGCCCGAGACCAGCTTCAGCGCCGCCAGCAAGGCCGCGGCGCCGACGAACGCGACGACGATGCTGCCGAAGAAGCCGACGGTACCGGTCATGTGAAAAATGGCGCCCAGCAGGTACCCGCCGATGATCGCTCCCGCAACTCCGACCACGATGTCGGCGATGCAGCCGAACCCTCGGCCGGCGACCACGCGGGCGGCCACCGCGCCGGAGATCAGCCCGACGATGATCCACGCTACCCACGATCCAGGATCGAGGTTCATTTCGACAACCAGTGCGCGATCACCGAAAAGACCTCCTCGTTTTCCAGGTCGTTGAAGGGCTCATGGTAGCGGCCCTCTAGCAGCCTTAGCTCGCTCACGGTTGAGGTCAGCTCGTGCAGCTCCTTGCTGGCCTCTGGGTCGATCAGCCGGTCATCGGTCCCGGCCAGAATCAGGAACGGGAGCTTGATCTCCCCAGCGTGGGCAAAGATGCGTTTGCACGCATCCGCCCACTCGGAGTACATCCGGAGGGAAATCTTGTTGTGCACGAGAGGATCGGTGCGGTAGGCCTCGACCACCTCGGGTAGGCGTGACAAGGTCTTGGGGTCGACCTCGTTGTTGAGGGTCAGCCTTGGCAAGATCTTCGAAGCCGCTCTGCCCAGTTTGAGTTTCAAGGGCGGCACCGACACCTTTAACCGAAGCGCCGGGCTGGACAGTACGAATCGCTCGGTCTTTGGCACCTTGTGCTCCAGCAGCGTGCTCAGCAGAGTTGCCCCACCAAATGAATGTCCGACCGGCACGACCTCTCCGCCCGCGATGCCCTCGACGTGTGTCACGAACGCGGCCACATCCTCAGTCCATTGAGACCATCTGTCAACGTGCCCGCGTCGGCCCGCGCTCTTGCCGTGGCCGCGGAGATCCACTGCAAAGGTCCCGAACCCATACCTGGTCATAGCCTGCGCGAAACGCTCGTACCGTCGCGCGTGGTCGCCAAGTCCGTGCACGACGGCAAACGTCAACTCAGCACCGGCTTTGGGCCACGCTCGGTACGAGAGCCTGGTTCCGTCGGCGGACTCGATGGTCCCCTCGCGAGCGAGAGTACCCTCAGCCGGCAAGGTGCCCGAAGCCTTTCAGGATCTTGAGCGCTTCTTGTTCAGCCTCGAGCAGCGTCGGCGCATAGGCGCGGATGCCGAACAGGGCATAGGCCCACTCGGGGCTCGGAGGACTCTGCGAGTGAAGCCGAAAAGTCGGCGGATAGAAGAGGATGCGCTCCCCCTGAACCTTCTTGATCACGGGGCGTTTCGCAAGGATCTCCTCCAGCGACTGGCCGTTGGGTAGGCGTCCGTGATCGAACTCCAGCCGGCGGAGCTTGGCCAGCGGGTGGTCGTCATCTTTCAACGTCGCCTTGATCCCGTATTCCGCGCTCAGGTCCCGCATGAAGATGGCAAGGATCAGCGCGTCGGTCTCGTCGCCGGCCATTTTCACAAACCCGGCGGCGCTGGTATTCACCACGTCCTCGAGCTTCAGATGCCGGAAGAACTCCATCTCGAACAGGCCGCGAGAGTATGAGCTCGCCACCCACGGTGGCTCGCAGCGCCAAGCGCGGGCGGTAGCGAGGGCGTCGAACTGGGCGTGCACCCGTTCGAGCCGCTGCTCTGGCAGCCCGTGCAAGCGGTGGTGGAGAACTCTCCGCACGCGATTTAGCCTACCGGTAATTGAGGCGGCGGTCGCGCCGCGTCCCGTGCCAGCCGCATCGCCTCCTCCTGCCAGGGTGGCGCATGGACGTGCACGGTGAGCCGGTCGGGGCCGGCGGAGAGCAGGAAGTCCCCGCGCCTGGCGGCTTCGAGAAACGCGCGTTGGTGGTGGCTGAGATGAAACGCGGCTTCGAGCTTGGCCGCCTCGCCTGGACGCTGCGCCCCCAGGAATAGAAGCGCTGGGTTGGTGGCCACGACCGCTCCCTGGTCTGAGCTCAACAGGTCGCCCGGATTCTGGGTCGCAAAGACCAGTGATCCGTCGTACTTTCGGATCCTGCGCGCCAGACTGACGACGAAGCGGCGAATCGTCGGGTCTTCGAACAACAGGCCGAGCTCATCAAACACGAGCATGCGTCGGCGGTCCTTGCGCTTGATGCGCATCCACAGCGCTTCGGCGAGCAGAAAATGGACTGGCGCCACCATCTCATCGCGAAGCTCGCGCATGCCGAAAACGACGATGGGAGCCTCGAGGTCGATGTTGGTCGGGGCGCTGAACATCTGGCCGAGGCTGCCGTGCACCCAGCGGCGCAGGATGGCGGCCACCCGAGATGCGTCGGGAAGCAGGGTCGCGACATCGCGCAGCAGAGGCTGCTCGGCTTGCCGGTAGGCAGCCCGGACCGCGACCTCGATCAGGGCCCGCTCGGACTCGTCGAGACCGCCGCAGATCGCCGCGCAAAGGTCGACCGCATCCGCGGTGGCAGGTCCGAGCCATGACTCGTCGCGGCGATCGGAAGGACGAAGTTCGAGCACGTTCAGCGCGTGGCCCGACCCAAGGGCCAGCTGCACGTCGATGCCTCCGAGATGGCGCGCAAGGGTGCCGTACTCGTGCTCGGGATCGATGACGTAAACCTGCGTGCCGCGCCCGAGCGCCCCCATCAAGAGCATCGACAGCAGGTACGTCTTGCCCGCGCCCGAATAGCCGAAGACCCCGATGTTGGCGTTCGCATAGCGCTGCTGGTCGAAGGGGTCGACGAGCACAGGAGCGCCGCTTGCGCAGCTTTCGCCCACCACCAGGCCCCCGCGCTGCTGAATGTCCGCGCCGGACCACGGGAAGAGCGTGACCAGCGCGCTTGTGTCAAGGACGCGCCTGCGCCCGAGACGATCCACACCTGCCGGCAGAGTTGCGAGATGGCCGTCGAGCATTCGGTACGTGCAGGGCTGAAGCTCGCAGAGGATTGCCCGAGCCGCGGAGCGGATCTTCTCGGAGCCTTCTTCGAGAGCCGGCTCTGTGGCGGCCACCAGCGTGATGTAGACCGAGACGTAGAACGCCTTCTCCTGGCTGGCGGCCAGGCGCCGCTGAAGATCCTCGGTGTGAGGTAGAGCACCCGCAAGCATTGGATCGTTGGTGCCCGCGTTCAGCTCCTGCATGCGGGAGGCCCTCATGTTGGTGAGCTGGCGCTGCAAGTACTGGACGATCCAAGCCACCGGCAGCGGCTCCGCGTGCCACGCAAGACGAATCCTTACACCGGGTGAGATCAACCGAAGCAGCCATCCGGCTTCTAGCTCGCTCCCGGGCATCCGTTCGACATACCAGGACCGGCTCCAACCTTCCAGGACGAGGAGCTGGTGAGGGCGTTCCTCGCCGAACACCGGACGACTCACCGGACCCGAGGTCACGAAGTCCACGCCCATTTCCCGCAATGCGCTCTCGAGACGCGGAGAGTGACCCTTCGCGGTGACCAGCGACGTCACTCGGCGGTGCGCCGACGGCGAGTGCGCCAGATGATCGACGAACCATAGGTCCGTGCCCCTCATGTCGTCGAAGTCGCACGGCTGGGGAGGAACGGCCGTCGCGTCTACTCCACAACCCGGTTCGCTTTCGATCAAGACCTGCAGTGGCCCGTCGAGCCCATCGAGCAGCCGCCTGAAGGCGTTGAGCCATCGCGTCCGATCCGATTCTGTGGCGCCATCGAAGCCGACCGGATTGGTTGCGATTTGCACGACGTCGGAGGTGTCTGGCCATAAGACTGAAGGGCCCCGTGCGGCCACTCGGACCGGGCCCAAGCTCAGGTGCTTGATATCGCTTCCCGTCGGCGCTTTAGCCGAAAGCGGATGAATGTCTGCGGGGTGCCCCAAGTCCACGTGATCCGATAGCGCCGCATGAGGAAGATCGCGATGTCCGACAGCCATAGGTCGGCGGCGCGAGCCCGCCATCGCCCCCACGCCATCACCATGCCCACCCCGATGACGGCAAGACACGAGCCGGCTCGGACGGGCTGGACCGACCACGGCGACGACCAGAGGGCGAAGCCACCCAGGAGCGATACCAGCAGGTACGCCAGGCGCATCGGCGTCAGGCCGTAGAGGAGCTTGTCCTCCAAGTCGACGTCCAATGGCACGCGCGCGGACATACCAGGCAATCTAGAAACGGGGGCCGGCGGATGGAACCCAGCGTGTTAAGCCCCTCGGAACCTTAGAATCGACTGTCGGTCTTCGTAGTGCTCGCGTAGCTCAACTGGCAGAGCAGGGGACTCTTAATCCCAAGGTTCAGGGTTCGATTCCCTGCGCGAGCACCATCTGGCGCCCTCCGGTCCCCACTTGGTCCTCGAAACTGCCCGATTCGTACCTCCAGTGGGGAGAGGCTGCGAACTCCGCGCGAATTTGACACCCTTTTGACACCTTCAAACAGAGGACTGTGATTGACGCGATGCGTTAGTCGGTTCCCGCGTTGTCAGTCCGACTGCATGTCAGGTCTAGAAGCTGGCCGGTCCGCCGCGATTGCCCTATCGCGGGCGGCCTGACCTACTTGCAGAACCCGGCGGACAGGGCAAAGTAGCAGCTCGGAACGTATAGCAAATAGTGGCGACGATCGATGTCTCTTGATCGCGGCCAGTCCGAGCTTACACAGCGAGCCCGCCGCGGCGACGGCGAAGCGTTCGCTGAGCTTCTGCGCCCGGAGTATCGGAGCGCGGTCCGTCTTGCAAAGGCGCTCCTTCACAACGTCGACGAGGCCGAGGATGCTGTCCAGGAAGCCGCGCTCAAGGCGTGGCGGAAGCTCGACAACTTACGCGAGGGATCTCTACTGCGGCCATGGTTCCTGGGGATCGTGGCCAACCAATGTCGCAGCGTTCGGCGCGCCAAGTGGTGGACCAGCCGGACGGACGAAGAGGCACGTGAAAAGGCGGCCGAGGCTGGCGACATCGCCGGCTCAATCGATCTCCGACGGGCTGTCGCGCAGCTTGAGTACGACCAACGACTGGTGCTTGTCCTTCGCTACTACATGGACCTTCCGTTTGAGGAAATTGCACGCACGCTCGGAATCTCTCCAAAGGCTGCCCGAAGCAGAGTCGAGCGTGCCGTCAAGAACTTGCGCCCGATGCTTCGTGTACAGGAGGCTGTTAGCTGATGGACGACCAGCTTCTGTTCGATGAGTTTCACGCTGCATACGATTTCGAGCCTCGTGCTGGCTCGTTCGAGCGGCTGCGTGCGACCCTTGTGAGCAGGGAGGTCCGGTCCCAGGGCGGCATCAAGTCTGGCTTCTGGTTGCCGCGCATGAGTCGGAGGTTGATCGCTGCAGTGGCAATCGTGGCGCTGGCCATCGCAGCTACGGGTGCATTCATTGCCATCCGGCAATACGCGCATCCCACGGTCCCGGTCGTCGGACCTCCCAGAGCATGCGCTATCAACCAGCCACTAGCCGACGGCTCTTCGGTTTGCTCAGCGGACGACGCCGCGGTGCGGGGCCAAGACAAGGTTTTCATCACGCACGACGGGGGTCGAACGTGGCTAACGCTCAAGATGCCCTTTGGCCCCACAGACTCACCTCAAATCGATGTCAGGTGGATCGACTCGGACGACATCGTCGTCGTGTACGGAAGCCACCTGATCGAGGTGACAACCGACGGCGGGACGCACTGGCGCGTAATCACATCAGGGTGGGAGCAGGGAACGAATCTTCCGTTCTTCCTGAACGCTGATGAGGGATGGGTTTACGGGGCCAGCGGCCTGTTCCACACCACAGACGGAGGGTCTCACTGGACGGCAGTGTCTGCTTTCCCGTCCTTCAAGCAATTCGACTGGTGGGCGGATCGAATCTTCTTCAACGATTCCGAAGATGGGTTCATCAAGCCAAGCGGATACAACCAACCCTGGGTCACGCACGATGGGGGACGCACATGGTCGCAGGGCGTTGTTTCACAGCCGCCACCCGCTAGTCAGTTCGGAAATGTGCCCCAGGGTCCCTTTATGTTCGGCAGGAGCGGCTTGATCGCCTTTTGGAACGCCGACGGGACGGGATTATCCGTCTATAAGACCTCCGACGGTGGCCTCACGTGGTCAGCACCTCGATCGACGCCGGGACGATGGCTCGCGCCTCTCGACATGAGCGCATGGTGGGTGGTCGACGCCACGGGCAGGCTATTGCGGACCACGGACGGCGGCAATTCGTGGCAGAGCGTTCTGACCGACCTTCTCAGCCTCCAACCCGCGGCAACGCTTGTTTCGGTCACGCCTGTGGGCAACGGCGGGCTCTGGGGTCTCGCAACGGACGGATTCGTCACCGAGCAACTGCAGGGCGGGGTCAGGTTAATTCCGAACTCAGTCATGGTCAGAAGCACGGACGGCGGTGCTCACTGGTCGCTCGTTAAGCTGCCGGGGCAATGAACGCGGAAGACCGCCCCGGTTCATTTGAGTATGGGGCTATGGGAATGAGACCACAAAGTTCGATGGCGAATCAGCGACGACAAGCACGATTAAGCCTCGTGTTCCTTCTCAGTGTTCTGCTGGTGTGCTCGATTTCCTGCGGCAGCACATCAACGCAGGCTGTCCGGTCGCCGACTGCTGATGCCACCGAGAAGTATGTCGCCCTAGTCCATAACTACTGGATTGAGTACAAGAAGGCTGAAGGCGACATCCCCAGTCTTATTCGACTCTGTGGATACTACAGTTCCCTCAGCGACGTTCAGCCGTCTGTGTGCGGCACCCGAATCGCCGCAATCCTGCCCCCACACGAGAAGTTCTTGTCGGCCTTGGACGCCACTCCAGCCTCCCCTCAGTTTGCGGCCGACGACCAGGCCTTTCGGACCCAACTTCCCATAGCAATTGCGCATCTCAAAGCGACGATGGCGGCTGCGGAAGCCGGCAACGCGCAGCAGGTTAGCTACGAGGTGGAGGCATATGTCGAGGCCATGATGCCTCTCTTTTCGCATTTGGATCACGTCGATCCTTCAATGCTGCATGACTGAGCGGAGACGCGCACCGAACCTCGCAGCCGCGATCCGGAAACGGTACATCGCCCAATTTGGGAAGGGCAATAACGACATCAAGGTTGCCGCCTGCCTTTGGCACTCTACCGCATGATCGGAAAGCTGAGCGGTCGAATCTGTGTCTTGTCAGCAGCCGGCTGAATCAGATCCAGGGCAATAGCTGGCACAATCGCGCGTCCGATGGAAGTCACAGTTCGAGAGCTTCCTCCCATTGAGACCCACGATCTTCGGCGATGGGTGTCGGCAGGCGGCCGGATCAGTCTCCCGAGCTGGGATCATGAGCTAGACAAGGCGCCAGGCTCTTGGCGCTTGGGCGCAGTCGATTCAGACGGCGAGGAGGTCGCAATCGCGACTTTCTTCAACCTGCCCCAGGCGCGAGCCTTGAGGGGTGTATCGAAGGACGAATAATCCCAACGGCCACGGTTCGAGCTGGCCGGGTGAGCGGGTGGTCTCGTACAGCCGATACAAAAGGCCATAGACTGCGGCCATGCGCACGGTCGCCGAGGTCGCCCGCTGGTGGGCAAGGCGCCGACCGGACCACCCGGCCACCTGGTTCCAGGGCCGGACGCGAACCTGGGGCGAGCTGGACGAGTCCAGCACCCGGCTGGCCAGCGGCTTGGTGTCGGGCCTGGGACTGAAACCGAACGACCATGTCGCCATCTTGGACAAGAACACCGACGCCTATCTGGAGCTCCTCTTCGCGCTTGATAAGGCGGGGGCGATCGCCACCCCGGTCAACTGGCGGCTGACGGGCACCGAGGTGGCGAAGGTGGTCGGCGACGCGGAGGCGGTCGCCGTCGTGGCCGGGGAGGAGTTCCGCGGCAACGCCGACGCCGCCGGGGTGCGCGTAATCGGGTTCGACGAGCTGCCGCGCAAGGACGGCGGCGATCCCCACCGGGACGAGGAGGCGAGGATCTGTTGGCAGCTCTACACCTCGGGTACGACGGGGCTGCCCAAAGGCGCCATGCTCAACGCCGTCAACCTGTTCGGCCTCTTCGCCGTGTTCGGGGTCGAAGCGCCGGAGCTGCGGGTCGGCGGCCGGGCGATGGTGGCGATGCCCCTCTACCACATCGGCGGCTGCGGCTGGGCGCTGGCCGCGATGTTCACCGGCAGTACGGCCGTGCTACTCAAGGAGTTCAACCCGCTGGAGGTGCTGGAGGTCTTCGAGCAGCAGAAGGTCGAGACCGGCTTCTTGGTCCCCGCCGCGCTGCTGTTCCTGACCTCGGTGCCGGGGGCACAGGAGCACGACTACTCCTCCCTGCGCAACATCTTCTACGGCGCCTCCCCGATCTCGCAACCGGTCCTGGAGCGGTCGATCGCCACCTTCGGCTGCCGCTTCACCCAGCTCTACGGCTTGACCGAGACCACGGGAGCAATCACTTTCCTCCAGCACGAGCAGCACGAAGGCGAGCGGCTCTTGAGCTGCGGCCGGGCCGCTTTCGGCGTCGGCCTCAAGATCGTCGATGTCGAGGGCCGTGCGGTGCCACACGGGGAGACCGGCGAAATTGTCTACCAGGGCGTGGGCACAATGCAGGGCTACTGGAACAAGCCAGCCGACACCGCCGCCACCGTTCGGGACGGCTGGCTGCACACGGGGGACGCGGGCACCGAGGACGCCGGCGGCTTCTTCTATATCAAGGACCGGATCAAGGACATGATCATCTCGGGCGGCGAGAACATCTATCCGGCCGAGCTGGAGGGCGTCCTGGCCGGCAACCCCGGCGTGGCCGACGTGGCTGTCATCGGCGTGCCCGACGACCAGTGGGGCGAAGCCGTGAAGGCGGTCGTGGTCCGGAAGCCGGGGAGTGACCTCTCCGGAGAGCAGCTGATCGAGTGGTCTCGGCCGAGGCTGGCCGGCTTCAAGCGGCCGCGCTCGGTGGATTTCGTGGAGGTGATCCCGCGCAACCCGAGCGGCAAGATCCTGAAGCGCGAACTACGTGAACCCTACTGGAAGGGCAAGGAACGTAGAGTCAACTAAGGGAAACGAGGAGGTCACCGTCTCCCCGGATAGTCAGAACATATGTCGGCGCCTTTACTCGCGTGAATGTCGATGCATGACCTCGATACCTTCGGGCACACCAGGCGGCGAAGGCGCGTCCCTCTCACATAATTGACACCTTGACCGGGAGACTCCCTGATCCTCTCTGAGACGCCCTGAGACGGTTGCGTCATGAATTCGAGTTCGATTGATCCTCCCTGATCCTCTCTGAGACGCCCTGAGACGCCTTGTCCGGAGTCTCTTAATCCCAAGGTTCAGGGTTCGACTCCCTGCGCGAGCACCAACATGTAGTGTCACAGCGTCTCAGAGAGTGTCTCTGTGGTGCTCAGAGTCTCAAGCGCCGGCCAGAGGCGAAGACGCTGGTGGCGTTTGACACCTTCGCAGCCCTCGGCCGGTCAAGCCGTTCAGCCGACCGGCATCATTACCGTCAGCCTGGTGTCCAAGGAACCGGGGCCGCTAGATTGACATCACTGACTGTGAGGAGTATCAGTGAGTGCTATGGCAGCCGGGCGCACGTGGCTGCAGTGCTTTCGGGAGAGTTGCTAACCGGAAAATACTTCCGATTGGCGGAGGGGGTCGTGTAGGGAAGTTTGCGGCCTGATCACGCCGGAGCATTACTGGACGGGGTCATAAGCGCCGGACCCGCGCAAAAGAGGAGGAAATTGTCATGAAGATAAAGTTGACCGTGCTCGGGCTCGTACTGGCACTCGCGTCGATGGCGGCTCTGGCTCCGGCAGCTATTGCCGCTGTCACGCCAAATGGCTTTAATCTGATTTCGCCGAACACGGCAACGGCTCCTTCTGGCACCCCCTTCGCTGGCGACACCATCCGAGTGACTGGCTCAGGCACTTTTGACACCAGCACTGGAGCGATTGTGGCAAGCGGCTCCTTCACCCATACCCACCCGACAGGGACGATAGTTGCTCGCGGCACGTGGGTTGCGACTGGACTTACCAGCTTCAAGAGCTTCGGCGGGCCGAACCCGGGCACTCAGGGGGGTCAACTGTGGTTGACCGCCACCCTGTTTCCTAACGGTGGGTCGCCTCATACCGGCATCCCCATGAGCATTACCTGTCTCGTCGGACTCGGCCCAGGTCATGGCTTCGAGGAGGGAACGACGGTTGACGGCTTCACCAACAAGACGGGAGGCTTGACTCTGTTCCACATAGATTGACAGGCGAATCCCACTGGAGTTAGAACGTCATGGAGCCCGGCGCCCTTCAGTCGAGGACTGATGGGAGTGGGCTCCTGGCACGCATCCCCTCCCCATGACAACATCGGAATGGCGGCGGATAACAGCGTGGGCCTGGCGCTACTCTTGTCGTCTCGACTTAGTCCTCCTTCTTGGTGGTTTTCCAGACCTACCGCGGGAGACTATGTGTTTCTACTTTTACAGCGCCGCGGAGACGCGACCCTAGGCACCGGCCCCTTGACGCAAGCCCTCCGGATCGGCCAAACGGCGCGCCCACGGCGAGGCGGTTCGGGTGCGTCGACCGTTACGGGCTGTGCCCGCTGGCGACCCCCAGGGTTTGACAGCTTAAGTGCGATCAGGCCGCTCCTGCCAAACATGAAGGGGCCCTGGGGCACATTGGTCAGGGCCACGATCGGCACTTGGGGTATCGCTCGCGGCTCTCGACGTGAACGTATGGTGGGTGCTGGATGGGGAGTGTCAATGGCCATCTCAAAGTCCCCACTTTTGGCCAGGTGAAAGTCCCCACCCGGCGTTCACTTCTTCTGGCGCTCACCTCCTCGTGAACGGGCTTCGCGCAGCCTAAAGGACTCGCCCTCGGTGACGACCACGACGCTGTGGTGGAGGAGGCGATCAATCATCGAGGTGGCCGTCGTTGGTTCGGGAAGGAAGCGTCCCCACTGGTCGAAGGGCCAGTGGCTGGCGATGCCAAGTGCTCGTCGCTCGTAGGCGGCGGCGACGAAGCGGAAGAGGAGCTGAGTGCCGGTAAGGTCGAGCGGCGCAAAGCCGAGTTCGTCGAGGAGGACCAGGTCAGCGCGCAAGAGGTTGTCGATGACCTTGCCAACCGAGTTGTCCGCGAGGCCGCGATAGAGCGTCTCGACAAGGTCGGAGGCGGCGAAGTAGCGCACGCGCAGACCGGCGTGCACGGCGGCATGACCGAGGCCAACGAGCAGGTGCGACTTGCCGGTGCCTGCCGGCCCGACGAGGATGAGGTTCTCCTTGGCCCTGACCCACTCCAGCGAGACCAGGTAGTCGAAGGTGGGCTTCGGCACCGAGGAGATCTGGACCTTGAAGTCGTCCAGGGTCTTGGTGACCGGGAACCCAGCTTGCTTGAGCCGGTTCTGGTAGTTCGATTCGTCACGCGCTGAGATCTCTCCCTCAATCAGCGTGCGCAGAAATTCGTCCGGTGCCCAGCGCTGGGTCTTGGCGGTCTGGCAGACATCCGGTGCGATAGCCCGGACGGTCGACAGCTTGAGTCGGCGCAGACCGGCGACCAGGTCCGGTGCAAGTGGTGGTGCGGTCGTGCTCATCGAAGCGCCTCCAACGAGTAGGCACTCAGGGGTTTGACCGGGACCTCCGGTAGCGCGAGGCTGAGTGCCTCGCCGGCGGGCACTGGGTTGGGTGCTGAGGGTCCAGCCTGCAGGATGGAGCGGACGACGTCCGCCTTGAAGCGACGAAAGCGAGTCGCCCGCTCCAGCGCCGCCAGCAGCTGCTCACGGCTCCAGCTCAACTCTAGGGTCACGATGTCAGCGAGCTCGGCGGCCAGTCGCGATGTTCCGACCGCTGCCGCGGCGCGCAGGAAGGCTTCGGCTGGAGGCCCGAGCGCAATGAACGCGCGCTCGGTCCCGGTGCGAACGCGTATCGCCCGCGCTGGCATCCTGGCACTACCGGATTCTTGGGCGACACGTGGACCTGGGACGGGCAACGATGGGCCAAGAAATCGCCGGCCCACCAACCGCCGGCGCGCGGCGGGGCGGCGATGGCCTATGACAGCGCAAATCAGGTGGTCCTGCTGTTCGGGGGCACAGTGCAAGACCAACGCAAGTATTTGGAACGCAACGATCTGTGGATCTGGGACGGGAAGGACTGGACTCTCGCGACGCCGGCGGCTCCAATCCCGGCGATACGAGAGGGTGCGGTCATGTTTTACGACGTGGCACTCAAACGGGTCGTGCTCTTCGGGGGACAACAGGCGAACGAGCGTTACTACGCTGACCTATGGGCGTGGGGCGGTCATCAATGGTCACTGCTGCCCGTGATGGGAGGGCCGCAGGGGCGCAGCGACGCAGCGCTGGCCTACGACGTCGGTCGAGGGGAGCTGCTGGTCTTTGGAGGTCAAGGATTCAGCCCGGGCGCGGGCAAGGGCGAACATGGCTTGGAGCTCGGCGATACCTGGATTCTCGGTGCCACCGGCTGGAAGCAGGTCAACTCCTCTCCAGCACCGACGAAACGGTATGGCGCGGCGACCGCGTACGACCCACAGTCCGATCGGGTGCTGATCGTAGGCGGCTTCGAATGCCCCAAACGAAATGATCTGTGGGCATGGACCGGATCTGCCTGGCAGTCGATCCCCAACTCAGGCAGCGCGCCTCCTGCACTTGGGGGGGCCGGATTGGTAAACGACCCTTTGCGCAAGGTCGACGTACTCTTCGGCGGATCGGTCCCTGAGTGTGTCTCCAGTTGAGTCAGCTCCTCGTCCGATCGCCCCGAAGGTAGCCGAGTTTCGGTTGATGCTTGACACTCTCTCGCATTACACGAGCACCATCAACGCTACGGCCCGCCAAGATGCAGCAGGACCGCCATTACCCTCCGGTGGTCGTCCGGTGTAGGTTCGAGTCCGAGCTTGCTGAAAATGCTTCCGACATGAGACTCGACAGTTCGTTCGCTCACATGCAGTCGTTCGGAGATCGCCTGGTTCGAGCGCCCTTGCGCCATCAGCCCAAGGATCTCCCGCTCGCGATCCGACAACTGCTCCAGTGGGCTCTGCGTCCGGCGGCGACCCATCAGCCTGGCCACCACCTCGGGGTCCAACACCGACCCGCCCCGCTCCAAACGCTTCAAGGCGTCCAGCAGCTCGTCTGTATCCTGCACACGGTCCTTCAGCAAATACCCGACGCTCCGCTGCGTGCGGGTGATCAATTCCGTCGCAAAGTCAGTATCGACGTATGTGGAGAGCACCAGCACGCCAATGTCGGGCCAACGCCTGTGGATCTCTCGTGCAGTCGTCAGACCTTCGTCCGTGTGGGTGGGCGGCATTCGGATGTCGACGATCACTACGTCAGGCTGCTCACTCGAGAGGAGATTGAGGAGCTCCTTTCCGTCGCGCGCCTCACCCATCACCGCCACGCCGGCTTCCCGCAGGAGGCGGACCAGTCCGCTGCGGAACAGAGCAGAGTCGTCGGCGACGGTTACCCGCACGGGATCTCGGCGTGCACCAACGTGCCAGCTGCGGAGGGACTCGCAATTTCCAGTTTCCCACCGAGCACCGAGACTCGATCCGCCATGCCGGTCAGACCGGAGCCGTTGCCCGGCGCCGCGCCGCCCAGACCATCGTCCCGCACGTCCACACACAGTCGATCGTCCTGCTGCCGCACTGAAACGTCGACCCGTCGGGCGCCGGAATGCTTGGCGGCATTGGTCAGAGCTTCGCTGACCACGAAGTAGACGGCCGCCTCGACACTCTCCGGATATCGCCTCGTCGGCACGTCTTTGATCTCGACTGGAATTGGTGACAGCTCGGCCAGCACACGCAAGGCCGGACCAATCCCGGCCCGCGACAGCACGGCCGGATGGATGCCTTGAGCCAGGTCGCGCAGTTCGCTCAGAGCTTGCTTCAGCTGGCTCGTGGCGCCGTCGAGGTCCCTGACCAGTGCCTCATCGGCGTGATTGGCGGCCTGGTCGCGTGCCATTCGAAGGGCGAGCCCAAGCGCCACCAGCCGTTGCTGCGCGCCGTCATGGATGTCGCGTTCCAACCGTTTGCGCTCCGCGTCCGCAGCCTCGAGAATCCGTGCTCGCGAAGCCCTGACTTCCTCCAGGCTGGCCCGGACCTCGGCCTGCAGACGTTCGTTCTCCAGCGCCAGTCGGGCAGCCGAGCCGGCTGCCGCCACCAGCTCTGGATCCTCTTCGTCGACAGCGGGATCGTGGATAAGTGCCGCCAGCGGCCTTCCCTCTGACTCGATCGAAGTCACAGCTCGACCCGAACCGGGCGATGGCAGGATCACTGTGGCGCCGAGCGTGTCGACGAATTCGCCTCCTGGCAGCGCGAAGGCAAGCTCGAGGGAGGGATCGCCAAGAGCCCTGGCCAGGGAGTCGCGGAGGCTGCTGCGCGTCGGGAGTCGGTTGAGCTCAATCACAAGGTCGGTGACGGCGGCCCTGCCCAGGCGCGTGCGCAGCACGCCAACGAGAAGCCCGACGGGAAGGATGGCGAATGTCAGCCATTCGACAGGCCGCAGCACGGCAAGAACCTGATCGGTCAAGAATCCCGACCCCTCCAGCTGAATGACGATCACCACGGCAAAGACGGGCAGAGCAGCCCAGGCAGCCGGGGTCATCGCGCGGCGAACGGGGGAGCTGGCCCGCCTCCAATGCCAGACAAAGACTCCAAGCACGAGGATGGCCGCCAACACCGTACCTACCTCCGAAACAGTCGTTGCTGTGGGGTTGAGCCATCCCGTGCCAGGGATGTAGAAGGGATTTATCAGACACAAATCACAGCCGCGCGCGCCTGAATTATTGGTCGCGGTCTGGGAGACAACCGTGAAAACAAACCAGACGTAGACCGCGGCAATCACACCTTTCTCAAGCTTTCCAGCCGCCCGACCGCTCGGATAAACGATGTATAGGTGCGCCAGAACGAGGAGATTCGTCGATCGAAACGCATCGCCGATGTAGTACGGCAGCGGCGAATGGATCCACTCCAGGGCGTAGGCAAACCACGTAAGACCAAAGAGCGACATCAGCAATCCCACTCTGTTCTCGGGTCGGCGCCGTCCCGCTACAAGACCGACGAAGAGAAAACTCCAGCCGACCGCGATCTCGATCGGGGTGTAGACCACCAGGTTGACCCAGGTTGCGTGGTAAGGATTTATCGCCGCTCCCAGCACCGCCAAAAGACCGGCCGCCACCCCGGCGACGACCACCGCTGCGTGGATGTGCTGCTGTTTGATCGACCCGCCGGCGATCTTCACACGAGTGGTTTACACCGATCGGTGGCCGGGTGGGAATCCGTGCTGTCACGGAATTCAAGTTCCGTGGGCGCACCGATGACGACGAGACGATCGAAACCTAGCCTGAGCGCACTTCAGACGGGAGGTTCGACATGGAAGCCAGGCACCGTTTGGTCAAGGTCTCGGTCGGTTCGCTGGCACTTATCGCGCTGACGTTGTTCGTGCTCATCACCCTTAACAGCCTTCCACGAACCGCGCATCCCACAATGCCCGTCGCCCCGACGGTCGTCACCTCGCCCGAGGAGCCGGCGAAATGATTTTCGCGCGGCGCTGGTTTAACCGGCCCGCGTTGGCCGATCGCGGCATCGCACTCATAATCCGGCTTTGTGCGGCATTGATTGAAGCCCCAACCTGCTTGGTGTGCCGGCGGAGGGAAGCCGAGACCGGCTGGGTGGCCGATGCACTAGGCGGCATCCACGGCGTCTGCCGCGACTGCGCCGGCCAATAACTGGAAAGACACATAAAGGAGAAGCGCATGTCCACCAATGGCAAGAGCACTGAAAGGATCCTCGTTGCGGGTGGTACCGGCCGGCTCGGAACCAAAGTCGTCCGTCTATTAGTGAACCGCGGGCTCGAGGTGCGCGTGCTCACACGCGATCGAAGCCGGGCTGCCCACCTCGATGGCACGGGGGTCGAGGTCGTCGAGGGCGACGTCCGCAACCAGTTGGCGGTGAGGCGCGCGATCGCCGGGGTTGGGACTGTGGTGTCTGCGATCCAGGGCTTCGCCGGCACCAACGGCGGCAGTCCGGCCACGATCGACCGGGACGGCAACCTCAATCTCATCCAGGCAGCTCGCGAAGCGGGCGTTGAGCACTTCGTTCTGGTTTCAGTCAAAGACGCGTCGCCGGAACATCCCTCGGAGCTGATGAGAATGAAGTACGCAGCAGAGCAAGATCTCAAGGCAAGCGGCCTTGCCTGGACGGTCATTCAGCCCACTGCATACATGGAGCTCCATTGCGAACTGATCGGCCGCCCCCTGCTCGTGAAGGGCAAGACGCAGGTGTTCGGCCGCGGCCGCAATCCAATCAACTGGGTGTCAGCAGCTGACGTCGCTGAATTCGTGGCCTTGGCCATTACGGACAGAAGCATGCGTGGTCAGGTGATCCAGGTTGGCGGTCCGGAGAACATGACCATGACCGCTTTCGTCGACGTCTTTCGCACCGCGACGGGATCGAAAGGCAAAGTTGGGCACATTCCCCCAGTCGCAATGCGCCTCATGGCCGCTGCGATGGGCATCGTGAACCCTGAGATGGCGAGACAGATTCAGATGGCCATCCTGATGGACACGCTGCCCCAGACCTTCGATGCGTCTGAAACGAGCCGGCGCTATCCCTCGATCCGACTCACCCCGCTCGACGAGGTCGTGAGGCGTGATTTTGCGACTTTGCCAGGCGCCCTTTCTGTGGGCGTAAGTGCTCAGTGTTGAGCCAGGAGGCGGCCCAGCCCCCTAGCTCAGTCGCGACGACTCAGTCGAGGGGATTCGCTTTCCAGTCCCCTCACACGCTCCGTGTTCCAAAATCATCTTCACAGCTTCGCTAAGGTGGTGCAGGAAGTGGCCGATTACGCGCTTAAGGTCAGTGATGTCGAGATCACGCGGTATCGAATGATGGCCCAAACAGCTGTCGAGACCGAATCGGACAGATGGGCGTTTGCCGGCGTGCTGGCGGGGGCCACGGTGGCGGATGTTGGCTGCGGTCCCGCTGCAATAAGTGTGGAACTCGCCCGACGGGTCGGACCTGGGGGCCATGTGATCGCTGTCGAAAGAGACGAGTCAGCTATCGCCGCAGCACGCGAAGTCATTCGCCAGTCCGGCGTTGACAATGTGGATTTGCGCAGCGGTGAAGCCGCTGCTACCGGGATTGCGCCGGGCAGCGTCGATGTGGTCATGATGCGCCACGTCCTCGCGCATAACGGGGGCCGTGAGCAAGCAATAGTCGATCACCTCGGCACCTTGGTCCGTCCAGGCGGAGCGGTGTATCTCGCTGATGTTGACGGGACGGCGATCCGCATCCTGGACTCGGATCCGGATCTCGACGACCTGATCTCAAAGTACGCGAGCTTCCACCGAACGAGAGGCAACGACCCGAGCATCGGGTTGCGGCTAGGAAAGCTGCTGGATGCAGCCGGACTGGAGGTCGTCAGCTTCGGGGGGATTTGCGCGCCCACGACGGCTCCCCCAGGAATGCGACCCCCGGTATGGGCCGCCCGGGACGCAATGGTGGCTGAGGGCGCCGCGTCCACCGCCGACTTAAAGCGATGGGATGCAGCCTTCGCGCGTCTCGATGCAGCCAAAATTCGCGCGACTCTATTTGTGCCGCTATTCCTCGCAATCGGTCGGCGAGCTGCATGAAGCTGCATGGGCAATTAGCCCGCCGACGCTCGCCGCATTTGCAAATTGCCCCCGGGCGGGAATTCACTTCCTCAACCTTCGGCTGATGCTTTACAGCTACGTCGGTTGATTCTTGACACTCCCTCGCGTGAGGGAGATGAGCGTGGTCCTGATCCGGCTGGAGACCCCCTGACGCCGGTGAGCAAAGTCGACCGCAACGCGGTGCGAAAAACGGCCGGTAAAAACTGCTGACTCGATAACTATTATCCCCGTGGCGAGGGGCTTGCAACAAGCCCTTGCCGCCGTGCGAGACTGCGCTTCCACGGGCCCCAATTTCCGCGTCTGAGATGAAGGAGGTGTGGCCTCGCCTAACGACCGCCGTCCCTTAGCGGACTACTACTTCGTCCTCGGCGTCCCGCCTGACGCGACGGAGACAGAGTTGCATGCCGCCTGGAGGCGGCAGCTCAAGTACTGGCACCCTGACCGCGGAAACCATCCAGATGCGCTCGAGCACGCCAAGTTGATCAACTTGGCGCACGACGTTCTGACCAACAGCACCAAACGCGCGGCATACGACCGGCAGCGGGCAGCCACGGGCTGGCGCCCCTCCGCGTCGGCCCCGTCATACAGCCGGCCGGTCCAATGGAAGACGGTGAGTCGCGAGGGCCCACCCCGCGCGCCGAAGGGATTCGACCGGCACGGTTTCGTCGCGCGACTGGAGGAGATGATGAACCGAGGCCGGCTGATGATCGAGAAGCGCAGGGACCTAGCGTCAGCGTCGAAATGGGAGGCGCAGACTCAGGCCCTGCTGCGAGATGAGCTGGGCGACCATGCATATACGAAGCGCTTCGAGGTGGCGTTGAGCCAGCCCCGCCCCGACGGCCTGCTGGCGGCGTACGGGGTGCTGTGGGCCGCCTACGAGGATGCGCTGAAAGGCGAACTGAAGCCGGTGGTGAAGGAAGGGCACCAGTCCTGACCGCGTTCCTTACCTTGGTGCCGAGCGTCGTAGGTCAGTGCGATCTCCTCTTAACGCCAAGGTTCAGGGTTCGACTCCTGCGCGACCACCACTGTCGTGTTTGATTGCAGTCAAACTCGGCGTCAATGACCTACGTCGCTTTTCTGAGGGGCGTGAACGTCGGGGGCAAGGGTATGGTCTCGATGGCGGCCATCAAAGAGGCCCTCGTCGCCCTCGGTCTGTCAGATGTACGGACCTACATCAACTCGGGCAACGTCATCTTCTCGACCCGAGCATCGGACGCTCAGCAACTCACCGCCCGGATCGAGAAGGCGCTTGAGCAGCACACGGGCATGGCGATCAAGGTGCTTGTCATGGACCACAAGACCCTGAAGAAAATGGTCGACGCGATTCCACGTAATTGGGTCGACGACAAGACGATGCGGACCTATGTCCTTTTGCTATGGAAGGAGCTCGACGATCGCAGGATCCTCGACCGTCTCCCGATCAAGCCGGGCGTCGATGAGCTGAGGTACACGCCTGGGGCTGTCGTTTGGCGCGTCGATCGCGAGAATGTGGGCAGGAGCCAGATGAACAGAATCGTCGGCACGCCCCTGTACAAGAAGATAACCATCCGCAGCGCGAACACGATGCGAAAGCTGAACGAGCTGACCGCGACACCTACACGGCTGCCTGCGGCAGACTGAAGTAGACGCCCGCCAGTGTCCGCCTGAATGCGCGTAGCTAAGCAATGGTTGGTGAGCTACGAGCGGATGGAGCGCGGCACGAGTTTGATCGTCGTGGATCGCGCCTCAGGAGTCAGCACGCTATTGAGGATGTTTCCAGCGTATCGGCGGTATTTGGCCCGGTAGGCAGCGTCGACTTCGTCGTCGATGTCGTGTCCGGAGTCGACGAATGCGACGTCTTGCTGAACGCCGCCGGCTCGTATTCGACCTTCGTGCCTCTCCTGCGTACCGCGGAACCATTGAGCACTGCGCCCCCTTACGGATCGGACATACAGGTCATCGCCGTAACGGACGACCCACACTGTCACCGGTTTTCGGAGCTTGCCGTCGGGCCCGACTGAAGCGATCTGCAGTTCTTCCGCTATTCCGACCTTCTCGAGCTGGTCGTTCGTCCACTTTGTCATCGGCCCGTCTCCTTTGTCCCGATCCGAATGAGCGCCACGATCGCTCGCTGTTCGTCCATGGCGACGTAGAGTTGAATGATCAGCCTCGATATTCTCTTGTGGGCCTTCCTCGCGTCGTATGTGATCCACATGGTCGACGAGACAACGATGAACGGTGGGTTCATTCGATGGATCCAGGCGAGCTTCTGGCCGACCTACACCTCGCGGATGAACTTTTGGTTCAACGGCGGCGCTGTCTTGGCGATCACCGGCAGCAATCTCCTCTATGACCTGCTCGGCGGTCATTGGGTCATCCTGGCGCTCATCTGGCCGTTCGGGTTCGCATTACACGGCCTAACCGTGCATCTCTTCTGGACCATCCGGCAGAGAAATCTCTCCCCAGGGCTTGTGACCAGCGTGATCTACTGGATCATGGCTTACTTCCTCGTGAGATACGGCTTCGTGGCTGGGCAGATCGCCGCTTTTGATTTTTGGACGGGCGCACTTCTTGGTGTGTTTACCGTTGGGACCTTTCTAACCTTCACCCGACCGTCGTCATACCGAGACTCCGCAATCGAACCCGGCGGGCGACGGGGTAGAGACAAACTGAGCCTCGGCAATCTATACGTGTCCGAAGGGCCGGTCATCCTGAGGACTTGCCTTGTTAGCAGAGGTTGCAGCTGAGTTGCGGTCCGCTGCTTAGCGATGCTCACCTCGCTTTAGACCGTGTGAATCCGCCCAGGTGATATGGCTTAACGGTGTATTGAACTCCTTCCCCGGCTGCCCGCCTCAACATTTCGAGGATGATGTCGGTGGGCGTTCCGAAAACCTGGATACTTGTCGTGCCGTCGAGAGTCTCTTCATACGCGCGAGCGGCCCGCTCGCGGACCGCACTCATATGGAACTCAAATGACTCAGTGTCAGGATGGACCTGCACGACCCCCACCTCAGATCCTTCCTCATTCACGTATTCGTTGAAGGCGATCAGCCGTGGTTCGTGGGCTTCGATGAAGTCGACCAGACCGGGAACGCGCAGTCTCTCGGCCTCGAGCTTTCCGGGCTTGAGTCTGTTCGTCGCTATGAATATGAACGGTCCCGGCATCGAGCTCCCTCCTCGGTTCACCGACTCGTCGACAGTCACGCCGACACTCTAACCGGGGTCAGAGAGGCGTAATCGGGATGCAGATCTCGCTCTCGAACTCGCCAGTCTTCTGGTCGAAGCTCGCGTCAATCGGGTAATGCTCGAAGGACGGGCGTGAGTCGAGCTGCATGCCGCTGCCCGGGAGCCAATCGCGCAACAGCCAGTCCCACGCCTCGCCAATCTGCCTGTCGGTGCCCTTGTACTTGCCGACCGCGTAGTTGCCTCCAGGAATCACGGTCATCTGGTGATCCCCCGCACCGACGAAATTCTCCGGCACTTCCACAGCGGCGTCGTAGCGCACCTTCTCGGATGCGGTGATGCCCGGGTCATCGTGGCTGATGCCGTACCGCGGCCGGCCATACAGCCCGTTCGTTTGCATCCACGGATCGACCGTCTTTATCCAAAAATCTGAAACGGGCTTGCCAACGGGCCCGACGTAACGGAGGTAGGCGACGGTGGTCGGTTGTCTGTCGACGATTGTTACTTTCATGTTTCCATGATTTCCTAACGCTGACGCGGGCGCCTGATCGAGCTTGCTTTTCAGCTGATCGCGATTGCTGACTTGCGAGACCCGCCACGCAGTGGGCGTGGAGCCGAAGCGGGTTTTGAACGCCCGGGCAAACGCCTCGGTGGAGCCAAAGCCGACGGATAGCGCAACCTGCAGGACCGGCAGACGCGGTTGCGCGACCAGTCGCAGGGCCCCGGTTTCCAGTCGTCGCCGACGCACGTAATCGCCGAGCGTCTCCCCAAACCAGGCGGTGAACAGACGGTGAAAGTGAAACGACGAGAAGTTGGCGACCTTGGCCAGCGTGTCGAGCTCTAATTGCTCGTCCAGCCGCTGGTCGATGTACTCGAGCACGCGGTGCATGCGGGCGACGTATTCCGCGCGGCTATCCCGAATCAGCGCGAACCCGGCGACTCTCCCGCCGCCAGCTCTCGTAGATGCTCGCCGACGTCCCATGTCCAGAATTCGACCACATGGCCGCCGGGGTCGGTCACGTAGGCGGCACGCCCGCGACCGCGGCCATACCTGGAGTGATCGTGGTCGAGCACGGTATAGCCCCGTTGTCGAAGCCGATCGACAACGGTGTCGTAGGACTCAGCCGGCAGCCCCATCGCGTAGTGGACGCGGACGCCGCCGCGCCCTCCGCCCAACCCGATCTGTGGCCGCCACAGGCCGATGCGAGTCCGGTCCGCAGCCATCACCCACACCGTCTCGTCGGCCCAGCGCTCGACCACCGGAAAGCCAAGGACGCCGGCATAGAATTCCTCGGCCGCGGCCAGGTCGCTCTGCTCGAGTGCGATCTCGCACACTCCATTGACCGAAACTGCGTTATCGCTGTCCATGACGTTTATTTTCTCGCGGAGTCGATAAACGGCGCCGGCTCGAGGCGGGTCTTTTCGCCGGCAGCTTCGACACGAAGTCGATGCCCCGCTGAACCCATGCCGCGAGCGCGGCATCGGTCCGGAAACCTTCGGGGTCGATGAGTACGAAGCCGGACAAGGGCCGCCCGGCGAATTCCATCGGCCGGACGTGCGGCTGCGCCAGAGCCCGTTCACGCGCCTCCGCGCCGACGCGAACCATCAGAGCGGTGCCGGTGACACCACAGCACATGGTGCCGTCCACCAAGAAGGAGAGGCCTCCGACCATCCTCTTCTCGGCGGCGTCACTCCTGCTTGAGAGGATCCGCCGGACTCGTTCAGCAGTCTTCAGGTCGTAGGCCATAGCCTCATTGGTCCTTGCCCTCCAGGCGGCCACGGTCGAAGCGCATCCGGTTGATGACCGCCCCCAGCAACAGCACCATGCTCAGCAAGTAGGTCCACGTACCCACCACGAAGAGGAAGCCGAAGCTGCGTCCGTAAGTAGCCGCACCGCGAGTCAGGTGGAGATAGATCGGGAAGGCCAGGTTCAACAGCTCGACTGACAGGCCGGCCACGAGGGCGCCCGGCCACACGTCTGAGAAGCGTGTTCTTCGGTTCGGAACCACGCGGTAGATGACGAGGAGCAGAGTCGTCATCACAATCCATCCGAAGACAAACCCGAGCACCGCGAGTCCCGGCGCGATCGCCAATGCCGTGCTGATTCCCACCGATGCGCCCACCGCGACGAGGAAGACGCCCAGCATCAATAGACCCATCAATCGCGTTCGCCAGAAGGGACGGGAGGCGCAGAGGTAAATCTGGTTCAGCGCGAACTCCATAGATGAGAAGAGGTTGGTGCCGCTCCACAGCAGCGCCAGTAACGAGAAGAGCGCCAAGGCGCCGGCCGACGTCTTGGCGTACTGGAAAGTTCGCAGCATCCCGGCTTGCTCGCTGGGTGGAAACGCGACCACCAGCACCTTTTCCACCCCGCCTTTGATCTCGTCGGATTGCGGAAACAGCCCCACCAGGGCAATCAGCCCCAGCATCAACGGGAACATCGACAGGAAGGCGTTAAAGGCCAGACCCACTGCATGGTCGGCGGCGTGGCTGGCGAAATACACCATGACGATGCTGAGCGGCGGCCGCCGCCGCCAGGCGCTCCACTTTTGCGTGGTCGCCATTATCGACGCGAAACGCCCACGCGCGAACGGTCCAAGACCACCCTATTGACAGCGGTTCGCTTCAGCCCACATGCTCTAAGGGTTGGATTGCCTACCCTCCTTCGAGGGTGTGGAGCAGGGTGGAGGCGAGATCGATGAAACGAATTCGTCGTTTGCTGATGGCGGGATCCCTTTTGCTGGCTTCGGCGCCGATCGCCGGGGTGCAGACGGCGCAGGCGGGGGCGGAGCAAACCTATTTGGTCGTATACAACCAACAGGCGCTGCCTGCCGACGCAGCGGCGAGCATATCGGGCGCGGGCGGCACGATCGTGGCGACGTATGACGCGATCGGTGTTGTCGTAGCCCGCTCCGACAGCTCCACATTCCGGGACAACCTGATCAAGGACTCGAGGATTGACGGTGTTTCGGCGACGCCCGCGTTGGCCACTCGGCTCAACGACAACACCGCCGTCGACGACGCGAGCACGATCGCGCTCACCGCCACGTTGACCAACAGGCAGTGGGACATGGATCAGATCCAGGCGCCCGCAGCCCGGGCCATCAACAGCGGCAGCCGATCGGTCACGGTGGGCGATATCGACACGGGTCTCGACTACACCCACCCCAACCTGGCTCCGAACGTCGATTTCAGCAAGAGCGTGTCCTGCATCGGAGGCGTGGCCGATACCAGCCCCTCGGCGTGGAAGGACGACAACGGCCACGGCACCCACACCGCCGGCACGATCGCGGCGGCGAACGTCGGCTTTGGCATCGTGGGCGTGGCCCCGAACGTGAAGATCGCCGCCATCAAGACAGGCGACGCCGCCGGCTTCTTCTTCCCCGAAGCCGTGGTGTGCGCTTTCTTCTGGGCCGGTACGCACAACATCCAGGTCACGAACAACAGCTACTTCGCGGACCCGTGGCTGTTCAACTGCAAGAACGACCCCGTCCAGCGAGCGATCTGGACCGCTGAGCGACGCGCCATCCGCTTCGCGATGCAGCGTGGGACTGTCGTGGTTGCGGCGGCTGGCAACTTTGCCGACGATCTCGCGCACCCGACCATGGACGCCACGAGCCCCGACAACACCACCCCAGTCACCCGCGAGATCACCAACGCATGCGCGGTGATCCCGGTCGAGGTCCCCGGCGTGATCGGCGTTTCCGGCGACGGGAACCTGAAGAAGAAGTCTTTCTTCTCTAGCTATGGCGTCGGCGTCATTCAGGTGGTCGCCCCGAGCGGCGACTCGATTCTTCAAAAGACGGCGGCGGCGCCGAACGGTCGCGTGCTGTCGACCTGGCCGGCAAACCTGGCTTCTCACTGCGTGAGGAAGGTTTTTGTAGGAACTGTCCTCTACTGCTATGCCCAGGGCACCTCGATGGCGTCCCCTCACGTGGCGGGAGTCGCTGCCTTGATCGTGAGCATGGGCATCACGTCACCGGGAGCGGTTACGGCGAGGATCGACAACACCGCCGACCCCATGCCCTGCCCGGCGGACGTTTCGATTTATGCGTTCTTCCCGTCGGCGAACAACGGCGCGCCACAGGCGTGCCAGGGCGGGACCGGCTACAACGGCTGGTTCGGTCATGGCCAGGTGAACGCCCTGACGGCGGTCGGCGGGTAGCCCCTCCGGAGCGTCTCAACGAACCAGGCGGATGGGGACCGAGCCTCGGTGGCCCGGTCCCCCGCTTGGGTGCTGACGGGTCAGCTGGCCTTGTTGGCGAATTCGTTCGTGTAGGTCTCGCTCAGGTTGGATGTCTTGCCCTTGAAGCTGGGCACGTAATTCTGCTGGATCCGCATTACGGTCTCAGGTCCGCCTACCGGCATCTTGCAGTCCGTCCCGAAGATGGAAAGCTGGTTCTGAAGAGCCGCGACGTAGAGGTCCTTGTTGCTGGCGTAGTAGTCGGCCGGCATCTTGTCTGCGATCTGCGCGGCCGTGTGCGTGTGGATGAACTTCAGCGTCTTGACGTAGGCGTTGACGAGCCGCTGCGCAACGTCCTTGTTGGCGTTGACCCAGTCGTTCTTGGCGAAGATTCCGATGAAGGGGTAGTCGCCTCCCAGGGCCGCACGCGTTGACGCCGGCGTTCGGAGGTCGACCAGAACGGTCCCTTTGCCGGTTGAGGTCAGGCGGGAGATGGTGGGCTCGGTCGTCATGCCACCATCGATCCTCTGCTGTTCGATCGCGGCGATGAACGTGTCGCCCGCGCCCACGGCGATGAAGTGCTCCTTGGTCGGGTCGAGCCCGGCTTTGCCGAGGATTGCCAGGGTCAAGGTGTGAGTGCCGGAGCCGATGGAGGTGACCCCGAGGTTCTTACCCAGCAAGTCCGCCGGCGATTTGATCGAGCCGGCCTTGCGGGAGTCGATCACCTCCGCCTCACCCGGCGCAATCCCGAACTGGCAGATGGTCTCGATCTTCTTGCCGAGCGCGTTGAGCTCCATCGGGTGTGAGTAAGCGCCCGAGCCGGCATCAACATTTCCGGCCACGACCTCTTCCTCGGAGCCTTGCCCAGAGCCCTCGTCGACGAGCGTGACGTCGAGGTACTGCTCTTTGAAGTAGCCGAGCTGCTGCGCGAGCATGTTGGGCAGGTAAATCTGCTTGTTGAGCCCGCCGACCATGATCTTCAAGGAGACCGTCGCAGGGACTCCAGGGGCCGGCGGAGCAGTGCTGCCACAAGCGGCCAGCACCGCGACAGCCGTGAGGGCGGTGAACAATCGTCGACTGATAGGTCGCATACGCCGTTCCTCCTTCAAATCCGTGTCTCGGTGGCGACCGGCGGCCGCCACTTGATCAGACGGTCCTCGAGCGCTGTGATGAGTGCCTCTGCCACCAGCGCCATGGCAGCCAGCAGCCCCATACCCGCGAACACGCCGGCCGCGTCGAAGTTGTTCTTGGCCGCGTAGATCAGCTCGCCGACACCAGACGTCGCGCCGAAAAGCTCTCCGACCACCGCGCCCACCAGCGCGAGCCCGAAGCTCGTGTGGAGGCTGGCGACGATCCAGGAGAGAGCTGAGGGGATGAGGATCTCGGTCGTCAGCTGCCGGTCGCCGGCGCCGAGGATGCGAGCGTTGGCGATGAGGTTGCGGTCGACCTCGCGGACGCCCTGGAACGCGTTGAAGAAGGGGGACGGCCT
>Ga0209283_10000230_pt1 | contig 27733 bp, 27 predicted proteins | sample CZO8metaG_2_FD_188354 | JGI IMG/M metagenome (GOLD analysis project Ga0209283, IMG submission 188354) | Vadose zone soil microbial communities from the Eel River Critical Zone Observatory, Northern California, USA - CZOApr15con2H1.8 metaG... | ecosystem: Environmental > Terrestrial > Soil >...
TGACCGCCCACCCCGAAATCAAGATCGTTTTCTGCGATATGCACGCGGAGGCAACCTCCGAGAAGACGGCCATGGGGTGGTACCTGGAGGGCCGCGCGAGCGCCGTCGTAGGCACCCATACCCACATTCCCACCGCCGACGCGCGGGTGCTGCCGGGCGGCACCGCCTACGTCACGGATGTGGGCATGGTCGGTCCCCGTGACGGCTGCATCGGGATGGACAAAGGCGTCGTCCTGCAGCGGTTCCTGACCGGGGTCCCAAACCGCTTCGTAGTGGCGTCTGGAATCGTGACTTTCAATTCGGTACTGGTTACCATTAGGGCTTCCACCGGCCGGGCAACATCGATCCAGCGAATCGACCGCGAACATATTTGAAGGGGTTGCAGCAAATGACAGGGGAGCGCGCTCCAACGGAGGTGCTGAAGGTCTCAGCCACCTCGAAGCCGGTTGCCGTGGCCGGGGCCATCGCGGGAGTGATCCGAAGCAAGGGACGCGTCGAGGTGCAGGCGATCGGTGCGGGGGCGATCAACCAGGCAGTGAAGGCGATCGCGATCTCACGTGGATACGTGGCGCCTGGCGGCCTGGACCTTGTCTGCATACCGGCCTTCATCGACATCTCGATCGACGGCGAGGAACGCACCGGCATCCGTCTTCTCGTGGAGAGCAGGTAACGGCGCGGTCGTTCCACATCTGGACGATCGGCTGTCAGATGAACGCCGCCGACTCCGAGAGCCTGGCGCGCAGGCTGCTCGCGGCGGGCTACCAGGAGGAATCGCTCGAGCGCGCCGATGTGGCCATCCTCAACACCTGCGTTGTCCGCCAGGCCTCAGAGGATCGGGTTTACTCGAAGCTCCACGAGCTCAAGGCCTGGAAGACACCGGAGCGGACGATCGCCCTCACGGGCTGCATCGTGGCCAAGGAGGGCGACGACCTTCGGCGGCGCTTCCCGCAGCTCGACGCGGTGGTGCCCATCGGCGAATACGAAGGATTCCTGGCCGGCCTGGCGGCTCGATACGACTACTCCGAGGGCGAGGCGCTGCCGCCCGCGGGGCGCACGGGAGTGAGCCACTACGTGCGCGTGATCCAGGGCTGCGATCACAACTGCACGTTTTGCATCGTGCCCCGCGTCCGCGGGCGTGAGCGTCACGTCCCGATAGCGGAGGTGCTCGAGGAGTGCCGCGGCGCCGTGGAGGCCGGCGCCAGGGAGGTGGTCCTGCTCGGCCAGAACGTCGACGATTACCACGACCCTGGAGGCCGAGGCGGCCTCGCGGCGCTGGTACGCGAGGTGGAGGCGATCCCGGGTCTGAGGCGGCTGCGCTTTATGACCTCCCACCCGCAGGACCTGGAGCCAGAGCTGCTCGAGACGATGGCGGCAAGCGACGTTGTCTGCAGGGAGCTCCAGCTGCCGGTCCAGTCAGGCGACGACGGCATCCTGAAGCGCATGGCGCGCGGTTACCAGACCAGGCACTATCGCGCCATCGTCGAGCACGCGCGCGCGCTCATGCCGGACATCGGCCTGGCGACCGACGTCATCGTGGGTTTCCCCGGCGAGTCGGAAGCAGCATTTCTCAACACGCGCCGGCTGCTCGAGGAGATCGAGTTCGACGTCGTGCACCTGGCCATGTATTCGCCTCGTCCGGGTACCTTCGCCGCCACCAGGATGGCGGACGACGTGCCTGACGTCGAGAAGCTGAGACGCCTCAACGATCTCCTTGCGCTGGTGCGCGAGATCGCGACGCGCAAGACGGCGCGATGGGTGGGCCGCGACGTCGAGGTGCTGATCGAAGGCAGCGACGAGCTGGGCCGCCCTTACGGCAGGATCCGGCAGGGGAAGCGCGCGGTCGTCCTTCGCGGGGCCGGGATTGCACCGGGCGATGTGATCAACCTCCGCGTCCTGAAGGCAACGGCCGGCCAGTTGATGGGGCTGCCGGCGGCGTGAGTGCCTCGCCTCCTCTCACACCGGTAATGCGACAGTACCGGGAAGCGAAGGAGCAGCACCCGGACGGAATCCTCCTCTTCCGGCTCGGCGACTTCTACGAGGCGTTCTTCGAGGACGCCGTGGTCGCGGCGCCCATCATGGGCGTCACCCTTACTTCGCGGCCGCTCGGCAAGTCGGGGCGGGCGCCGATGTGCGGCGTGCCCTATCACGCGTGGCAGGTCTATGTCGTCAAGCTGATTCGCGCGGGCCACAAGGTGGTCATCGTCGACCAGCTGGAAGCCCCGGGCAAAGGTCCAGTCGTCAAACGCGAGGTCACGCGCGTGCTCACGCCCGGAACCGTCGTCGAGGACTCCTACCTCGACCCGGCTCGGCCCAACTACCTGGTCGCGGCGTGGACCCACGGAGCCGATGCCGGGCTCGCCGCCTGCGACGTCTCCACCGGGGAGCTGCTCCTGTGCCAGCTCCCGGCCGACCGGCTGGGCGCGGAGCTCGAGCGCCTGGCGCCGGCGGAGCTGCTGACGCCACCCGCGATCGAGGAGTACCGATTCGACCCGGTGCGCGGGCAGCAACGCCTGCGCGACGTCCTGGGAATCGCATATCCGGCTGCAGTGGGCGCCGGCGATGCCCCGCTCGCCGTCGGCGCGGCCGGGGCGGTGCTCGACTATCTGAAGCAGATCCAGACGCGCATCGGCCCCGGCCTGCTGAGCGTCCGCACCTACTCGCCCGACGCGACCATGCCGCTCGACGCCGCCACAGTGCGGAACCTGGAGCTGCCTGAGCTCGTCAAGCTCGTCGACCACACTCGGACGCCGATCGGGGCCCGCCGCCTGCGTGCCTGGCTCGGAGCTCCGATGCGCGAGGCGGAGTCGATCGAGCTGCGGCTCAGCGCGGTCGACGAGCTCACGTTATCGCCGACCCTCCAGGACGGGCTGGCGGCCGCGCTCAAGGAGGTCGGCGACCTCGAACGACTCGTCTCGCGCGCCGCCCAGGGCCGATCGGGAGCTCGCGAGCTGGTTGCGCTGCGGAGCTCGCTCGAGGCGATCCCGGCCGTCCGCGATGCGGCGAGCCGGTGCGAAGCGCTCGCGACCAGGGAGCTCTCCGCCCAGATGACGGCTGCCCCGGAGCTCGCGTCGGAGCTCGTGCAAGCGCTGGTCGCGGACCCGCCCCCGCATTCGCGCGACGGAGGTGCCATCAGGCATGGCTATGACGCCGAGCTCGACCGGATCACGGAGGCATCGCAGAGTGCGCGGGAGTGGATCGCCGCCCTGGAGGCCTCGGAACGCCTGCGGACGGGCATCCGCTCGCTGAAGGTCGGCTTCAACAAGGTCTTCGGCTACTACATCGAAATCAGCAACGCAAACGCGGTCTCAGTCCCGCCCGAGTACGCGCGCAAGCAGACCCTGACCGGCGCAGAGCGATATCTGACCCCTGAGCTGAAGGAAAAGGAAGCGATCGTGCTCACCGCCCAGGAACGCATCGCGGCGAGGGAGATCGAGATCCTCCGCGACCTGGGGGTCAAGGTTGCCGAGTCTGCGCCCGCCCTTCGCGCGACGGCTCATGCAATCGGGAGCGTCGACGCGCTCAGAAGCCTGGCGGTTGCCGCCGCACGCGAGCGATGGCGCCGGCCGAAGGTCAACGCTGGGCTCACCCTCAGCATCAAAGGCGGCCGCCACCCCCTGGTCGAGCGCCACCTGGCGGAGGGGGCGTTCGTCGCCAACGACCTCGAGCTTGATCCTGCAGATCAGCAGATAACCATCCTCACCGGTCCGAACATGGCGGGCAAGTCGACCTTCCTGCGGCAGGCTGCCGTCATCGTCCTGCTGGCGCAGTGCGGCAGCTTCGTGCCCGCAGACGAAGCCGTCGTCGGACTGGTCGACCGAATCTTCACCCGCGTCGGCGCGCACGACGACATCACCGCGGGCATGTCGACGTTCATGGTGGAGATGACCGAGACGGCCAACATCATCAACCACGCCACGCGCGCATCGCTCGTGATCCTCGACGAGGTGGGGAGGGGGACATCGACGTACGACGGGGTGTCGATCGCGCAGGCCGTGGTCGAGTACCTGCACGACTCGCCGCGACTCGGTTGCCGCACTCTCTTCGCCACCCACTATCACGAGCTGACCGCGCTGGCCGAAAGGCTGCCTCGCGTTCGCAACCACCGCGTCGAGGTGCTGGAGGAGGGCGAGACCGTGCGCTTCCTGCACCGTGTCGTACCCGGCGGCGCCGACCGGTCATACGGCATCCACGTGGCAGCCCTCGCCGGGCTGCCCTCCGGAGTGATCGCGCGCGCCCGCCAGGTGCTGGCCGAGCTCGAACGCCAGCGCCCGCTGGAACCACCCGAGCAGCAGCTCGGGCTGCCGATCGAGATGGCGCCCGACGCTCTGCGCAAGGAGTTGGAGGAGATCGAGCCGGATACCTTGAGTCCGCTCGAAGCCCTCCAGAAGCTGTACGAGCTGCGCGCCAAGCTCGACCTGTGAGTCCGATTCACCTTCTTGCGCCCGAGGTCGCGGACGCGATCGCCGCCGGAGAGGTGATCGAACGACCGGCTTCAGTGGTCAAGGAGCTGGTTGAAAATGCCATCGACGCCGACGCGCGCCGTATCAGCATCGACGTGCGCGGGGCGGGCCGGACGTCGATCCGGGTCGGCGACGATGGTGGTGGAATTCCCGCAGACGAGCTGCCGCTGGCTTTCGTACGCCATGCGACCAGCAAAGTCACCGCGCTTTCGGACCTCGACGCGATCACCAGCCTCGGCTTTCGCGGCGAGGCTCTCGCCAGCATTGCCGCGGTCGCGGACGTGGAGTGCGCGAGCTCGGGTGCGCGCGTCCACATCCGTGCGGGCGAGGTGCTCGAACGGGGCGCGGGGCCGTTGCTGACTGGAGTCACCGTCGAGGTGCGCGATCTCTTCGCCAACGTGCCGGCGCGGCTCAAGTTCCTCAAATCGGACGCCACCGAGGTCGCTGCCATCAAGGATGTGGTCGCCGCCTTTGCACTCCTGCATCCGCACGTGCGATTCCAGCTCACGATCGACGGCCGCTCTGCCATCAGCAGCGCGGGTGACGGTGATCGGCGGCGGGCCTTCGCGTCTGTCCACGGCGCGGCGGTGGCCGCGGAGATGTTGGACATCGTCGGTCCTCCTCTGGTGACCGGCATGGTCTCGCAACCGAGGCTCAGCCGAGGCAGTCGCGACGGAATCGTGCTGGCGGTGAACGGACGGCCGATCACCTCACGTCCGCTCGCCTACGCCCTCGAGGAGTGCTACCAGGGCCGGCTCGAGCGCGGGCGGCATCCTTTGGCGGCCGTCGACATCGAGATCGATGCAGCGTTCGTCGACGTCAACGTGCACCCGGCCAAGCGTGAGGTTCGCTTCCGCGAGGAAGGCGCCGTGTTCGCGGCTCTGCAGCGCGCGGTTCGCTCGGCGCTCGGCGCCAGCGAGCCTGTCCGCTACCAAACATCTCCGCCGCTTTCGGTCGTCGCCGCGGCCCGGGGTTACGAGGCCCAGCGCGGCGTGCACGGCGCGGCCGTGCTGCCACTGGAGGTGGCGAGTCCCAGTGAAGACTCCAGGGCCATGCTGCGCCCGATCGGGCAGTTCGGCCCCGGGTACCTGGTCGCCGAAGGGCCACAGGGTCTCGTCCTGGTCGACCAGCACGCCGCCCACGAACGCGTGCTGTACAACCGGCTGCTGGAGCGGCTCCGCACCGGACTGGGCGCCAGCCAGGCGCTGCTCATGCCCCAGGCGGTGGACGTGGAGCCGGCGTTGATCGCGGCCGCTGCGGACCACCGGGCCGACCTGGCGACGCTTGGACTCGAGTACGAGGAGTTCGGCCCTCGGAGTCTTCGCATCACGGCGGTGCCGGTTGAGATGCCGGCCGGCCGTGCTACCGCTGCCGTCCAGGAGACGCTCACGGCGCTGAGCGAGACCCGAGGCGATCAGGGCATGCACAGGGCGGCCGCCGCGCTCGCGTGCCATTCGGCGGTCCGGTTCGGCGACGTCCTCGATATCGCCGAACAGAGACGACTGCTTTCAGATCTCGAGTCCGCCGACGAATCGGTCACGTGCCCGCACGGGCGGCCGACGCGGCTGATCGTCGAGTGGCAGGAGCTGAAGCGCCACTTCCGGCGAAATTACTAGGTGGTCTGTCCGGGGATAAGCTCGACAAGGCGCGGCACCGGCGGCCGGTGCCAAGGAGACGACGAGCACACGAGGGAATGCGTCCCGTGGACGCCTGACCGAGCGCGCGCAGGAGGCGACGCCGGCATCAGCGAAGCCCGGCCGCCTGGGCCGATGGATTGACGAGCGGTTTCCCGGACGGAACACCAGTCCCGAGGATCACGAGCCAGCCCGCGTCCCAGATGAGCTGAGGAACGGGGATTCCGAGAGGCAGCGCCTGCATCGTGAACACGCCTGCGAGCAGCCACAGCCGGTGCCACAGCGGAGGCGACGTGCGGAGGACGAGCCAGGCGGAGAGGACCAGGAGGCTGTAGTCATAGACGTGGAGGTGGAACGAGAAAGCCACCGACCCGAGCAGTCCCACCGCGAAGACCACCTCGATGTTCGCGCGTTGTCGCCAGGCAATCGCCAGTGCCGCCAAGCCCTGGATCGCCAGCAGCGCGTAGGTCAGGGGTCCGAGACCGAACAGGTAGGCCAGGGTGGAGTACGACCACGGCGTGGTATCGGTCTGGACGAAATTGAGGGCGTGCCACCAGCTCGTGAGTCCGGCAGGTCCGAGGGAGATGACAGCAGCCCCGGCGAGGAGCGCAGAGCCGGCCGCCCAGGCGATTGCAGGCCGGTAGCGGCCGCTCACGACCAGCGCGATCGGGACGAGTACGACAGCCTGCGGCTTCAGCGCAGTCGCCACCGCGAGCGCCACGCCGGCCGCGAGGGGCCGGTTATCGCGGCAGAGCTTCCACGCGACCGCCACCAGGGCGAGGATGCAGATGGACGGCTGGCCGCGATAGAAGGCGTCCATCACCGGCCATAGGGCCAGCGCCGCCAACACGAGGGTGATCTTCGCCAGGCCTCTGTACGGAGCAGTGAGGTGCCAGGCGACCATCAGGGCGATCAGAGACAGAAGCGTCCAGGAGGCGTAGGCCACCGGCTCCGGGAACCACGTCAGAGGTACGAACAGCCACGCCCAGAGGGGAGGGTGCACGTAGGTTGACGACGACGTGATGGTGTTCTGCCCGGCCGGAAAATGCGCCGACAACGCCTGCAGCGTGGCGATGTCGTAGATGCGGGACCAGCCGTAGCGAAGCCCGGCTTCTGCGGCAACGTAGACGAGGCGGATGTCCTCGTGCACAGGCTGGATGGCGAAGAGAACGATCCAGCGTCCGATTGAGTACAGCGCGCCCTCGCCCGCAGCCACTGCAGCGCAAGCAAGCCAGAGCGGCGGCCGCGAAGCCTGGGAAGTTACATGATTCACGCGCCGTGAATATTGTCGATCAAGGCGCCGGACATCAACCCGCGGTCCGCGTGCCCGTTATCGTCGGACCAACTGGCATCGGCAAATCTCAGCTTGCGTTCCGGCTGGCGCTGGCGATCGGCGGCGAGATCGTGGTCGCCGACTCGCGCCAGGTATACGAGCGCCTGGACATCGCCACCAACAAGCCGAGCGAGGAACAGCGGCGCCGCGTCCGGTACCACATGATCGATTTCGTCGATCCCGCCGCCACGTTCAACGCCGCCGAGTACGTCGAGGGCGCGCGTGCCGCCATCGAAGAAATCGCGTCCCGCGCCGCCGTGCCGATCATCGAGGGCGGAACGATGCTCTACGTCGACGCCCTGTCTGACGGGTTCAGCCTTGCGGGCGTGCCGCCGAACGCTGGCCTGCGCTCGGAGCTCGCCGGGCTCGACATCAATGCCCTCAGCACGCGACTGCTGGCGATCGATCCCGACCCAGGCGTCGACCTGCGCAACCCGGTCCGCGTGATCCGCGCGATCGAGATCCTGGAGACGGCCGGACCACCACTGCGTCGCCTGCGCCGGCGCACGCCGCCACCCTGGCTGGCCGTTCGCATCGGATTGACCGCCGCTCTCGAAGTCATCGATCGGCGGCTCGACGAGCGCAGCAGGGCCCAGGTGCAGCGTGGCCTCGTCGGCGAGACACAGGCCGCGCTCGATGCCGGCGTGCCACCGAACGCGCCGGTGTTGACCGGGATCGGCTACGCCGAGGCGCTCGCGCACATCAGGGGCGAGCTCACATTCGAGGAGCTGCCGATCGCGATGGCGCGGTCCAACCGCCGCTACGCCCGCCGGCAGCTGCGATGGTGGAGGAGGGACGCGCGCGTGCGCTGGTTCCCGATCGAGCCCGATCCACTCCCCGCTATCCTCAATTACGTGCAGGAGCTCGCATGAAAGGAACCGCCGGCGCCGGAGCGCAGCGTCTCAGCCTGATCCCGCCGTACCTGTTCGCAGAGATCGACCGCAAGGTGCAGGAGAAGAAGCGAGCGGGGGTTGATGTGATCTCGCTCGGAATCGGCGACCCGGACCTGCCGACGCCCGGGCGGATCGTGAGCGTCCTGCAAGAGGCGGCGGCGGACCCGTCCAACCATCGCTATCCGTCGTACTTCGGACTGGCCGAGCTGCGCGAGGCGATCGCGCACTGGTACCTCGACCGATTCGGGGCGACGCTGGACCCGGCGACTGAGATCCTGCCCACACTCGGGTCGAAGGATGGGATCAGCCATGTGCCGCTCGCGCTGGTCGATCCGGGCGACATCGTCCTTGCTCCCGACCCGGGGTACACGGTTTACGTCACCGGCGCGCTGATGGCCGGCGGCGAACCGCACATGATGCCGCTCACGCCTGAGAACCATTGGCTGCCTGACCTCGACGCCATCCCGACGGCGGTCGCGGAGCGCGCGCGGCTGATGTGGCTCAACTACCCGAACAATCCCACCGCGGCCGTGGCCGAGCGCGCATTCCTGGAACGCGCGGTCGAGTTCTGTCGACGCCACGGCATCGTGCTGTGCCACGACGCTCCGTATTCGGAGATCGCCTTCGGCGGCTACCGGCCGCTCAGCCTTTTCGAGATCGAGGGAGCCAGTGAGGTAGGCCTGGAGTTCCACTCGCTGTCAAAGACCTACAACATGACCGGCTGGCGCATCGGCTGGGTGTGCGGGCGCGCCGACCTGGTGCGCTTGATCGGGCAGCTCAAGACCAACATCGACTCGGGCATCTTCCAGGCCGTGCAGTGGGCGGCGATCGAAGCTCTCAACGGGGGAGAGGATGAGACGCGGGCGGCATGCGAGGTCTACGCACGGCGTCACCGCCTGGTCGCGGACACTCTGAACAGCCTCGGGTGGTCGATCAAGCCCCCGCGTGCGACCTTCTATGTCTGGGCGCCGGTGCCGCCGGGCTATGACTCGATCGGATTTGCGGGGCACGTGCTCGACGAGGTGGGCGTAAACATCACCCCGGGGGTCGGCTTCGGCGCCCACGGCGAGGGCTATTTCCGGCTGTCGGTCACAGCTCCCGATTCTCGTTTGGAGGAAGCGCTGGCTCGACTCAGGCGGCTCAAGCTCTGATCCATACCAGGCCGCCGCGAGAGCGGGCTTACCTTGTCGGGCTAATGCTGCCGGGCACGACCCCCGAGCTCGTGCGCGTGCAGATGACGGAGCTCGCCGACCTCGCACGCACGGCGGGCACGGAAGTCGTCGGCTCGGACATACAACGGCGTGCTCAGGTCGACCCGGCGCATTTCATCGGCATGGGCAAGGTCGATGCGCTGCGCGAGCTCAAGCTGGAGGGCGCCTTCGACCTCGTCATCTGCAACGACAACCTCAGCCCGCGGCAGCAGCGCAACCTCGAGCTCGAGCTCAAAACACGCGTACTCGACCGCACCGAGGTGATCCTCGAGATCTTCGCCCAGCATGCGCGCACGCATGAGGGTCGGCTGCAGGTCGAGGCGGCGCGACTGCATCACCTACTGCCTCGACTCATCGGCGCGTACGCGTACGACCGCCAGGTGGGAGGACGGCGAGGTGGGGTGGGGGCTCGCGGCGGTTTCGGTGAGCAGCAGATAGAGGTGGAGCGAAGGCGCATCCGCAAGCGTATGCGAGACCTCGAACGCGAGATCGAGCAGGTGCGCTCCCAACGCCACCAGCAGCGGACCGGCCGCCGGCGAGCGGAGCTGGAGACGGCGGCGATCGTCGGCTACACCAACGCGGGCAAGTCCACGCTCCTCAATGCGCTGACCGGGGCCCGCGTGCACGCCGAGCAGCGGCTGTTCGCGACCCTGGATCCCACTACGCGGCGCCTCGACCTGCCGACCGGCCGGGAGCTCTTGCTCACCGACACGGTGGGCTTCATCCAGAAACTGCCCACCGACCTGGTGGCGGCCTTCCGGGCGACGCTGGAGGAGGTCACGGAGGCGGACGTAATCCTCCAGGTGCTCGACGTGAGCTCGCCGGCGGTCGAAGAGCAGGCGGAGACCGTGGAGGAAGTCCTGGCCGACCTCGGAGCCGCCGGCAAGCCGCGGGTGGTGGCGCTGAACAAGGTCGACCTGCTCGGCCCGGCCGCGCGCCGTCGGGCGGTGGGCGCGCTCAGCGCCCGTTATACCGGCGCAGTCGCGATCTCGGCCATCAACAAGGGCGGCTTCTCGGACCTGCTCGACGCCCTCGACAAGGCCAGCCGGGGCGACATCGCCACGCTCGAGATCCTGGTCCCCTATGGACGCGAGGGAGTGCTCGCGGAGCTACGCAGAATCGGTGGCGTTGAGCGCAGCGAGTACGTCGAGAGCGGCACGCGCGCGTGGGGCTGGGTGCCCCGCCACGCCGTGCGGCGGTTCGAGCCCTACGCGATCAAGCCGAAAGCACGACCTGCGCGCGCCCGTCTCAGCGGAAGAGCCTGATCACGCCGCGGACGACGCCGACCAGGCTGACGCTGCTGCTCACGATCGGCTCGTAGGCCGGGTTTTCGGCGATGAGCTTGACGTGCCCGTTGCCGCGCTCGAAGCGCTTGACGGTCGCGTCACCGTCGACCATGGCGACCACGATCGCGCCGTTGGGCGCCTCCTGCTGCGGCCGGACCAGGACCATATCGCCGTCCAGGATGCCGGCGTTGATCATGCTCTCTCCGCGGACCCGGAGCAGGAAGTTGCCTTCTTGGGCCATCTCTGGCGACAGCAGGACGTGGTCTTCGATGTTCTGCTCGGCGAGGATGGGCACGCCGGCGGCGACGTTGCCGATAACCGGCACCGAGACCGCGTTCCGCCGCTGGTTGTCGACCTCGGCGTCCTGTACGAGCTGAACGGTGCGGGACTTGCTCGGGTCGCGGCGGATGAGGCCGCGCCGCTCGAGCTGGTTCAGGTGGTTGTGGACGGTGGAGCTCGAGCTGAGGCCGACGTTCTCGCCGATCTCACGGACGCTGGGCGGGTAGCTCCGGGCACGGGTCACGGAGCGGATGTAGTCGAGGATCTTGATCTGCCTTTCGGTGAGCTGTTCGGTCAATTTCGTTCTCCAGGAGTTCGTTTTCGGGGCGTAGGGGGGACGTTGAATCAATGCTAGCACCTGGAGCGTCTTCATGCAAACCTTTGTTCGATGCCTTGACACGCGAACGCCCGTTCGTTAATGTTGCGAACACATGTACGCCGCCGGTCGCGCCAGCAGACTTCAGACGCCGCTCCGTTCCGACCGGACCCTGCGGCGCTTCTACCGCTGGGCCCTGGTCCTGGTGGCGGCGTTGGCCGTGATGCTGGCACTGAGCCGAGTCGCCCAGGGCGGCACGGCCGCGACGACAGTCGTCGTGCAGCCCGGGGACACGCTGTGGACGATCGCGGCAAATCGATACCCGGGCGACGACACCCGCGCCCGCGTCGATGACATCGAGCGCCTGAACGACCTTTCGGGCCCGCTGATCGTGGTGGGGGAGACCCTGCGCCTGCCGGCCTAGGGCTTTAGGCTCGTCAACGTGGCGTTCTACGTCGTCCGGCTCGAGCGCGGCGGGCCTTGGGACTGGTCGCGCGACCTGCGCGAGCAGGCGGGCTGGAAAGAGCATGCGCATTTCATGGACGGGCTCGTCGACGCCGGGTTCATTCTGCTCGGTGGTCCGCTCGAGGGCGAGCGCGAGACGTTGCACATCGTCGAGGCCGAGTCCGAGGCTGAGATCTACGAGCGGATGGCGAAGGATCCATGGGCGGCGAACGGGATGCTGCGCCCGGTCAAGATCGAGCGTTGGACCGTCCTGCTCGACGGCCGCGGCCGGACCTAGGAGATTGGCTGTCCGCGTCGTTCTCGTCACCCGGCAGGGCTGCCACCTCTGCGATGAGGCCTTGCGCATGCTCCAGCACCTGGGCGTCCACCCCGAGCTCGCCGACGTCGACGCCGACGACGAGCTGCACCGTCTCTATGACTTCCGTGTCCCGGTCGTGCTGGTTGACGGCGCGGTCGCCGCGGAGGGCCGCATCACCCCGAGCCGCCTCCAGGAGGCTCTTAACCCGGTTGGGAAGGGGCCTGCGGCCGCCTGATATCGTCAGTTATTGATGCCGATAATGACTGTTCTCCCGTTCATAGCGTCGCCTATTGTGCGCATAGCTTCACGCGTTTCGCGTCTCTGGCGCCAACCGTGCGAATCGTTGCGCTCCGATTAGCGCGTTTGGATCCAAGCGTGCGGAAACCGCGAGCGCGGCTCAGGCGGAGCGCTGCAGCGCCGGCTCGGCGTCCAGGCCGCGCAGGAAGACTTCCAGGGGCAGCGCGGCCCGCTCGAAGTCCTGGCGGAGCAGCTCGAGGTCGGAGCCGTCCTGGGCGACGCCGCTGATCGCCAGCTCGGCCGCCCGCAGGGAGTCAGCCACGAAGACGCTCAGAGGCTCGCCAGGGCGCCCGGACACGCTCTCCTGGGCCCAGGAGTCCCGTACCTCGGCCGCAAGCTCCAGCAGGCGGTCGACGATCGGACCGGCCATGCGGCGCTCGGCCGGCTGCCAACGCAGGCGCGAGAACGCCTCCGAGCTCGATCGGATGAACCGGCGCAGCTTGACCTGGGTGCTGAGCGTACGCATGATTGCGATAATCATAACGAACAGGCGTTCGGATTGCAAGCGAAGGTGTTAACGTGCTGGCGCCCGGCCGGCGATAAGGTTGAACATGCCCCCGAACCAACGGTCGGTCGACAGCACCTCCACCCCGCACCGCTTAACCAAGTCAGCCGTCCGCCGGTTGAAGTGATCTGCCTGCAGAGCCACCATCACCGGGTTCAGTGCCTCCTGGACCAGCGCGATCGGCAGCACGTGGCTGCGGACGTGCTCCAAGAAGACCATCGGTGCTCCCGGCCTCGCGACACGGATCGCGGCTCGGACGGCAGCCTCAGGGTCCGGAATTGTGCACAGGCACAGGTTGAACGCCACCGAATCGAAGACGTGGTCGGGGAACGCAAGGCGCTCGGCGTCCATGACCATGACATCGGCCTGGCGGCCGCGCTCCCGGGCAAACCGCCGGCCCACCTCGAGCATCTTCGCGCTGACATCGATGCCGACCACGCGAACGTCAGCCGGGTAGTAGGGGAGACTCAGGCCGGTGCCGAAGCCGACGTCGAGCACCAAACCGCGCACGGTCTCCCCCACCTTCCGCCGGCGTCCGCCGAGCATCCATTCCGAAAATCGCGACGACATCGCGCGGTGGTATGCGTCGGGATCCTTGTCGTAGACGCGGCGAACCCGGCTGAGCGGGTCGGACACGCCGCTCAGCCTAAGGGGCGAAGATCCGGGAGAGGCTGTCGGCGAGCGAATCGGCGTCGGCGCCGGGATGGGTCAGGAAGTAACCCACCGCGTCGTTGACTGCGCCCACCACCGCCCGCCCGAACACCTGCGGGTCCTGGTTGGCATAGAACTGGTCGTCCAGAAGGGCGAGGCGCACCTCCTCGGCCACCATGTGCGCGAAGCGCTCCTGCAGCTGGTGACGGACATCGTCGACGCTCGCGCTGAGGCCCACCGACTCGACCATCATCAGCCGAGCCACCGCCGAACGCTTGTAGCACGCGACCACGAACGCGTGGATTCCGCGGCGCATGCGGTCGCGATGGTCTTGACCGCCGGCCGCCGCGCCGATGACCGCATGTATGAGCTCGCCGCCCTCCTGCGCGAGTACCGCGCGGAAGCAGTGCTCCTTGGATTCGAACTGCTCGTAAAAGGCTGACTTGGACATGCGTGCGCGAGCGACGATGTCGTCAACCGAGGTTTCGTGATACCCGCGCGCGGCGAACATCGCGAGCGCGGCCTGGGATAGGCGTGCCCGCCGCTCCAGGCGCCTGGCCTCGCGGGGGTCGTCCGAGCCAGGTGCGGCGATCCGCGCTGCGCCAGCCCGAGCCACGCTAATCCCGAGCGATCGCCCGCGAGATGACCAGCCGCTGGATCTCGCTGGTGCCCTCGAACAGAGTGTAGATCTTGGCGTCGCGGTGCCACTTCTCGACCGGGAAGTCACGGATGTAGCCGTAGCCGCCGCAGATCTGGATCGCCTGCTCCGTGACCTTGACCGCAACCTCGCCGGCCTTCAACTTCGCCATCGAGCCCTCGGCCTTCTTGAACTCGCCGCCGTTGCGGCCCTCCCACAGCGCCCGCCAGATGAGCGCGCGCGTCGCCTCGATTTCGGTCGCCATGTCGGCGAGCATGAATGCGATCGCCTCGTTCTCGATCAGGGCGCGGCCGAACTGCTTGCGCTCCTTCGCGTAATGGAGCGCGAACTCGAACGCCGCCCGTGCGATACCGAGCGCTTGCGCGCCCACGATCGGCCGCGTCTGCTCGAAGGTCTTCAATGCGACCGATGAGCGCGTGTGCGTGCCTTCGCGCGCGCGCGCCAGCTTCGCCTCCAGCTTTTCCACTCCGCCGAGGACGTTCTCGAGCGGGATGGTGCAATCCTCCAGCAGCACCTCGGCAGTGTGCGAGGCACGGATACCCATCTTCCTTTCCTTCTTGCCCTGGCGGATGCCGTTGGTTCCGGGCCCGACGACAAAACTCGCCTGGCCGCGCGCCCCGAGCTCGGGCTCGACCGAAGCGACGACCACGTGAACGTCAGCGATGCCGCCGTTGGTGATGAAGATCTTCTGGCCGTTGAGGACCCAGCTGCCGTTTTTGCGGACGGCGCGCGTCTTCATCGAGGACACGTCGGAACCGGCCTCGGGCTCTGTGACCGCGAAAGCGCCCAGGGCCGGCTTGTCCACCGTGCCAAAGCAGGCCGGGATCCAGGTCGCGATCTGCTCGGGGGTCCCCTGCGAGAAGATGGCGGCGATCGGAAGGCCGGTGCCCTGGATGGCGAGCGCGATGCCGGCGCAGCCCCATGTCAGCTCCTCCGCGACAAGGGCGGGCATGATGCCGGTGGTGTCGGCGTAGGTCTGCTGCAGGAAGTCGACGCCATAGAGCCCGACCTCGGCGGCCTTCTTGACCACCGGCCACGGGAACTCCTCCGATTCGTCGTACTGAGCCGCCACCGGGCGAATCTCTTTCTCCGCGAAGCTGTGGACCCAATCCCTGATCTCACGCTGCTCGTCGCTCAGCTCGAAGGAAACCATCTCTCTCCTGTTCTAGAACGCTCCACCGGCTTCGATTGTCTTTACAGCTGCCTGGTACTGGTACGTACCGTTCTGCACCACAGAACGCTACGCCGCAGCGCGTCATCGTGTCAATACGTTTGAGATACAAGAGGGAACCGTCCCGGTTCCCTCTTGTCGGGGCGCTCAACGGCCGCTGGGCATACTCGCCCTGACCCGACACTCGTGCGGCCGGATTCGCGCCCCTGAACACCTTCCGGAGAGGATGAGATTAGTTGAACTTTCGCTCCCAGCAGCGCTGGAGGCATTCATGTGCGGTCTTTCGCGGCCGGGCTAAGCCCGGCCGCCCTTGCAACGTTTTGAATTAGATTTCCCGTTCGGCCTTTGAGCACCTTCCAAGTCATGACGATCGTGACCGCCGGCCTGGTCGCCGGCGTCGTCAACGCCATCGTCGGCAGCGGCTCCCTCCTCACCTTCCCGGCCCTGCTCGCCGCCCGCTACTCGCCCTTCCACTGCGGTTTGCGCTTGGCCAGGAACGCCTCGACGCCTTCTTTGAAATCCGCCGACGTGTAGCAGGTGACGATCAGGTCGGCGTCGGTGCCCTCCGGCAGCAATCGATCTCGAACACGCCGCAGCGCTTCCTTGGTCGCCCACTGAGTAAGCGGAGCCATCGAAGCGACCTCCTCTGCGAGCGCCTGCGCGCGGCCGAGGAGCGACTCTTCATCGGGCGTGACCTCGGACAGCAGGCCGCACTCGAGCATCTCGCGGGCGTCCATCAGCCGCGCGCGCATCATCAGGTCCTTCAGCCGGGCGAATCCGATGAGGGCGGCAGCTCGCGTGTAGTTGGCCATCGACATGCAGTTGCCCAGCGTGCGCGCGATGGGGATTCCATACCGCGCCGAGGGCGACCCGATGCGAATGTCGCAGCAGTTTGCGATCGCGGCGCCGGCGCCCGTGCATGGTCCGGCGATCGCCGCAATCGTGGGCACGCGGACGGCTTCAAGGGTGCTCATGACCAGGTTTCCCCTGGCCTCGTAATCGAGCGCATCCTGCGCCGTCTTGAAGGCGCGGAACTGGCCGATGTCGGTGCCCGCGACAAAGGCCTGCCCCCCACCCCCCGTCAACACCACCGCGCGCACGGTGCGGTCGGCGTTAACCCGCTCGCACGCCTCCTGCAGCCGGTCGTACATGTTCCAGGTCAGCGCATTTCGCGCCTGCGGCCGGTTGAAGGTTAGCCACCGGATCGGGCCGTCCTGGTGGATGAGTAGCTCATCGGCTTGAGCTTGATTCACGACGGAACCTTGACCACATGAGTCTCGATCAGGGTGCTGACCTCAGGGCCGCTGTAACCGAGCTCGGCAAGGAGGGCGGCCGAGTCTTCGCCCAGCAACGGCCCTGCATTATCGCGCCGCGTGACAGCGTCCGAGAATCGCATCGGCGAGCCGAGTTGGCGAACGCTGCCCACCTTTCGATGCGGCGCGTCCCAGAAGTACTGCCGCGCCAGCAGATGTGGGTCGTTGAAGACCTGGCCGAAGTCCTTGATCGGCGCGCATGGCACCCCGGCTTCGCCGAGAACGGCCAGCCAGTGTGCAGCGGGCTTGGTGCGCGTCACCGACTCGATGGTGGCGGCAAGGACCTCGCGATTTTGATGACGCAGGCTGGCGTCGAAATAGAGTTCGTCATCGAGAAGGCTCTCGAGGCCCAGCCCTTCGCACAAAGCCTTCCACGTGAATCCGGTCGTGGCGCCGATCGTCAACCAGCCATCCGCTGCGCGAAAGGCCTGGTACGGTGCGGCGCTTTGATGGGCCGAACCGGAGGGTTTCGGGATTTCGCCCGTGGCGAAGTAGCGACCCGCCTCCCAGATCGCGAATGACACCCCGGCTTCGAGCAGCGAGACGTCGATGAACTGCCCAGTGCCGGTGGTGCGTCGCGCGTACAGCGCGGCCACCGCGGCAAGCGCGCCGTAAAGGGCGCACACGAGGTCGCACATCGGCACGCCCACCTTGACCGGGTCGCCGCCCGCGGTGCCAGTGATGCTCATGAGGCCGGAGCGCGCCTGGGCCATGATGTCCATCCCAGGCTGGTCCCGCAGCGGCCCGTCCTGGCCCCATCCGGAAGCCGCCACGTAGACCAGGCGCGGATTCAAGCGGCGAAGCGTCTCGTGGTCCAGCCCAAGGTCCTTCATCGTCCCGGGGCGGAGGTTCTCGACGACAACGTCCGCGGTTGCAACCAGCTTCTGGAAAATCTCCCGGCCCTGATCCGTCTTCAGGTCCAGCGCCAGCGACCGTTTGTTGCGATTGAGACGCATGAACGCGGAGCCTTCGCCATCGATGAGGGGCGCCGACAGGCGAACCTGGTCGCCACCATCGGGGTGTTCGACCTTGATCACCTCCGCGCCGAGGTCGGCGAGCTGCATGGAGCAGAACGGAGCCGCCATGTAGTTGCCCACTTCCAGGACGCGGATGCCCGCAAGCGGGGGAGGGTCACGGCGTTGGCTCGTCAAAAACGCGCACTTCCCGCATCCGCTCCGAGCAGCTCGTCCAGCACCTCGTCGGTGTGCTGTCCCAGCCATGGTGGCGGCAGCCGGATCGGGCTGGATCGGCCATCGATCTTCCACGGCGTCCCCACCTGGCTGATCAGCCCGGCCTTCGGGTGCTCGATCTCGACCCGCATGCCCCGCTCGGTTGCAACCGCGCTGGCGAAGGCCTCTTCCATATCAAGTATCGATCCGGCCGGAATCCCAAACTGCTCGAAGCGCGCCAACCACTCTTCGCGGGTGCCTTTCCGGAGGTGGCCTTCGATCGCCCGGATGAGCTCTGGTCGCGCCGCCTGCCGCAGCGCGTTGGTGGCGAACCTCGGATCGTGCGCCAGCTCCGGTGCGCGGATCGCCTCGGAGAATCGGACGAACTGAGCATCGGTCGCGACCGCGAGGTTGATGAAGCCGTCGCCGACCGCGAACGTGCCGTAGGGGGCAATCGTGGCGTGGTGGTTTCCCTCTTGACCTGGGGCCTTTCCTGTGGCGAAGTACCGACCCGCCTGATAGGTGAAAAGCGCCATGAGCGAGTCGTTGAGGGCCACGTCGATGTAGCGCCCCTTGGCCGTTGTGGCTCGCTCGATGAGCGCGGCCAGGATGGCCTGGGCAGCAAACATCCCGGCGGCAATGTCCCCGATCGGTATGCCGACTTTCGTCGGCGGGCCGTCCGGGGTCGCATTGACGCTCATCATCCCCGACGTGCCCTGGGCGATCTGGTCGTAGCCGGCAAGCGTCGGCTGGTTCTGGCCGAAGCCGCTGATCGATGTATAGACGAGCTGAGCCTTCAAACCTTGCAGCTTTTTTGCGCCAAGGCCCAGGCGCTCCATGGCGCCGGGCTTGAAGTTCTCGACGACCACGTCGCTCATCATCGCCAGCGCCTCCGCGTCCGCTGCCCCGCCCTTGCTCTTCAGGTCCAGGACCACGCTGCGCTTGTTGCGGTTCACGGACAGGAAGTACGAAGACTCCCCATTGATGAATGGAGGGCCCCACTGACGCGAGTGGTCACCCGATGGAGGCTCCACCTTGATGACATCCGCGCCGAGATCGCCCAGGAGCATGGTGCAGTAGGGGCCCGCCAGTGCGTGAGTGAAGTCGAGTACACGGACGGAGGCAAGTGGAAGCGGCGGCGATTCGGTCATCGCGTCGACTATGGTAGGTCGCTGATCTTCACGCAGAAATCTTCGAACCCTCGTGACCGCCGGATTGATGCCGCGATTGGTGGCATCGCGGGCGTAGCGAGCGGCCTGCTTGGAGTCGGCGGCGGCTTTTTCATGGTGCCGCTGCAGGTCTGGTGGACGCGACGTGGCCAGCATCAGGCGATCGGAACTTCGCTTGCGGCGATCCTGCCCATCTCGCTCGTCGGGGCGGCAGCCTATTACTTCGCACGAGGCACTCCGGAGGTGGACGTGACCGTGGCGCTCTTCCTCGCGGCGGGCAGCTCGGCGGGTGCCTTCCTGGGGGCCCTGCTGGCCAGCCGGCTTTCGGACCGGACGCTCAAGGTGATCATGGCGATCCTTTTGGTGGCGGTGGGCTCGAAAGAGCTCTACGACGCGGTGATCGGGGTGGCGCCGCACCTGGTCGGAACCACCGTCCTGCGGTTGTCGCCCCTGGACTACGGGCTGATCACAGCGGGCGGCGTGCTCATCGGGGTGGCGAGCGGTCTTACCGGCGTGGGTGGCGGAATCTTGATCGTTCCACTTCTCGGGCTCGGGTTCGGGATCGGCCAGCGGATCGCGCAGGGCACATCGCTCCTGGCCATCCTCCCCACCGCTGCCATCGGCGCGCTGACCCACCACAGAAGCGGAAACGTCGACCTGCGCGCGGCCTCGTGGATTGGCATCGCCGGTGCGCCGGCGGCGCTCGTCGGCGCCGCGCTGGCGCTGTGGCTGCCCCAGCGATTCCTGGGCGGCCTCTTCGGAGCCTTCCTGCTGTTCGCCGCCGTGCGGACTTGGCCCCGAGGCCGGGCTACTCCGGCGGCTTGACCGGCGCCTCCGGCTGGCTCGTCACCACCGAGTGGTGTCGAAACTGAACGTCCGCCGCCGGCGCCCCACCGGGCACTTTCGACTTCTTTTTCTTCTTGACCTCGCGTCCCTGCTTGTTGCGTCCTTTAGCCATGGGTCCCAGTTTCTATGACCAGGGCCAGTTCGCGCAAGAAGGATTCGACGTCGGTCACCAGGCCGATCGACTGCCAGCTGCCCCGGTCGGCGAGCTTCGTGACCACGGCCGGGTTGATGTCGACGCAGACCGTGCGTACCCCGGCGGGCAGCATATTGCCGGTGGCGATCGAGTGCAGCATGGTCGACAGCATCAATGCCATGCGCACGCCGTGAAGGGACGCGCGCATGCGCCGCTGAGCCTCCACCATCTCCGTGATCACGTCGGGAAGCGGCCCGTCGTCGCGGACCGACCCCGCGAGCACGATGTCGACTCCGTGATCGATCGCTGACTTCATCACCCCGGACGTGAGCTGACCGCTCTCGACCATCTGCCGCAGCCCGCCCGCGGCGCGGACGCGGTTGATCGCGCGCATGTGGTGCTCGTGTCCATGCTCGATGGCGAGCCCGCTCTCGACGTTGACGCCGAGGGCGGTGCCGAACAGCGCCGACTCCACGTCGTGCACGGCCAGCGCGTTGCCCGCGAACAGCACCTGGACGAATCCGAGCTCGATGAGCCGGGACAGGTAGCGCCCGGCCCCGGTGTGCACGACGGCGGGACCGGCGACCACGGCGATGCGCCCCCCCGCCGACCGGATCTGCTTCATCTCGTCGGCGATGGCGCCGATCAGCACCTTCTTGGGTTTCTCGGCCGAGACCTCGCTGGCCATGAACGTGAAGATCTCCGTCTGCCGCGACCTCTCGAGTGGAGTCACCCTGACCCCCTGGTGGCCGACGACGATGTCCATCCCAGGTTTCGCGCCCTGAAAGACGATGCACCGCGCGCGACCTGCCTTGGCATCGACAGCGATCGCGCAGTCCATCTCGATGTCGTCGACCACAACCCAGCGCCCGTCGAGCAGAATCTCGGTCGGAAGGTTGCTGGTCGAGTAGAAGCCCTCGGGGAACACGCCCTCCTTGGTGACCTTCTCCAGCTGGGCCGGCTGCTCGGATTCCGCGGTGGCGCCCAGCGCGCGAGCCTGGCGCACGATGCGGTCGAGCTGCTCGGCCGTCGGCGCCACCACCTCCATGCGACACAGCGACGTGTCGGTCTTGTGCTGACCGACCTTGATCTCTTCGATGGTGAAGTTCCCGCCCAGGTCCATGACCAGGTCCATGACCTGCGGCAGCATCATCGAGTCGATGATGTGGCCCTTGAGGACCAGCCGCGCCGTATGGCGCTGGCCGCTCACCTCAGCGCGCCAACCACGGCATTGATCTCGTCCTTCAGCTTCGCCGCCTCACGTGCCGGCTTCTCCGCGAACAGGACACTGCGGCTGGCCGAGAGGAGGCACGAGGCAGGATCCCCATTCCAGGCCGCGCGCACCGAGCCCTCGAGGTCGCCACCCTGCGCGCCGATCCCCGGGATGAGGAAAGGCAGCTGCGACGAACGGCGAACATCCGAGATCTGTTGGGGAGCGGTGGCGCCGACCACCAGGCCGACGTTCTGGTTCGCGTTGACGCGCTCGGCGAGCTGAGCCGCGCGCATGTAGAGCGGCGCACCCGCGGCGTCCAGGTGCTGCAGGTCCGCAGCGCCGGGATTCGACGAGCGGCAGACGACGTACACCCCACGATCCTCATAGCGGGCGAACTCCTGGATCGAGTCAGCGCCGAGATATGGATTCACGGTGGCGGCGTCCATGGCGAGCGTCTTGAAAACGGCGACCGCGTACGCACGCATGGTGTTGTCCATGTCGCCGCGCTTGCCGTCGAAGAGAAATGGGGTGTTCGGCGCTTCTTCTCGCAGCTCCAGCAGGGCGTGCCAGCCATCCGCGCCGTACTGCTCCCAGAACGCGCTGTTGGGTTTGAAGCAGCAGACGTGCTCCTCCGTCTGGCGCACCACCTCGCGGCAGTGCCGCAGCGCGCCGGCCGCGCCGCCCGCGATGCGCTCGGGATCGGGGTCGAGACCGACGCAAAGCAGCGTGTCCCGGTCTTTCGCAAGCGCGCGCAGCCGTTCGAAGAAGCTCACAGGCAGCTTGAATCCTAACTAGTGGTGCGTCGGGGGCTGAGCTGGTCAAGGCGCGGCCCAGACCGCCGACGCCAAGGCAGGGGTGGCGCGAGGAGGAGCGCATCGTTGATGCGTGACGACGAAGCGACGGGCCCCCTAACGCCGGCGTCAGCGCCCGCAGGGCGCTCGGCGGAAATGGGCCGATGCATTGGCCAGCGGACGTCCCCGGCGCACCACTAGCATGAAGTCGTGGAACGGTTGGTGAGGATCGGGCTGGCCCAGGTCAACACCATCGTCGGCGACCTGGAAGGCAACACGCGGCTGATGGTCGACTGGATCGGCCGTGCCCGCGAGGAGGGCGTCGACATCGTCGCGTTCCCTGAACTCGCACTCACCGGCTATCCGCCCGAGGACCTCGTTCTGAAGCCAGGCTTCGTGCGCGACAACCTCAAGCAGCTCCAGGTCGTGGCCGGCGCGACCAAGGGCATCTCCGTCGTCACCGGCTTCGTCGACGAGGACGGAGACATCTTCAATGCCGCCGCGTTCATGCACGACGGAGAAATCAAGGCGATCTACCACAAGGTGTTCCTGCCCAACTACGGCGTGTTCGACGAGCAGCGCTATTTTGCCGTCGGCCACCGCTCTCCGATCTTCGAGCTCTCGGGCATTCGAGTCGGGGTCTCGATCTGCGAGGACTGCTGGTACCCGTCGGGCCCGATGGCCTGGCAGGCCCATCACGGCGCAGAGCTGCTGATCAACATCAACGGCTCCCCGTATCACTCCGGCAAGCGCGGCCCGCGCGAGGAGATGGTCGCGGGGCGGGCCGCCGACTATGGCGCCTACGTCGCGTATGTGAACCAGGTCGGGGGCCAGGACGAGCTCGTCTTCGATGGCAACAGCGTCGTCTTCGGCCCGCACGGCGAGGTGCTCGCTCACGCCGCGTCGTTTCGCGAGGACCTGCTCGTCTATGACATCGACCTGACCGCCACCGCATTCCACCGCCCGCACGAGAAGATCCACTACGAGGCCGAGGGCGCTGCCCGCCTGGAGCTGGAGACGACCGAGGTGCCGCTGCCGGCGCCGGCCAAGCAGCGGTCCTATGCGAAGATCACGCCCCGCCTCGAGATTCCGCTCGAGGGCGCAGCCGAGATCTACGCGGCCGTGGTGCTCGGCACCCATGACTACATCCGCAAGCAGCGGTTCCAGAAGGTGGTCATCGGGCTATCGGGTGGCGTGGACTCCGCCCTCACCGCGGCGGTCGCCGCCGACGCGCTCGGCCCCGAAAACGTCATCGGCGTGCGGATGCCCTCCCGCTACACAGCGCCCGAGAGCCTCGAAGACGCCGGGCTCGTGGCGGAAGCGCTGGGAATTCAACTCCTCGACTTCCCCATCGAGCCTCCCCACCACGCGTTCGAACAGATCCTTGCGGGCGCGTTCGAAGGCACCAGGCCCGGAGTCGCGGAGGAGAACCTGCAGCCGCGCATCCGCATGATCATCCTGCACGCCCTTTCCAACAAGTTCGGCTACATCGTCCTCACGACCGGCAACAAGTCCGAGATCGCCACCGGTTACTGCACCCTGTATGGCGACATGGCGGGCGGTTTCGCGGTGCTCAAGGACATCTTCAAGACCACCGTCTACGAGCTCAGCCGGTACCGCAACTCGCTGGGTCCGGCCATCCCCAAGCGGATCCTGAGCAAGGCGCCCTCCGCCGAGCTGAAGCCGGGACAGAAGGACCAGGACAGCCTCCCACCCTACGAGGAGCTCGATCCGATCCTGCGCGGCTACGTCGAGGACGACCTGACCCCCGACGAGCTCATCGCCGCCGGCCACCGCCCGGAGACCGTGGCTCGCGTGATCCAACTCGTCGATCGGAGCGAGTACAAGCGGCGCCAGTCGCCGCCCGGCGTCAAGATCACGCCGCGCGCTTTCGGGCGCGACCGGCGAATGCCGATCACCAATCGATACGTCCCCAACGGCGCCCACCGAGCGAAGTAGACGCCCGGCTGGGCATAATCAATTCTGATAGCAGGTATAGATAGGAGCTATATGGCAGGGGGTTCATTCGACGTCATTGTGGTCGGCGGCGGGCCGGGAGGCTACGTCGCGGCTCTCCGCGCGGCGCAGCTGGGCGCCGCTACCGCGATCGTCGAGAAGGACCGGATGGGCGGCACCTGCCTCGTCCGCGGCTGCATCCCGACCAAAGCTCTGCTGCAGTCGTCCGAGCTGTACAGCCTTGCCAAGGCCGGCGCCCCGTTCGGAGTCGTGGCCGACAACATCGCCTTCGACTGGGCGGCCGCCCAGAAGCGAAAAACCGCTGTCGTCGACCAGCTCGTCAAGGGCGTGGAGGGACTGCTCAAGGCCGGCGGCGTGACCATGGTCCGTGGCGCGGCCAAGCTGGCGGGCGGGGGCGCCATCGATGTGGCGGGCGAGCGCCTCCCGGCGAAAAACATCGTCATAGCCACCGGCTCGGCCGTGTCCAGCATCCCTTTGAAGGGCGCCGAGCTCACCATCGACTCGGACGCCATCCTCGAGCTGAAGGAGATTCCGCCGCGGCTCGCTGTTATCGGGGGCGGGGTTGTCGGCATGGAGTTCGCCGCCATGTTCGCCGCGCTGGGCAGCAAGGTCACCGTGCTCGAGATGCTGCCGCAGATCCTTCCGATGGTCGAGACCGACCTGGTCAACGTGTACGCGAAGCATCTCGCCGGCCTCGGCGGTGAGATCCACACCGACAGCAAGGTCGACGCGGTCGTGAAGGTTCGCAGCGGCCTGCAGGTTCGGTTCTCGACCGGTGGCGAGGGTGGTGCGGTCGACGCAGACCAGGTGCTGCTTGCGGTCGGGCGCTCCCCGTACACAGAGGGCCTCGGCGCTGAGGCGGCGGGCGTCAAGCTCGAGCGCGGCCGCGTGGTCGTCGACGATCATCTCCGCACTAGCGCCCAGGGTGTCTGGGCGATCGGTGATGTGATCGGCGGCATCATGCTCGCCCACGTCGCCTCATACGAAGGTATCTGCGCGGTGGAGAACATCGCGGGCCACGCGCGCGTCCCCGACTATCACGCGGCGCCGAACTGCGTCTACACAGATCCCGAGATCGCGCATGTCGGCCTCGGCGAGAAGGAGGCGAAGGAGCGCGGTCTCGAGATCCGGATCGGTCGCTTCCCGTTCGCCGCCTCCGGCCGGGCACTCACGCTCGGACAGAGCGAGGGTTTCGTCAAGGTGGTGGCGGACGCGGGGTCGGGCCGGCTGCTCGGAGTGCACATCATCGGGCCGCGCGCAACCGACCTCATCGCCGAGGCGACGCTCGCGGTCCAGAACGGCCTCACCCTCGAACAGCTCGACCTCACGATCCACGCACACCCGACGCTGCCCGAATCCTTGATGGAGGCCGCGCTCGCCGCGCAGGGTCGGGCGATCCACATCGCCAACCGTCGCTCGCCGGCCGCGGCGGCCAACCCGGCGCCGACTCCATCCCCCATCGCCGCCACCCTTCCGTTGCACAATCGTGAGCGACAGATGGTCGCCCCAGTCAAACCCACCGCTCCGCCCGCTCCCGCCGCGATCACGGCGAAGAAGCTCGAGCTCACCAAGGAGAATCGCGACTTCCTGCTCGGGATCCACCGCACGATGCAGCTGATCCGTCGATTCGAGGAGCGTGCACAGGAGCAGTACACGAAGGCGAAGATCGGCGGCTACTGCCACCTCAACATCGGTGAGGAGGCGACGGTCGTCGGCGCCATCCTGCCCCTCAAGCTGACCGACTACATCTTCACCAGCTACCGCGAGCACGGCCATGCGATCGCGCGCGGCATCGATCCCAAGGCCGTGATGGCGGAGCTGTTCGGCAAGGAGACCGGCACGTCGCATGGTCGCGGCGGGTCGATGCACATGTTCGACGCCAAATTGCGCTTCATGGGCGGATACGGCATTGTCGGCGGCCACCTGCCGCTCGCGGCCGGCGGCGCCGCGGCGATCAAATACCGCCAGGAGAAGGATGTCGTCGAGTGCCTGTTCGGAGACGGCGCGACCAACATCGGCGCCTTCCACGAGTCGCTGAACTTCTCCAAGGTCTTCGATCTGCCCGTGCTGTGGTTGTGCGTCAACAACCGATATGGCATGGGCACCCCGGTCGAGAAGGCCTCCGCGGTCGCGGACATCTACAAGAAGGCCTGCGCCTACGACATGGAATCCATCCAGGTCGATGGCATGAACGTGCGCGAAGTCCTGCTGCGCACGTCGGAGATGATCGAGAAGGTGCGCACCGACTCGCAGCCGCGATTCATCGAAGCTCTCTGCTATCGCTTCAAGGGCCACTCGGTCGTCGACCCGGACAAGTACCGCTCGGCCGAGGACAAGGAGAAGTTTCGCAAAGCCGACCCGATCGTCTTCTTCGAGCACGAGCTGGAGACGTCGGGCCTCGCGGACGAGGAGTACTTCAAGTCAGTGCGCGTGGAGGTCGAGGCCGAGGTCCAGGAGATCATCAAGTTCGCCGACGAAAGCCCCGACCCGAAGGTCGAGGAGCTCTACCGCTATGCATACGTCGGCGAGTGGGAGGATCGGCCCGAGCTGCGTGGAGACCCGCTCTGATGGCTGAAGAAAAGCTGTACCGCGTCGCCTTGCGCGAGGCCCTGGCCGAGGAGATGGAGCGCGACGATTCCGTCTACCTCATCGGCGAGGACATCGGGAAGTTCGGCGGCGCGTATCGCGTCACGGAGGGCCTGCTGGACCGCTTCGGCGAGAAGCGCGTGGTCGACGCGCCAATCGCCGAAGAGGTGATCGTCGGCAGCGCCATCGGTGCGGCGATGCTTGGCCTGCGCCCTGTCGTGGAGATGATGACCATCAACTTCTCGCTCGTCGCATACGACCAGATCGTCAACAACGCGGCCAAGATCCGCTACATGTTCGGCGGCGAGGCCAAGGTGCCGATGGTGATCCGCATGCCAGGCGGCGCCGGCCACCAGCTGTCGGCGCAGCATTCGCACAGCTTCGAGGTCCTGTACGGACTCATCCCAGGCCTCCTGGTGGTCGCGCCCACGACGCCGGAGGACGCCAAGGGGATGCTCAAGTCGGCCATCCGCACCGACAACCCGGTCATGTTCCTCGAGTCGATGAGCCTGTACAACGTGCGCGGGATGGTGCCCGACGGCGACTACACCACTCCCATCGGAAAGGCTGCGGTCCGGCGCGCCGGTTCCGACCTGACGATCATCGGCGTGTCGCGGATGGCGGTGCTCGCCAACGAAGCGGCCAAGCAGCTCGAGGAGGAGGACATCGATGCCGAGGTCATCGACCTCCGGTCGATCCGGCCCATCGACTGGGCGCCCATCGTCGAATCGGTTCGCCGCACGAGCCGGTGCCTGGTGGTCGAGGAGGGTTGGGCGACGTACGGTGTGACCGCCGAGATCGCCGCCGGCGTGCAGGAGCGATGCTTCGATTACCTGGACGCGCCGATCCGCCGCCTTGGCGGTGCCCAGGTGCCGATGCCATACAGCCTGCCGCTCGAGAAGGCGTCGATCCCGACCAGCGAGGACATCAAGAAGCTCGCGCGCGAGGTGGTCGGCAGGAAGCGCCTCGATGGCTGAGGTCAAGGATATGAGGAGAAACCTACGGTTTCCCCTCATCGCGGCGTCGGCAAAGCCGACCCAGCGGCAAGCCGCGGGGCAAGCGCCGCTGCGCTCTTTCCC
>Ga0209283_10000231_pt1 | contig 27655 bp, 28 predicted proteins | sample CZO8metaG_2_FD_188354 | JGI IMG/M metagenome (GOLD analysis project Ga0209283, IMG submission 188354) | Vadose zone soil microbial communities from the Eel River Critical Zone Observatory, Northern California, USA - CZOApr15con2H1.8 metaG... | ecosystem: Environmental > Terrestrial > Soil >...
GTCGACGACGAGGACGCGATCGGCCATCTGGGCGACGGGCTACCACGGGCCGACTGGACGGGCAATCCTTAGCTTCCGCCCGGGTCAGCGTGTCTTGTGATACGGCTCGACACGGCCCACCGGGAGAGAACCGTGCGAATGCGAACTCTGGCCGCGGTCCTGGTGGCCCTCGGCGTGTGGGCCTGCTCGAACGATTCGGGGCCCTCGCGGTGCACGTCGGACGCGCAGTGCGGGACGGGGCGGGTGTGCGACACCGGCACCTGCAAGACGGCCTCCTCGCGGACGGTCGGAGAGGCCTGCACGGGCGACGCGGCCTGCTCGGTGGGCTCGCTCTGCGCGACCAACATGCCGGGCGGCCTCTGCACCTACACCTGCGCGGGCGACACGTGCCCGGGGGGCGCGGTTTGCACAGACCTGCGCGCAGCCGGCAGCGGGATCGTCTGCTCCCCGGCCTGCTCGACGACTTGCCGCACCGGGTACGTTTGCTGCCCGGGCTGGAGCGTCACGGCGACGACCTCGGCGCCAGGGGCATGCGTGCCTGCCGCGGGCTGTCCGGCGCAGAACCGGCCGGCCAGCGCCGATCTCGGCAAGCCGTGCACAGTCACCTCGTGCGCGGCGGGTGAAATCTGCGGCGCCGGTCCCGAGTTCCCGACCGGGGGAGCGTGCACTTCGGGGTGCAATCCGGCCGACCAGAGCACTTGCCCGACGGGCAGCAGCTGCGTCAGCACCTCCACCGGATCCTTCTGCTTCGCCGCCTGCTCAGCCCCGACGGACTGCACCAACCTGAACGCCGGCCTGAGCTGCACGGGCGGCCTGTGCCGATCAGCCACTTCTTCGCCTGCGTGCAGCCTGACGGGGACGGCGCCCATTCCCGATTCGAGCCCCACGCTGGCGGGTCCTGCGACCCAGCCGGCGTGCGACCCGACGGCGGTGACCACGCCCCAGCCGTCCGCGCTGCAGACCATCCCGGGTACGTCCAACGTCAAGGTCGTGGGGACGGAGATCACGGTCGACGTCCCACCCGGCACCGGGAGCATGAGCATCTACTCGCAGGGGGCCAGCGTCCCGAAGACCTCGGTCACCTTGAACGGCACCGTCACCATCCCCAACAGCGTCGTCCCGACGCTCGTCAAACAGCCGCCGACCGGCGCCGTCATCTTCGACGACATCCCGTCGCCCCCGGCGGACGCCAGCGGTCTTCCCATCTTCTACGCCGGCTTGTCTCCGTTCACCGGAACGATGACCGTGCCGAACACGAGCTTCCTGCTCGAGCACACCTCCCTGCAGGGCGGGCTGACGCCCGGGACGTGGAAGTTCACCGTGAACGACTTCGCGCAGGAGTGCACGCAGGTCAGCAACTGCACGGGCGGAGGCACCGCGGACACGTACGACGTCCGGGTCTACCTCAAGCCGGGCATCGCGGCGTCCAAGGGCACGGTGGACTTCGCGTTCTACTTCGTGGGCGGGCCCATCCCTTTCGCCGCCGCTCCCACCGACGCGAGGTTCACCCGGATGCTCTCGTCGCTCGCGCAGATCTATGCGGGCGCGGGGATCTGCATCGGGAAGATCACCCTCTACGACATGCAGCCGTGGGTGAAGAGCTCCCCGGATTTCAGCGGCAACATCAACGCGGACGACGATAGCCCCTGCGGTCCCTTGAGCCGGCTCTTCACGCTGTCCCAGCCCGGCAACCAGATCAACATCTTCCTGGTGAACGGCTTCAAGAACGCCGCCGGCAGCGCCATCAACATCGTTGGAGTGGACGGAACGATCCCGGGTCCCTCGAGCATCGGTGGGACCGTGAGCAGCGGCGCGGCGGCGAACGGGTCCGACCTGATCGACACCACCAATTGCGGCTCGACTTTCTCCCCGCGCCTGTGCGGACCGGACTCGGTGGCGTACATCGTCGCCCACGAGGCCGGCCACTTCATGGGCCTGTACCACACCACGGAACAGACCGGAAACACCTTCGATCCGATCTCCGACACCAAGACGTGCGCGTGCAGCGCGTGCGCGCCGGCCGGCAGCGCCCGGAACGCCTGCGGGGCCGCTTCCTCGCCGACGCTGATGTTCAACCGCTACTGCGTGAGCACGGCCTCTTCCCCCCAGTGCGGCGGCGGAGACGACCTCATGTTCTGGTTCCTGGACGTCGAGTCGAGGGGCACGCTGACCCCGCAGCAGGGCCAGGTGATGCGCGCGAATCCGGTGGTCCGGTGAGGAGGCCCGCATGACGTCCATCTTGCTCGCATCGCTCCTCTCTCTCTTGCCTCCGGCCCGGCCGCGGGGCGCGCCGGCCGCGGAGCAGCCCGCGCCGGGCCCTGCGCGCACGCTCACCGACGCCGAGGTCCAGGATCGCGTAGAGGCCTACCTGGGGACCATCGACACCCGGGCGTCGACCGAGGACTGGCGCGCCCTCGGGGCCCGCGGGGCGGCCGTCCTGGAGCAGGTCGCGCAGGACCCGCGTACGCTGCCCACCCGCCGCGCGAAGGCGGTCGCGGGGCTCTCCGCCATCGGCGCCAGCACCTCCGGCGACGTGCTCGTGTCTCTCGCCCGATCCGAGCAGGCGCCGCTCACCGTGCGGCTCGCCGCGGTGGACGGCGCGCCCTTCGTGATCCCAGCCCCGCGCCTCGCCGCGGCGCTCAAGCCGGTGCTCGAGAGCGCGCAGGAGGGCGCCGTGCGGGGAGCCGCCGCCGAGGTGCTGAGCCGCCACGGCGCGTGCACGCTGGTGCGCGCGCAGGCGCAGCGCGAGACCGACAAGATCCGCATGCAGCGTGCGCTGGAGCGCTGCGGCCAGCGCTGACGTGGTCCCGGAAGCATTGATCGAAGCGGTGCGCGGCGCGTCGGCGCCGGGCGGCGTGGCTGCCTTCGACGCCGACGGGACGCTGTGGCGCGAGGACGTCGGGGAGGCGTTCCTGCGGCACCTGGTCGGCATCGGCTGGGTGCGCCTGCCGGACGGGCGCGATCCGTACGAGGCGTACGAGCGGGCGGTGGAGCGCGACAAGCGGACCGGCTACATGTTCGCCGCGCAGCTGCAGGCCGGGCTGGGCGAGGCGGAGGTCGCCGCGGAGGCAGATCGATTCGCGCGCTCGTGGGTGCCGCCCCGCCTGGTGCGCCCGGCGCTGGCGCTCCGCGCGGCATGCTCCGAGGCGGGACTGCGCCCGGTGGTGGTGTCGGCGAGCCCGCTGCCCATCGTGCGCGCGGCGGCGCCCCTCGCCGGGTTCAGCGACTTCGCCGGGATCGCGGTGCGCGTCCGGGACAGCCACCTCACCGCCGAGGTGCTCGACCCGGTGACCTACGCCGAGGGCAAGGTCCAGGTGGCCGCCCGCTTCGGCCCCCTCATCGTCGCCTGCGGCGACTCCCTGACCGGCGACCTCGCCTTGCTGTCCGCCGCCCGCGTAGCCGCCGTGGTCGCCCCGTCCACCGGGAGCCCCCTCGCCACCGAAGCCCTCCGCCGCGGCTGGCCCATCCTCAATCAGGACTAAAACTAAAGGCGTTTCATGGGAGCGCGGGAGATTCGGGAGAGCGGGAGATCTTGTTTCTCGAGCTAAGAACGGACGCATGCGCCCGTTCGGCCACTGAAAACCAAACTCCCGCGCTCCCGTGCCTCCCGCGCTCCCTGGAAACGCTTTTAGCCGCTGTCGCGGGCGAGGGAGGGGGAGATGGGCTCGGGTTCGGGGTCGCGGGCGGGCTCGACGCGGGTGACCTGGAGGGGGGTCGGGGTGAGGCCGAGGCGGCCGGCCGCGTCGACCGCGGTGGCGGACGGGAAGCGGAGGATGAACTCGCTGCCCTCGCCGAGGCGGCTCTGCACCTCGATGCTGCCGCCGTGCGCCTTCACGATCCGCTGCGAGATGGCCAGGCCCAGCCCGGTGCCCTTGGACTTGGTCGTATAGAAGGGGATGAAGATGCGGTCCTTCGCCTCTTCCGGGATCCCGGCGCCCGTGTCCGCGAAGCGGACCTCGACCTGGTCGGCCGCATAGCGCGGCGAGGCATCGGAAAGCCCGAGCTCGAGCGGCTGCCGGGGCCTTCGGGTGCGCACGGCGAGGCGCCCGCCGTCGGGCATCGCCTGCACCGCATTGAGCGCCAGGTTGATGAACACCTGCTTGAGCTGCTCCGCGTCGCCCAGGATGCGCGGCAGGTCCGGCTCCAGCGACAGCTCCAGGCGCACGTTCGGCGGGAGCGAGCCCTCGATGAGCTTCACCGTGCGCGAGAGGACGTCGTTCAAGTCGGTCGGCGTCAGCTTCTCGGTCGCGCCGGGGCTCATCGGGCGCGAGTAGTCGAGGAACTGGGCCACCACGCCGTCGAGGCGGTTCACCTCCTCGACGATGATCTGCAGGATCTCCGCGTCGCCCTCGCGCAGCGACGCCGGGTCGAGGTACTGCGCGGCGCCCTTGATGGCGCCCAGCGGGTTGCGGATCTCGTGCGCCAGCCCGGCCGCCATCTCGCCCAGCGCGGCGAGGCGGTCGCGCTCCTTCATGCGCTCGTAGAGCCGGCTGTTCTCGATGGTGATCGCGGCCTGCTCGCCCACCTGCAGCATGGCGGCCAGCTCGTCGGAAGCGAACGCCTCCGGCACCCGGTCGTCGAGCAGGCAGAGGAACCCGACCACGCGTTGCCCGGCGACCAGCGGGATGGTCACGCCCGCGCGCATCGCGGCCATCGCCGCGCCCAGCTCCGAGAGGCGCGAGCGCTCCTCCGCGAGCGCCTCCGCGCGGGGGTCGCGCTCGGCCGGCGCCCGGCTCTCTTCCTCGTCGGGGAGGAGCTGCCGGAGCTCGGCGAGCCTCCGCTCCACCAGCTCGACCAGCTGCGCCTTCTGGCCGGCTTGAGCGCTCTGCACCAGCCCGCGAGCGGTGGCCGCGTCGATGTACGGGGCGGGCGCGGGTCCGCGGTGGTCGAGGCGCCGGTAGCCGAGCCCGTCGTCGCTGAGCAGGTACAAGGACGCGTGCGTCACGCGCCGCGTCTCGTAGATCCCGTCCAGCATCACCTGGCCGAGCCGCCGGACGTCGACCACGCTCGCCATCCGCGTGCGCAGCGTCTGCAGCGCCTGCACCAGCTGGAACCGCTCGGCGAAGAAGATCGCCAGCACGCGCTCCTCGACCTTGGCCTTGAGCGGCTCGAAGAGGATGAGGATCACGAACGAGGCCACCAGCGTGTTGAAGAGGAAGAGCCCGGTGCTCCCCCCGCCGGTCCACCGCACCAGGAGCCCGTAGATGGCGGCCAGCACCAGCCCGACGCTGGCGAGCACGACGATCTTCCCGAGCAGCTCGTTCAGATCGAGCAACCGGTGGCGCTGGATCGTCTGCGAGAGGAAGTAGAGGTAGATCGTCAGCGCCACGTTGGCGAACGGCGGCGGCGGCCACCCGGCGAGCCGGATGAGCAGCTCGCCGAAGGTGAGGCCGACGCACAGCGCGGCGCCGACCCACAGGTAGAAGAGTCGGGCGCGTTCCGTGCGGCTGGCGGCGCGGCGCATGCGCGCGTAGAGGAGCGAGACGGCCGCGGTGAGCTGCAGGAAGACCACGCTGGCGACGGTGATGCGCACCCAGGGATGCAGCGCGATGGGCGAGACCGCCAGGGCCAGGGTCACCAGGCCGGAGGCGGTGCCCAGCCGCCGCAGGCCGAGCCCGCGGCCGGCGTCGCCCTGGAACTCGACCAGGAAGCCGAGCACGGCGCTGGGCACGAATCCGGCCGCGACCAGCGTGAGCCGCAGCGGCCAGGCGACGTGCAGGACGCCGGCGAGGAAGTCGCCCAATTCGTAGACGAGCAGCGCGACGTTCAGGAGCGCGAATGCGGTCCACAGGCGCGTGCGGCCCTTGCGCAGCAGCATCGCCACCGCCAGCGCCAGGGTGACGATGGCCGCGAGCAGCGCGCTCTGTGTCCTTGCGTCCACGCTTCCGAGGGTAACACGCGGGTGCGCCGCGTTCAGTCGTGGAATGCAGGGCGTTGCGCGCGCGGTTCCCGAACTGGACTCCGCACTGCGCGGGTGCCACAGTTCCCCACCTTCCTGAACGCGCCATGCCCGTCTCCAGAACGGTCCTGCTGCTCGCCCTGGTGTCGCTCGGCACGGCTCCGCTGCGCGCGGAAGATGCCGCGCAGCCCGAGGAGGAGGCCGCGCAGCCCGAGGGAGAGGCCGCGCAGCCCGACGCAAAGGCCGCGCAGCCCGAGGCAAAGGCCGCGCAGCCCGAGGCAAAGGCCGCGCAGCCCGAGGCAAAGGCCGAGTCCGCCGCCGCCTACGGCGAGGTCGAGCTGGCCTCCTACTTCGCCTCGGGGCCGCTGAAGCGGGCCGCGGACGCGTTGCAGGCGGGACGCGCCGCCCAGGCGCTGAAGCTCCTCCCCAGACGGCCGGAGGATGTCCCCGCACGCTGGCTCCGGGCGCTCGCCCTGCGCGCGGCGGACCGGCCGCGGGCGGCGCGCGCCGCCTTCGAGGAGCTGGCCGCCGGCGGCGGACCGCTGGGCGACCGCGCGCTGCACCTCGCCGCCTTGTGCGCCATCGACGGCGGAGAGGCGGCCGCGGCCGATCGGCTGCTCGCGCAGGTCCCGGCCCGGTACGTCGATGCCGACCAGGCGGTGCTCGAGCGCGTTCGCCAGCTGCAGAAGGCGCAGGTGGCCGGGCCGCGCCTCGCGGCGCAGGTCGAGGAAGTGCTGGAGCCGATCTTCAGCGGCAAGGTGCGCGCCGACGTCGCGACCGCCCATCTCCTCGCCGGCGACGCGCAGCTCGCCGCGGGCGCCAAGGAGAAGGCGCGGGCGCACTGGCGCGCCGCCTGGCTGGATCACCCGCTCTCGCCCGCCGCTGACTCGGCGCGCGCGAGGGAGCGGCAGCTGGGCCCCGGCGAGCCGATCCCGCCCGTAAAGCTGGTCCGCCGCGCCGAGACGCTCCTCGACGCGCACCGTAACCGCGAGGCGCTCGACCAGCTCTCGCGCATCAAGCTCCCTTCCCTCTGCCGGGGCGGCTGCCCCGGCGACCGGACGCCCGCGGCGCTGCTCAAGGCGGCGCTGTCGCTCCTCGCCCCGGGAGGCCTGCCCGTCGAGCACCAGCCGACGGCCGAGGACGTCTCGCGCGTCCCGCAGGAGCCCGCGGATCCGGTCGCCTGCCGCGCGGGGCTCGACCGCGGGCGCGCCCTGCGCAAGGAGCGCGACTACGGCAAGGCGCGCGCGGCGCTCGCGCCGGTGGTGCTGCGCTGCGCGGATCCCGATCTGCGCGCGCGCGCCCTCTACCTGCTCGCGCAGCTGCAGACCATGGCGCAGGACGCGCAGGTCGCCTCGCTGTGGGAAGCGCTCCACCGGAACTTCCCCGCGTCCACCCTCTCCGACGACGCGATCTTCGCGCAGGCGCTGGCGCGGCGGCGCGCGGGGGACTACGCGGGGGAGCGCGGGTTCCTGCTCGACATCGTCGAGCACCATCCCGACAGCGATCTGCGCACCGAGGCGCAGTTCCGGCTCTTCTGGTCGCATTTCGCCCAAGGCCACCCGCGCCAGGGCGTGATCTTCCTCGACGAGCTGGCGGCGCATCCCGACGTCGACGGCGCCGAGGAGGAGCGCGCCCGGTACTGGCGCGCCCGCGCGCTGCTCGAGCCGGACGGCGCCGAGAGCGACGCCGCGCGCGCCGCCTCGCGCGAGGCCGCCCGGGCCGATCTGATCTGGCTGGTCGAGCTGCGGCCGCTCACCTACCACGGGTTGCTGGCGCGGGGCCGGCTCGCGCAGCTCGATCCGGAGCGGCTCCACGCCCTCGAGGAGGAGGAGACTCCGCGCATCGCCGCGATGCTGCGCTCGCGCGCGCCGCTGCGGGCCGGCGCGCTGGCGCGCGATCCGCACCTGCTCGCCGCGATCGAGCTCCTGCGGCTGGGCATGAGGCCGGAAGCCGCGCGCGAGCTGCTCGCGGTGGACCGCGCTCCCGCCCGCGCGCTCGGGCTGGAAGGCGAGGAGGCGCTGGTGCTCCTGGCGGACCTCTCCGCGCGCGCCGGCGACCTGCGCAACGCGCACGCGCTCATCCGCACCGAGCTGCGCGGGCTGCTCCGGCGGACCTCCGAGCCCCTTGCCCTGCGGGCCGCGGGGCTGGCGTACCCGCTCGCCTTCCGCGAGCAGATCGCCAAGGCGGCGCAGCACGCCTCAATCCCCGCCGACCTCTTGCAGGCCCTGATGCGCGAGGAGAGCGCGCTCGATCCGGCGGCCCTGTCCTCGGCGGGCGCTCTGGGCCTGACGCAGCTGATGCCGTCGACTGCCCGAGAGATCGCGCAGCGCCTGAAGCTGCGCGGCTACACCACCGGGCAGCTGGTCGACCCCGAGGTGAACATCCGCATCGGCGCCACGTACCTGGGTCAGATGTACCGGCGGTTCCACCACCCGGCGCTGGCGCTCGCCTCGTACAATGCCGGCCCGGGGGCGGTGGCGGGGTGGATGAAAGCGCGCGGCGCGCTGCCTCTCGACGCCTTCGTCGAGGAGATCCCGCTCGACGAGACGCGCGCCTACGTGAAGCGTTGCCTGCGCAGCTTCGCCGCCTACCAATACCTCTACGGCTCCGGCACCTCCCGCGCCCCCCAACTCGGCCAGGAACTCGCCACCCCCGAAAAGCCCAAACAGGGCAGCCGCGATACCCGCGATCCACGCCGCGGCGCCTGAAGTCAGGGTCTAAAAGATCAACGCGGAGGCGCGGAGACGCGGAGTTCTTGGTCTTCAACCACTCAATCTCCGCGCCTCAGCGTCTCCGCGTTCGTCATTTGGTCCGTACCTCGGTGGCTTCGAGGACCCGCAGGACGTTGAGGCCGAGGACCTTCTCGACGTCGGGGCGGGGCATGCCGCGGCGGAGGAGCTCGGAGGTGATGACGGGCAGCTTGCTGACGTCCTCCAGGCCCGAGGGGACCATCGGGACGCCGTCGAAATCGGAGCCGAGGCAGACGTGGTCCGCGCCGGCCACCGCCACCATGTGCTCGATGTGATCGATGAGCCGCGAGACCGGGACGTCGGGCAGGTTGGCGGCCTGGAACGCCTTGCGGCGGTCGGAGGTGCGCAGGTCCCTGGTCCGATTCGCCACGGGCAGTGCGGCTTTGCGGAAGTCATCGTCCAGGAACCCACGGGAGAAGTTCACGCACACGGCGCCCCCGTTGCGCGCCACGGCCTTGAGCTGCGCGTCGGTCAGGTTGCGCGGGTGGTTCGCGAGGGCGCGAGACGAGGAGTGCGAGACCAGCACTGGCTTGGTCACCGCCCGCAGCGCGTCCCAGAAGAGCGGGTCCGAGGCGTGGGCGAGATCGACCATCACACCGAGCTTCTCCATCTCCGCGATCACCCGGCGGCCGAGGCCCGTGAGCCCCTGCGTCTCGCCGTCGTCGCCGGACGAGCCACCGACCGGGTTCGAGCTCGCCCAGGTCAACGTGAGGTAGCGCACACCCTGGAAGGCGAACACGCGCAGGTGGTCGAGCTGCTCCTCCTCGGTCCCGGGGAGCAGCATGTGCGCTCCCTCGACCCCGAGCAGGACGCTGATCAGCCCGCGCCGCGCGTTGTCGCGGACCTCCCGGGCGGTGCGCGCCAGCGCCAGCTCCGCTGGGTGGGCCGCCACCGCCTTTCGCACCGCGTCGATCTGCGTCTGCGCCTCGTCGAAGAACTGCTCGGCGCGGAACCTGCCCGGCTGCACGAAGATGGACAGGAACTCGGCCGAAAGGCCGCCCTGGCGCATGCGCGGGATGTCCTGGTGGTGATCCTGGTGCAGGACGCCCAGGTCGTACTGCTCGTAGCGGACCGCCTCGGTCACGTCGGAGTGCGTATCGACCACCAGGGCGCGGCGGTGGAAGTCGAGCTCGTCTTCGCTGGGAGGGGGCGGTCTGGCCGGCGTCCTGCAGGCGCAGCAAAGGAGCAGGGCAAGCGCGACCCGCATCGGCGGTAGCGTACCGCAGGTTGGCGGAGCGGCGCAGGCCGGGTTAGGTTTTTGCCATGGAGGACGCCAGAGGCCGCCTGCGCGATCTGCCCAGCGTGGACGAGGTGCTCTCGCGCCCGGCCGTGCGCGCGCTCGAAGTCCGGGTGGGGCGCGCCGCCGTCAAGGCCGCCGTCCGGCAGGCGATCGCCGCCGCGCGGGAGCGGATCCTCTCCGGCGCGGGCAACGGCTCGGGCGAGTTGGTGCCCGACCAGGACGTGCTGATCCGCGCCCAGCGCGAGGCGGCGCCGCGCCTGCGCCGGGTGATCAACGCGACCGGAGTGGTGCTGCACACCAACCTGGGCCGCGCCCCCCTGCATCCGGACGCGATCGCGCGCGTCGCCGAGGTCGCTTCGGGCTACTCCAACCTCGAGCTCGACCTGGACACCGGCCGCCGCGGGCACCGGAGCGCGGCGGTGGAGCCTCTCCTCTGCGAGCTGTTCGGCGCGGAGTCCGCGCACGCCGTGAACAACTGCGCCGGGGCCACCCTGCTGGCGCTGGCCGCGCTCGGCAGCGGTGGAGCGGCGGTCGTCTCGCGCGGCGAGCTGGTGGAGATCGGCGGCGGCTTCCGCGTCCCCGAGATCCTCGCGCAGTCCGGGTGCCGCCTGGTCGAGGTGGGCACCACCAACCGGACGCGGCTCTCCGACTACGCCTCCGCGCTGGACGGGCTCCCGCGCGCGCTGCTCCTGCGCGTCCACCGATCCAACTTCGCGCTGGTCGGCTTCACGCAGGAGGCGACGGTCGCGGAGCTCGCGACGCTGGCGCGGCAGCGGGGCGTCCCGCTCCTGCACGACCTGGGCAGCGGCGCGCTGGAGCTGCCCGAGGGCCTGTCCGAGACCACCGCTGCCCGCTCGCTCGCGGACGGCGCCGACCTCGTCCTGGTCAGCGGCGACAAGCTGCTCGGCGGGCCCCAGGCGGGCATCCTGCTGGGGCGGCGCGACCTGGTCGAGGCTTGCCGCAAGCACCCGCTGGCGCGCGCGCTGCGCGCCGACCGCATGCTGCTCGCCGCCCTGGAAGCCACGATGCGGCTGTACCGGGCGGGCCGCGCCAGCGAGCTGCCGGTCAACCAGGCGCTCAGCGCTCGCGCCGACCAGCTCTCGCAGCGCGCCACGCGCCTGGCGCTGGACCTGACGGAGCGCGGAATCGCTTGCGCGGTGGTGGAGAGCGAGGGAAGGGTAGGGGGCGGCTCGATCCCACTCGCGCGGCTGCCGGGCTTCGGCGTGGCGGTCGAGGGCGGCGCGGAACTGCTCGAGGAGCTGCGCCGCGGCGATCCGGCGGTGATCGCGCTGCTGCGCGACGACCGGGTGGTGCTCGACGTCCGCTGCGCGGTGGATGTAGGAGAGCTGGCGGCGGCGGTCGCCAGGGCGCGCGCGCGGGCAGGCGAACGGCCCCCGGAAGGCGGTAGACTGGGGCGTAACTCCGCAGGCGTCGAGGCGCCGGACGGAACGGAGGTGTAAGTGCTCTCGACGAGCGTGCTGGTCCTGAATCGCCTCTACCAGCCGGTGCACGTGACCAGCGTGCGCCGCGCGATCATCCTGCTCTACCGCGGCGCCGCGAAGGCGGTCGACGAGCAGTACCAGACGTTCGATTTCGAGTCCTGGGCCGAGCTGGCGGTCGCCATCCACCAGGAGTCCATCGGGACCTCGTCGCGGCGCCTGCGCGTCCCGCGCGTCATCCTGCTGCAGGCGTACGACCACCTGCCGCGCGCCAAGGTGCGCTTCTCGCGCTTGAACATCTACGCGCGCGACCGGAACACCTGCCAGTACTGCGGGCGCACGCCGGCGCGCGCCGAGCTGAACCTCGACCACATCGTGCCGCGCAGCCGCGGCGGCCTGACCACCTGGGAGAACGTCGTCTGCAGTTGCGTGCCGTGCAATCTGAAGAAGGGAGGCCGGACCCCGGAGGAGGCGCACATGAAGCTCCTGCGCGCCCCGGTGCGGCCGAGATGGACGCCCTTCTTCCGCGGCCCGCCGAGGACCGGGCGCTTCTACACGCAGTGGCTGCCGTTCCTGAACACGGCCGACCTGGCGTACTGGAACGTCGAGCTGGCCTCCGAGTAGGGCAAGGTGCGCGTCCGAAGGCCGTGCGCCGACCGTTTCGTGACCCTGGCGGGGCCGTGCGGTAGATTTCACCCATGGCGACCGTGATCGACACGCCCGAGGCGGCCAACCGGCTGGCGCGCGCCATCGCCTCCGACCTCTCGCTCTACAACGAGGCGAAGATCAAGGAAGGGATCGAGAACGACACCTTCTTCACCGTGCTCGCCGAGGAGATCGAGGAGGGCCGCGCGCACTACGAGAGCCGGGTAGACCCCCGGCTCTACGGGAGCACGAACTTCTTCGAGCGGGCCCTGGTCGACGTCATCCTGGCGCGCAAGGGCAACATCAAGTCGAAGATCTGGTGAGCCCAGTCGCCGCCGCATTCGGCGGCGCTGCGCTCTTTCACGGCGCGGATCTGATGGCACACGTTCTGGTGCGGGTCGAGGCGGGCGAGGCGGGGATGCGCCTCGATCAGCTCCTCGCCGCGCGGCTGCCCGAGCTGTCGCGCTCGCGGCTGCAGCAGCTCATCGCCGAAGGCGCGGTGCGCGTGGGGAGCGCCGTGGCGAAGCCGTCCCTGCGGCCCCGGGCCGGCGCGGAGATCGAAGTGCGCGTCCCCGAGCCCCGCCCCGCCGGGCTCTCGCCCGAGGACCTGCGGCTCCCCGTCCTGTACCAGGACAAGGACCTCCTCGTGATCGACAAGCCTGCCGGAATGGCCGTCCACCCCGGCGCGGGCATCGCCTCGGGCACGGTGGTGCACGGCCTCTTGCACCAGGTCCGCGGTCTGGCCGGGATCGGAGGCGAGCTGCGTCCCGGGATCGTGCACCGCCTGGACAAGGAAACCTCCGGGTGCCTGGTGGTGGCGAAGACCGAGCCCGCGCTGCGGGACCTGCAGGCGGAGTTCAAGTCGCGGCGGGTGGAGAAGCGGTACCTGGCCATCGTGCACGGCGCGCCGGCGGACTCGGGAGAGTTCGACACGCTGCACGGCCGGCACCCGGTGGACCGCAAGCGGTTCAGCTCGCGCGTGCGCGAGGGGCGGCGGGCAGTGACGCGCTGGCGCGTGCTGGGGCGGGCTTCCGGCGCCGCGCTCGTCGAGGTGGAGCTGCTCACCGGGCGCACGCACCAGATCCGCGCGCACTTCGCCGACGCCGGGTATCCGCTGCTGGGCGACGCGCTGTACGGCGGGCGCAAGCGCGAAGCGCGGCTGCGGCCGGACGCTCCGGCCCGGAAGGCATCCGCCGCCATCGGCAGGCAGGCGCTGCACGCGGCAGTGCTGGGCTTCACGCATCCACGGACGGGCGCGCCCGTGCGCTGCGAGGCGCCGCTCCCAAAGGAGTTCCGCGCGGCGCTGCGTGAGCTCGGCATCGAAGCGCCGCGCCCCGGCTGAAGAGCCTCCGGTTATGCTCCGGCGCCGTGATCCTGTCCCAGCGCGTCCCTGCTCTGCTCCGCCGCGCCCGCGCGCTGCTCGGACTTACGCCCGGGCCGGCCGATCGGCTCGCGCCGGCCGAGCTGCGCCACGCGGCCCGGGCGGTCGAGGCGCTGCACGAAGGTCTGGTGGGCGGGCGCGAGCTGGCGCGAGCGGGAACCTACGACCAGCCGGCGCACCTCGGCGCCTATCTTCTCTGGTGGTGGCCGCAGACCTACGCGAAGGTCCGGGCAGTGCTCGCGCTGGCGCGGTCGGCGGGCGCGGTGCGAGCCTTGCCCGGGCGGCCGCGAATCCTGGACGTGGCGGCGGGACCCGCGCCCGCCGCGCTCGCGCTGCTGGATGCGCTCGGCGGGACCGCGCTGGCGCTCGACGCGAGCGCCGCGGCGCTCTCCGAGGCGCGAGCGTTGTCGGAGGACCTCGTCCGGACGCAAAAGGCCGATCTCCGGCGCGGCTTGCCTCCGCTCGAGGGCGACTTCGACCTGGCGGTGGTCGCGAATGCCCTCTCGGAGCTGCCCGGCGCGTCCCGGGTTCCGCTGATCCAAGCGCTCCCCGTCGCCGATGCCGGCGCGGTGCTGCTCGTCGAGCCGGCGCTGCGGGAGACGGGGCGCGCGCTGCTCGAGGTGCGGGACGGCCTGCTGCGCCGCGGAGGGTGGATGGCCGCGGCCCCGTGCCTGACCCAGCGGCCGTGCCCGGCGCTCGCGCACCCGCGCGACTGGTGCACCGCGCAGCACGCGTGGGAGCCGCCCCCGCACGTGGCGCAGCTCGCCGCCGAGCTCGGCCTGCGCGCCGACGAGGAGCTGGCCTACGCCCCGCTGGTGCTGACCCGCGGCGTGGCGCCGCCCCCGCGGGAGGTGTGGCGCGTGGTCGGCGTCCCGCAGCCGGAGAAGGGGAAGAAGCGGCTGTTCGTGTGCAGCGACGAGGGCAGGGTGCCGCTCGGGCGCCTCGACCGCGACGTCGCGCCGGGCAACGCGGACTTCGACCGGCTCGGCCGCGGCGACCTGGTGATGCTCGGCGGAGTGGCCCCCAAGGGCGACGGTCTGCGCATCGGGCCGCACAGCCAGGTGCGCCGCCTGGATCGGCTGGAGGGCAGTCCGGGATCGCCGGCGGGCGGGGACGTCTCGGAGCGTCGATGACCCCAAAGCTCCTCGTCGTGGTGGGGCCGACCGCGTCCGGCAAGACGTCGCTGGCCTGCGCGCTGGCGCGAGAGCTGGGCGCGGAGATCGTCTCGGCCGATTCGCAGCAGTGTTACCGCGGCCTCGACGCCGGCACCGCGAAGGCGACCGCCGCGGAGCGGTCGGCGGCGCCTCACCACCTGCTGGACGTGGCCGAGCCCGAGGAACAGCTCGACGCCGCCCGCTTCGTGCAGCTCGCCGACGCGGCGATCGCGGAGGTTGCCCTTTGCGGCAAGCGCGTGATCGTGGCGGGCGGGACGGGCCTGTGGATCCGGGCGCTCTTGCGCGGGCTGCTCGACGCGCCCGGCGCTTCGGCGGGGTTCCGCGCCCGCTTCCGCCGCGAGCTGGAGCAGGAGGGGCTCCCCGCCCTGCACGCGCGCCTCGCGGGGGTCGACCCGGACGCTGCCCGCGCCATCCGTCCGAACGACCGCGTCCGCATCGAGCGCGCCCTCGAGGTGCACGCGCTCTCCGGGCGCCGGCTGTCCGAGCTGCAGCGCGAGCACGCGTTCGCGGAGGAGCGCTACCCCGCGCGGGTCGTGCAGCTCCTGCCTCCGCGCGAGGTCCTGCAGGAGCGCATCGCCCGGCGCACGCGCGGATTGTTCGAGTCGGGCGCGCTGGAGCGCGAGACGCGCTGGCTGCTCGAGCGGTGCGAGCGCGTCCCCGGCGCGCGCAAGGCGCTCAAGATCATCGGGTACGGCGAGATGGCGGACGCGCTCGCTGGTCGGTGCACGCGGGACGAGGCCGAAGAGCGCGTCGCCGCCCGCACGCGCCAGTACGCGAAACGGCAAAGGACGTGGTTCACCAAGGAATACGGCGCCCCCGCCGGCTGGCCCCCCGACGCGGCGCGGCTTTGCGCCGAGGCGGCGCAATGGTACGAGGGCGCCTCGAAACGATGAGCACCTTCGCGCTGGAGTTCGAGAAGCCCCTCCTGGAGCTGGAGCAGAAGCTCGCCGAGCTGAAGCGGCACGCGGCCACCGGCACCGCCTCGGGCGATGCCGACGCGCTGGACGGCGAGATCAGGCGGCTGGAGAAGCGCTGCACCAAGCTGCAGCAGGAGATCTTCGCCGAGCTGAGCCGCTGGCAGGTGGTGCAGCTCTCGCGCCATCCGAGCCGGCCCTACATGCTGGACTACGTGCAGCGGCTGTTCACCGACTGGGTCGAGCTCCACGGCGATCGCTCCTTCTCGGACGACCAGGCCCTGGTGGGCGGGCTGGCGCGCTTCGACGGCGAGCCGGTGCTCCTCCTCGGCCAGCAGAAGGGCAGATCGACCAAGGAGAACCTCCTGCGCAGCTTCGGGATGCCGCGCCCGGAGGGCTATCGCAAGGCGCTGCGCCTGATGAAGCTGGCGGAGCGGTTCGACCGGCCGGTGATCGCCTTCATCGACACGCCGGGCGCCTACCCGGGCATCGACGCCGAGGAGCGCGGCCAGGCGGAGGCCATCGCCGTGTGCCTGGAGCAGATGGCCGCGCTACAAGTACCGGTGATCTCGGTGGTGATCGGGGAGGGCGGCTCGGGCGGCGCGCTGGCGATCGGCGTCTGCAACCGCCTGCTCATGCTGCAGTACAGCTGGTACTCGGTGATCTCGCCCGAGTCCTGCGCGGCCATCCTCTACCGCGATTCGAGCAAGGGCCAGAAGGCGGCCGAGGCGCTCAAGCTCACCGCCCGCGACGCATACGAGCTGGGCATCGTCGACGAGCTGGTCGAGGAGTCCGCCGGCGGGGCGCACCGCGACCCTGACGCGACCGCGGCGAAGCTGCGCGACGCCCTCCGTCGCCACCTCCGCGAATTGCGGGAGCTGGGCCCCGACCAGATCGTCGAGGATCGCTACCGCAAGTTCCGCAAGCTGGGCCCAATCACCGAGCCGACGCCCCCGACACTCGGCTAGCCGCAACGCTCGATTCGTCTGACCGTGATCTGTTGGGGGGTCGAGGGGGGAGCGAGCTCCCCCCTTGTAGAGGCGCCGAAGGCGCCGGATCGAAGAGCGTCCCGCCAGCGGCAGAGCGGTGCAGAGCCGTGCGGAGCGATCACTTCTGCTGCAGGTCCCGCGCGACCAGCGCGATGAACTGGTCGGCCTTGAGGAATCCGCCATTCCAGTCCTCGTAGGGCGCGAGCAGCTTCTCCTTCTGCATCTGCTCGACCGTCTTGCCGCTCTTCAGGCCCCGCGCGACCAGCGCGACGATCTCGTCGAGCCGGTTCCGGAATTTCTTGAGATCCGCGACCGTCGAGAGCGGGCCGTGGCCGGGGATGATCTTCGCGTCGGGCGGAATCTGCGGCAGCAGCTCGTCGATCGCGCCGATCATCCCGCGCACGCTGCCGCCGCTGTCCAGGTCGACGAAGGGGAAGCCATAGGTGACGAAGTCGTCCCCCATGTGCACGACGTTGCTCTTGGTGAAGAACACCACCGTGTCGCCGTCGGTGTGGCCGGGCGGGACGTGCAGCGCGCTGACGGGCTCGCCGTTCAGCCAGAGGGTCACGTCGTGCTGATAGGTGAGGATCGGAAGGGCGCGCGGCTCGGCAGGCTCGATCTTGAGCTTGAAGGTGGGCACCTCCGCGCCTGCCTGCATCCGCTTGCGCACGTTCTCGTGCGCGAGGATCGCGGCGGTGTCCGCCATGCCGGCATTCCCGCCGACATGGTCGAAGTGCCAGTGCGTGTTGAGGAGGAAGCGGACGGGCTTGGGCGAGATCTTCGCCAGCGCAGCCTTGATCTTCGGCACCAGCGGGGCGAACTCGGCGTCCACCATGACGAGGCCGTCGTCGCCGGCGCTGACTGCGATGTTCCCACCGGAGCCTTCGAGCATCCAGACGGAGCCGGCCACCTTCGTGGCCTTGATCTCCACCTTGCTGAGGTCCTGCTGCTGCGCAACGGCGGCTGACGAGGCGAGCACGGCCGCGACCCACAGACGCTTCATTTCGGTCCTCCTCGGAAGGTCGCGCACCATAGCGCACCGGGCGCCTGCTTGTCCGGCCGCTCTCCGGCACTAGCCGTTGTCCCCCGGACGTCCACAGCTTGCGGCCATCATGCATCCCGCCGTGCAGATCGCCTGGGTGCTCGCGCTCGCCGCGTTGCTGGTGGCCGTCCTCCGGTGGTCCGGCTGGCTCTGGCTGGCCGCCCCGGTCGCCGCCCTTGACGGCGAAGGACCGCGCGTCCCGGCAGATGGCGGCGACGACGAGCAGCTTCCCGAGACCGATCGCGCCCCGCGCCGCGGCCTGCAAGCGCTGACCTGCGCAGTGGCGCTCACCGCGGCCGTCCGGGTCGGCCTGTTCGTCATGCTGCACCGCTGAGGCGATCTACGCCGCGGCCGGAACACTTTCCCTTACGTCCGCGCTTGGAAGGGCGCAGCGCCGCCGAATACGGCGGCGACTGGGCCGTCCTTGCTGCTGCGCGAGCCTTGCGCTACTGACCGCCCGTGCCGCCCATCATCGCCATCGACGGTCCCGCCGGCGCGGGCAAGAGCACCGTCGCGCGCGAGCTGGCTCGCCGGCTCGGGTTCACCATCGTCGACACGGGCGCCATCTACCGGGCGGTGGCCCTGGCGGCGCGGCGGGCGGGGATCGGCTGGGAGGACGACGCGGGGCTTTCGCGCCTCCTGGACGCGGGGCTGGGCATCTCCTTCGCGCCGGCGGGCGACGGCCAGCGCGTGCTGCTGCACGGCGAGGACGTCACCGAGGCCATCCGCGCGCCGGAGATCAGCCGCGGGGCGAGCGTGGTCTCGGCGCGGCCGGTGGTCCGGCAGAAGCTCCTCGGCCTGCAGCGGCAGCTCGGGCGCGGCGCTCCGCGTGGCGCGGTCCTGGAGGGCAGGGACATCGGGACGGTGGTGTTCCCCGACGCGGACGTGAAGTTCTTCCTCACCGCTAACGACGAGGCGCGGGCCGCCCGCCGGCACGCCGAGCTTGTCGACAAGGGCCTGCCCGTTCCCCTGGGCGAGGTGCTGGCCGACCAGCGGCAGCGCGACAAGGACGATTCGGAGCGCGCCATCGCGCCGCTCAAGCCGGCGCCTGACGCGATGGTGGTCGACACCACCGGCATGGATCTGGGCGAGGTAATGGAGCGCTGCTACCGCGTCGCCCAGGAGCGCCTGCGGAGCAAGCCCTGAGACGCCAGCCTACCGGCAATAGCAGGTGGAGCTCGGGTCGTGCTGCGCCGCCACGCCTGGCAGTCGGTCATGCTTGCGAAGGGTCCGTTGACGACGCGTCGCCTCTTGCAGACCACGGACGTCGTACCACACGCTCTCTTCCGGACCGGATCGAGGCTGAATCCGCGCTCGCAGGAACGCATCCAAACCGTGTCGCTTCCGTACCTTGACACCATACGGGCCCGCTTGTAGGGTCCGCCCGCTTCGACGGCGGAGTACCGAAGGAGACACCGCCGCCTGCCCTCGATCCCCGGGGCGCGCGGCGATTTCCATTTCCGAGGGGGCGAAGTTCCAGAATCGCAGGTCAGAACCCGTTCATGGCGAATCCTTTCACCGGCACCACCACCGACCACAAGAACCAGCCCGCACCGTATGAAGACGAAGACTTTGCTTCGATGCTCGAGGAGAGCTTCAAGGGCAAAGGCGGCGGAAAAGGCGAGCTGAAGGAGAACGAGATCGTCAAGGGCAGCGTCGTCCAGGTCACCAAGGACTACGCCGTCGTCGACATCGGCTACAAGAGCGAGGGTCAGGTCCCCATCCAGGAGTTCGGCCTGGTCGAGGGCAAGCCCAACGTCAAGGTCGGCGACAAGGTCGACGTGCTCCTCGAGTCCCGTGAGAACGACACCGGGATGGTCGTCCTCTCCAAGGAGAAGGCCGACAAGATGCGCATCTGGGACGAGATCTCGGCCGCGTGCGAGCGCGACGAGCTCGTCGAGGGCACCATCGTCGGCCGGGTGAAGGGCGGCCTCTCCGTCGACATCGGGGTGAAGGCGTTCCTGCCGGGCTCGCAGGTGGATCTCCGGCCGATCCGCAATCTCGATAAGCTGATCGGCGAGAAGTACAAGTTCAAGGTCATCAAATTCAACAAGAAGCGCGGCAACATCGTGCTCAGCCGGCGCGTGCTCCTGGAGAAGGAGCGCGAGGAGCTGAAGAAGGACACCCTCCAGAAGCTCAAGGAAGGCGCGGTCCTCACCGGCATCGTCAAGAACCTCACCGACTACGGCGCCTTCATCGACCTGGGCGGCATCGACGGCCTGCTCCACATCACCGACATGTCGTGGGGCCGCGTCGGGCACCCCAGCGAGATGCTCAACGTCGGCGACGAGCTGCGCGTCACCGTGCTCAAGTTCGACCCGGCCACCGAGCGCGTCAGCCTGGGCCTCAAGCAGATCCAGGAGGACCCCTGGGCGCACGCCGCGGAGAAATACCCGCCGGGCACGCGGGTGGGCGGCAAGGTGGTCAGCCTCACCGATTACGGCGCCTTCATCGAGATGGAGCCGGGCGTCGAGGGCCTGGTCCACATCAGCGAGATGAGCTGGACCAAGCGGGTGAAGCACCCGTCCAAGGTCATGGCCATCGGCGACCAGGTGCAGGCGGTGGTGCTGGACGTCGACGGCAAGGCGAAGCGCATCAGCCTGGGCATGAAGCAGATCGAGCCGAACCCGTGGACGCTGCTCGAGGAGCAGTACCCGATCGGATCGGTCATCCGCGGCCAGGTGCGCAACGTCACCGACTTCGGCATCTTCGTCGGCGTGCAGGAGGGCATCGACGGCCTGGTGCACGTCTCCGACATCAGCTGGACCCAGCGCATCAAGCACCCCGGCGACCTGTTCAAGAAGGGCGACGAGGTCGAGGCGGTGGTGCTCAACATCGACGTCGAGAACGAGCGGTTCTCGCTCGGCATCAAGCAGCTCCACCCGGATCCATGGACCGAGCTGCCCAACAAGTACCCCATCGGCAGCCGCGTGAAGGGCAAGGTCACCAAGGTCGCCGACTTCGGCGCCTTCGTGGAGATCGAGCCCGGCATCGAGGGCCTCGTGCACGTCTCCGAGCTGCGCGACGAGCGGGTGGAGAACCCGCGCGACGTGGTGAAGGAGGGCGACGAGCTCGACGTGAAGGTCATCGACATGGACCCGCACGAGCGCAAGGTCGCGCTCAGCGTGAAGGCGGCGCTCCACGAGGGCGACGACTACCGCGAGTACATGCGCAACCAGGGCTCCGGCCGCGCCTCGCTCGGCGAGGTGTTCGGCGAGAAGCTGGGCGGCCGCAAGGGCCGCGACCGCTAGCCGAGCGAAGCGACGAGGGCGGCGAAGGGATGGCGCAACCTGCGCGATCTCTCCGCCGCCCGCCCGCTCCCCCCGAGGCGCGGCGGACGCATCCTTTCACTGTGGGTGCGCGGCGTCCAGCACCAACCTCGGACTCAAGTGGTAGTTTTCTGCGGGGTTGCCGGGACCGACTCCCGAGGAGGAGGAGTCGCGCTCCTGCGCCGCAACAGCACCCCGACGACGAGCCCGAGAACCGCGCCGACGATGATCGAGATCATCTGCGCGTGCACCAGGCGGTTCATCCCCCACTGGATGGCCTTGGGCGCGTCGAAGGTCATGGTGAGGCCGGCCGGCGGGGTGAACCACCACACGAAGACCGAGGGCGCCAGCCAGGTGGTCAGGATGACCCCCACAAGCGCCCCGGCGCACATCCAGGCGAGGATCCGTGCCATACCCGCAACCTAGAGGGCGGCCGCACGACGGTCAACCACCGCCGGCGCCGACCGTCGCGCACAGTGCGCCGGCAAGAGGGCGAGCGGCGAAACGCCGCGCCTTGACTTCCCCCCGGGCGGCCCCTATGGTGCGCCGCTTTCCGCAGGCAGGCTAGGACCTTGGAACCGCTCACCATCGACGTCGACGAGATCGACGAGTCGGGTCAGGAATGGCAGGCCGACTTGCCCCGCGAGTTCATCGACGGCGTGCTGCGCGGCGAGCCCCCGACGGAGTTCCACGCGGGCGGAGCCGCGCACGTGCGCGGCCGCCTGACCAAGCTGGGACGCAGCGTCCTCCTCCAGTCCCGCTTCACAGTGCCGCTCGAGGGACAGTGCAAGCGCTGCCTCAAGAAGGTGCGGATGGACGAGCCGATCGACCTGACGCTCACCTACGTGCCGCGCGAGGGCCCCGCGCCCGAGCAACCCCGTCGCCCCGCGCACGATCGCGGCGAGCCGGAGCAGGCCGCCTCCTTCGACCCGGAGACGGCCGACGAGGAGCCCTACAGCGGCAAGACCATCGACCTGGCTCCCGCGCTGCGCGAGCAGATCCTCCTCGCGGTCCCTCCGCCCCCGGTGTGCGACGAGGCGTGCAAGGGCCTGTGCCCGACGTGCGGCAAGGACCTCAACGCGGGCGACTGCGGCTGCGAGAAGACGACGATCGACCCACGCTGGGCGGCGCTCAAGTCCATCCAGCTCGAGAAGAAGGAGAAGTGAGATGGGAGTCCCGAAGAAGCGCACCAGCCGGCAGAAGCGCGACCAGCGCCGGGCCCACTGGAAGGCGACCGCGCCGAACGTGGGCGCGTGCCCGAAGTGCGGCGAGCCCGTGCTGCCCCACCGCGCCTGCCCGAAGTGCGGCGAGTACCAGGGGCGGGCGGTCATGAAGGGCAAGGAAGACTGATACGGTCGCTCTCGACGCAATGGGCGGTGACCTCGCTCCGGCGGCGACGGTCGAGGGTGCTCTGCGCGCGCACCGGGAGCGGGGGCTCGAGGTCGTGCTGGTCGGCGACGAACCGCGCGTCCGGGAGGAGCTGCGCCGTCACGGAGCGGGCGCGCAGGAGGTCCGGGTGCACCACGCCTCGCAGGTGGTGGAGATGGACGAGCACCCGGGGCAGGCGCTGCGCAAGAAGAAGGACAGCTCGATGCGGGTGGCCTTCGACCTGTGCAAGGCGGGCCAGGCGAGCGCGATGGTCTCGGCGGGGAACTCGGGCGCCATCCTGGCCGGCGGCCTGTTCGTGCTGGGGCGGCTCGATCACGTCGACCGGCCCTGCATCGGCGGCTTCCTTCCCTCGCTGGGCGCGGTGGGCCGCTCGGTCCTGGTCGACATGGGCGCCAACGTCGAGGTCACCCCGCTGCAGCTGGTGCAGTTCGCGCTGCTCGGGGAAGTCTACGCGCGCCGCGTGCTGGGCATCGCGCAGCCGCGGGTGGGCATCGTCGCCAACGGGGAAGAGGAAGGGAAAGGAACCGACCTGACCCGCGCCGCCGCGGCGGCGTTGCGCAACCCCGCGAGCGGCGTCTCGTTCCGAGGGTACGTGGAGGGCAAGGACGTGTTCGCCGGCGACTTCGACGTGATCGCGACCGACGGCTTCACCGGCAACGTCCTCCTCAAGACCGCCGAGGGCGCGGTGTGGGCCTTCGGCCAGCTCCTCAAGCGCCAGATCCAGGCCAGCGCGGTGGCGAGCGCGGGCGCGCTGCTCTTGCGCAGCCAGCTCGATCAGGTGAAGAAGCGCGTCGATTACGAAGAGGTGGGAGGCGCTCCTCTGCTCGGCATTCACGGCGTCGGCGTCATCGCGCACGGACGGTCGAGCCCGCGAGCCATCCTCAACGCGCTCTCCGGGGCCGAAGCGTTCGCCGCGCAACGCCTCGAGGACGACCTCACCGCGGCCGCGCTGCGGGGAGCCCTGCTCTTCAAGACTTGACGCGGCGGTTGTCTAAGGGCTTTCTGCAAGCTTTCGCGGAGCAAAAACGATGCAGCGTTCCCGGATCGTCGGCACCGGCACCTACCTGCCCGAGCGGGTGGTCACGAACGACGACCTCTCGCAGAAGATGGGCATCGACACCACCGACTCCTGGATCCGGGAGCGGACCGGCATCGGCGCCCGCCGCATCGCCGCGCCGAACGAGGCGACCAGCGACATGGCCACCGCCGCCTCGAAGAGGGCGCTGGACATGGCGGGCGTCCGGCCCGAGGAGCTGGACCTGATCATCTGCGGCACCGTCACGGCGGACATGCCCTTCCCGGCGGCGGCGTGCTTCGTCCAGTCGAAAATCGGCGCCACCAAGGCGGCGGCGTTCGACGTGTCGGCGGCGTGCGCCGGATCGCTCTTCGCCCTCTCGATCGCCGACCAGTACATCCGCGGCGGCATGGCCCGGAAGGTGCTGGTGCTCGGCGCCGAGCTGCTCACCCGCATCACCGACTGGTCGGACCGCTCCACCTGCGTGCTCTTCGGCGACGCCGCGGGGGCGATGGTGCTGGTCCCCGAGACGCGGACCGACCGCGGGCTTCTGTCCACCCATCTCCACACGGACGGCACGCAGACCAGCATCCTCAACATCCCCGGGGGCGGCTCGCTCAAGCCGATGAACCAGGACGTCCTCGACCGCCGCGACCAGTTCATCAAGATGAACGGCCGCGAGGTCTACAAGACCGCGGTGCGCGCCCTGGAGGCGTGCTCGCGCGAGGCGCTGGAGCGCAACGGCTACCGGCCGCAGGACGTCGACCGGGTGATCGCCCACCAGGCCAACCTGCGCATCCTCGAGCACGTCATGAAGAGGCTCGAGATCCCGCTGGAGAAGTGCGAGCAGAACATCGAGCAGGTGGGGAACACCTCCTCGGCCTCCGTCCCGCTCACGCTCGATCAGGCGAACCGGGGCGGAAGGCTCAAGGACGGGGACCTGGTGCTGATGATGGCCATCGGCGGCGGCATGGCCTGGGGCAGCGCACTGGTCAAGTGGTAGCGCCGGAGGGGACATGCCGGTCGCGTTCGTCTTTCCGGGGCAGGGTTCGCAGGCGGTGGGGATGGGCCAGGCGCTGGCGCAGGCCTATCCCGAGGCGCGCGCGGTGCTCGACGAGGCCGACGCGGCCCTCGGCGGGGGGCTCCTGCGGCTCCTCTTCGAGGGCCCCGAGGAGGAGCTGCGCAAGACGGCCAACACGCAGCCCGCGATCCTCGCCGTCTCCATCGCCGCCCACCGCGTGCTGGTGAAGGAGGCGGGCGGCAGGTTCCAGCTCCCGCTGTTCTACGCCGGCCATTCGCTGGGCGAGTACTCGGCGCTGGTCGCGGCCGGCTCCATGCAGCTCCAGGATGCGATCCGGGCGCTGCGCGCCCGCGGCACCTTCATGCAGGAAGCGGTGCCCGCCGGCGAAGGGGCGATGGCCGCCATCCTGGGCCTCGAGCCGCACCAGGTCGCCGAGGCGTGCAAGGAGGCCCAGGCGGAGGAGCCCGGCCGGGTGGTGGAGCCGGCCAATTACAATTCGCCCGAGCAGACGGTGATCGCGGGACACGCGCCCGCGGTCGACCGGGCCATCTCGAAGTCGAAGGAACGCGGCGCCAAGCGCGCGTTGCCGCTGCCCGTCTCCGCTCCCTTCCACTGCTCGCTGATGGCGCCGGTGCAGCCCCGCCTCGCCGAGGTGCTGGGGACGATCCCGCTCAAGCAGCCGTCCGCGCCGATCGTGGCCAACGTGACCGCCGAGCCGAACACGGATCCGGCGCGGATCCTCGAGCTCTTGCTCAGCCAGGTCACCGCGCCGGTGCGCTGGGTGGAGTCGGTGCAGCGCATGGCGATGTCCGGGGTGGACACGGTCATCGAGCTGGGGCCGGGCAAGGTGTTGACCGGCCTTTCGCGGCGCATCGACAAGAAGCTTCGCGCGTTCAACGTCGAGGACCCGCAGAGCCTGCGGGTGGTCCTGAACGAGGTGTTCAAGTGAGTCGATCGCTCGCCGCAGTGCTGATCTCCTCCGCCGCCGGGCTGGCCGTGGGCCTCGCCTGCGCGGCCGGCAACAGCCGCAAGGGGATCAAGGACTCGTGCACGCGCAACCTGGACTGCGCGTACGGCCTGGAGTGCGTGGACGAATCCGGCACGCCGGTGGCCGCGGCGGGAGAGGATGCGGGATCTGGCAAGGCACGGACCTGCCAGTGGAAATCGTTCGGCGACTGCGACGTCGCCGAGTCGGCGGACGGGGGCACGACGCCCGCGGCCGCCCAGGGCGGGCAGCAATGTCTGGCCGGCTACAAGTGCCGTGACGGGAAATGTACGGTGATGTGCGCTGGCAGCAAGGACTGCCGCGAAGGGGAGACTTGCAAGATCGGCATCTGCCAGCGCCAGTCGGGAGGCCAGCTCGCGCAGTGCTTCGACAACCGCGACTGCCCCTGGCCGGAGACCTGCTACTACGGCCAGTGCGTGACCCGCACCGAAGGCGTGCGCTGCCAATCGGATCTGGACTGCCATGCCGGGTTCCGCTGCATCAACGGCGTCTGCCAGTGAGGTGATTCGCCCAGCCCCTTGCCAGTCGGTCCGCCTGTGCTACAAGGCCGCGCCAGCCCGGCTCGGCCACAAGCGAAAGGAACGAGCAATGTCCGTCGAGGCGAAGGTCAAGAGCATCATCGCGGAGCAGCTCGGCGTCGGCGAGGACGAGATCAAGCCCGAGTCCGCGTTCATCGAGGACCTCGGCGCCGACTCCCTCGACATCGTCGAGCTGGTGATGGCCATGGAGGAGGAGTTCGAGGTGGAGATCCCGGACGAGGAGGCCGAGCACATCAAGACCGTCCAGGACGCGGTCAATTTCATCAACGAGCACAAGAAGTAGGCGGGCGGCTGGCGGCTGGCGGGTGATGCCGGTCGCGGCTACCCTCAGGGATGCATGGCGCGCGTGGAACGCAGAGTCGTCGTCACCGGGATCGGCCTGGTCACTCCGCTGGGAATCGGCACCCAGCAGACGTGGGAGGCGGCGATCGCCGGCAAGAGCGGCGTGGGGCCCATCACCCGCTTCGACGCCAAGGACCTGCCTGCCCGCATCGCCGGCGAAGTCAAGGGGTTCGATCCGGCCGCCTTCATGGACAAGAAGGAGGCGCGCCGCAACGACCTGTTCATCCAGTTCGGGCTGGCGGCCGCCCAGCTGGCGCTGCAGGACTCGGGGCTCCCCACCGACAAGCCGCTCGGCGAGCGCTGCGGGGTGATCGTGGGCAGCGGAATGGGCGGCCTGGCGACCCTGGAGGACACCCACCTGACCGCGGTGAACAAGGGCCACCGCCGCGTGAACCCGTTCTTCATCCCGTCGATCATCGTCAACCTCGTCGGCGGCCAGATCTCCATCCGGTACGGCGCGGCCGGCGTGAACTACGCGCCCGTGTCGGCGTGCGCCACCGGCAACCACGCCATCGGCGAGTCGATGCGGCACATCCAGCACGGCGACGCCGACGTGATCATCTCCGGGGGCGCGGAAGCCACCATCACCCTGCTGGGCATCTCCGGCTTCACCGCGGCGCGCGCGCTCAGCGAGCGCAACGACGCGCCCGAGAAGGCCTCGCGGCCGTTCGACAAGGACCGCGACGGATTCGTCGCCGGGGAGGGCGCCGGCATCCTGATCGTCGAGGAGCTCGAGCACGCGCGGAAGCGCGGCGCGCGCATCTACTGCGAGCTGACCGGCTACTCGGCGACCGCGGACGCGTTCCACATCACCCAACCCTCCGGCGCAGGCGCCGAGCGCGCCATGCGCCTCTGCCTCGACGACGCGGGCCTGCGGCCGGAGCAGGTGCAGTACGTCAACGCCCACGGGACCTCCACGCCCGTCGGCGACATCGCCGAGACCAAGGCGATGAAGACGGTGTTCGGCGACTGGGCGAAGAAGGGGCTCATGGTCAGCTCCACCAAGAGCATGACCGGGCACCTGCTCGGCGCGGCCGGCGGCGTCGAGGCCGCGTTCACCGCGCTGGCGCTCTACCACGGTATCGTCCCGCCCACGATCAACCTCGACAATCCCGATCCCGAGTGCGACCTCGACTACGTCCCCAACCACGCGCGCGAGGTCCGCATCGAATCCGCCCTGTCCAACTCCTTCGGTTTCGGCGGGACCAACGCCGTGCTGGCCTTCCAGCGCATGCGCGACTGACCCCGCCAAATCCAAGAGCAAAGAGATCAACGCGGAGACGCGGAGGCGCGGAGTGAATTCGCCTCGTCTCGCGAGTGGGCGACCGTGCATCACCCTAGACGAACCGCATCTCTCCGCGTCTCCGCGCCTCCGCGGTGTGCTTCTAGTCCTTCAACGGTATGGTATGAGGCGGGCCCGAGGGGAATGGAGACGAGATGGATTCGTTCGACAAGCCGCTGGCCGCCGTCGACCCGGAAGTCGCGAAGCTGATCCGCGAGGAAACGGCGCGGCAGGCCGACGGGCTCGAGCTGATCGCCAGCGAGAACTTCGTCTCCGAGGCGGTGCTCGAGGCGGCCGGATCGCCGCTGACCAACAAGT